>Ga0164243_10000036_pt1 | contig 359740 bp, 343 predicted proteins | sample OricompcompostOP_FD_108781 | JGI IMG/M metagenome (GOLD analysis project Ga0164243, IMG submission 108781) | Organic Plus compost microbial communities from Emeryville, California, USA - Original compost - Organic plus compost (OP) | ecosystem: Engineered > Solid waste > Mixed feedstock >... | reverse complement strand
AATCAAAAACGTTTTACTATTTGCCGAAATTTATTTTTCTTTGCACAGATTTATTAAACAATTAAACTATAAAATCATGTCTGATATCGCATCAAGAGTTAAAGCAATTATCGTTGAAAAGCTGGGTGTAGACGAAAACGAAGTTACCCCTGAGGCTTCTTTCACCAATGATTTAGGCGCCGACTCGCTGGACACTGTGGAGTTGATCATGGAGTTTGAAAAAGAATTCAATGTTGCTATCCCCGATGATCAAGCTGAAACCATCAGCACAGTTGGACAAGCTATCGCTTATTTAGAAAAAAACGTTAACTAGCTAATTTCATTAGGCCAATCATATAAATGGAGCTTAAAAGAGTAGTAGTAACAGGGTTAGGTGCGCTTACTCCTATTGGGAATACTGTTCCGGAATTTTGGGACAACCTCACTAAGGGAGTAAGCGGCGCTGCTCCTATTACAAAGTTTGATGCTTCCAAATTCAAAACCCGCTTTGCCTGTGAGGTGAAGGGGTTTAATGCGGAAGATTTTATGGAGCGCAAGGAAGCTCGCAAAGTAGATCCATTTGTACATTATGCATTGGCAGCTACAGATGAAGCTGTCGCTGATGCCGAACTCAATTTTGAGCAATTAGACACCAACCGCATTGGCGTGATTTGGGGGTCGGGCATCGGCGGTCTGAAGACTTTTCTCGACGAGGTATGCAGTTTTGCTGCCGGCGACGGCACGCCACGCTTCAACCCGTTTTTCATCCCTAAAATGATTCTGGATATTGCTCCCGGGCATATATCCATGCGATATGGCCTGCACGGCCTGAATTTTTCCACGGTTTCGGCCTGCGCTTCGTCGACGAACGCTTTGATCGATTCGCTCAACTATATTCGTACCGGTTTTGCGGATGTGATCATCACCGGCGGTTCTGAAGCGATCATTAATGAAGCCGGGATTGGCGGATTCAACGCAATGCATGCGTTGTCCACCCGTAACGATGACCCGGCTACCGCATCCCGGCCTTTCGACAAGGACCGAGACGGTTTTGTGGCCGGCGAAGGTGCGGGAACCATCATTCTCGAAAGCCTTGAGCACGCAAAAGCCCGCGGTGCAAAAATTTATGCGGAGATTGTTGGCGGTGGCATGAGTGCCGACGCGCACCACATTACTGCCTCCCATCCCGAGGGTTTAGGCGCGCGGCTGGCGATGTCAAATGCCATGCGGGACGCCCGCATAGCTACCGACAATGTTGATTACATAAACGTTCATGGTACCTCGACTCCCGTAGGCGATATCAGTGAAACGAAAGCTATCGTTGATTTGTTCGGTGAGCATGCATATTCGCTGAACATCAGTTCGACGAAATCAATGACCGGCCACTTACTGGGGGCGGCAGGCGTAGTGGAATCCATTGCGTCGCTGCTGGCGGTGAAGCATGACATCGTCCCTCCGACGATCAACCACTTTACCGACGACCCTGCTCTTGATCCAAAATTGAATTTCACCTTCAACAATGCCCAGAAACGCACCGTAAACTATGCGCTCAGCAATACGTTCGGGTTTGGCGGGCATAACGCTTCGGTGATTTTCAAAAAATACGAAGAGTAGCCAAAACGATCGTCTAACACATAGATGCCTATTTTCAAGATTTACAAACTGCATTTCTCCACGAATCGCCGGTACGTAAAGGCGTTGAGGAACATACTGGGGTTTGTACCGGGCAATCTGCATCTATATCATCTGGCTTTTCGCCATAAGTCCGTCGCCGTAACGGTGAAGGACGGCACAAAAAACAGCAACGAGCGACTCGAATTTCTGGGGGATGCCGTATTGGGTTCTGTAGTTGCGGAGCTGTTATTCAAAAAGTATCCTTACAAAGGAGAAGGATTCCTCACCGAGATGCGCTCGAAGATTGTAAGTCGGGCCCATCTCAATCAATTGTCAAAAAAACTGGGGCTCAACGAGCTCATTCAGTACGATGCCCGTATGGTAAATTATCCCACCAAACAGGGCTCCCTTCTGGGTGATGCGTTTGAAGCGTTGATCGGCGCCGTATATTTGGATAAGGGCTACACATTTACCAAGAACTTCCTGATAAATCGCATTATCAAGCCACATGTGGACATTCAGGTCCTAGAGCAAACGGAGACGAATTTCAAGAGCCGCCTGATTGAATGGTGCCAACAGGCCGGCAAAGAGGTGGCATTTATCCAAACCGAAAATGCAGAGGGCGACAGCGCCAAAATATTTACCATCGATGCCGTCGTAGATGGCGAAGTGTACGGCACGGGGCGCGATTACAATAAGAAAAGCGCCGAAAAGATCGCCGCCGAGAAAGCATGTGAGGTATTGCATGTGCTGTAATATCTCAGCCTGAACCATTACCTTTGCAGAATATTGAACGCTTCTCAGGAATGTCGTGGACCTCTATCGGTTCGCTTTAAGCAGTAACGTATATGAAACCTTCTTTAGCAAAAGGTACGCGCGATTTTTCGCCTACCGAAATGGAAAGACGCAATTACATCTTCAATACCATCAAATCGGTGTTTGCCACTTACGGCTACCGCGAAATACAGACCCCTGCTTTTGAAAACCTGCAAACGCTTACGGGCAAATATGGTGATGAAGGCGATAGGCTTATCTTCAAGCTGCTAAACTCAGGTGATTACCTTTCCAAAGCGCCGCAGGAGCTGATTGATACCCGGTCGTCCACCCTGCTGACGCCGCATATTTCGGAAAAAGCGCTGCGATATGACCTTACCGTGCCTTTTGCGCGGTATGTGGTAATGCACCAGCACAAAATCTCACTGCCGTTTAAGCGGTTTCAGATACAGCCCGTCTGGCGTGCCGATCGCCCCCAGAAAGGCCGATACCGCGAATTTTATCAGTGCGACGCGGACGTGGTCGGCTCGGAAAGCCTACTCAACGAAGCAGAATTCGTGCTGATTTACCACGAAGCGCTAAGTAAGCTGGGGCTCGCTGACTTCACCATTAAACTGAACAACCGGAAAATCCTGACGGGCATCGCGGAAGTGATTGGCAAGCCTGAATTAATTGTAGACATGACGGTCGCTATCGACAAGCTTGACAAAATCGGCTTGGAGGGTGTAAACAAGGAGCTGCTTGACCGTGGTTTTTCTGCGGAAGACCTGGAAAAGTTACAGCCCATTATTTTGTTAGCAGGCACCAACTCCGCGAAGTTGGCGAGTTTGAAAGAGGTATTGCAGTCGTCTGAAACTGGCCTACTGGGCGTTGACGAAATAGAGACGGTACTGGGCTACATTGAAAAACTGACCGATGACCCCGCGTTGCTGACCCGTTTTGTCGAAGTGGACATCACGCTGGCCCGCGGTCTCAATTATTATACGGGGTGTATTTTCGAAGTAAAAACCAATGAAGTGGCCATGGGTAGCATTGGCGGAGGCGGACGTTATGATGACCTCACGGGTATGTTCGGCCTAAAGGGTCTTACCGGAGTGGGCATATCGTTTGGGGCCGACCGGATTTACGATGTTCTTGACGAGCTGTCCCTATTCCCGCCGAGTACGGGTCGATCTACGCAGGTGCTGATCAGCAATTTCGACAAGCTTGCCGAACTTTACGCCTTGCCCATCCTCCAGAAACTGCGGCGAGCCGGAATTGCGGCAGAACTTTACCCCGCGTCTGCCAAATTAAAAAAACAAATGGCTTACGCCGACGCCAAGAACATCCCCTACGTGCTTCTTATTGGTGACGAGGAGATGCAAAACGGGTTGCTGTCGCTGAAAGACATGCGAACGGGAGAACAACAGAAACTTGATGAGCACGCTGTGCTGGCTCTGCTCAGCAATAGCAATGATTAGGATATCCTATGGATCCTCTGTGGAGGTCTTCGGGTAGCCTTGACCCATTTCGTGTTCGGTCTGCTCCTGTGCGCCAACTTATTGGTATTCCGTTCGGCGGGCAACTTAAGTTGATAGGGCTGGCGTTTACACCGTTAGGAAAAACGGCGAACCGAGTGCCCCTATATTATCCGAACACGGCCTGTATATTATCCGAACACGGCCTGAAACACTTCCTCCACCTTCGCCACCGGTCGAATTGCTATCCGAAATTTGGTGGTGTCGAGCCCCTTAATGTTGTATTTCGAAATGTAGACTGTTTCGAACCCCAGCTTTTCCGCCTCCGCGATACGTTGCTCAATACGGTTTACAGCGCGGATTTCACCGGAAAGGCCGACTTCGCCTGCAAATGCAATCGTGGCGGGCACGGGCATATCCTGTTGCGAAGAGATGACCGCGATAATGACTGCCAGGTCGATGGCGGGGTCTTCCACACGCAACCCGCCGGCGATGTTTAAAAAGACATCCTGCGCGCTCAAGCGAAATCCAAACCGCTTCTCCAATACGGCGAGCAGCATATTCATCCGCCTGGTATCAAATCCTGTGGATGAACGCTGCGGCGTTCCGTAAGCGGCGTTACCAACCAGCGCCTGCACTTCAATGAGCATGGGTCGCATGCCCTCCAGCATGGCTGCGATGGAGATGCCGCTCATGTTGTTTTCGCGCTGCGACAAAAGGATCTCGGAGGGATTGCTCACCTCCCGCAAACCCGTTCCCTGCATTTCATAGATGCCGAGTTCGGAAGCAGAGCCGAACCGGTTTTTTATCGCCCGTAAAATTCGGTACACGTGGTGCCTATCGCCTTCGAACTGCAGAACGGTGTCTACCATATGTTCCAGCACCTTCGGACCGGCGATCGCCCCATCTTTCGTAATGTGGCCTACAATGAATACCGGAATAGCCGTCTCCTTGGCGAAGCGGAGCAGTTCTGCCGTACACTCGCGCACTTGCGACACACTGCCCGGTGCCGAGTCGATCTGGGCGGAATGCAGCGTCTGAATGGAATCGATGATCACCAGGTGGGGGGTCGTTGCTTCAATTTGCTTAAAGATGTTTTGAGTGGCGGTCTCGGTAAGAATATAGGTATTGGCTTTAGCGCCGCGGGATAGGCGTTCGGCACGCATCTTGAGCTGCTGCTCGCTCTCTTCGCCGGATATGTACAGCACCCGGATTCCCGGCATCTGAAGTGCAAGCTGGAGCATGAGTGTCGATTTACCAATACCCGGCTCCCCGCCAATGAGCACCAACGAGCCGGGGACTATCCCGCCGCCGAGCACCCTATTTAACTCGCTATCGGGCGTCACCAGCCTGCTTTCCTCAACATGCTCGATTTCATGTATTGCGGCTGCTTTGCTTGTCCGCTTTATTGCCCCCCCTGCCGATCGCCAATCCGGCACGCGTGCACTGGCTTTTTCCACGACCTCTTCTACGAAGGTATTCCATTCGTTGCACGAGGGGCATTTGCCAAGCCATTTGGCGGATTCATAACCACAATGCTGGCAGAAATAAGAAGTTTTTGTCTTTGCCATCTTTACTTTAACTGTGCTGCCATTAACCGTAGCACATTTTCGCCCAATATTTTTCTGATATCTGATTCTGAATAGCCCCGCTGCAACAGCCCCTCGGTGACTTTGGGGAAATCACTGCAATCATCTAATCCCCTGGGGGTAGAGGAAATGCCATCAAAGTCGCTGCCCAGCCCTACATGATCGATTCCAGCTACGCGCACCATGTGGTCGATGTGATCGAGCAAGATGGACAAAGGCGGTCGCAACGCTTCCTTTGCTTCGGCTGGCAGACGGGCAAACTTTGCATCGGTCGACCGCGCTAGGGTATCAACAACGTATTGATCATACAATTGGTTGATCTTTCGGTAATGGGCCGGATCCAAAAAACCCGAATAGAAATTGAGGCAGATCACACCACCGTTCGCCGCAACCGCGCGAATCTGGTCGTCTTGAAGGTTACGGGGGTGCGCCATGACGGCATACGCGTTGCTATGCGAAACCAACACCGGCTTGGTCGTTGTTGCCAACGCGTCAAAAAACGTTTGCCGGCCCACGTGGGCAAGATCCACCATCATGCCCAGTTCGTTCATCCGTTTGATCACCGTGCGACCAAAGTCAGTTAGTCCTTTATGCGAAAGCCTTCCCGGATTTCGCATTTCGTCGTTTGCGGAAGTTGCCCATTCCAAACTATTGTTCCACGTGAGTGTCAGGTACCGGGCACCGCGATGGTATAAGCTGTCCAAATAATCCAGTCGGCCCTCAATCATGTGGCCTCCCTCAACGCCGATGATGGCAGCGATCTTGCCCTGGGACGTCGCCTGCCGGATACCCGCCACGTCCGTCGCCAGTGCAATATCCTGCGGGTAATTTTGCACCAACTTCATCAACCCGTCGATTTGCCTGTTGGCATATGCGAATGCCGTGCCTTTTCCATACTTCTCGCTGCACCACACGGAAAATACCTGAACGTCGATTCCCCCTGCCTTCATCCGGGCCAGGTCGGTATGGCCGGTACGAAGCGGCTGGCCAATGTCTTTCCCGGCCATTATTGATTCTGAGATCACGTCGTTGTGCATATCGAAGACGAGCGCATCGTGGTGTAGCTTTGACGGTTCTTGCGCAAAACTTGTAGCGCCCGAAAAGAGCGCCACAAGGCAGCAAAAGGTGTTTTTAATGGTGTCCATCGATCATATGTTTATCAGTTCGGCAAGTTATTTTGCCGCACGGATGGCCTCATAAATAGCATCCTGTATACGGCTACGAACGTTGAGGCTATACAGCTTGGTGCTGACGGCGGGATGAACCCGATTGGAAAGAAAGATATAAATAAGCTGTTCTGCGGGGTCTATCCAAATACAGGTACCCGTGTATCCGGTATGTCCGAAGGTAGCACTTGATGCCAATTTTGAGGGGTATTCTTTACTCCTGTCGGGATCCCAGCGGTCGAATCCCAAGCCGCGCCTGCTCGTCGGCGACTGGTTCGATGTAAATAGATCCACCGTTGCGGCGGTGAAGAATCGCTCACCCCCATATTCACCGCGATTGAGCAGCAACTGGCCGTAAATTGCCAGATCGTTTGCGGTGGCAAACAAGCCGGCGTGGCCGGCGATTCCGCCTGCCATCGCTGCCCCCTGGTCATGCACATAGCCCTGAAGCAGGGTTTTTCGAAACGTCTTGTCGTCCTCCGTCGGCACAATCCGGTCCCTGGTAAAACGTTCGCGTGGAAGGTATCCGGCGGTTTTCATACCCAGGGGACGGTAAAATTCCCGCTGAATATAGTCTTGAATTGGCAGCCCGGTCTGGTGCTCCGCTACTTCCTTCATAACGTACATGCTGATGTCGCTGTAAACATACTCACCGACTTTATTCATTTTAGACGCCAGCATCGTCGGCCACATCACTTTTTCGTAATAACCCGTTCGAATGTAGCAACCGTCGGCTACCTTAATGGAATATTCGGCAGACGAATCCGTGCTCAGATCACCGGCCTTGAGATCGCGATAAAACGGGATAAACGGGATAAAGCCGGCTTCGTGAAGCATGACATCCCTCAGCTTGGTATTTTCTTTATTCGTCCCCTGCGCCTGGGTAAGGTAGTGGCCCATCGTGCTGTCTAGGTTGATCACGCCGCGTTCGACGAGACGCATGATCGTTGGCGTGGTCGCCGTGATTTTCGTGATAGACGCCATATCAAAGATGTCCGTCACTTTAGTCTGCCTGCGCTGATCGTAGGTGTGGTAGCCATAGGCTTTTTCGAAGATAACCTTCCCGCTTTTTACGGCCATGACGACGATTCCGGGGGCGGCGTGCTCGCGTACTGCCTCCATGGCTATGCCGTCGATATTGGCGGTAAGGCGCTGTCCGTCTATCCCAAATACGGCCGCGTCGGCATACTCCAGCCGTGTTTGTGCCGTGGTAAAACCCGCCCCTTTTGTAAACCGCGGGGAAAAAGACTGCGGTAAGCGTCCCGTGCAGGCTATTCCGCCGAAGATGGACATCGCGGCATTTTTAGCCGACACCGGGTTAATCGCCGGAGCCCAGAGAATGGGAAACTGTTCAAAATTAAGCGCATGCAAGCCATTTCCATCGCCAAAAACCGCCAATATCACCTGCTTGCCCACGGCCTGTGTTTTAATGAACTGCAATAACCGCGGGTCGCTAAGGTCTGCTGCAGTAAGGGCGAAGACCAGCGTATTGTAATACTTTAGCTCCTCATCTAAGCGGAGATAGCCTTCCGACCCAGAAGCCAGCTCAAAGTGGGCAACCGGCGCGTAGCGTTCCAACATCCCGCCGAAATCGCCGAGATCGGTTCGGTCGAGGCGGCCAATGTGTGCGATATCCCGATTTTCCAGCTCCCGGAGCGGAACGACATGACCATGGTTGTTCAATAATACGGTTTGGTTTACCTGGGTTTCTTGGGCCGTGGCCGTGCCCAAAAGGGTGGCGATACCCCATCCTATGGTACACACAACAGTGATACATACGGCTATCTTTCTCATATTATTTTTATTTTTTCAAGGCCAGATGATGCCTCTGAATGATTAAACCGCCTGCCGGCGGCGCTCGATTCATTAAGAACTACTTAATCGTGCCGGTTTACTCTCCTGACGAATATCGATAATATTTACTAAAAATAGTCGACTCATCAAATTTTTCTGACCTTTGTACGCAGTTACGATATGACGGGGCTCCAATCATCATTCAAGGCGTTTTCGAAAGCAGTGCAGCAGCGGTTGCGTATTGCATTTACTGAGCACGAGCTGGAGGAAGGCGTCTGGCGGCTAAGCTCAGACCTGCTTCCTTTTCAGCTCGTCTTCTACCGGATCATGCCATTCCGGGAGCGAGTGAAGCCCGATGACGGCTTACGGCCGATTCACATCGACGAAGATAGGTGGCTGCGGCACCCTTCGCTACTGCTGAACCGCATTGCTGCGGTAGCGGGACAGGCGCATCGCATTTACGCAAGGGACACCGTAGCTTCACGCATTGATAAACACGTAGCGTTGTCCTTCCAGGAAGAGCATCACCTTCAGGTAGCCCTCCCGGGCAAATATCGTTTTGGGCTCTTTCACCGGGGAGACCTGGTTGCCGTAGCGGTGTTCAGCGGGGGGCGGGCCATGCGTGACAGGGACAGCGGATACCGCTCGTTTGAATTGCTGCGTTTTTGCCACAAGCAGGGCAGGCATGTTGTTGGCGGATTTACCAAACTGCTCGAAGCTTTCCGTACCGTTTTTCTTCCGGCCGATATCATGACATATGCCGATAAGGACTGGTCTGACGGCCACAGTTATGAGGCGACAGGTTTCAGGAGAGCTGGCGAAACAGACCCGCAGCTCTTTTGGGTCGACAGGCAGACCATGCGGCGGTATCACGATCGGGCATTGCCAGCCGACTTAGCCGAAAAAACGTTGGAAGAGCGAAAGCAGCTCGGGTATGTGCCTGTTTACAATGGTGGCAGTATCAAGTTCGTAAAACTATTCGATTAGCTTTGAACCCGGAAAATCCACAAACGATAGTAGTAATTCTCGGGCCGACGGCCTCGGGCAAGACGCGATTAGCCGTTGAAGTGGCCAAGCGTATAAACGGCGCGATCATCAGCGCCGATTCGCGACAGATTTTCCGCGGGATGGACATCGGCACGGGAAAGGATCTGGATGTTTATGAAGACATTCCCCATTACCTTATCGACATCCGCGCTGCCGGTGACCATTATCATGTCGCCCAATACCAGCAAGACTTCCAACAGGCACTGAATGCCATGCGGGAATCCGGCCGCCGGCCCATACTTTGCGGCGGCACAGGGCTGTATCTCCATGCAGCATTGGCAGGATTTGCATACAGTGCGGTGCCCGTGTCAACGGGCCGCAGGGCGATCCTGGAACAGCTGGACAAAGCGACGCTTGTCCGTATGCTGGAAAGCCTGCCGCCGCCGCCCAATTTTTTTGCAGACACGAGCACAAAAAAAAGACTGATCCGCGCTATCGAAATAGCGGAGTGGTCGCAAAACCACGCGTTGCCCGAGGATACCCACCAGCCACCAGCCGCATGCATTTTTGGCATCGACCCTCCATTGGAAATCCGGAGGCAGCGCATCACGGAACGGTTGACGCAAAGGCTCGATGCCGGGCTTCTCAATGAAGTAGAAACGCTTCTAAACGGTGGGGTATCGGCGCAACAACTCATTCGCTATGGACTGGAATACAAGTATACGACATCATACCTGCTTGGCGCACTTGACTATGACACGTACGTGGCACGCCTGAACACAGAAATACATCGTTTTGCCAAGCGCCAGATGACCTATTTTCGTAAAATGGAGAAAGAAGGGTTTGCCATACATTGGCTTCGGCATGGGACAGTGGAGGAGATGGCCGCTGAGCTATTGGGCCATATCAAATAAAAGGGACGGTCTTAATGCCGTCCCTTTTATTTATAATTTAATTTCAACGTCCTTGCTATTGAAAAAGTGGAATTCGGTCAGGTAATACGCAGCGACCGGTTTTACGTTGATCCAGCGACCAAACTTAAAAAACCACTTCATCCTCCTCGACATAAAGCCAGACTTGATATAGGCGTAAATGTACGGATGTACGCATAAGGTAACATCCTTCTCATTCTGTTCGTGCAGGATAAAGCTCAGGTTGTTTTCGATGTCGTCCATCAAAACGATGCTCGACCGTATTTCGCCGGTTCCGTTGCATGCCGGGCATTTTTCGTTGGTGACGATGCTCATCTCCGGACGTACCCGTTGCCGCGTGATCTGTACCAAGCCGAATTTGCTGGGCGGGAGAATGGTGTGCCTTGCACGGTCAGTCGCCATACACTGCTTTAAGTGGGCGTGAAGCTCCTTTCGGTTGGCCGGCTTGTGCATATCGATGAAATCAATGACCACAATACCGCCCATATCCCGTAACCGCAGCTGTCGGGCAATTTCCTTAGCGGCCTCCTTATTGACCTGCAGGGCATTTTCTTCCTGCGTGTCTTGATTGGCTGTGCGGTTCCCGCTGTTGACATCAATGACGTGCAGGGCCTCCGTGTGCTCAATTACCAAGTAGGCACCGCCATGCAGGTTTACCGTCTTGCCGAAAGCTGCCTTAATCTGCTTCTCTACGCCAAAATGCTCGAAAATCGGCTCTTTGTTTTTATATAGCTTGACAATTTTTTCCAAGTCCGGAGAGATCCCGTGGATATATGATTTTGTCTCCTCATAAATCATCGGGTCATTGACATAGATGTGTGAAAACTCATCGGTAAGGATATCGCGCAGGATCGTGGACGTGCGGTCCATTTCGCCAAGCACTTTATGTGTCGGTTCAACCGTGCGAAGGCGGCTGGTAAAAAGTTCCCATTTAGAAATCAGCTCGAGCAAATCCTTCTGCAACTCCGCGACGCCTTTGCCTTCAGACACTGTCCGAATGATGACGCCGAAGTTTTCGGGCTTAATGCTCTCCACGATCTTCTTTAGGCGATTGCGCTCGGCATTTGCCTTGATGCGTTTGGAGATCGATACGGCACTCGAAAAGGGAACCAGCACGACGTATCGCCCCGCGATCGACAAATCGGAACTAAGCCTTGGCCCCTTTGTGGAAATCGGCTCCTTGGCGATCTGTACCGGTAAAAGCATGTTGCGGGACAACACCTCAGAGATTTTCCCTGCCTTATTGATGTCCTTTTCTAACTTCAGACTATTAAGCAGTTGCTCTTTGTAACTGCCATTCTTTACTATCTTGGTAAGCTTGATGAGCGACTGAACCTGAGGCCCCAAATCGAGGTAATGCAGGAACGCGTCTTTCGAATAGCCGACGTCTACAAAGGCGGCATTCAGACCCGGCATGATCTTCTTTATTCTGCCCAGGTAGATGTCACCTACGACGTAATTATTATTGGTCTGTTCTTTATTGAGCTCTACAAGCTGTTTATCTTGAAGTAAAGCAATAGTAACTCCTTTTTCGGGAGTTGAATCGATAATTAATTCCTTTACCAACAGCTACTTTTTTAGTAAAGCAGGCGGTTTGGCGGGTGCCGGTGGCTGAGAAACCACCAAGCAATGCTGACCCTGAAAAAGGGTCGCCGGTATCAAAAGATGGCAAGGGTATGACGGCACAAACGCTCGGCGCACACGCAGTACGTTGATTGCCGAACTGTATCATTTAACTGGCCAGCGGTACCCGGCGGATTACGAGATATGTTATCGACTCCGTCAGACCGACACCCTAACTTCACGTTACCAGGCATTGTATTCCAAATTCCTGCTATGGGATTAAACCATAAATACGTATTACTATACACCTACGCCTGCCTCAGACGTGCAGGATATAGTATGCATAGAAAAACAATAAGCCCATCTCTCCGGATAACTTCTGAGGCAGAGTTCAATTGTGAAATCACGCTCATTTATATACCCCATACGGACAGCAGGCCTATTCCGGCAACGTTATTTTTTCTTGTGCCGGTTTTTTCTTAACCGCTTTTTACGCTTATGGGTGGCCATTTTGTGTCTTTTTCTCTTTTTTCCGCTTGGCATAGCTTAATTTTTTTAAATGAATAAATTAATGATTATTTGCTCAGTTCGTCAATTTTACGATTGATAAACTGAGTGAGGGTCGGATCGGCGGCGAGATCCCTGCTTTTTTCAAACGCAGCGATCGCCTCGCGATTCAGCCCAATGTTTTCATAACTTGTTGCGAGGTAAAAGTAAGATTCTGCGTCAGGCTGCCGGGCTACGACCGTCTTAAACCGGTCTATTGCACGGTCAAACTGGCGAGACTGCATGGAGAACAAGCCCAGGCTTTTGTTTGCTCCAATGTGATCCGGATCCGCTTTAACCACCTCCTGCAATAATGCGATGCCGGCCATTGGATTATTTGTGCCGCTTACAAAGGCGCTTCCCAAGCCTGTCTTCGCATCCAGGTTACTGCCATCAATCTCCAGCGCCTTTTCGTATGCATTGATCGCATAGCTGTTAAGTGCCTTTGCCGTCACGGTATCCCGCAGATTAGTATAGGCAGAGCGGTATGCGTCACCTGCATTAAGCCAATAAGCAAACTGGGGATCTATTTTGGCCATCTCCTCGTAAATGAATCCCAATGGTGCAGATTCATTCACATCGTCCCATTTTTGGGCAAGCTGCTGCAATAAGTCCAATTTTTCCGCGCCCGATACATCTTTGAGTTTGGACTCAATATCGGAGATTTCCTGAATGATAGCGGCGTTTAACCCGCGCTTAGCCTGCTGTGACACCGATTGGAAGTTGACCGAACCGGATGCGTCGGTAGCAGTTGCTTCTGCGCTGCTTTTATCCTCATTGACCAAACCCTTGATGGGTTGCGCAAGCAAAAACCCCATCAGTAGTACTACAGCGGTTACTGCAATGATTTGTTTGGTCTTTGGCATATGAAATATGCTTAACTGTTGCTTAATCCTTATTTGTTTCCAGACTTAACTTTCTCAACAAAGGTTTTGGCCGGCTTAAACGTAGGCACGTAGTGCGCAGGAATAATAATCGCGGTATTTTTAGATATATTCCGAGCGGTTTTTTCAGCACGCTTCTTAACCACAAAACTACCGAAACCTCTTACGTAAACATTCTCCCCACCAATCATGGCATTTTTTACTACTTTAAAAAACGCTTCAACAGTTTCCTGAACATCCACCTTCTCTAACCCGGTTTTGTTAGAGATTTCTGCGATAATTTCTGCCTTAGTCATATCTATATTTTTGTAATTATTTATTTTTCAACAAGTAAGCCCTTCCAATGTTGGGGATGCAAAAGTATTGCTTTAAAACGACATCTTAAAATAAATTTGTTAAATTTTTGTAAGGAAGTGCGGCGTTTCCGCTTGATTTGAAATTAATTCGGAAAGCGCCCGAAGACACAAAGACGAATTTCTAAAATCCCCTCGCTTTCAGCGTAATTTTGCCTAATATTGACTATTGAACCCCATGGAGGGTTACAACTACAGTTATAAATTCAAGGATAACATGAAGAAAAGATTAGCACAAACCTGGCGTTGGTATGGCCCCTCGGATTCAGTGAGCCTGCAAGACATTAAACAGGCCGGAGCCACAGGCATTGTCACCGCACTACACCACATTGCCCACGGCGAAGTGTGGCCGGTTGAAGACATCATGGAGCGGAAACGGCTAATTGAAGACGCCGGCCTTTATTGGGCGGTTGTAGAAAGTGTACCTGTACATGAAGCCATCAAGACCCGCCGACCCGATGCCAGGCAGTATATCGAAAACTACCGACAGACACTCCGCAACCTCGGTGCCTGCGGCATACACACGGTGTGCTACAACTTTATGCCCGTCCTTGATTGGACGCGTACACAGTTGGACCTGGAGATGGACGACGGCTCAAAGGCGCTCTATTTTGATTGGACCGACCTGGCGGTGTTTGACTTGTTTATCTTGAACCGCCCCGATGCCGAACGGGATTATTCTCCGGATATCCGGGCGGCAGCCGGCGAACGGTACGCGCACTATACCGCACAGGAAAAAGCAGCCTTGTCGGCAAATATACTCATGGGAATCCCCGGCGAGGGCGATGTTGAACTCGAACAGCTTCGTCAAAGCATCAGCGAGTATTCCGCTATTGGAAGGGAGGGATTGCGACAGAACCTGATTTGGTTTCTCTCCGCTATCGCCGAGGTGTGTGAGGAATCGGGTATCCGGATGACGATACACCCCGACGATCCACCCTATCCGATCCTGGGTCTGCCACGGATCGCCAGCACGCAAGACGACCTCACTTACATCCTTCGCGAGGTGGATCGACCATTTAATGGTGTCTGTTTTTGCACCGGCTCGCTGGGCGCGGGCACCGCGAATGATATTCCGGCGATTTTCGAAGCAGTGAAAGAGCGTGTATATTTTGTGCACTTGCGCAACGTCAGAAAGGACGCAACGGGAAGTTTTTACGAGGCCGACCACTTGGATGGCGACGTAGACATGTATTCGGTGATGGCGGCATTAATCGCAGAAAACCAGCAGCGGGATATTCCCATTCCATTTCGCCCGGACCACGGCCATCAGATGCTGGACGATTTAAATAAGACTACCGCGCCGGGTTATTCCGCAATTGGCCGTTTGCGCGGACTTGCCGAGCTGCGGGGTTTGGAACTCGGGATTCTCGGAAAATGACCGAAAGATCATGAAAAAGCACACTCACTTTCTACACGAGGACTTTTTATTGCAGTCGGCCACGGCGGTAGACCTCTATCATCGGTACGCCAAGGACCTGCCGATTATCGACTATCACTCCCACCTGCCTCCGGATGCCGTGGCGACGAACACATCGTTTCGCAATATAACTCATATATGGCTGGCGGGCGACCATTATAAATGGCGGGCACTACGGGCCTTGGGCGTGGCCGAAAAATACATCACTGGAGAGGCAGACGACCGGGAAAAATTCCGAAAATGGGCCGCAGCGGTACCCTATACGCTTCGCAACCCGCTCTATCACTGGACCCATATGGAACTCAACAATCCGTTCGGCATCGACGAGCTTTTGGGGCCTCACAATGCGGATGCTGTTTTTGACCGCACTTTAGTCCAACTGCAGACGGACCGGTGTACGCCCAGAGGCCTACTTCGGCATTTTGGTGTGGAAATGGTGGGAACAACCGATGACCCGACAGACAGCCTGGAGCATCACGCAGCAATCGCAGCATCTGGCTTTGAGACAAAAGTGCTACCCTCGTTTAGGCCGGACAAAGTCTTTCAATTGGGCAAGGGAAACGATTACCGCGGCTATATCAAACGGCTTGAGGCCGCTAGCGGCGTAGCGATAGTGGATCTGGACAGCTTACTTGACGCGTTGTGGAACCGGCTTTACTACTTTCATAGCCATGGTTGCCGCATTGCGGACCACGGACTGACCCACCTGCCCAGGCATGGCAAGCCCTCAATGCCGTTAAACGAGGTATTCAAAGAAGTGCTGAGCGGTGACGACCATCGGGCGTTGGAATGCGAAGAGGCGTTCACCCATGTGGTACTATCCGAGCTGGCTAAGTTATATCACGATAAGGGCTGGGTACAGCAATTTCATCTTGGTGCGCTGCGCAATACGAATAGTCGCCAGCTGCGCGAGCTCGGAGCCGATACGGGCTACGATTCCGTAGGCGATTTCCGTCAAGCTGAGTGCATGTCGCACTTTTTGAACGCGCTGGAATCCGAAAACCGGCTGGCAAAGACCATTATTTACAACCTAAATCCGGCAGACAACGCGGTATTCGCGGCGATGACGGGGAATTTCCAGGCAGAAGGGGTGAAAGGAAAGATCCAATATGGGTCGGGTTGGTGGTATCTGGATCAATTGGACGGCATGACGCAGCAGTTAAACACGTTGTCAAACATCGGGCTGATCAGCTGTTTCGTTGGCATGCTTACGGATTCGAGAAGTTTCCTTTCCTATTCGCGTCACGAGTATTTCCGGCGACTGGTGTGCAATCTGTTTGCAGACGACATCAACCGCGGTCTGCTACCGGGCGACCTGGACTGGACGGGGAAGATCATTCAGGACATCTGCTATTACAATGCCAAAGCCTATTTCGAGGTACCCAGTTGATTTTGCAAAAGATCTTAGGGTTGCCGGCTGTCGACCTCACGGATCAGTGGGACGAAACGGACGGGTATCAGCGCTGTCTTGACGAGCTCTCCGTTTCTTTTTTCGATCAGCACCAGGGTTTGCACATCGGTTTGAGGCCCCACTGGCACGATAATTTTCCCACCCTCCTTAAGCTGGGCAATAAGCGGCGGCGGAACAGCCTCTGGTGCTGCCGTGACAATGATCGCGTCGAACGGCGCCTTATCCGGCAAACCATTATAGCCATCGCCGATATGCACTTCCACGTTTTTATACCCCAAGTCGCTTAGCAGCTTTTTCGCCCTTACCGCCAGTTGTTCAACAATTTCCACGGTATACACGCTGCCGGCCATTTCGGCCAGCACGGCAGCTTGGTACCCAGAACCGGTACCGATTTCGAGAATTCGGTCGCTCGGATGCGGGCGCAGCAACTGGGTCATCATGGCTACGATAAATGGCTGGGAGATGGTCTGCCCATATCCAATCGGAAGCGGGCCATCGATATATGCCTTATCTTGACAGGACGCAGGGACAAACCGTTGTCGCTCTACCTTGCGCATCGCCTCGAGCGTCGGCCCATGGTTGATACCCCGCGGCTCCAGCTGCTGGCTAACCATCTCCTCGCGAAGCCTGTAATAATCCTGTGAGCGGCTTTGCTGATATGCTGCTACCATAATTACTGTGGCCCATACATATTGCCGAATATGCATTGCTAATGTCTTTTTATCCTATAACCCGATCAACGGATAATTGTTCTGAAAGTAAGGTTGATTCGGGGATCGGCAATACGTTTGGTCGGCGGCAATCGGTGCAGCCAGTGCGATTGTGTGGCGCCTTTCATGACAAGGAGGCTGCCGTGCTGCAGTATCAGGGACACGGTCTCACTGGTTTCTTTATGCTTAAAAGAAAATTTACGCTCGGCTCCGAAACTTAGCGAAGCGATCGCCCCTTCTTTCTTGAGATCCTTTTCTGCGTCGCTATGCCAGGCCATCCCCTCTCCACCGTTGTGATACAGGTTGAGTAGGCAGGAATTGAACGTTTCGCCGGATTTGCGCTCGACAACAGCTTTCAAGCTAAGTAGCTCTGGCGTCCATGGCAATGCGTGCTTGGTCCGGTTGGAATACGTATAACTGAAGTCGGTATCGCCATACCAGGCTACCTTTCGCTTGGTTTGTATCAGTCTGCCAAACAGGAGTGCTTCGTCGTTCTTCCAGGCGATAAGGTTCAATAGCCGGTCGAGATAATACGATGCTTCCGGAGCCGGAAACACGGTTCCGAAATAGTATACTTCGCCATCCCTTGGAAGCAAATTTGTCTTTTCATTTATCGGGGCGCCGAATAGATTGGTCTGCATTTCTAAGTGTTTACGTTTGAAAACAGGCCATCTGCGGCCAATTCGCGCTGGGCTCTTTCCCAGCCGATCATCGCCGTTTTTCGAACCGGATCCCACATATAGCCCCCCAACGCGCCGGATGCCTGGATAACGCGGTGGCAGGGGATCAGAAAGGCTACCGGGTTGTTGCCTATAGCCGTTCCCACCGCCCGCGAAGCCGTTGGCATATCAATTTCCCGGGCAATGGTGCCATACGTAACCAGGCGGCCCATTGGGATTTTCAACAACGCCTCCCACACTTTTATCTGAAATTCCGATCCCTTCAGATGCAACTTAAGAACAGGAGTTTTGTCCGAATGTTCTTTAAAAGCAGCGAGGGCGCGCTCTTGCAGTGCGTCGGTCTTCTGAATGAAGGAAGCGTTTGGAAACTTAGACTTCAGGATGGCGACAGCCTGGTCTTCCTCCTCGTAAAACGCCATATGGCATAAGCCCTTCGGAGTTGATGCCGCAATCACATGTCCGAACAGGCTATCGAAAAAATTGTAGCGTATGTCGAGGTCCTTTCCGCCATTTTTGTATTCAGCAGGAGTCATCCCTTCTATTTTAACGAATAAATCATGCAGGCGGCTCGGCCCCGACAATCCTGTTTCGTGGGCCGCATTGAACAGCGTGGTTTCGTTATTTTCGCGTAAAATCCGCTTTGCATATCCCAAGCTGGTATACTGGAGGAATTTCTTGGGGCTAATGCCTGCCCATTCCCTAAAAAGCCGCTGGAAATGAAATGGGCTCAAATGTACACTGGCAGCCACGTCATCCAGATTGGGCTGTTCCTTAAAATGCTGCCGGATGTAGGCGATTGCGCTTGCTATCCGCGTGTAGTTGATGTGCGCCTGTAATGCCGATTTACCATTCATACCCTACAAAGATCAGTAGCTTTTGTCGATAATAAAATCCGAAACTTGCTCAATGCGGATTATCTGAAGTCAAACAGTAGCGGAAAAACAAACGTGACGATCAATGCCCATATGCCATAAATCGGCAGGTACATGGCCATTGAGTTTCCTACCGCGGCGCGGTTTGCCCCATCTTTAACCGCCCGAAACAGCTGCACGGTTACTAAAAGCAGGTTGACCAACATTAGGCCGTTGCTGCCCAAGACCGCCGCCCGGTTTGGCGTAATGCCCCATTCGGAAATTCGAAACAGAATAGCGGAGAGCGCGATGCCGTTGACAAGCAGCGTTAGCCCTGCCAGCAGCAAAAGGATCCAAACTTCAATCCCGCCGAACACCGTCGCGTCCATTTCGGCAATTGAAAAATAGATGATGGCCATTACGCCGATCAAGAGCGCATTAAAAACAAGGAGGAAATCACGGTCATTGTATGGATCTCTGCCTGAGAAACATATTGCAGCGAGATAGGCGACCAACATCACTAACACTAACGGGCTGAATATTTTGGCTATTACTGGAGAAACCGTCCCGACCAGCTGAGGATTGGCCTGAACGAGGTAAGTCCCGATAATCGGTGTCGCCGCAAGTCCGAAAATCCCAACATATTCGAAGTATGCCTTTTCGATACCGAGGCCAATCAGCGAAAACAACGAGATGGTAATACCGCTCAACAACACCCCTGCCAACAGCATGATCGCCGTTATCACCACTAAATCTCCATTGTACGTCAGAAACTTGAGTCGCCCCAACACATCGCCGGGGCGAACTCCGGTAAATGCGACGCCCAATATAAACCACAGAAATATGGGCAAATGAATGCAGGACAGCAGCAAGGTGTCGCGCTTACCCGTGGGAAAAACATTGATAAAAAACAGTGCGAGAAGCGTTGCGCCAGCAATCAGCACAAGGCCTTTCACTGAGCTTTTCGTTTTCCAGACGAAGTATGCCGTCAACAACGGAAAAATCACAAACCCAACATTTCTTTGGTAGAAAAACTGTTCGTCAATGGAGAAGATCTGCGGTACCTTGGCAAATAGCCCTGCCAGCAGTGCGGCTATCAACACCACCATTAACTCTGTTCGCGTACCCCAGGCAATGCCGCCGGCATAGTTTAGCCGTTCTCTCCAATAGGCGGCGAGCACACTGCCGGAAAGCTCGGGTTGCAAAGCATTAAACGCTTGCTTAAATGCCGGCTTATTCCGGCGATACAACTTCTCCAGTTGCGCCGGATTGTCCAGATGGGAAAGAATTTCGTCTTTCATAATCGTTTATTCTTGGCAACACCATTTTTAAAGGCACCTTGGTTATTCAAAGACCTTGTTATTCAAAGTGAACGGCTAAAAAATTTTTTTATGATGTTTCTTTCGCTTTTATTCGTGGCTTCGGCACGTTCAAGGGCCCAAAAGCAATGCTTAATAAATAGCTGGCGTTGGACTTGGTGACTAGCCAGACTAACGTCGGTCGATACGCTCGAAGAACGGCGAAAGGCTGCAATTAAAAAAACCGGAAAAGCGAATATTCACACCTTTCCGGTTCACGTAGCCCCGACGGGAATCGAACCCATATCTAAAGTTTAGGAAACTTCTATTCTATCCGTTGAACTACAGGGCCATTTAAGCGCAAAAATATCATTTTTACCATATAACGAGAAATAAATCGGCAAATGCCGTGATGCAAGTATTTTCAAAACAAATAGCCTTGACACGTAAATATAGATTTACCCTATACCCCATAGGGAAATATGATGCGCTTTACATAAACAAAAGGCTATCTTTGCGCAACAAAAAGAAAACGAATATTATGAGCTTAGTTGGTAAAAAATTTCCAAACATCACTGTTGACGCCATCGACCATATGGGCGACAACCTCAAAATCAACATCCTAGAAGAGGCCACCAAAAAAGGCAAAAAAGTATTACTTTTCTGGTATCCAAAGGACTTTACCTTTGTTTGCCCCACAGAGTTGCACGCATTTCAGGAGGCGCTGCCTGAATTTGAGAAAAGGAACACCTTAGTAATCGGCGCATCTTGCGATACGAACGAGGTGCACTTTGCGTGGTTAAACACCTCTAAAGATAACGGTGGTATCGAGGGCGTTACCTATCCTATTTTAGCCGACACAACGCGCAACTTGTCAAACGTATTGGGCATCCTCGATATTCAAAAGGCTTCCTATGATGAGGAGCTTGACAGCATGATTATCGAAGGTTCAAACGTAACTTTCCGGGCGACCTATTTGGTTGACGAAGACGGCAAGGTATTTCACGAGAGCGTAAATGACATGCCGCTGGGCCGTAATGTAAAGGAATATCTCCGATTGATCGATGCGTATGCCCACGTGCAGAAATTTGGAGAGGTGTGCCCCGCCAACTGGGAAGAAGGCAAAGAAGCCATGAGCGCTACGCGTGACGGCGTCGCAAGCTATCTGGCCAGCAAGGTATCCCTGAGTTAATCTCAGAAGAGCCTGGCCGACCGGCCTGATTTTTCTTCGGCACGCGTCGCCCGATAATGTGGCGCGTGCCGATTACTCCCTTCTCCCGCTTTCTCTCGTTATTTACGATTAATTTATAAAGTATAACAACATATGTTACAGGAACTCGATAAAGATAACCTCGCTGATATTGTACAGAACAACGACGTCGTTTTCGTACAATACTCTGCCAGCTGGTGTGGCAATTGTCGCATCATGAAACCCAAGTTTAAAAAACTGGCCTTGGAAAATGATGGCGTTCCATTTGTCATTGCCGACGCCGAAAAGTTTCCGGCGTCACGGCAGCTGGCTAATGTGAGCAACCTACCCACGTTTGCTGCCTTCAAAGGAGGTAAACTGGTGAATCAGATACAGACTAATAAGATTGACCCTTTAATTGATCTTCTCAATGAAGTTACCCATAATTAAGCACTTGGTCGAGTTTATCGCAGAAAATGACCAAGATTACGTGCTGGAAACTATTGAAACGCTCGAGTCACTTACCGAAGTGCCATCCTTGAAAGACGAGGAACTGGACGTAATCGGCGAACTGATCTCCAACATGTATGGCGCGATCGAAGTCGACAAGCTGGTCAAGGAAGGGATGGATAGAAAAGACGCCCTTAATTCTTTTATGAAACGGGTTCTCGGTTCGATCGATAAGTAACTCGTAAATTGATTTATAGGGCTTACTGCGTTTTCCAGACAAACATGTTGACAGTTTGGTCTTTTGTGGAAAACTTGTACCGGTATATAGGCTTCCGCAGGTATATTTTGTCGTAAATTTACCCATGTTTAAAGGTTAACCTCTTAAAACCGGATTTCAGACTGCCAATGAGCTGATCCGATTGGTAATTGCCGGCCAAGTTTTAAGATTTAAATGTTTTTTAATTGTTAATTTGCAGGAGCCGCTCCGATCTATTGGGGCGGCTTTTGTTTTAGGCAGAACCGGCTATTTGATCTACGTAAAATTTACGTGAGGTGGGTGAATTCACCGTCGCTTTGGTTTAAAGAATAATCGAAATCTGTTATCTTTAAACCCATGAATCTGAAACTAATATCGTTTTCCCTTGCACTTTTCTGCTATCAACTGTCCTTTTCCCAGTCGCAATTACCCGTTGATGCCGCAGCAATTAAACTCGGTCTTAAAAAGATAAACACCCTGGGATCGGTTTTGTATTTTGCCGCCCACCCGGACGATGAAAACACGCGTTTGATTTCTTGGTTAGCCAAGGAAAAGCTGTACCGTACGGGTTACCTATCCCTAACCCGTGGCGACGGCGGCCAAAATCTGATTGGTACCGAGCAGGGTGAGGAGCTTGGGCTCATCCGCACAAACGAGTTGCTTGCGGCCCGGAGTATCGACGGCGGGGAACAATTTTTCTCACGCGCAAACGATTTCGGATTCTCCAAAACCTATGACGAGACTTTCGAGATTTGGGACAAAGGTGCGATTCTCGCGGATGCCGTATGGGTGATCCGAAAGTTTCGGCCCGACGTCATCATAACTCGCTTCCCCCCAGACGAACGAGCTGGTCATGGTCATCATCAAGCCTCTGCCATACTGGCTATTGAGGCTTTTAAAGCCGCTGGCGACCCCAACCGCTTCCCGGAACAACTGGCCGAGGTATCCGTGTGGCAACCGAAACGGGTACTTTGGAACACGTCCAATTTTGGGCGAAGCGCCGATACGCAACCCTCCGGCCAGCTGACGTTAAATATTGGCGACTACAATGCGTTGTTGGGCAAATCCTATGGTGAAATTGCGGCGGAAAGCCGCTCCAACCATAAAAGTCAGGGATTCGGGGCGGCAAGGCAACGTGGAAACGTCCATGAAAGTTTCGAATTGTTGGCGGGCGACTTACCCCAGCGTACGCTTTTTGACGGGGTGGAGACGTCCTGGAAGCGCGTGCCTAGCAGTGAAAATGTGGCTGGACTGGCATCGCGTATCGAGGCAAATTTTGACGTGGAGCACCCCGAAAAATCGTTGCCCGACTTGCTTTTGCTGTTACAGGAGGTAAAACAACTAGATAACGAATACTGGTCGGCATTAAAATCCGAAGAGATTAAAAAGCTTATCCTGGCCTGTGGCGGGATATGGTTTGAGAGCTACGCTAATGATTCCAAAGTTGCCCTTGGAGAAGACGTTCCCGTTCCCACGCACTTTATTGTGCGCCGGCCAAATGTCGACGTCGAAGTTGTTTCTGTTGCCCCTGCTGGACAGGCTCCGGCCAGCCGGCAAAGGACATCGCTGGTTTACAATGAGCTGCAGGAAGAGTCATCAACCTTTCGTGCCGCCGACCTCACCCAGCCGTACTGGCTGAAACAGCCCCATCAACTTGGAAGCTTTACGATCATGCAGCAGGAAGATGTGGGCCATCCATTAAATCGATATGCGCCTTCTACCGACGTAGTACTCCGTATAAATGGACAAACCGTGTCCTTCCGACGAGCGATTGTATTCAAGCACACCGATCCGGTGCGCGGGGAAGTATACGAACCACTTGCCGTCGCACCCAGAATAACGGCCAACATCGGACAGCGCGCGCTGGTATTTAACGGCGATGAGCCGAAAGCGCTTCACGTTGTCTTCACTTCGCATGTGAAGTCGGCCGTATCTGCGCGGGCGTCTCTGCGCTTACCCCCCGGCTGGGAGGCTAAGCCAGAACATATGACGTTGGACTTTACCAACCGGGACGAAGAGCAGGCAGCGCAATTTCTGATCTTTCCGGCGTCGAACGCGACGTTGACGGATTCCGTTCGGGTTGTCCTGGAATATGCGGACACGCTTGAAAATGCCCGCGCTATAAGGGAGATCGACTATGATCATATTCCGAAAATCACCTGGTTCCCGGCCGCCGCTGCACGGCTCAGCAAAGTGGAAACCGGCATCTCAGCACGACGGATCGGGTACTTGGCCGGCGCGGGAGACCTGATTCCCCAGGCGCTACGAGAAATCGGATTACAGGTAGACCAGTTGACCGAGCAAGACGTGTTATCGGGGCAGCTTTCGCAATACGATGCTATTGTCACCGGCGTAAGGATCTACAACGTAAGCACCCGCATGCGTCATTTGCAACCGCACCTTTTGCGCTATGTCGAAAACGGCGGCACTTTGGTTGTACAATATAATACGACGGGAGGCCTCACCATGCAAAATATCGGGCCCTATTCGTTTACCCTAACGCGGGATCGGGTGACCGATGAGACGGCTCCTGTAACGATCCTTGATCCAAGAAGCCCGGTCTTTAACCTCCCCAATAAAATCACTGCGGCGGATTTTGAAGGATGGGTCCAAGAGCGGGGGCTTTATTTTGTTGGTGAGGCAGACCCCCGGTATCAGCGCCCACTCCTATTGGCGGATCCAGGCGAGCCGCTGCATGACGGGGCGCTGTTGGTAGCCGGTTACGGCAAAGGTAACTTTGTTTATACATCGCTCTCTTTTTTCAGACAATTGCCGGCAGGCGTGCCCGGGGCGTATAGATTATTCTTAAATTTGCTTGCAAAACGCAATTAAATCATGGAAAGACATTTAGAAGATCACGCAACGGGACTTAAAAACGTAAATAACGTCTTTTATTTACTGGGAGCTCTATTTGGCGCCTTAACCGGCGGGTTTGTACAGGAAACTGTAGGCGGGGTTGTTGTTGGCATCGTTGTCGGTTTATTGTTTAGTGCCTTTTTCGTACGGGTACTGCTGCCGGGCCGTCCGCATGATCGGTAGGGGATTACCACCCTTCGTTCGCTCCTGGAGGCGCTTTTACTGGATCGTCATCCTGTGGCTCTTCGCGCTGATCCTGCTGTTTTACTTATTCACGATTTATTTTGAATGAGCACTACAGATTGGATAGTGTTATGCTGCACCCTGCTTTTTATTGTAGCCTATGGGATATACAAAAGCCGGGGAATCCGCAATATTGACGGGTACCTATTAGGCAACAAATCCCTGCCGTGGTACCACGTTGCCCTTTCTGTGATGGCGACCCAAGCGAGCGCCATCACATTTTTGTCAGCACCAGGGCTGGCCTATTCCTCGGGAATGAGCTTTGTTCAGTTTTATTTTGGCCTGCCTCTTGCCATGATTGTGCTGAGCATCACCTTCGTTCCCATTTTTCACCGGCTTCGCGTTTTCACTGCCTATGAATTTTTAGAAAATCGATTTGATGTCCGCACGCGCGCTTTTACCGCCTTCCTCTTTTTGATACAACGTGGTGTATCTACAGGGATAACCATCTACGCACCAGCCATCATTCTATCGAGTATCTTACAAATCAACGTAACCTACACGACCCTGTTTATTGGTGCACTGGTCATTCTATATACCGCATACGGCGGCACCAAGGCGGTTTCCTACACGCAGCTGCTTCAGATGAGCATTATTTTTGGCGGTCTACTGGTGGCCGGAGCGTTAGTGGTGTACCTGCTGCCGCCGGACATTGGATTGACCAAAGCCCTTCACATCGCGGGGAAGTCGGGAAAAACCAATGCCATCGATCTCTCCTTTGACTGGAACAACCAATACACCTTGTGGAGCGGCATTATTGGGGGATTTTTTTTACAACTCTCGTACTTCGGCACCGACCAAAGTCAAGTTGGCCGCTACCTTACCGGTTCTTCGATACGTGATAGCCGCATCGGACTTCTCATGAATGGGCTGCTTAAAGTACCAATGCAGTTTGCCATTTTGTTAATCGGCGTGCTAGTATTCGCTTATTACCAGTACAATAGCCCCCCGATTTTTTTTAATAAGTTTGAGCTCAACAGGATCGAAAACAGCGAATATGCTCCCCAGGTAGCCGCTCTGAAGGCGACGCATCGAAAGATTTTCGAAGAAAAAAACCAACAGATCAATCGGCTGACAACCGCCCTTGATCAAGACGATCAGGCGACGATTGCCGATGTACGGTCCCGATTAAGCGAGGCTGATCAGCGGGCGAAGGGGGTACGCGAAGAGTTGGTTGCTCTTATGCAACAGCATGATGCTTCGGCCGACACGAATGACAACAACTATATTTTCCTTTCGTTCGTTACCGAGAATTTTCCGAAAGGGCTTATCGGTTTGCTGATTGCCATTGTATTTATGGCTTCTATGGGTGCCACGGCAAGCGCTATTAATTCGCTAGCGTCTACCACTGTTATCGATATCTACAAGCGGTTTGTCAGCAAGAATGGCAGCGAGAGCGGTTATTTATCGGCATCTCGGGCATTCACCCTGGTTTGGGGCATATTCTGTGTCATCATAGCCCTTTATGCAAGTCGCCTGGGCAACTTATTGGAGGCTGTCAACATACTCGGATCGCTTTTCTACGGCACGATATTGGGAATTTTCGTCGTCGCGTTCTACGTGAAACGAGCCGGCGCCACGGCCGTACTCTATGCAGCGGTCCTTACGGAAGTGATCGTAGTATCCCTTTGGTTGAGCAATGCGATGGCATTTTTGTGGCTAAACCTTGTGGGATGCGTCGGCGTAGTTTTATTTGCGTTGCTAATTGAAGGCCTCGGCAAACGCAAGCGGATACGGAATGTCCAATAGGGTCCGTCTCTATCCCCGTGCGCTCGGCAGTCGGTAGTAAGGCTGCGTCAAAACCTAAGATACAAGTTATAAAGTATTTTCAAATCTTCGGGCGTCAGTATCGGACTGGCGTCGTGGGGGACATAGCGGCGTTTGAAGGCAGCTACCGCGGCATCGAAATCCGTAAGGTCATAGCCGATGATGCGTAGCGCGTCGCGCGCGTTAAAATTTTCCGGGGGTGGTACCAAGTGATCGTCCGGCCAGAGGCCAAAGCCACGGTCGGCGAGCCTTTTCCATGGGAAAAAAGCACTGGGATCGCTTTTCCGGGTTGGCGCAATGTCACCGTGTGCGAGGAAATTCGCAGCGGGAATATTGTATGCGGTCTTCAATCTTTCCAGGAGACCCAGCAAACTAAAAATCTGTGCCTCAGTGAACGGCTCGCTGCCGTTGTTGTCGAGTTCGATGCCAAGCGATACGGAGTTGATATCCGTGACACCTCCCCACTTGCCTGCACCAGCATGCCAAGCACGCAGGTAGTCGTTCAGCATCTGATATATTTCGCCGTTCCGTCCAATTACGTAATGGGCGCTGACCTGCGTATGCGGAACGGTAAATGTGTGTAACGTCTGTTCCAAACTATCCTGTGCCGTGTGATGAATTACAACGTAATTGGGCTTGCGCAGGTTAAAATGGACTGTTCCTACCCAAGGCCCCTTTTCAGGCTGCTCTGTCGCTGTAATAACCAGCGTGTCGGCCGTTGGATTGTACACTATGTGCGGCGCCGGGACCGGTGGCGGCAGGGGCTGCGCAAGCTGTTCCGCAGCGGCCTTTACCTGACGTTTGTAAATCTTATTGGTTTTCGCGTATCGGTTGCTGGTACCGCACCCCCACAACGCAGCCATGGCAAACGACACCATCAACGCAAAGAGCGGGAACCGCCCCAGTCGAAATGCACCTTCCATTACCTCGGAATTTTAAAGAGCAGGCCCAGGGCCAGCGTCTGGCTGGTTTGCACCGCGCCGTCCAGCCGGCTATCGTATAAGATGATGCCGTTTAGGGTCACGTTAATGACCCGAGTTACCCTGGCGGTTAGTGTCGCATCCAGACGATGCGCCGGATCGCTGAGCTCCTCGTAGTTGGCAAACAAATTATAGCGGCTCTTTAGATTAAAATTCTCGCCCAGGTTACGATCCAGGTTGGCGGTGAGCTGGAACGCCAGGTCGTTTCGAAAGCGATGCCCGGGCTCAATTCCAAACCGTTCTTCGGTAATCGGGAGGAGCCGGTCGTCTAAAATAAATGTTTGACGTGCCGTACCGGTACCAAAACGTAGGGAAAACGTCTCGTCGGGCTTATACTCCAAACCGAGGGATTCGGTGATGTAACCCGGGGCCATAAAGTTGGAGATAAGTCCGGTGATGCTGTCTCTTCCGTCGCTCCCCACGCCGTAAGAATAGCCGACATCAAACTGCGTTTCAAAGGTTAATGACGTATAGAGTGACCAGCTTTTTGCGATTTTCAAGGATAACTTATTATCCCAAAAGATCCGGTCGTTATTTTTTCGGGCGAGCTGATCGCGGTTTTTGACTTTCCCGTACTGGAGGGCCAATTCTGTTACAAAATTGGTGTTGTTGCGCGTGTAATCAGACTTGTGGCTAATCAGCGCGCCTACGGAAACGGAGTTGACACCACCGGCATTCCAATTTTCACTAAAGGAGGCCTGGTTGACGTTGACCCCGAAAGATGACCAGTGGCGCCAATAAATTACCCTTAGGTCCAGGGGCGATTGCGGCAGCGTAACCGGGCGGACAGCAAGCGCCGGGCGGTCGACCTTTAGGCTGTTTGTGTCCGGTTTGCGGCGCAGTTCATCCAAATTATAGTTCTGGGCGGCTGCGGTAGACACCCCGCACACCATGAAAAAGTATAGCCAAAAATAAACGTGTTTCATATTCGAAGCTAAATTAGCAAATATCGTGCTGATTTTCTCGCCCGACACTCATTCAACGAACTGGTTTATTCGCCTGAACTAGTCAGCGGAGGAAGTGGCGGTATATTTGGGTTCTGCTTGTACCGTGCATATGATGCCCTAATGTAAAATGCCAAGTTATAATCGTTAGCGCTCAATACGAAGTAGTATGTCGGCCGGTATACGCGCATAAAGTCCGTCAGCTTTTGTCCCGTTAATCCGGTGATCCGGCTGACTAGCTCGGGCGTAAAGCGATAATCGATCACCGATTCCCGATAGTCGCGCTCGATGATCTCCTGAAGCCGTCGCGCGTTTTTCCCCTCCCGACTGATTAACGTGTAAAGCGCATCGATACTGAGGCCGCTTCCGGTAGGACCCACGGAAAAGATAGAACCGGCGTTGCCTTTGGAATACGCTGTACCAAATTCGCGCTTATTTTCGAGCAATTGTTCTTCGGGGCTTCGCCGCGCAATGACCGAGACCTCGTCGATCCAAATGGAGGAACGCTCCATATTGAATAGGACGATGTCTTTGTTGCCGACCACCACGGTATCTGGATGATAGCCCTTGGTCGCAGCAATCAGGACGTCGCCCGGACCGGCCAGGATTTCGAATTCACCCCGCAGGTTGTTATATGTCCCTGCGTCATTGCCGGTGTTATACACATACACCTCAGCGATACGCTGCTTGGTATACTGGTCGAAGACGATGCCCTGTATAGTCTTCTGTGCCCTTACAGCGTTAGGCCAAACAAGGGCCGCCAGCCCCAACAAGAAAACGCCAACTGTGTACTTCACTGTCGTAAAACTACGGTTAAGTTCGGAGTTGGCGAAAATTTTAACATCATTTTAGGTTTTAGGGGCGACTGGTGAAGGTGCGTCCATACGCTGAACAAAATTTACAACGACACCAATATCAGTTGGCCGACAAAAAGCGACTCCGTCTTCAGCCCGTTGAGGTCCATAAGTGCTGTGGTCGACATGCCGTATTTCCGGGCGATGCTCGACAGCGTGTCGCCCGCCTTCACTTCGTGAACTTCGATGGATACAGGAGCCTTGGCTTCCGTCACTTTGGGCTCATCCGGCGCGTTTTCAACAATCTCCGTCTGAACGGCTTCCTCACGTCTTACCTTCGCAGTTCGAGTCTCCGGATGATCATATTGGTGCAGCTCATAACGTTCTATCAGGCTGATCAACAGATCGGCATACCTTGGGTTAGTGGCGTAGCCGGCCGACTTAAGGCCACGTGCCCATCCTTTGTAATCGTCTCTGTCAAGTTCAAACAGAGCCGCATATCGGCTGCGCAGTAAAAATTTAGAGTGATCCCTGAACGAATCTTCTGCGCGCTCGTAAACCCGGAAACAATCGTCTTTTAAGTCGTCCTCTTTATACGTTCTTCCGCCCGACCACTCCGAAGCGCATTTAATTCCGAAATGGTTGTTGGCTTCGCGGGCCAGCGTGCTGTTTCCATTGGCCGATTCAAGCAATGCCTGGGCGAGCTTGATACTTGCCGGAATACCATATTTATCCATTTCTTCTATAGCGATATCTTTATACCGATTGATATAGTCATAGCCTGACATGCTGGTAGCGGACGCGGCGGGTCGCGAACTCGCGTTGTCGGGCCGCGGATTTGTGACAACGGGTTTAGTTCTTACCGTCTGGTTGTCTCGCGTGACGATGCGCGGATTCTGAAGCACCTCCTGTTTGGAAAGACAGGAGGTCATGGCCAGCGAAAAAAGCAAAAAATAAATTCGGACATTCATTCGATACTACAAAAAAAGTTGCTGGCCTATTTTTAGTCGTGTGCTCGACAATCCATTGTCCCGTTGAATGGCCTTGACTGTCGTACCGTATTTCTGTGCGATTGCCGACAATGTGTCTCCCTTTTTTACCACATAAACTTCCCGCTCCTGAACGGAAAGAGGCGTCTGCTCATCTGTGGGGTCGCTTACGTCAAACATGTCTAGGTTGTACTTTTTGATCATGCCAATTATCGTAGTAGCCCACACCGGGCTTTGGGCATAGCCGGCACGGGCGATCCCACGTGCCCATTGGCTATATTCGTGAGGTTTCAGCCGATCAAATAACGCCTGTGTCTGCTCCCGTCTTTTGAGAAAGTCGATAAAATCCCCATAAGATTCTTCCACCGAGGCATATCCTTTGTATGCCGATCGTATCTCGGTGCTGTTATTCGGGCCCTTTATGCCAAAATGGTTATTGAGATAACGTGCGATCCGGCTATTGCCGTAGGCACTTTCATGCATCGCAACGGCTAAAATGATGCTTGCCGGACAGCCATGCGCTTGCATATAGCTAATCGCAAGATCCTTGTACTGCTCAATATACTCGCCTGCGGTGATCCGCTGAGCGACAACGGAGGTCGTCCCCGTTACGACGAGCGCTAATGCGACACACAGTAAAAAACACGTATTCCGAAGTTTTCTCTTCATGCTATCGGTTTTGGACTATCGTTTTCGCAATAAAAAAATGCCATCTCGAACGGGGAGGATCAATTTGTCCACTCGATCGTCGTCGGTAAGCTTTTCATTCAATTCGACGATTTGCCGCGTCTGTGAATCAGCCGCTTTATCGACTACCTTCCCTTTCCAAAGTACGTTGTCGATTAATATGAGCCCCCCCGGCCGGGTTTTCTCCAGCGCAAGTTCGTAATAATGATGATTGTTTTTTTTATCGGCGTCGATGAACACCAAGTCGAATGGACCGGTTAAGCCCGGCAGGATTGCTACGGCATCTCCGATGTGATAATGAATGTTTTCGTAGAAGGGAGATTGTGCGAAATAGCTCAGGACACGGTCCTGCAGTTCGGCGTTGATATCAATGGTGTGAATGTGGCCCCCTTCGACAAGACCTTCCGCCAGGCAAAGCGTGGCGTAGCCCGTAAATGTACCGATTTCGAGGACTTGTTTCGGAGCGATAAGCTTACTAAGCATCGACAGTAACCTGCCCTGATAATGCCCAGACAGCATATGCGGCCTGGTTTCCTTCAGGTGGGTGTCTCTGTTGATGCGCCGCAGCAATTCCGGCTCTGCATCGCAGGTACCCTCCAGATAGCTCGTAAGGGTGTCATCGAACATATCCATCGGAAACAAAAGTAAGGAAGATTGGCCGAATCAAAAAACGATTAGTCCAGCGAGGCGGTAATTAGCCGGAGAAACTCGTTGCGCGTTCGTTCGTGTACAAACTCCCCCGTAAATGCGGAGGTGGTGGTCACCGAATTTTGTTTTTGCACTCCGCGCATCGACATACACAGGTGCTTACACTCGATAACAACGGCTACCCCTGCAGGCTTTAGTGTATCCTGTATGCAGTCGCGAATCTCATTGGTGAGGCGCTCCTGCACCTGTAAGCGCCGGGCAAACGCGTCTACGACACGCGGTATCTTGCTAAGCCCGACGATATGTCCGTTGGGGATATAGGCAACATGAGCTTTGCCAAAAAACGGCAACAAATGATGTTCGCATAGCGAAAACACTTCAATGTCCTTTACGACAACCATCTGGCTATAATCTTCCTCAAACATGGCACCCCTGAGGATTTGGGAAGCATCCAGATCGTAACCATGAGTGAGGTACTGCAGTGCTTTCGCCACGCGCTCCGGGGTCTTCCGGAGTCCGTCACGGGAAGGGTTTTCACCCAGCGCTTCCAGAATATCCCCATAATGTCCGGCAATCCGATTTACCTTTTCAGGATTGTAGCGGTCAATTTTGACGTAACCATCTATCTCCTCCTCACGCATCGGAAAATCGTTGTCCATAATGATGTTTATTTAGTTCCGGAGCCCTACTCTCCGAAGTATTCCACATAATTATTTTCTGTCTCGTGCAATCTGATGGAGTGCAATTTGACGTTATACGCTTCAATATGCGGGCGCAATTGGTTGAAAATTTCAATGGCCAGAACCTCGGTAGACGCAATTTTACCCTGCATAAAATCGACATCTAAATTGATATTCCGATGATCCACCTTATCGATCACCTGGGTCATAATGATCTTTTTTAACGCTTTCAGGTCGATGACGAATCCGGTTTTTGGATCAACATCTCCTTTTACCGTTACAAAAAGTTCATAGTTATGCCCATGCCAATTCGGATTGGAACATTTACCGAAAATTGCTTCATTCTGTTCCAGCGTCCATTCATCCCGATATAATTTGTGCGCGGCATTAAATCGTTCGCGTCGTGTGATGTACATCATAGGTGTTGCAAAGATAGTGGATAGATCTGAGATTAACTGTACCTCGTTCTTCGCCCCGAAAATATGTTACTGGAATTTTTTGGCGTTTATTTTCCGCTCATTTTCAGTAAGGTATATCTTCCTTAACCGAATATTCTTAGGGGTGACCTCGATGTACTCGTCTGCCTGAATGTATTCCATGGACTCCTCCAGCGAAAATTTCACCGCAGGTGCAATGCGGGTATTGTCATCGCTTCCGGAAGCACGCATGTTCGTCAGCTGTTTGCCCTTCACCAAGTTTACGACCAAGTCGTTATCGCGGATGTGTTCGCCCACAATTTGCCCTTCGTATACCTCTACACCCGGCTCCACAAAAAATCGCCCCCGGTCTTGTAACTTGTCGATGGAATAGGCGGTAGTCTGGCCCTTCTCCATGGATACCAATACTCCGGCAAGACGGCCGGGAATGGGACCTTTCCACGGCTCATAAGCTTTAAATCGATGGGCCATTACGGCTTCTCCCGCAGTAGCTGTCAACACGTTGTTTCGGAGTCCGATGATCCCCCGTGAAGGGATATCAAATTCCAGGTGCTGCATCTCACCTTTCGTCTCCATCACCAGCAGCTCGCCTTTTCGCTGGGTAACCAGTTCGATGACTTTTCCCGACACCTCGGCGGGGACATCCACGACCAAGGACTCTATGGGCTCACATTTTACGCCATCGATCTCTTTGACAATCACCTGCGGCTGGCCTACCTGCAGTTCGTAGCCTTCGCGCCTCATCGTTTCGATCAAAACCGACAAGTGAAGGATGCCCCGACCGTAAACCAAGAACGAGTCCGGCGATTCCGTGGGTACCACGCGAAGCGCCAGGTTTTTTTCCATCTCTTTATGCAGTCGATCATGCAAATGCCGGGAAGTAACAAATTTTCCTTCCTTACCGAAAAACGGCGAGTTATTGATCGTGAAGAGCATATTCATCGTTGGCTCATCAATTTTGATGACTTCCAACTGCTCGGGGTTCTCAAAATCGGCGAGCGTATCGCCAATGTCAAACCCTTCGATGCCCACGACAGCACAAATATCCCCAGCCTTTACCTCCTGCACCTTCACGCGGCCCAGGCCCTCAAACGTATGAAGCTCCTTGACACGGGATTTCACTACCTTGCCATCCCGTTTTACCAGTGATACCGGCTGGTTTTCCTTGATGGTACCGCGGGCCACACGGCCAATGGCGATCCGACCGACAAAAGAGGAATAATCGAGGGAGGTCACCTGCATCTGCAACGTGCCCTCGTTATAGGGTGCAGCGGGTATATGTTCTAAAATAGCCTCCAGCAGTGGCGTGAAGTCCGTTGTGGGCTGCTTCCAGTCCGTCGACATCCATCCTTGTTTGGACGAGCCATATAAAACCGGAAAATCGAGCTGTTCTTCGGTGGCGTCAAGATTAAAAAAGAGTTCGAATACCGCTTCGTAAACTTCATCGGGCCGGCAGTTTTCTTTGTCGACCTTATTGACAACGACAATCGGCTTCAGGCCGAGGGCAAGCGCTTTTTGCGTAACAAACCGCGTTTGAGGCATCGGGCCCTCAAAGGCGTCTACCAACAAGATAACACCATCAGCCATTTTAAGCACGCGCTCTACCTCTCCGCCAAAGTCCGCGTGCCCCGGTGTGTCTATGATATTAATCTTAACATCCTTATACTTTACCGATACATTCTTAGAAACGATGGTAATCCCACGCTCACGCTCTAAGTCATTGTTGTCCAAAATTAACTCTCCTGTTTGTTCATTCTCACGAAAAAGATTCGTGAAATGGAGAATTTTATCGACCAGCGTTGTTTTACCGTGGTCTACGTGCGCGATGATCGCTATGTTTCTGATTTTCTGCATTCGGCAAAGTTATTTTCGTCTTTTTTGAGGGCGCAAAGGTAAGAAAAATATTTGAAAATCAGGGTGTAGTTTTGTTGTCGTTCTCCGTAAATTTATCAGCCGTCTCACTCCCGCCCTTCGCCGGCTAAACATTTTTGTTCCCGTTTTGTTGTATCTTTTGTCAGAACTTACGGCTTATGAAAATCACCTTAATCATGTTTATATCAGCCGGGCTTTTAGCTGCGTGCCAAAATCCGGATGCGGGTACCTCTTCGCGGCACCGCGGCGAGGTGGACGAATCGCGTGCAACCGGATTGTCGCACTCCGAACAAAAATATTGTTATGTCCGCCTGGACGGCGACCGACAGCAGGACTCGTCGTTTGTACAACTTTCGATGCGCGGCGAGACCGTGAGTGGTATCTATAACCATATTCCTTACGGAAAAGATGCACGGCGCGGGACGGTGCTGGGCACTGCAAACGGCGACACCTTAGATGTGGTTTGGAGTTTCCAGCAGGAAGGGAGACAAGATACCATGCGATTGATCTTCCTGTTCGATGAACAGAAACTTATGCAAAAGTCCCTGACCGTAGATACGGCGACCGGCAGGCAGTTTACCCCGGCCGGCGGTACATTCTCGGAGGTCTATGAGCGGACAGACTGCTTACAATGAGCCGCCCTGCACGCTGGGAAAGCCCTCCACGGGAGGTGCGTCATCTTCGTCGACCAATAAGCCGTTCCCCTCGTTTGCCCAAGTCGCCATGGTTTTAATCCGATCATTGCACCAGCTCCCTATGGTGCGGAGTAGGGTATTCGCCCGATAGTAGAGTACCCAGGCCTCCTCTTCTCTTACCTCAAAAGACGCAGCATAGCGACAATCGATGTAGCTCCCTTTTAGCAAATTGAATAAGGCTTTCTCTTTGGGGTCGTTGCGCGGGAAGATGGCGTCAATTTCAGGCACGAGGCTGCTGCACAGTTTCAGCATCCAGGCCAGATTATGTGAATTGGTTCCCAGGTTAAGTATTACCTTTATCAGGGCTTTGCAAGCCTGTTCAACGGTTTGATGCACCATAAAGACGGCCATCGCGAAATTATCATCCATCAGGCAATAGGTCGCGCAATCCATAAACTGGCAACTGGTATTAAACCACCGAATCCACCCCTGGCGTATCTGCTGTAGCCATGTTTTATGGCAGACGTATCCCTGGCGGCGGGGCAGCGCAAGCTCGCTGCTGTATAGCAGGGCGCCCCGGCTAAACACGCCGACCACAAATGGATTACCCCCTTCGAACTGTTGTATGGCCTCGGTACGGCCCATCGCGACCGCGGCATATTGGTGCTCGGCACCGCTAAGGCTGTTTGCCAAACTCTGAATGGCGGATGCAGGCCGCGTCTCCTGGTCGCTGTATACCAGCAATACGTCGGCTTGAAAACGCTGCTGCACGGCTTGTTGTCCAAAACAGTGCTGGTGGCTAGACTCTCGGCGTTGCAGTGCAAAACAGAAAATATACGCCATTTTCACCCGGGTAGAGAGGGTTTGAATAAATTGCTTCAGCGCCGCTTGCTGGGCTGCACTAAGCTCTTCGAGACGGATGTCCATGGCGATCTATTCTGTGGCAGGAGCCGCCTTGCCGTCCTTAAGTTGCTGAAGGCGCAAACGACAGGTCCGGTCTGCGGTGTTAACAATCTGCGAGACGCGGGTTATCAAACCAGCCACCTGTTCTTCACTAACCTCAAAACTATCCCGATATCGGGCGTCGCTATAGCCCTTACACAGCACTTCCGCTAATCGCATGTCTTCGGCCGAATGCCGTGGTGGTGCTAGTGAAAGATTTGGCGCGGATGTATCGATGAGCCGTATCAGTCGGTTGAGGTTTTGTGCATTGGTGCGGTATCCCACCGTTACGCGAAGTACGCCACAATAACAATGCTGCACCGCCTGATGCAGTAGATATACCGCCAGGCGAAGAAGGCCGTTGTTGTGGAAAAACACGGCCCCCTGGAGAAAGCCCTGCGCGAGGCCATGCCACTTGTTCCAAAATTCCTCGCGCCGCATGCTGCGTTTAGAAACCGGCGCGTCCGCGTCGGGGGCTGCGAAAGGCGAAGTACCATTGTCATGAATCAATATGCCTTTAGAACATACGGCAGTGAAAAAACCGCTTCCACAGCGGAGGGCAGCATTAACCTCCTCCATGGTATGAACAATTGCCGTCACCTCGGCGACCGGCGCACACGCTTCCTCAACCTGCCGCTGAACAATCGACTGGGCTAGCGGCCGGTTTGCCGACGGAATGACCAGTAAACTGTAGCTGTTACGTTTTACATTGCATTCAGCCGGCAGATCCCCAAAGCAATTTTTCGTGACCACATGATGGCAGACGCTACCAAAGCAGATGATCTTCTCTACTTCAACCGCGTCTACGATAATCTGGGCAAGGCGACGGAACTCACCGTTCTCGGATTGGGAAATAGCTGCCGTTTTGGCGTTTGGGTTAATCGACGTTTCCATAATTTTAGTATTTTTGGTTTGGGCCTATATGCGAAAGCCGCTCAACAAAGATACTATCTTTTGATATTATTTCTATGCTTTATTTTAATTTTTATTTCAGTGGGAAATATCGACTTACAATCTGAACACATCGGACCTCGTCTTAAGTCCATACGTAATGCCTTAAAAATGACCGTCGAGGAGTTTTATAGTCCATTCATGAAAAGTTTTAATAATGGCTCATCCATTGAAAACAATAAACGTCGATTAGGCAGGAGATTAGCAAAAGATATTATCAGCCATCATGGGATCAATCCGGCGTTTTTATCAAACGGCACAGGAACGATGTTTTCGGAAACCAGCGCGCGTAGCGGCTCTCCGCTGATGCGTCCAGCCCCGGCAGCGGCAAATAACTCAAGCGTACCTTACTATGAGGTCAGCTTGGCGACCCTTGAACCGTCGGTCTATGATGTCTTTCGAGAGCATGCCCCAGAATATTACGTCGACTATCGCCCGCTTAATGACTGTACCGCCTATTTGCCGGTATACGGCGATAGTATGCATCCCCGTTTTTCGGGAGGCGAGATTGTCGCGGTAAAAGAAGTCACGAACCCAGCCATCATCCTGTGGGGAGAAGCGTACCTTGTTGTCACCGATGAGCGGGCCAACAACCTGATTACAATCCGGCTGGTATACCAGCATAAACACCCCGACAAAATCATTCTTCGGGCGGCAAACCCGGATTACCAGGGAGACACCGTCGTTGAAAAATCAACTATTCGAAAGCTGTACTTGGTAAAGGGAAAAATTACGCGGTATCAGTTGTAACCAATATCCTACAGGGTAGCGATGCGCCACCCTTTCGGGTAATAGTTATTCACTCGATTGGGGAGCACCTTTACCCAGCCGAGGGGGGCGTGGTTATATGTGGCAACCGCCCACCCTTTGATTTCCGGCGTGTTGACTTCCGGCGGCAAATTTCCTTTTCGCAAATATTCGAGGGCATGTTCGTATTCAAGCGGGAGGATGGGCACCTTCTCATGCAACAAGGTGCTCATTGCCAAGTCATGATGTGGAACGACTTCCCCGTTGATCACCCGGCCCAGACCCGTTCCAGCATGCCGGAGATACAGCACGCGTTGCAGCATCTCGAGGTCCTCACGACGCGATTTCGGGAATGCGCACCAATCGTCGCCAACCTGTAATGCAAAAAAGTCGTCCGGATTTTTCACCCAGCGGTCGAACGCCCGGGGCAGGGCATTCTCGGCGCGCTTTACTTTTCGACGATCAATGGCCTCGGACTCGCCCACTTTCCGAAAAGCGGCGAGGAAAAACCCTTCTCCCCGAACCTTGTGCGGATAAAAGCGATATCCGGGGCAATTCCATTTGTTTGAAAGAGACTGTTCGACGCCCCATTCGTCCGGTATGGGTATAGCAACGGGCACCATGGCCCGGTATTCACAAAGCCAGTCGGCGATCTGCTCGTTCTCTTCTTCGGAATACGAACAGGTCGAATAAATCAAGACTCCTCCGGTCTTCAACGCGGCCAAGCTGTCGGTTAAAATACGTCGCTGTCGCTCACTGCAGAGCTGGACTACCGCCTCCGACCACTCATCGATGGAAGCGCTATCTTTCCGAAACATCCCGGAGCCCGAACAAGGTGCATCGACCAGCATGAGATCCAAAAATCCCGGAATTCGGCTAAATGCAGACGGGTCGTTGTGTGTCACCACTGTATTGGTGCACCCCCACCGCACTAAATTATCCGACAACACGTTTACCCGAGTCTTGATAGGTTCATTAGCAATAAGCAAGCTCTCAGGATGCAGGTAACTATTCAACAACGTGCTCTTGCCTCCCGGCGCAGCGCATAAGTCAAGCGCCACCACAGGCTGGTCGCTTAATGCCAACGCCTGAATAACATGGCCAACAAACATTGAGGACGCCTCCTGAACGTAATAGCTTCCAGCATGAAATAACGGATCCAAGGTAAAAACCGGCCGCTCGGGCAGATAATAGCCCATATCACACCAGGGTACACGGTCTAAACTCCGGACATCCGGACCGTATGGCTTCTGCGGATTTAGCCGGATGGAAACCGGCGGAGCGGCTTGTTCGTGTACGGCTTCAAAAGCAGCTGTGTCAAATCCGGCCAAGTTGCCCAGTTTACGAACTAACGGTGGAGGTACGATGGTGCTCATAAAAATGAAACGGTCAAGATGTCAGCCTATGTGTTCGAACACGCTCTTATAAATTTGTTTGAACCAGGCAGTAAATGCTTCAGGGTGAGCCGCGATTTCTTTTTCGAGCTCTTCCAGGCCGATCCAACGGAAACCGGAGACCTCGTCTGGATTAATAGACGGTTGTTGGCCGCTTTGTGCCGTAAAAACATGATCGAACTCGTGTTCGACCAGGCCATTGCTAAACGGAGCCCGGTAGTGAAAGCTAAATGCGTAAGCCAAGTCGGCCTTTATGCCCATTTCTTCCTGCAGCCGGCGTATGGCAGCCTCCTGGGTAGCTTCCGTGGGCCGTGGGTGGCTGCAGCATGTGTTGGTCCAGAGACCGCCACTGTGATATTTATGTGTCGCCCGCTGTTGCAGGAGCAGACGTTTCTCGTCGTCAAACACAAAAACACTGAACGCCCGATGAAGGCGACCGCGCCGATGCGCCTCCATCTTCTCCATGGTGCCAATCTCCCGATCCTGCTCATCTACCAATATAACGTGTTCGACACCCATGATATGCTCTCTTTATAGTTGACAACGGCGCTTGCTCTTCGCTATACCGTCTTCACATGCCGTTCGTCGTAATTTTCGATGTCGATAATATAATGGTTTTTTACCAGGAAATCAAAAAGCGGACGCGCCTCTTCCGATACCGGCATGTTTCTCGTTGTGACGATCTGATTGTCCGTTTTATTGAGGTAAGGATAAGCATACAACTTCACGTTTTTACTAAAGAGCCCGCTAATGTATGCAAGCAATTCATTCGTATAGATATCCTTATTATACTGGTCAGAATTGAATATGTTCCGCAAATTGGAAATATTGGTAGAAATGCCCACGTTCCGGGGTTTAAACTGCGCGAGGTATTCGGCGAGGTAATGGTTGCGCGTAAAGTTGGATACCAGCACGTGGTTGCCGGTACCACAAAGGTATTCCGCCCGTTCCGCAAAGTAAACCAGATCCTCGTGACTCAATACCGGATCCTTGTCCAGCACGTTACTCATCAGTACCTCGATCATCACAACCAAGTTGCTGTCTTTGATGCGAAGGTTGCGTTTAAACTGGTCGACGGCCAAGTTAAAAAGGTCGAAGTTTGGGTTTGATTTCTGGCGGTACTTCGTCCGCAGAATCATAATATCCTTCTTATAGAGGAAGTCCTTACTCTGATATGCCGAGCCCTCCGGGTTGAATATTGCTGCCTTGGAAAATCCCTTGGCAATAAGATACAGGTTGAGAAGCCGTTCGTTCACCCCTTCAAACAGAGGACCGTTTACCTTCACCAGGTCGATCTCCACCGACCCCGGCGAGAGGTTGTCTACAAGCGACTCGATCATCGTTTGCACGTCGCGGGCATAAAAGTATGCGGCAAAAACGAGATTTACCCCCAGGATACCCAATACTTTCTGCTGAAGCAGGTTGTCGCTATCCAATAGTCGCACGTGGAAAATGATATCGTTGGGAGCGCCACCCACTTCATGCTGGAAACGGATGCCAACCCAGCCATGGGGGTCATTCGTCTTATTGAAATTGAGTGCTGCCACCGTGTTGGCAAACGCAAACAACCGTCTGTGGCTATATTTTTCAGCGGTGAGTCGCTCGGTGAGCAGGTGATATTCGTGTTCGAGCATTTTACGCAGCCTCGACCGGCTCACGTATCTGCCGGAATCTTCCGCGCCATAGATCGCGTCGCTGAACGTCATGTCATAGGCTGACATGGTCTTGGCGATGGTTCCGGAGGCAGCCCCGGCATTAAAAAAATTTCGTGCCACTTCCTGACCGGCACCTATTTCCGCAAACGTCCCGTAAATTTCCTCGTTCAGATTGATCCGCAATGCCTTCCGCTTCGTCTCAAAGATTTCTCTTGCCATGGCTGCAAAGATAAAAATTAATTGACAATGGACTGTTGCAGCTTTCGGCAGCCCATGGACAGCACCGATTCGATCGAGTCCTCGCGGCGTTCGCCAAAGTGGGTAAATCCCTTGACGTGACTGACTATTCAATGAAGGCCTGACTGCCGTTTCCGAAAGGCTTCCGGACTGCTCCCCGTATGCTTCTTGAAGAACCTTGAAAAGTAAGAATTATCCTTAAAGTTCAGCTCATAGGCAATGGAAGAAATAGTGCGCTCGGGGTTTACCAACAAGCGCTTTGCCTCCAGCACCACACGATTGCGGATGACTTCACCAGCCGAATAACCTAAAATATCAGAGCAAAGTGCATTCAGATGATTGGGCGTAATATAAAGCAGGTCGGCATAATCCTTCGGATGACGCCACTGCGTGAAGTAGCTGTCTACCAACCGGCGGAAATTGCGCAACACCGTATGCTTATAAGAGCGCGTCGGGTGTTGCACAGAAGGGCATAAGTCCGCTACATACAGCAGCAGTTGCAACGTTAATACGCGTATTTTATCGAGGTTGCCGGGATTGATCGACTCCCATAACGTCACCATTTCATCGAAAATCGTTCGTACCTTGGCTTGCAGCTCCGCTGGGATACGCATGATCGCATCATCGGTCTGTCCCTGAAAAAAAGCAAGTTCATCCACGTAGTCCGGCCGAAGCAAAAACGACTGAAAGAACGATGCGGAAAAGTTGAGCACATAGCCGTCGACTTCATCCGCCCCAAACTCCCAGTGGTGCACCTGTCCTGGCGACATAAAATAAATCTGCGATGGTGCAACCTCAAACCGGTCAAAGTCGATATAGTGTATACCCGTGCCCCGGGTAAAATATACGGCATGATAAAAAGCATGCCGGTGCGGCCGGTACAGCTTCTGGCTGTGGATGCCGATGTACTGCGGCAACGGCATAATCAGTACGCCCCGCTGGCTCATGTCAAAGCCAGAAATATCATATACCGGGTAACTGTTTGCCGCCATATTCCCGTAAAGATACCGATTTCGGGAAGAACCTACAATTTACTGCGGTTCACTGCCTTTCTGCATCATTTCACGCTGATAGGAAAGCCCCGGGGTGAGCCAGTGCAGCAGGACAATTCGGGAATAGCGGAAATTAAAAGGCGATAGGCCAACACCGATGAGCAGCGCCACACCAAGGTACACCCAGGGATTTTCGGTTCCGCCAGACAACACATAGGTAGCGACACAGGCAGTCACCAGCTCGGCTACAATCATGCCGTAGCTTACAAACATCGCTACATAAAAATAGCCGGGCTCGCGTTCATACCGGAGACCGCAATGCGGGCATGTTTCGTACATCTTTTGGCGTGTAAGCCCATACGCGGGCCCAGTGAAAATATGGCCTGTCCGGCACCGCGGGCACCGGCCTTGCGCGGCGGCTTGCAGTGCGGTCAATTCTTTCTGACTATCCTTCATATCCATTCCTTATTTTGCCGTGCATGGCTGCACCATTAACGGCTTGTTTACAAAGATAGGATAGCGGGATCGCCTGCAATGGCACTATCTCCGGATATTATGGTGTTATTTACTTAATTCATCTTCAAACCGCCAGCGAACGAAGGCCTCAATCGCCTCGTATTCCGCCATGCCCAAACCGTCGTACAACCGGGCCGTTTCCCGCGTACGCTCCTCGGCCCTCACCCAGAATTCCCGGGCGTCATCACCGGGAAACACCGGAACATCTTTTTGCGACTGGTGCTTGAATATTGCGTGGCGCTTACGCAGTACCTCTTTCGGCGAAAGCGGAACGGCCATTTCAATTTCGTGAATTTCAAATTCGTGCCAGGCACCGCGGTACAGCCATATCCAGCAATCCTTCGTCCAAGCCTCCGTTTTACGGAGCCGCCGCATCGATTCGGCAATGATATCAAAGCAAATTTTGTGGGTGCCATGTGGATCCGCAAAATCGCCTGCCGCAAATATTTGATGCGGTTTTATCTGTTGCAGGAGGGTCATGGTTTGTTGGATATCGTCTTCAAAATCGGTGACCTTTCCATGCTTGCCCCGGTCGTAAAACGGCAGGTTTTGGAAATGGATGTTGCCATCGGGCAGCCCGGCGAAGCGGGCTCCTGCTATTGCCTCTCCCTTTCGGATAAGTCCCTTTACGGTCAACAGCTCCTGCGTATCCATCTGATTCGGCTTTTTTCCGCTGATGAACCTTCGGGCATCGCTGTAAAGCGCATCCAATTTTTGCGTATCAATGCCCTGGGACTTCGCAAAGTCCGAAGCAAATTCGATAAACCGCAGCGCATCATCGTCCCATACCGCTGTATTTCCCGAGGTTTGGTAAGCTACATGTACGTCGTGTCCCTGGTCGGCAAGGCGAATAAACGTGCCACCCATGGAAATGACATCGTCGTCCGGATGTGGCGAGAAAATGATCGACCGCTTTTTGGCCGGGTCGCGCCGTTCCGGGCGCTGGCTGTCGTCGGCATTGGGCTTCCCGCCCGGCCAACCGGTGATCGTGTGTTGCAGCTGGTTGAAAATATCGATGTTGATGTCGTAAACCGGCCCCTTTTCGGTAGCCAGTTGCGCCATGCCGTTGTTGTTATAATCGTCTTCCGTCAGTTTCAGTATCGGTTTATTTAGCGTCTGCGAAAGCCATACCACTGCTTTTTTGATCGTCTTGCGATCCCATTCACAATCTTTCACGAGCCACGGCGTGTCGTAGCGCGTTAGGAGCGAGGCGGCGTCCTTGTCAAGCACAAACTCAACGCTGTCCGAAAGCTGCAGGAAAGTTGCCGGCACATCTGATGAAAGCTCGCCTTCGACCGCTTTCTTTACAATCGCCGCCTTCTTTTGGTTCCAAGCCATGAGGATTATTTCCCGGGCCTTAAAGATCGTTCCGATGCCCATGGTAATGGCCTTGGTCGGGACGTTTTCCTTGCCGCCGAAATCGCGGGAGGCATCACGTCGGGTCAGGTCGTCCAGGGTGACCAAACGCGTTCCCGAATTCGGCGCGGACCCCGGCTCGTTAAAGCCAATGTGGCCGGTACGGCCAATACCGAGGATTTGTAAATCAAGTCCCCCCAGCGCCGTAATCTTTTGCTCGTATGCCAGGCAATAGTCGTGGATATCCTCCATTGACAGGGTGCCATCGGGAATATGCACGTTTGCACGTTCGATGTCAACGTGATCAAAGAGATTCCGGTTCATGAACGTCACATAGCTTTGCTCCGAATCGGGCTGCATGGGATAATATTCATCAAGGTTGAACGTTACCACATTCTTAAAACTCAGCCCTTCCTCGCGATGCAGGCGGACCAGTTCCGCATATACATCCACCGGGGTTGCACCTGTAGCAAGGCCTAGGATGGCCTGCTCACCTTTTTCTTGTTTATTGCGGATTAGATCCGCAATTCGTCCGGCCACGGCCAGTGAAGCCGCCTCAGGATCGGGATAAACGCTTACGGGCACTTTCTCGAAACGCGTTTCTTCCAGTAAATTTAGTCTTGCCATGTTATGGAATTACGTATAAGGTGAGAAGCAAAAATAGCGATAAAAGTCTATTCGTCACGTAGGGTCTGCCAAATAATTATGCTTTTCCGCGGAAGCCCCAATGCAATCGTGTGCGTTGGCGACCCGGCGCCAAATCATCCAAAAAATAGGCCGTCCCTGCACCATATCACGGATATTTCACGTACTTTAGCTTCGATGCGCCCACGGGTGCTTGCCAAAAACCGAAAAATGAAATATGACCGCAGAAATTTCCTGAAAAACGCCACCGTCCTCTCGGGATCGATGGCGATGTTGCCCGCACTGGCGGAAACGCCGGCCAGCGCCGAATTGCTTGCATCATCCCGTAGTGCGCGTGGGCCTTCGCAGCAGTTCAACATGAGCGGTTACGCCGCACCAAAACTTGATACCGTTCGCATCGGCTTTATCGGCCTCGGTATGCGCGGCCCGGCAGCGGTAAACCGCATGACACGCATCGAGGGCGTGGAGATCGGGGCGCTTTGCGACAAGGATCCCCGTCGGGTGACCAAAGCACAGGAAATCCTGGCCAGCGGCGGTCTCGCTCCGGCCAAGGAATACTCGGGAGACGACGGGTGGAAGGCTATGGTCGCAGACGAAGCGCTGGACCTGATATACATCTGCACTCCCTGGAATCTCCACACGCCCATGGCGGTATACGCTATGCAGCACGGCAAGCATGTAGCGTGTGAAGTACCCATTGCGGTCTCCATCGACGAATGTTGGGAGCTGGTAGAGACCTCCGAAAAGACCCGCCGACATTGCATGATGCTGGAAAACTGTTGTTATGACTTCTTCGAAATGCTTACCCTCAACATGGCGCGAAACGGCCTTTTTGGCGACCTCATCCACGCGGAAGGTGCCTACATTCACGATTTGGTAGAGCTAAACTTCTCAAAAGAAGGCTATGCGGATATGTGGCGGCTCAAGGCGAACGCCTCGCGCAACGGAAGCCTCTATCCGACACACGGGCTCGGTCCAATTGCTCAGTGCCTTAATATCAACCGGGGCGACAAGATGGACTACCTCGTTTCGATGTCATCGAATGACTTCATGATGGCCAGCACGGCCGCTGCCCGGGCCGCTGACGATCCGTTTTACCAGCCATTCGTCGGAAAACAATATCGCGGCAACATGAACACTACGCTGATCCGTACAGCGCGAGGGAAAACGATGATGGTACAGCACGACGTAACGTCGCCGAGACCGTATTCCCGCATCCATTTAATCAGCGGCACGAAAGGCACGGCCTCGAAATACCCGGCGCCTGAACGTATTGCATTCGGGCACGAGTGGCTAACCGGAGAAGCGCTGGAAAGCCTTTATGATCAATACACGCCACCACTCATTAAGCACGTTGGCGAGGTAGCCAAGCAGGTCGGCGGCCACGGAGGAATGGATTTCGTGATGGATTGGCGACTTATTGACTGCCTGCGAAATGGGCTGCCGCTCGATCAGGACGTGTACGACGGTGCGGCGTGGAGCAGCGTATTTCCGCTAAGCGAGCAATCGGTTAATCAGCGCTCGCAATCACTCGACATACCTGACTTCACGCGCGGCGCGTGGCAGCAAAACCAGCCGGTAAACTTAACCCTGGAAGGAGGCGGCACCACAGGTGTCCGTCAACGGCAGGCGTAATCACTGCTTCTTTAGTCGATTTTCGAGATACAGCGGGACCTCGCCGTTGATCTGATGATAAGTTTTTTCGGCTTGTTCGGTCAACCTGTCTGTAAACAGAATTCCCCGCAGGTGGTCCGTCTCGTGCTGAAAAATCACGGCGGTGAATCCTTCAACCAGCTCCTCATGCCATGTCCCCTCCTGATTTTGGTAGCTGATCCGAATCGTATAGTGCCGCAGCACGTCGCCCACGGTGTCCGGTATGGATAGGCAGCCCTCCTGCCCTTTGCGCAGCAGACTCGAACGCCAGGTAATGGTGGGGTTGAGGTAGAGCTCAAACGGTTCACCCGCTTTATCGAACCGTTGTACCCAGATGACGTTGCGGTTGATGCCTACCTGTGGTGCGGCGATGCCCACACCCCGATGCGCTGGGTCAGTGACGGCCAAGTACATCCTTTTAGCCAAAACCGCCAATAGCGCGTCTTTTGGGTCAATCGCCTTAGAGGGTGTTCTTAACGTTTCCCGCTCCGTGGCGACGGTATCCTGAATAACCCGCATCAGCCGCGCGGTGTCACCCTCCAAAATTGCGCCTCGCTCCGCCGGCGTTAGCGAAGTTGACGGGACATCCGTTTGAACGCTATCTTTCATTATATAAGCTCGTACGTTATTAGTTGTATAAGATTGCACGTAGTGGATGGGCAACAAGCCCAATGCCAATAAGCAAACGATTAAGTGCCGATTCATGTCGTTTCAGACGATCGCGTGATTCACACTATGCCGGACGACCGGATACCACCGAACCACCCCCTTTCGACGTTGCCCGAAGCAGCAGCCACGTAATCGCTCCGTTGTAGATTATAAGCTCAAAGCCCATCGCATAGGGCGTATGTGGCCCGAGGACATAGGCGTTCAAGACATAGCAGATTATCGGAGAAAGCAGGCAGATGTAGGGTACCAGCTTATCGGCCACTTGCCGCCGCGTGAGCATTCCGAAGGCAAATAGGCCTAATAACGGTCCGTAGGTATAACTTGCCGCGGTAAATATTGCCGTGACTACGGAATCGTCGTTGATTAGCCTGAAAACCAGGATGACCGCCAGCATCACCACAGAAAATCCGAAATGGACCCGGTTACGGGTTTTCACAAGCGACAGATCGTTCGGATCGCTTTTTTTATTAAAATTCAAAAAATCCACACAAAAAGAAGTGGTCAGTGCCGTGAGTGCGGAATCCGTCGTGGCAAACGTAGCCGCCGTCAGTCCCATCATAAAAATGATCCCGGGCAGAAGTGTCAGGTGCCGAAGAGCAATCTCGGGATACAGGTAGTCTGGCGTGCGCAGCGTGGCCACATCGACACCTGCTTCTTGGGCATAAAGGTAGAGCAGGGCTCCGACCGACAGGAAAAACAGGTTGATAACCACAAAAATCCCCGTAAACGTCAGCATGTTTTTTTGTGCCTCGCCAATGGTCTTCATGCTGAGGTTTTTTTGCATCATATCCTGGTCGAGCCCCGTCATGCCGAGTGTCACGAAGATACCGCCCAGGAAATGTTTCCAGAAGTACATGCTATTGCCGAGGGCATCCTCCCAAAAAAAGATTTTAGAGTAACTGCTGTTCTTAACCGTTTCGATGGTCTGAAAAAAGTTAAGGCCCAGGCTACTGGCCATGAAATAGATCGACAGGACGACGGCAAGTACCAAAAAGAAGGTCTGTAGCATGTCGGTAACGATGATCGTCTTGAGCCCGCCTTTGTTTGTATATAACCAAATTAAGAGCAAACAAAGGATAATCGTGACGGCAAACGGGACGTTCCATGCGTCGAAGATAAACCGTTGCAGGATGATTGCCACCAGGTAGAGCCGAAAAGCCGACCCGATCGTGCGTGACACCAAAAAAATCATCGCTCCCGTTTTATAACTGCGATGTCCCAGCCGCTCCTCAAGGTAAGTATATATGGAAGTGAGGTTCATCCGGTAATACAACGGCAACAGTACGTAGGCGATGATGATAAAACCGACTGCGTTGCCGAGAATAAATTGAAAGTATCCAAAGTCGGAATTCCCCACGGCGCCCGGTACGGATATAAAGGTGACGCCTGAAAGGGCAGTGCCAATCATACCAAATGCGACCATATACCACTTCGCACTTCGGTTCGCCACAAAAAAGGAGGCATTGTCGGCAGACTTACGCGAAGTAAAGTAAGCAACGCCCAACAAAACGCCGAAGTATGCAATTAGGAAAAGGAGGAGGATACCGGGAGTCATAACGGTTAGTCTATGTTAATATTCTTGGTGTATTCGTCAATGGCCTTTCGCACACTGCCGTGGCGTTCCAGCAAATTCGTGGCGGTTTGTGCGTCGACGCCCAACTCATCTCGCAGCATGCGTATACCGCGGCCAAACAGTTTATTATTTGTCATCTGCATGTCGACCATTTTGTTGCCCTTTACGCGCCCCAGCTGTATCATAACGGCTGTACTGATCATGTTGAGCACCAGCTTTTGCGCCGTTCCGGCTTTCATCCTGGTGGAACCGGTTACAAATTCGGGGCCGACAACCACTTCCACGGGAAATTGGGAGATCGCCGCAATCGGCGTGTCCAAGTTGCAGACCACACAGCCGGTTACCAATCCCGCCCCGTTTGCCGCCCTTAGACCCCCCAACACATATGGAGTGCTACCAGACGCCGCAATACCTAAGACCACGTCCCCGTTAGAAATGTTATATTCCTGGAGATCCCGCCAGGCTTGGTCTTCATCATCTTCGGCAAATTCCACCGCCTTCCGAATGGCCGTATCCCTTCCGGCAATGATTCCAATTATCCAATTGTCGGATACACCGAAAGTGGGGGGACATTCCGAAGCGTCCAAAATTCCGAGGCGGCCACTCGTGCCCGCGCCAATATAAAAAAGCCGACCTCCGGCCTTCATCTTGGCTACCGTTGCCCTGATCAATCTTTCAATCTGGGGAATGGCTTTTCTCACCGCCGCCGGGACGGTTTGGTCTTCATTGTTGATGTTTGTTAATAACTCAGCGACGGACATTTCGTCCAAATGCTGATAACGCGATTCTTGCTCTGTAGTCTTTGTCATCTATCTTATCTGTACTGTTCTGTTCTGTGCTTAACGTCAAATATCTCCGGTTTAGCGCTCAACTTTAGCCCGGGACTCCCACTCTTTGGCTGCCAGCAAATAAACGAGCGAAGCCGTACCATCCATGGTAGGCTCATTGGTGCTGTAATCACCCAAATCGTCATGATATACCGCCAAATCCGACTGGAAAGGAGCATATTCGTCCTCCCCAATCAAGGCAATACCTTTCAAACTGTCAAAAATACTTCCATACACCGGACCGTCGACGAGCCCGCCATCGAGCGGCATATTGTGCAACCCGCTTAACGATGAATGCGGTTCAACGGGTGTATCGCCCCATTCCGGCAAGCCGTAAACCATACTCGTGCCCCACGGGTTGCAACCGAAGAGCCAGTCGAGGTTCGCCTGTTCCAGTTCGGCATAGGTTTCATCCCCGGTCAACTGCCTATACAGGTAACACTGGATGGCAAAAGACGTCGTCAGGTTGTTTGAGCACCAAATAAACGGCACTCCGCGATAGAAGGCGTTGGTCTTTGCCCTCGCCCACACCCGCTCGATGCCTTCGCGATAATAGCCGGCAAACTCATCGGTGGCGGCCTCGTTCGCGCCAACCGTCAGTTCATAGTGCCCAAAGTTGTGAAAGGGATACCACTGATAATGCCGAGCCGTATCCGCACCGAGCCAGGGCGTTACCGGCTCCTTTCGGGCAAATGCTGCCGCTTGTTTGTAATACTCGGCGTCGCCGGTAAGACGCCAAAGCGCTGCGGCAGCCAACTGCATATCGTCTACCCAATTGTCTTCTTCATAGAAATAGGGCGCCAGGTTCGGTGCGGTTTGGCTGACGCCCGGTTTAGCGGCACCAAACTGATAGGCACTTCGGGCCCGATCGCTGAATAGTTTGGCCTCAGCGACCCCTTGTTTCGCATAAATCTGTGCCGCCAGCGCAAACGCACTGGCAAACTTACCGGCCGTAGAGGCGGCGCCCGTACTGCGGTTTTGGTATTTCCCGAGGCCCTGCGGCTCGCCTGTAACAAAATAAACCGGCCGAGCGCCCCCCGTGCCCAGGCCATAATCCACGGAATCATGGGTTGGCAGCCGGAGCCCGGCATGATCGCGGTCGTCTGCCAGCTGATTGAACAGCCATTCCGGCTTGGGGTGCATTTTCATCAACCACGAGAGTCCCCACCGGGCCTCATCAAGCACGTCGGCCGTATCATTCGCACCCTCCAGCCCGTTAGCCAGGTAATTGTCGGAAAATATCTCGCCAAAGTCCCGGAATGCAGCTAGCAGGTGGTAGGTTGCGTTAGCTGACGTCGTTGCATATTGGAGATAGTCGGAGGCATCGTGCCATCCCCCGGATACGTCGATCAACGTACTATCCGGCATTGGCCCATACACCGTATAGCCATCTGCGGTATGACAGGAATCCCGAAAAAATGGATTAAAGCCACTCCGTTGCTGCCGCATATAGCGAAGCGCAAAATCGGCCGTTCCGTTGTATACATCTTCAGCAACGCGAAAGTCAGCAGACCGGGTACCATCCCGGGTTTCAATATAATAGGTGCCGGTATCGACAAGGTTGGAAAAATCGAGCCGGTAAGCCGACTGAAAGGGCCCATAAGCGCCAAACTGTTGCCCCGTGTGGCCCTCGTAAACCACCTTGCCCGTTTTCGCGTCAAAAACAGAGAAAGTGTCGACATGCTTGGCGTCCTTGCTTGTCCACACCGCCACTTTTTTTCCTTGCGGCGTGTACCCCAACTGGTTAATACGGATCCACGAATCCGGATCCCGCTGACACGCCGTACAATAAAGGAGCGCGAAGAACGCAGCTAAAATAGAAGGATGGATACCGCTCATTTTCCTGTTCATTCAAAATCCGGATATAGAAGGTACTTTTTACGCATTTCTTTATAAGCGTCCAGGTCAGCCGCCCAGCTGGCACGTATTTCGTCCTCACTCATGCCCGCAATAATCTGCTTTCGGAGCGCATCCGTTCCCGCAAGCTTGTCGAAGAACTCGGGACGGGAAAAGAACGTTTCTTTAGCCGGTGATTTCCGGTAAAAATCGAGCAGGTACTTCAAGGTGAAGTGCTGTTCGTCCGGGTCGAGCTGCCGCAAATCAAGCCCGTAGCACAATTTGCCCTGCTGCTCGACATGCGCCGCCATGCCAGACCGAGTGCCAGGCGTGAACGTAAACTCGCCAAATACCGGGTCCGGATAGCCCAGCACCTGGAAAGGCCAATCCGTTCCACGGCCGATGCTGAAGTCCGTTCCTTCAAACAAGCAAAGCGACATATATAACCGTACAGACAAATGGTTAGGCAGGCTCGGCGACGGGACTACCGGAAGCTCATACGCCATGCTATGGTCGTAATTTTGAACGGGTATTACTTCCAAGTCGCATTGTACACCACCATCCAGCCATTTTTCGCCGTTGATCATTTGTGCCAGTTCACCGACCGTGAGGCCGTGGATCATGGCTATTTTGTGATAGCTCACACCTGATTTAAACTTGTCATCTTTCCGAACCGGCCCATCCACCTGATCACCATTTGGGTTAGGCCGGTCCAACACGATCAGTTTTTTACCCTGGTTCGCGCAGAGCTGCATCAGCCGGTGCAAGGACGCGATGTAGGTATAAAACCGGGCTCCGACATCCTGCAGGTCAAAAATCACCACATCTACCGACGCCACGATGGAGTCGGCCTTTTCATTTTTCCCATATAGCGAATACAGCGGTAAGCCGGTTTGTTTATCTACGTCGTTGGCCACTTTCTCGCCCCGTTCGATCTCGCCCCGAAAGCCGTGCTCGGGGGCGAACGCGAATTTGACGTCCACTCCTTCTTCCAGCAGCACGTCAATCAGGTGACGGCCTCCCACCACCGAAGTCTGATTGCCCATCATGCCCACCTTTTTCCCTTCGAGCATTGGTAGGTATCGATTGAGTTGGTTTGCACCCGGCAGAATTTCTTTTAGCACAGGTGCCTGTTCATCCGCGGTATCTGCGTTTTTTGCCGTATTTGGTCCGCAAGCCAGCTGAACGGCCAACACTAGTCCTACGGTTAACCTAAATCTGTTTTTCATGGGAGACCTCATTTAAATAAATACTACCGCTTCATCCTGAACCGGTTAACAGTTTTTACAAGTATAAAAATAATTCAGGAAATACGTGCGCGTTCTTGCTGTTTTTATCGTTTCGCCGCAAAAACGCGCGCGCCTTCAATCTTAAACGCCGGCGATGCGTCGTTTATATTCTGCAAGGGCGTCTTCCAACCGTTCCTTGGCCGTGGTATCACCGGGCACGTTGTGCGACGGGTGGATGTGAAGTTTCACACCACGGTCGGCCAGTATTTCGGCAACGGTGGTAACCGTCATCCACACGGTAGTCACAAACGCCATGGTAGAAACTGGCCCTACTTTATCTTGGTGGTTTTTGAGGGGCACGGCCGCGTCGCCTATGGGAGCGCAGCTGTCCACGACGAGGTCCGCCACATCGAAGATGGTTTTGCCACTCGAGTGCCGCGTTTGTTTACCTTTGGCTTCAGCCGCCGACCCGTAAGCGATGACTTTCATCCCGCGCTTTTTAGCCTCTAGCGCCACGTCGATATTAACGTTGTTGATTCCGGAATGCGAAAACAACCACATCGTGTCACGTGGATCGAAATTATAGCCTTTCATGATCTCCACACCGTAGCCCTCCACCCGTTCGAGAAACACGAACTGGTGAACACCCATTTCACCGGTTATGCGAGTAAAAAACGTCAACGGTAGCTCCACCATGGGGTGGAATCCAACAAACCCTCCAATACGTGGATACATTTCTTCCACAGGAATCGTGGCGTGTCCGCAACCAAATGTGTGCACCCACCTTCCGCATGCAATGGAGTCGGCCATCACTTCCGCCGCTTTGCGGATATTATCCATCTGGGTTTCTTCAATTTTGGTCATTACATCCCTGGCGCTTTTAAGCCATTCTTTTGCTAACATAATAGTTGTTTTTATTGTGAAATCTGTTTGTTTTTATTCAACGATCGAACGATCGACGCGCTAACAGCCACCATCAACACCCACTCGATCAGTATGCCGTAAGCGAAGTACCGGATACCGTAGTGTTCGGCCACGTAGCCCATTAAATAGTTGAGGGTCAGGTTTCCGATCAGGCCGACAACGATGACCACGCTGAATGCCGTGCCGGCCATGTCTTTAAACAGCGCCCCGACCATACCCAACATCAGCGGAACTCCTGCAGACATCCCAGCGCCGAAAACGATAAGTGCAGCCAGTAACACGGCATACGACGAGCTTAGCAGCAGCGTAGTTGCGCCAATCAAAATCAGCAGCATCGAAAGTGCGAGTAACCTGCGTTCAGATAAGTTCCGAAGTATGCTGCCGATTAATATGCGCATGACGGTCATACCCCCGATGAAGAGCGAGAGGCCAAACAGGGCGCGGTCCTGCGCGAGATCACGATACTCCGCCAAATAGGTGGTTGTCCAGTTATTTATGATCGCTTCAAGGCTCATTTGCAGAAAGAGGAACAGCGCGATGAAGGCGGTGGTCCGATGACCGAGAATACCTGCGGCTTTACGCAGGGAGAAAGGGGTTGGCTGTTGGGGCGGGGGGAAATGGAGCGACAAAAACCAAACCGCCACCAGCAGGGAGGCGAATGCCATTGCCAACACAATACTCTCGTAGGGAACACGGTGTTGTAAGCTGCCCAGTACCATCGGCATTCCCAAGGCACCCACGCCATAAAACACGCCCAGTAGACTTAGGTTTCCAACTTTGTTTTCGTCACTAACCAACGACACGACCGCGTTTGTCGAGCCGTTGATTGCGCCGCCCCCAAAGCCAAAAAAATAAATGCACAATTTGAGCACTCCGATCGAAGTAGCCTGCGCGATGCCTCCGAAGCCCGCGGCAAGCAACAGCGTCGACAATACCAACAGCAGCTTATAGCCGTATCGGTCGGCCAGCGGGCCAAAGAGCAGCGACCCGCTAATAATGCCCATTGGTAAGATGGCAAACAGGGCGCCTGATTCGAGTTCGGACAGCCCGAATTTAATGCGCAGTGCAGGAGTAACGGATCCCAGCGTAATAAATGAAACGCCAAAAAGGAGCATGCCTCCACAGGCAGCCCAAAAGACGAGCGATTTGTTATATTTCCGTTCCATGGGGACGTTTATTTTGGGCTTTTAAAGTCTGGTATGCGGCGCCATACAGGCCGGCGTCATTGCCAAGCGCCGACGTGGTAAGCTCTACATGTTGCATGCTGATAGGCTGTGCCCATTTTGCGGCTTCTTTGCGGATCTGCGGAAGAAGAAACGAGGCGGGGCCGAACACACCTCCGCCAAAAATGATTTTCTCCGGATTAAACAGGCTAATGAGATTCGCGGTAGCCATTCCCCAAAATCCCACCACCACCGTCATTGCCTCCACGGCCTGAGGGACGCCCTGGTCGTACGCGGCGAAGACGTCGCGCGCGGTGAGTTGTTCTAACGGTTTACCGTTAAGGCTTCCCGCCGGAGACTTAACGCGAATAATGTCCTTTATGGTCTTGGCAATCCCTTCGCCGGACGCGTAATGTTCGAAACACCCACAACTTTCGAACGCCTCTCTGTAGGGTCGGTCGAGCGCCATCCAACCAATCGCTCCGGCAATATCCTGCGCCCCCCTTAAAACCTCTCCGCCGGCCAGGATACCGGCACCAATACCCGTTCCGACCGTCATAAAGATCGCGTCTTTACAGCGCCGCGCACTCCCCTGCCATACTTCTCCCAGTATACAACAGGCCCGGTCACTGTCGATGTAAACCTCAGCGCCCCTGCTCACGGCCTGCAGCCGTTTCCACAGGGGAAAATTCTCCCATCCCTGGATATTGGGCGCCCATACGCATTTGGTTTCGCTCCGGTAGATACCGGGCACACAAAGCCCGATTGAATGGATCTGATAGTTGGAGGCAAACTCTTCCTGAATTTCGGCGATGGTTTGCACGATCAGCTCGCCCACTGCTTCGCCTTTTTGAGCAGGCAATTCGGCAATCTGCCTGTGCAGTAGGTGCCCGGCATCGGAAAACAAAGCCCCAGCCAGCTTTGTCCCACCAAGGTCCAATGCAATGATCGCGCGGTTCATGGCTCGCGGCTTTGGACAACTCCTTCCAACAGTACTTGCTGGAGTTGAAAATCGGAGTCGAAAATGATCAAATTCGCTGTGGAGCCCGATCCAATCCGGCCTAGGTCTGCCGCTCCGATTAGACGCGCGGGGTACAACGATGCCATGCGCAGCGCTTCGTCCAACGGGATTCCTGCAAACTTCACACAGTTGGCCACTGCTTGCATCAGCGTGAGCGCTGAACCCGACAATGTGCCGTCCGGCAATGTATAATGGTCGCCATTCAGCACATGTGTGTATACCCCCGTCGACGTCGCGGTAACCGCGTCGGTAATGAGGAACAAGCGTTCGCCCAGCAATTTTTTACTCACGCTCAACGCCCTATAATCCACATGGATGCCATCTGCAATAATGCTTGCACAGGCCGTGTCGTGGAGGTACGTCGCTCCGGGCAGGCCGGTTTCGCGGTGGTGCAGCGGCGACATTGCGTTGAACAAATGTGTCACCGCGCTCACACCTCGGTCAAAACCGGTGACGGCCTCGTCGTACGTCGCATTGCTATGGCCGGCAGAAATCAGCACGCCGTGTCTCAACAATACGTCGATTCCATCGGCATCAAAACGCTCGGGGGCAATGGTCATCATTTTCACCAAGCCGTCGGCACGCTCGAGCATGTCCTGAATTTCAGCCGGCTCCGGTTTTCGGATCAGGTCTGCCGGATGAGCGCCACGCTTTGCAGGGTTGAGGTAGGGCCCTTCAAAGTGCAGGCCCATGAACGCGGGGTGGCGGTAGTGCCGCGCCGCTTCCACGGCTTGATCAAAAACAGCGATCGTATTGGTGGCCAACGTCAGCATGAAGCCGGTCGTGCCGGACTGTACCAGCGCTTTGGTAATATGATCGAGCGCTTCGGCAGTCGGATGTGCGGCATAAAGGTAGCCGCCGCCGCCGTAAATTTGCAAATCAATCAATCCGGGCGCTACATTGTGCCCTTTTGCATTGAGGCGTCGCGCGGAGTCGGGAATCTGGTCTTCGTCCACGAGATCGACGACCGTCTTTCCCTCAATTAATATTGCTTTCCCTTCGAGTATGCGGTCGCCCGTGAAGACACGCCCGTTGACAATAGCGGAGTAATCTTTCATAAAATAGTTTCAATTAACACTGATTAGTTTTGCAAGTTAAACATTGTTTTCGAAAAATGCGCTTTCGTGCCTTGTCTATATTAGTATTGCAAAAAACGGCACCCACACGCGAAGCCGTTCTTCTACAGTCACGGTAACTCCGAATCAGTTTGGTACGCCTTTCAGGTTCAGGTCCTTTATCCGGCTTCGGACCTTTTTCATGAATTCATCTCCGGGGTCGGATTTTTGGGTGAGGTAATCGGGATCCGTTTCTTTCCACAGTGGATGCCCGACAAAGGTTTTGTACTCATGATGCCCAATTACGTATTCGATGGGATACTTGGCTTGGAGGTAACGGATTAACATCTCGTTCGCCTTTACCTGGGCCTTCGTCAATGGCATATCCTTACTGCCAATGTTCTCCACGCCGATGGCACAATAATTCAGCCCGATTACATGCCTCGCAAACGCGGTATCCGGCAACAAGCGGAAGATCGTTCCGTCGCGGTCTACAACAAACTGCGACGACACATTGAGCGCGCTAGCCCCCGAGATGGATGCTCGCGCGGACGGCAGCATCGACGGCTCAAAAACATCGTAGGTTTTTTCGACGCTTGGCACAGCCGTCCAGTGCAGTACGATGATCTGTGGCTCGATGCTGGGACTATCCTTTTCGATCCCATGCCGCTCCTTAAGATACGCCAAGGAGAGCGCCTGTCGCTCCTCATTAAAGTCCAGCGGCTTCTCGAAAACCCTAAAGGTAGGCCGTGAACAGCTAAAAAAAGTAATGCCGCACAAAAAGATAAACAGTGTTTTTTTCATAGAATATGCTAGTGGTTTGAATTATAGCGATGCCGTGTGGTTATTTATTGGCCACATAATCATAAAACAACCTCGAAACAGTAGCCAGTGTACTTCGAGCTTCGGAGATCTCTAAGTCGCCCGACAGCAACACCAGCACATATTGGCGTCCGTCCGGCAGAAAGACGATTCCAGAATCGTGACAAATTTGTGTTATTGATCCCGTCTTATTCGCAACCTGCACGCCATCCGGCAGCTTGGCCGGAATGATTCCCCGGTGCCGCTGATCCATCAAGATCCTAACCATCGCTTTGCTCGCCGTTTCGTTGACAAGGTCGCCGCAGGCCATCCGTTCAAAGATCAACCGCAGATCGTATGCCGTTACCGTGTTGTTCAGGCCACGATCATAAGCTTTACCGTCTTCCACGCCCCGCAGCACCTGAATGTCCGTCGCTCCAATATCCCGCAGTGTTTTGGCCACACGTTTTGCTCCCACCTGATCAATCACCATATTGGTGGCTAGGTTGCTACTTTCCGTAATCATCAGGTACAAAAGGTCTCTCCACGTTACCCGCTGCCCTATTTTGCGATAGAGCGTTTGGTCGCTGTCGTTTTCCGGATTCAGGGAAAAGGGACTACCATCGGCAATGCTCTTAAAGCGATTGTACACAACCACCGAATCGTCTAGCGAAAACTTGCCAGCCGCTCGCTGGTTAAATGCCTCGACCATTACCGGTGTTTTCATGGTGCTTGCGGCATGAAAGCTTTCGCGAGCATTTAGCTCAAGCTCTTCCCCGGTTGAAATATCCAAAAACGCATACGAAAATCGCGCCTGCGGGTGCGGATCGAGCACTTCCTGGACCCGGGCGCGAAGTTGCGCAGTGTCCAGTATGGCGGATTTATCGGGCGTCAAAACCAAGCGGTCCAGCGCGCTTCCGGCCGACGTACCTGAAGAGATGAATCGGGCCTCCCGCACCGTTTTGTCCGGGTTCAGCGCGAATGACAGAAAAGGCCCCTCGCCACGGTTGGGGTTGTCATAGACGAGCCGGAAAAAATCTCCATGAAAATGTTCCAACTTCCCGTTGAGCTGCGCCGATTTGGCAAACAGCAATCGAAGTATGCTGTCTTTTTCCTGCCGTATCACAATTCTTCCAATAAAGTCGTCGCGATACGCCCCAGCATAATCCGCCAGCGGCAGCGTTCTTCTCCAGGTGGCTTCGGGCGTTACCGCCTTGCGGGTACGGGCTAATGAATCCTGCCGCTGCACCGCGAGGTCAAGCTCTTTTTTATAACCTGCAATCCAGTCAAACGCGGGTGTATCGAGGTAGTGGTCTAGGATGTGGTTGATGATGGCCCAATAGGCTTCCGAAGACAGCTGGTTGGTTAGCACCACTACGCCGAGCCGGTGTTCGGGCACCATGGCAATCTGAGAGACAAAGCCGGTAAGAAGCCCTCCATGTCCCACCACTTTAACGCCGCGGTAGTCATATGTGCGAAAGCCAAGCGCATAGCCATAGAAATTTTTTTGGGCAGGTTGCAGCCAGGTTGGCTCCTTCGAGATAGGCATTGGCCGCACGATGCGCCAAAGTTGCTCCGTGGTTTCGGGCTTAAACAAACGACCCTGTTCCGGCGTGCGCCCCGAATCCAGGTGGGTGATCAGCCAATTGGCCATGTCGGCCGCCGAGGACGCGATCCCACCGGCGGGGTTACCCGGGTCTCCGATATTCTGATCAAAAAATGTGTCCACCGGCCCGACTTTCCCATTGCGCCGCGCATGCGCATACGCCACATTCGGTTGTTGCCGTAAGGTCGAAAAGCGACTGACGCTATTGGGCATTCCCACGCGGTCGAAAATGCGCTGCTTGACGAATGTTTCCCATTCCATCCCTGACACCGCCTCAATCACTTCTCCAGCAGCCACGTAGAGGATGTTGTCGTACGCATAAACCGAGCGGAAATCGTGCTCCAAGGGTACGTCTTTCAGTTTGGACAGCAGCTCTTTGCGACTAAACGTCGAAGGAGGAAAAAGAAGTAGGTCATTTGCGTAGGCAGGGAGGCCGCTGTGGTGTACCAAAAGGTCCCTTACCGTTAGGTGCTGCGTTACGTAATCGTCTGAAAGCGAAAACCACGGCAGGTAGTCAATCACACGATCTTCCCATCTTAGCCGCTTTTCCTCAATTAACATCGCTAACGCCGTCGCTGTGAAGGCTTTGCTGTTTGAGGCAATGCTAAACAAGGTGTGTTCATTTACCGGTTCGGGGCTGCCCATTCGCCTTACACCGTAACCTTTTGTCAATACCACTTGTCCATCCTTCACAATGCCAACGCCCACACCGGGAACCTCGAATTGCTCCAACACCTGCTCAATATAGGCATCCAAGCCCGGCGGCGGAGCTGTCGGCTGGGCTTCGGCCGCGGTTAAAGCGAAACAAAGCGCAAATACCGCCAATCGTAGTTTTAGGTTGTTCATCACTTAGTACGTAATAACATGAGGTTAGTCCAATAGATGCTTTTCTAAAAAATCAGCCACTGCCTGGTTTACGGTTACCTGGTTTTGATATCGCATCCAGTGGTGGGTTTCATCGGGGATGACTAATGTTTCGTGGTGCACGTCGCGTTGCTCCAGCCGACGTACGAGGTCGACACTTTGGCTGAAATCTACATTACCGTCGTCATCGCCGTGAATCAGCAGTACCGGCGACCGCCACGTGTCAACGTACGATACGGGCGAAGAAGCTTTAGCCTTTGCTATAGCTTTTTCAACATCGGGAGCCGGCTCAGCGCTTACCAGTGGAATCCGGCCGATATAATTGTGCACCCCGTGGATGTCTACTCCTGCGGCAAACAAGTCGGAGTTCTTGCCCAACGCGAGCGCGGTAAGGAAACCGCCATAGGATCCGCCATATACCCCAATCCGATTCGAGTCTACCTGTGGTTGCTGGGCCAACCACTCTCCCGCCGCCTTGATGTCCTGATATTCCGAGGCACCATACCGCCCGGCGAAAAGCGGCTTATGGAAGTCGTAACCATAGCCGATCCCCAGTCGATAATTTACGGCGAGCACTACGAACCCCCGGCTCGCCAAGTACTGGTTTAGGGCATAGGTGTTGGCGTAATAGTCGCCATAATGCCATCCCAGCAACATTTGCCGCTGCGGTCCGCCGTGGATAAAAACGATAGCCGGTTTCTTATCCTGTCCTTGGGGTGGTTCAAATAGCTGACCATATACCGTCATTCCGTCTGCCGCTTTAAACTCCACCCGCTTGGGTGTCACCAAAGGCGCGTTCGCCAGCTGTGCCGGAATGAGCGATTCGCCGAGAAGCCGAAACGTATCCGAGTCCGTCCACGACATGACAGCCGGCAATAACGGTCGGGTCGCCGTTGCACTGAGAAACACAAGGTGTGCTCCGTCGCCGGTCACTGCAGGGAAGGCTTCAATCCCCATTCCGGGCGTCAGCACCTCCATCTCCGCCCTGTCAACCGGCACGCGGATCACGTGTCGGCGATCAATGTCATCCCGGTCCGGTCCGGTATTCGCGCTGGCCAGTAGCCAGGCCCTGTCTGGTGAAAGGGTAATGTGCTCGACCATAAAGTTGCCCGGTGTGAGCAGCAGCGCGGCCCCGCCGGCCTCGGGCACCGAATACAGGTGCGGCCACCCATCGTGGTACGAAACAAACGTGATCCGCCCCTTTGCCGTCCAGCGGAGGTTGGCGCCGCCGTGCGTGGTTGGAACCGCCCCGAGGGGCCCTGCGGGTGCCTGCCAAATGCGCGATGCTTTTTTTTCCGAGATTGCTACCGTCCAAATCGACCATGGGTTGTTTACCGGGGCTAAAATGGAATCAGGAGCCCCACCAGCCGCATTTCGGCGCACAAACGCAAGCCGCTTGCCGTCGGGTGACCAACAGGGCGAGCCGTCGCGGGCAAACGCCGGCGCTATCCACTGGATCGGACGATCCGGGCCATGGAAGACGCCCACAAAAGCGTGGTCGCCGCGCGACGACACGAAGGCCAGCGCCCGCCCATCGGGCGACCACCGCAACTCGCCGTTTTGCCCCCTGGCGTAGAAAAGCGGCTGCGGTTTTTCCGAGCCGTCTATCGGACACGCCCACACCTGCCCCTGTCGGATAAAGACAACTCGGTCTCCCGCCGGAGAGATAGCCGGCTCATCCCCCTCGCCCAGCAATACGGGCTCGCCGCCGGAAAACCGTATACTCCAGACCTGTACTGTTGGCGGGGTTGTCAACGAAGCCGGGTTCCGTGGCGTGGTGCCGTTAAACGCCCCATGGTCGCCTCCCTTTACAAACACTACCCATTCCCCGTCGGCGGAAAGTTGCACGCCTGTAATTTCGTTGCCGTCATCGGCATCGGACGCCGTCAGATTACGCAATTCGAAAGAAGTGCCCTCAGCCACATACAGATCACGCCGACCCTGCTGGTTTATTGTCAACGCCAGCCGGCTTCCGTTGGCCGCCGTGCGCAGTTCAGAAGGAAACGGATAGGTCGTCAGTTGCTCAACCGTTGGTGATTGACCGACGAGAATAGTCGCGTAACAAGCGGATAATACGAGTAATATAAAAGATCTCATACGCTATTTAGGTGTCCAACCGGCTTGTTCACTAACGTAAGGCAGGTTACCTATGAACACGCGTTGTCGGATTGGTTTTACGAATCTTCGGTAAACAAGGTAAGTAAAATATTTTAATTTTTGCTAAACTTGTGCCATGGAGGCCTCGTCGTTATACCGCTATTATCAGGAATATCCTTCGATATCTACCGATACCCGCGCCGTCAAGCCCAACAGCTTGTTTTTCGCTCTTAAAGGGGCCAACTTCAACGGCAATACCTTTGCCGGGGAGGCGTTGGAAAAAGGTGCACGCTACGCGGTTATCGATGAGCCCCGGTATCGGACCGACGGCCGCTTTCTGCTGGTTGAAGATGTACTAGCCTCCTTGCAGTCTTTAGCACAATATCATCGCACGCAGCTTCAAATCCCGGTGATTGGTATTACGGGCAGCAACGGAAAAACCACGACTAAGGAATTGTTATTCGCCGTACTATCGCGAAAATTCAATACTTATGCTACCCTAGGCAACCTCAACAACCACATTGGTGTGCCGCTTACGCTGCTATCGCTGGATGAAGAAACGGAACTGGCCATCATCGAAATGGGCGCCAATCACCCTGGTGAAATCGCGATATTAAGTGGGATCGCGCAACCTTCGCACGGGCTCATCACCAATGTCGGTAAGGCGCATCTAGAGGGGTTTGGTGGCTTTGATGGCGTGAAACGCACAAAGGGCGAGCTATATGATTACCTGGTAAGCCACGGCGGAACCGTGTTTTTACAGGGCGATAACCCGCACCTATACGAGATGGCAGAATCACGAGCAATCGTTCACCCCGTGACGTACGGTTTTTCGGAACGGAACGATATCGTCGGCGAACTGTTGTCCGCCGACCCGTTTTTGGAAGTAAAGTGGTGTGCACGCGGGGATAAGCAAACCTATACTGTCCGCACCCAACTTACAGGCACGTATAATGCGGAAAACCTGTTGGCAGCGGTATGCGTGGGCCGCTATTTCGGCGTACCCCCCCAAGAGATCAGCGCGGGCATCTCCGGTTATGCCCCGGCAAACAACCGCTCACAAATTACTGAAACCGCACTCAACCGGGTCATTCGCGACTATTACAACGCCAACGCCAGCAGTATGGCCGCCGCACTCGAAAACCTGCAGCTGCTGCGGGCTGACCGCAAGGTCATTATCCTGGGTGACATGTTTGAGTTGGGCGACGAGTCATTCGACGAACATCGGAAAATCCTGCAAAAGGCGTGTTCTGTTGGCGCTTCTCGCGTCATCTTTGTCGGCCACGCGTTTGGCCAGCACAGCCATTCGGGAGCCGAGTTTTACGAGACCACCGATGAGGCAAAAGTCGCCCTAGCCCGAAACCCTATAAAAGACGCTCTGGTGTTGCTAAAGGCCTCCCGGAGCATGGCTTTCGAAAAATTGATGGACAGCCTTTAGTCACGTGGCCGCCCACCGAAGATTCCGCCCAATAACAGTTGGATCAGCGCGACGACCAGTGCAAATACCGCAGCCCACCAGAAATTGGACACCTCGAACTTACTGCCCATTAAATAGCTGGTCAGCTGCACCATCAGCACCGTAATGATAAATGAAACTAAGCCGAGGGTAAGGATGTTGAGCGGCAGGGTGAATAGTCGTAGTACTGTGCCAATGGTCGCGTTAACAAGCGCGATAACCAGACCGGCCAAAACTGCCCAGCCAAAGCCGGCGACCTGAACGGCGGAATCCGGCAACATATACGCGCCCAAAAAGATTGCTAATCCAGTCAATAAAACGTCAATGATAAAACGCATGCCGTAACGAATTAAGGTGAATAATTTTTGTCTGTAAAATAAGCATTATTCTTTTTGGTTTTAGCAAGTTATGGAATTTTCCGGCACAGTCGCTAACCCTCAGCGGGGCAATGCTATTCGTCTGTTTGGCGATCCGCAGCCAAAACATGTGCCTTTTCTAATTTTCGCCAAAGTGATTGAACAGTCTGTGGCGTATCTGCTCCACAGCGCGTGTACAACTTAGTTGCCTGACAAATTGCGCTGAATTTCAGAAAAACCGGCGTTCGAGGTTTTGTACGCAACGGGTTGAAATTACCGAATTGAATAATACCTTCGTAATATCTCCGTTAAATAAGGCAAAAGGATTTGTTATTGGGTACCCTTTGGTATAACTTAGCTGCACATTTTTATTAGCCTCAGATTATAACGATATTGTGCGATACTTAGTCAGATTCACTTTTTTATTCTTTTTATTCACCACGTTAGCCGCATCCTGCACGTCTCCCGAAAAGAAAAAAGCAAAAGCAGCAAAAAAGCAGCACGAAAAAGATAGCCTAGCCCTGGTTTATGACAGCACAAAGGCCGACCCTCAAATTGATGCATTCATGCAACGGCTGCACCGCCGCTCCGGATTCAACGGTAATGTGCTGGTCGCAAAAAAGGGTAAGATCGTTTATCAGAATACATTTGGATGGGCTGATTACCTCCACAGAGACAGCCTGAAAATCACTTCCCAATTTGAACTTGCCTCGGTATCCAAGCCCTTTACTGCAACGGCAATACTAAAGCTATGGGAGGAGGGCAAGATCCGCCTCGATCAGACCGTCGACGAATTCTTCCCCAACTTTCCTTATCCAGACATAACGATCAAACTTTTGCTCGCGCATCGTTCAGGACTCACCAATTACCTATACTTCACGGATAAGGTGTGGTCCGACAAGAGCAAAGGGATGAGCAACATGGACGTCATGGCATTGTTCGAAAAACATAAACCTGCTAAATATGCCAATCCAGACGTACGTTTTTTCTATAACAACACGAATTACATGATCCTCGCGGCCATTGTCGAAAAAGTGACGGGGCAGGATTTCGCAGTCTATATGCGGGAAAACATTTTTGAGCCGGCGGGCATGAAGAATACCGCAGTTTATTCAAAAGCTGTTTACGAAAAAATCCCTGTGGCGGTAGTTGGTCATGATCGGGTCTGGCGGCGGTCCGTCGTACAAAATTTTCAAGACGGACCAGTGGGCGACAAGGGTACGTATAGCACGGTACAGGACCTTTTCCTGTTTGACCGGGCGCTGCGGGAGGGGCGCATCCTCAAACCGCAGACGCTGGATTCGGCTTATATAGGCAGAAATACGCCGGTCAAGAAAGTGTTCAACTACGGTTATGGCTGGCGCACGTTTGATCCCGGCAATCACAAAGTGGTCTACCATACGGGCTGGTGGCATGGTTTTCGTAGCCTTTATATCCGCGACCTCAAGCAGGACATCACAATTGTGCTGCTGACAAATATGGTCAACGCCAGCTTGCTTCATCTGGATGAGTTATACGAAATCCTTGACATGCCGGTCATCCGGCAAGCGGCTTATTCGGCCCAGGGTGAGTATGCAGGCAATTAATCAGTTGATCGGGTTTTACGTTCAATGCTGGAGACATGGATACGAAAAAAACGTTGATTATCGGGGCTACACCCAATCCAGGGCGTTACGCAAACCTCGCCGCACATCGCTTGGTCCAGGCAGGCCACGACATCGTCAATATTGGCATTAAGCGCGGTGAAGTGGCCGGCGTACCCATACAGCCGCCAAGTGATCCACGGCACGACATCCACACCATAACGCTTTACATTGGGCCGCAGATACAGCCGCAGTATTACCAATACATCGTTGATACCAAGCCTCAACGCCTTATTTTCAACCCGGGCACAGAGAATCCCGAGTTGGAGAACCTTGCGCGGGAAAACGGTATCGAGCCTGTCCGTGCCTGTACGCTCGTGCTGTTGTCTACGGGTCAATATTAAACGGCTGCGCCCGGGGGTTGTTGCTCACTTCCGAAAGATTAATTACCTTAGCCTCGGCGTTTAGTCATCCCTAGCATTGAAAACAAAATTTGCCGCTTTTATTTCCACGCTTGGTCATCCATTTATGACCATTCCGCTGTTCGTTATATTTCTACTCTTCAGCACGGAAAGCCCGTCTAAGGCCGCATTGCTCTCCATACTCATCATCGGTGGCATTTTTGTCCCTGTAGGCCTGAAAACCATCCGCGGCGTCCGCAGAGGCACCTATACGAACCTGGATGTGTCCGACCAGGCCCAGCGGCAGAAGTGGTTTATCGTCACCACGCTTTTATTGCTCGTAGTTACGGTCATCATCTGGGTTACCGAACAGAATCAGACATTACGCCTCGGCTTAGTCTGTGCTTTTTCACTCTTGCTAGTTGCTCAATTGGTAAACACCCGCATCAAAGCGTCCATGCACCTGGCTTTTCATACATATCTAACCCTTTTGGTCCTTCATATCAACGTCGTTGTGGGGACGCTGTTTCTGCTTTTTACACCCATTTTAGCCTGGTCAAGGCTGCACCTAAAACGGCATGTCCTTGAGGAAGTGTTGGTCGGTATGGTGCTCGGCACTTTATTCGGCTTGGTCTTTTGGATCGCCTATTAACCTTCTATTCTGCCTGGGCAAGCCGAAGCACTGTTGGAAGGTCTGCGGCGGCCCAATCGAGTTCAGCGAGTTGGTGGGGCCATTTCCAAATGTGGCCAGCATGTTCCGTAAGTTTTAAATTGTCTAGATGCTCAACCGTGCAAAGATGGCTACGCAGCGTGATAGAAAAATCCGGATACGCGTGCCGCACGACCAGCAATTCCACCCCCACTTCGATATCGAGGCCCAACTCCTCTCTGACTTCGCGCCTTAGCGCGTCCCTGGGTGACTCCCCTGCTTCTATTTTGCCTCCCGGAAATTCATATTTGTGACTAAGGTAGTCGTATCGCGCCTCTCCTTTCTGTACGCACAGTATTTTTCCGCCATATAGTATTACAGCGGCAACAACGTCAAAATCGGTGGTCAACATATTACGAAGATACGGTATATCGGTCACGCCTGACGCTACACCAGCGGTTTTGCCGCCGTCTGCGGTGTCAACATCAGGCCGTCCATATGCGTTAACAGGTTGAGACCCGGCTTTTTCCCCGCTTCGATGGACCCCAATTCGGCCGACAGATTGAGTGCCTCTGCACCATGGATTGTCGCCCACTTGATCGTCTCGCAAAAATCCAATTGGGGATAGTGGTGGTGTAGGGTTTGTAATTCAGACAATATGCAAAGGCGATCGTTCGAAGCCAGGCTGTCAGTTCCCAGTGCGATGCGTTGTCCGCTTTCGATGAACTGGCCGACATCGGGCAATGTATTTTCGATGTAAAGATTGGCGTTTGGGCAAAGGCACCAAATCACTTTCCGCCCTGCAAGCGTAGCCGCCCGAATGTCCTCTGGCGTCGAAAATGTATTGTGTACCAGCAGCAACGGCGTTGTCGCCGAGGTATAAGGCACAAACGTTTGTAAAGAGCTTTTCCCCGAGGCAGTAAATGCCGATACATCCTTGTCCAGCGCGCGGTAGAAATCCAGAAACGCGCCTGACTTGTCTCGGAAAAAAGCATTTTCGGCTTCACTTTCCTGATTGTGCACACTGAGCGGCACCCGCCGGCCGGTGATACCGTCGTCCAACAGTTTAAAAAGCGGCTCGGATACCGAATACGGTGCATGGGCCGTAAGAGACACGGCCGTTGCGTCGAACGACCTGGCAATAGCGCGAACCGCGCTAAACCGCTGTTCCGCAAGATCCGGCTCAAAGCCAATAGCTTCCAAAAAGGTATGATAGCGGATTTTGCTCCGGTGCTTGACAGCGGCCGACATATCGTTGTTAGCGTGGTCTCCCACAGCTACAATACCGTTGTCTACCATTTGCGCGTCAGCGGCGCTCATCGCGTTCTCAATAGCATTGCGCTCAGCTACTCGCGCTGACATAACCGCCAGCAAAAATGGCACTAAACCTGTATGCCTCGGAATACGATCCTTCATGTGCGACAGCTCGAGGTGGCAATGTGCATTGACGAACCCGGGCACGATTACTCCACGAAGGCGAATAACCGTCCTGCCGATGAGCGCGGGGCTGTCCGGTGAATAAACGCCGACGATTAAGCCCCCATCGCCCACTTCAACCACGCCGCTTTTAATCGGCGGCTGGGTGACCGGTACGATATAGTCCGCAGTATACAGTGTGTTCGTGATGTTCATCGCGATTTGCAGGCTGCCGCGCAGCACACAAAAGTGGGAATTTTTAAGTACTTGGCCAAAACGGTACAAAACCCGTATCTTTGCGCAGTGGTTGATTCGAAGTCGAAAATTGATATCCGCAGGCTGACGCTGGACGAGCTTCGCGAACGTCTGGTTGCTATGGATGAGCAAGCTTTCCGTGCCAAACAGGTATACGAATGGCTTTGGCAAAAGTCGTGCGTCAATTTTGACGAGATGAGCAACCTCAGCAAGGCCCTCCGCGAAAAGCTTAAGAACCACTTCACCATCAACGCCGTTAACGTCCAGCGGGCGCAGCGCAGCGCCGATACGACGATAAAAAGCAGCTTTGTCCTTCACGATGGAAATTTCATTGAAGGAGTGCTGATTCCGGCACCCGACCGCATGACGGCCTGCGTGAGTTCGCAGGTTGGCTGCAGCCTCACCTGCAAGTTTTGTGCTACCGGCTACATGGACCGTAAACGCAATTTGAACGCAGACGAAATCTATGATCAGGTCGTGCTCATTGCCAGACAGGCGCAGGAGAATTACCGTCAGCCGTTAACCAACATCGTGTACATGGGTATGGGTGAACCTCTGCTCAACTACGCCAATGTACTGGCCTCGATCGAACGGATTACCGCTCCCGACGGGCTCAATATGGCGGCGAAACGAATAACCCTCTCCACGGCCGGCATTGCCAAGATGATTAAAAAACTCGGAGACGACGGTGTAAAATTCAACCTTGCGTTATCTTTACACGCGGCAAACGACAAAAAACGAAACGAAATCATGCCGATCAACGAGCAAAATTCGCTGCATGCATTGGCGGATGCGCTTAAATATTTTTACGCAAAAACAAAGAGTCCGGTCACCTACGAGTATATCGTTTTCCATGACTTTAATGACGATCTATCGGATGCACAGGAGCTTGCGGCCTTTTGTAAACACGTTCCCTGTAAAGTAAACATCATCGAATATAATCCTATTGCGTTCGCCGATTTTATCAACGCGGCGGAAGATAAGATCGACCGCTTTGCCACGTTTCTAAGGCAAAAAGGTATTGTCACCAATATCCGTAGAAGCCGGGGGAAGGACATCGACGCAGCCTGTGGGCAATTGGCGATCAAAGAGACCGCGCCAGCCAAAATTTGATCTTCCCAAACGGAATTATTACTTTTACTTCAGACCAAAACCTCAACCATGGCGATCAAGCGGTATTTAGGCGGCTTGGCAGCGTTGTTTTTTCCTCCGGTTTGCGCCGGGTGCCGCGCGCCGCTTGTTGATGGCGAAACGGCCATTTGTGCCTCCTGCTGGTACCACCTGCCCTACACCGGTTTTCATAAAATGCCGGATAATAACTGCGCCCGGCAACTTTGGGGCCGAGTACCGGTAAGGGGTGTGACCGCTTATCTGTGGTTCCACAAGTTCTCGCGCGTCCAGGAGCTGATACACCAGCTGAAATATCGAAACCGACCCGATATTGGGATCCTGTTGGGCGAACGATACGGTGAAATTCTACGGCATGTTGCGCCGTACAATAGCGCAGACTGCATTGTACCCGTGCCCTTGCATGCGGTCAAGCTAAAACGACGTGGCTACAACCAAAGTGCCTGTTTCGCGCACGGGCTTGCGCGTTCCATGCAAAAACCGGTCATTGAAGACGGTTTGCGCCAGGTCCGTACCGTATCGAGCCAGACACGGAAAGGCCGCTATCAACGGTATGAAAATGTCCGGGGGACGATTGAAGTGGTTGATAGGAGCCGGCTTTCCGGAAAACATACCCTTCTTGTAGACGACGTGCTGACGACCGGAGCAACCGTAGAGGCTTGTGCCGACGCGCTGCTGGCCGATCCTTCGGTCAGCGTTAGCATAGCTACATTGGCAAGAGCGGTTTAGTTTGGAGTCGTTATCGGGTGGGGTAGACAGCGCCCTGCCTGGCCCGATGTACTGTGGGGCATTTGCAGCCCTTTCGGAAAACGCTGCATCCCGAAAGAGAAAACGATATGATCAGGCTCACAACGATGAGGAAACGTCGTTTAGGTTTCATAGCGATACGTATTATGAAGCAGTAAATAAGCAAAAACACCCATTCCAGTACCGACAGCGTCCGCAAATAAATCCCAGGCTTCCGCAGAACGATACGTGAAAACCTTCCACTGCACAAATTCGGTAAAAAGCGCAAAGATTAGCGAAAACACAACGACGCGGGCTGTTATCCGCCAAGACGGTTGCGACGTACCGTGTTTTCGAATCGCGCCGTAATAGAGCAACACCGCAAGCACGAAAAAAAATCCGGCATGAACCAGCTTATCAATGCCGGGAAATTTGGGAATACTATCGGTGCTTTCCGAGGGCACGCTGCATAGGACAAGGATAAAGGCTGACCAGACTAACGACCAAATATAATGTTTCATCCGCCTATGAAGCGATTTTAATGCCAGAACTGTGAATCGATTTTTAATCCCAGAAGTTTGTCTCCCTCAGGCGGAAACCTGCGCCGCGTAATCCCCGGCGGAAAGCAGTCCGTCCGCATCGCTGGGATTGTCCATTTTTACGCGAACCAGCCACCCTTCACCGTAGGGATCCTGGTTGACCAGTTCCGGCGAGCCGTCAATCTTTTCGTTGATTGCCAAAATGGTCCCGGATACCGGCATGAAGAGATCAGAAACAGTCTTCACCGCCTCTACCGTGCCAAAAACTTCGTTTTGCGCAATCGCCTCACCCACGGCAGGTATATCGAGGAAAACGATATCGCCCAGCTCGCGCTGTGCAAAATCGGTGATGCCGACAATGGCCTCCTCCCCTTCTACGCGGAGCCATTCGTGGTCTTTCGTGTACTTCAAGTCAGCAGGAAAATTCATAACCTATTCTTTTAAATGTATCGCCTATTGGGATTGTCCCAAAACGAAAAAAGCTGCTCAAAAATAGGATTATATGATGAGACCGCCAAATGGGCGAGCCGGCTTTGCGATTCGTACATTGGTGTGATCCCGCTGCTCGGCATCCCGGGGGGGCGTATAGGTTGTATCGAATTTTGGCTATCTTTACAGATTATGAACCCCTACGTTGGTAAGCTTCATGCAATTGCATGCCGGGAAGAACGGCTGATTGTCGGCCTCATGTCCGGAACCTCGCTTGACGGGCTGGATGTTGCCCTTTGTCGCGTGGCTGGAAGCGGCCGCAACACCTCGCTTCACCTCGAGCAATTCCGTACCATTCCGTATACCCGTGAAGTTCGCGAGCAGATACGTATGGTATTTGCAAAACGGACGATCGATCAGCAGGTACTATGCGGGTTGCATGCACACATCGGCCGACTGCACGGCTCGCTGGTAAACGAAGCCTTGCGTGAGTGGCACATTCCAAACGACAACATAGATTTGATTGCCAGCCACGGGCAGACGGTTTTCCATGGGCCGTTTTGGCTCACGCAGGATCCGCGTTTTCCGAATAGCACGCTGCAAATCGGCGACGGCGATCACATCGCTGCGGCCACCGGGATTATCACGGTTTCTGATTTTAGGCAAAAACATATCGCCGCCGGCGGGGAGGGGGCACCGCTCGCGGCCTATGGCGACTACCTGTTGTTCGCCGATAACCACGAAACGCGGGTGCTGCTCAATATCGGCGGCATCGCAAACTTCACTTTTCTGCCTGCCACTGTCGGCACACCGTGCTTTGCCACAGATGTGGGGCCGGGAAACACGCTGATGGACCAATATATGCAGTCACGGTTGAATTCGGACATGGATCGCGACGCGCAAACCGCGCGTGCTGGTTCAGTTAACAACGACTTGCTTGGGGCGCTCTTGGACAATGCTTTTTTCAGCCTATCTTTCCCAAAGACAACAGGGCCCGAGCTATTCAACCTGGACTACCTGCTTGCCTCCCAGCAGTCCTCCGCAACGAAGCATCTTAAGCCTGAGGATGTGATGGCGACTTTGTCGGCCTTTTCGGCGACAACGATCGTACAAGCTGTCCGACAGGTTATTCCGGCAAATTGTCCAACCCGCGTTTACGTAAGCGGCGGCGGATTGCACAATCCGCTGCTGCTGCAACGGATTCGCGACGGGCTTGAGGGCGTCCCCGTTGTTCCGATTGACGAATTGGGATTGCTGCCTGACGCCAAGGAAGCTGCACTTTTTGCCGTCTTAGCGAATGAAACCATCGCGGGCAATGCCGGCAACTCTCGCGTAATAAAAGATTCCCCCGCGGTGTGTATGGGTAAAATAAGCTTTCCCGAATAAGGTGTTAAATTTCCTCGCCGACGGCCTCGTGCAAAAACAGCTTAAACGTATACATTTGGCGAAATGCCGTTAGTACGGCATCCAATCCATCGGGAGCAGACAACACCTCGTCGCCCAAGTGTTTTGACGCAGTAAAACTTTTGAGTTTGAGTAAATCGATATGCGGGTGGTCTGCCGTATAGCCCATTGGGGGACGCTTCAATATTTCGTCGCGGTCGAGCTGGCAATGGCGGCTGAACGTTGGGTCGGCCAATATCTCCGCCAGCTTGTCGCCATTGTAATCGATCTCCTGACGGATAGCAGCGAGATGTTCCTTTTCCGGTCTCCAATATCCACCAGCCACAAAGCTCTTTCCCGGCTGAACATGCAGGTAATACTCGGGGCCGTTCAGCTTTCGTCCAGCGGTCGAGATGCCGGCACCAAGCCAGGTCTTATAGGGTGTCTTGTCCTTGCTGAAGCGGGTGTCGCGGTAAATACGGAACACACATTTCGACACCGGTATGTCGGACGAAATAAACCGGTCGGTTTCCGAAAGGCCCTCAATGACCGCCTGGGCAAAATCTTTCATGTTTTGCCAGGCTTGCTCATAATCTTCACGATGCGCTTGAAACCATTCACGATTGTTATTTTCGGCTATTGCCGATAAGAAAGCAAAGGTGTTGGGGGATATCGATCTTACCATTTTACACTGTTGTGGTCAAACACGCCTATTAAAGCACTAATTTGAGGAAAACGAAAACTGTTGGCGCCGCGAGCAGCAGCCCATCAAAACGGTCGAGCAGGCCGCCGTGCCCCGGTAGAATCGCGCCGGAGTCTTTTACCTTCTGGCTGCGCTTAAGCAACGACTCCACAAGGTCTCCGAGCGTACCAAACACCGCAATAATCATTGCCACGGCCGCCCACTGCCCATAGCTCAGCGCCGTGTAAAAATGCGCCACAGCCCAAGCTACTAGCAGCGCCGAAACGACGCCCCCGGCGAATCCCTCCCAGGTCTTTTTGGGTGAAATCCGTTCAAAAAGTTTACGTTTTCCCAAATATTTTCCGACCATGTACGCTCCGGTGTCGTTTCCCCAAAGCATAAGCATAAACCCAAGTGGAATGTGGTGATTATATGTCCCATTCACAAATGCCAGCTCAAAGAAAAAGACGAAAGGCAGCACCACGTAAATAACACCCAAAAATGTGTAGGCCACGGCAGTAAACGGCTTTTCTTGTTTCCGGTATAGCTCAGCAATAAATACCAAAGCCAAGACAGGTATGCTTAACAGCGCATACCGCTGAGAAAATCCAAGCACGTTTGCTCCCGCATAAGACGCAAATAAAACCATGCCTAGGAGCGAACCCATTGGGCGATTGGGACGCGCATAGGGATCGAGGGCCAGCCGGTAAAACTCATTGAGGCACCAAATGCTCAATACCACAAAAAAGAGCGAAAATGCCACTTGTCCCAGAAGCATGGACGCCAACAGGACAATGACAAAAAACAGGGCTGTGATCGCGCGTATTCTCATGGCTCCTTATCCTTCTCCCTCCTGGCCTTTTTGTTGTGCAATAAGCGCCGTTGCGGCAGCTGCTTCAGATTGATGTACATAGAGTTCCACCTGGCCGAACCTGTAAGAGGAGTCCTGTTTGTTCATGACCACCGCCTGTATGCCGTGCGTCTCAAGCATCTGCTTGGTGATCTCCGCCTCAATAAGGCTGGTGGTGGTGAGCAGCTTAATCCAATTTTTTTCCATGGTTCCCATTCTCGGGCGTCCTTCTGCGCCGCTTTGGCCGCAACGTTTCCGCCGAAGTTTTAAAATACTGGTACAGCAACAGCGCCGTCAGCGCAAAACTAACAAAATATAAATATGGTGGAATCTGATCACCAAAGTCCATCTCCTTGAGCGACCGACCCTGCCGTTGCAGGTAAAATGCCGAAACCGTTGCCGCCGCATTATTTAGAAAATGGGCCAGCACAGGCAGCCAGATGTTTCTCCCCCACACAAGCAGATAGCCAAAAAGCGCTCCGAGCAACATCCGCGGCAAGAAGCCGTAAAACTGGAGGTGGATAGCACTGAAAACGATAGCGGTGATCCAAACGCCAAGATGGACGCTTTTGAACCACCGGGTCACGATGTTCTGTACACATCCCCGGAAAAGAAACTCCTCGCCAATGGCCGGTATTACGGCGATCACGAGCAGATTAATCAATAATCCCTGATACGTCGTGTCTGAAAGGAGAAGCTCGGTAAGCCGCTCAAGCTCCGCTTCTTTCGCCTTCATCCAATCTTCGATCCCGGAAAAGGATTCGGGCAAAGTTAGCCGTTCGTTCAGCTTAATGCTCTGGTCTAAAACCGGTGCCGAAAAAAACATAATAGCTATTACTAACAGCCAGAGTGCCGGGTTTACCTTTGATTTGAAATTGAGGTAATGCGTTTTCCGCCTTTCGATCGCTGCAAACAACAACGGCGGAATGACAAACATGCCCATACTCGAACCGGCCTGTACAATCTTTATAAAATCGATGTTGGCGGTCCCGACTTCGAGGATCGAGCTGATCCCAGCCTTCCCCGTCCCCCCGGTGGCCACGAGGCCAATCCCTATCGAAAGCGCTCCGATTAGGAGAGCTCCGCCGAAAACCAGTGTCAACAGCAAAATTAGGGACACCACGGGATGGTTCTCAGGAAGCCGCTGCTGATTATCGGTCTCGATCGCGTCAAGTGTGTCCATGAAAAGTGGATGTTTGTGGGGATGAAGATACGGATTGCGTATGACACTTCCCATATTAAACCGTATCTTTGATAGAGCTAACCGGGGAAAAACCATGAAGGCCTCGCTACTTGCCGCGCTGATTATACTGGTGTGCGTGTTTGCACACAAGCACCTATGGGCGCAGGAAGAATATGTGCCGCAGGCATCGGAGACGCTTGCCGTCGTTCCCTTTTCACTGGCCGCCGAAAGTGTGGTCCTTGTCAAAGCCTTCCTCGGCGGTCATACCGATACCCTAACGTTTATCCTGGACACAGGAAGCAGCGGGATTTCGCTCGACTCGACCACCGCCCGTGCGCTCAACCTGACGCCAGAAGCTTCCGACGTCAACATTCGTGGAATTGCAGGTGTAAGAAAGGCTCACTTCCTATACAATCAGCGCCTTGAGCTTAATGGACTCGTCGTGGACAGCCTCAATTTTCACATTAACAACTACGAGTTTCTTTCGTACGTGTACGGCACCTGGATCGATGGGGTAATTGGATACTCGTTATTCAGCCGCTATATCGTCAAAATCGATTACGATGTAAACGAAATTGAAATCTGCTCCCCGGGAACGGTTCGGTACCCACGGGGCGGTCATTTATTGAGACCCTATATCCGCACGCTCCCTATTCAGACGGCCCGGATGCGTGACCAGCGCCGGATTACTTCCCGTTTTCTTTATGACATCGGCGCCGGCTTATCGCTGGTGCTTTCACAGGATTTCGACCAGGACAGCGCAGCCATCCGGAAAAAACGGAGGCGCTTCCCAATTCAGGCGCATGGCGTAGGCGGAAAGCTGGCCATGGAAATGACCCTGGTCAAAGAGTTTCGCCTGGGCCCTTACCGACTCCGTAATGTCCCTACCATGGTTTTCGACGATGCCTACAACGTAACGTCCTACCCGTATCTGGGAGGGCTGATAGGGAATCAGATTTTAAAGCGATTTAACGCCATTTTCAACTATCAACAACGGGAAATTTATCTGAAACCCAATACATTGTTTCGCGACCCTTTCGAACGCGCGTACTCTGGCATGGAGCTTTACTACATCAATGGCGCTATTGTTGTCGGCTCCATCATACCCGGTTCGCCCGCCGATCTTGCCGGACTGGAAGAGGGTGACCTGGTCATTGCACTAAACAACGATACCAGCCAAAATTTTGTTCAGTATAAAAAAACGTTGATGATCGCCCGAAAACGGGTTACGCTCATTGTCATGCGCGACAATGAGCTTATAGAAGTACGGCTGAAACTGCTTAGCCTACGCTAAGTCCGTTTCCGCCTCTTGCACCACTCCCTCATCCACCAGGATGCGGCCACAGTGCTCACAAACGATAATTTTTTTGCGCTGGCGAATCTCCAGCTGCATTTGGGGCGGTATTTTATTGTGGCAGCCTGAGCAGCTGTCGCGATCTATGGAAACCACGGCCAATCCATTCTTATACGTGGTACGCAGGCGGCGATATACCCGAAATAGGCGCTCTTCGATATCCTTTTCTGCTACCTCGCTTTTGCTGATTAGCTCATCTTCCTCCTTTTGGGTTTCAGAGGTAATGGTATCCAGCTCGCCCTTCTTTAATTCCAGATCTTTCTTCGCAGCATCCAGCGCCTGTTGGGTGCTTTCGTAAACCTCCGTCTTATTCCGGATCTCAAATTCAAACTCTTTGATTTTCTTCTCGCTCACCTGAATATCCAACCCCTGGATTTCGATCTCCTTGGTGATGGCATCGTACTCGCGGTTGTTTTTGACCTCGTTGAGTTGACCCTCATATTTACGAATGGCGGCCTCCGCCTCTTTGATCATGTTCCGGCGATTGACGATGGAATCTTCCAACTCGTCCAACTCGTTGCGAACCTTTTCGATGCGGGTTTCGAGACCGGCAATCTCGTCTTCGAGGTCGCTCACTTCCATTGGCAATTCCCCCCGTACCTGGCGAATCCTATCTATCTTGGTGTGTATGGTCTGAAGATGCCAAAGGGCTTTCAACTTCTGTTCTATGGTCTGTTCCATTTAACTATAGTATTTAATGGGGTTTGTGTCTATGCCCGTCAAACGGACTGCAAAGGTAGGAAATTTTTTTTGAATAAACTCCAACAATAATTGCTGCGTAAACTGTTCGCTTTCAAAATGTCCGACGTCGGCAATGACCGTTTTTCCCTCGGCGTCAAAAAACTCATGGTACTTATAATCGGCCGTCACAAACACGTCCGCACCGGCACGGATTGCCTGGCCCAGCAGGAAACCCCCGGCCCCGCCGCATACCGCAACCCGTTGCACCATTTTGCCCGTCAGAGCGGTGTGGCGAATCACTGGGGCGGACAGCCGGGTTTTCAGCAGTCGCAGGAAGTCACCTTCCGATAATTCCTCCTCAAGCTGGCCGATCATTCCGCTGCCAACCGTCGGGTGCGCATTTTGAAGTCGGTAGACATCGTAAGCCACTTCCTCATATGGGTGTGCGTCGAGAAGATTTTTAATGATCGTCTGCTCTCGGTTTGCCGGATAAACCACTTCGATACGGGCTTCATTCTCCCGATGGCGCTCGCCCGGGTTTCCAACGAAAGGATTCGCGTCTTCGCCTGCGCGGAATGTGCCGTAACCCTCCAAGTTGAAGCTACATTGGTCGTAATTTCCGATATGGCCGGCGCCCGCGGCAAACAACGCCGACCGCACCGCCTCGGCGTGGTTTACCGGCACAAAGACAACCAGTTTATTCAGTAAGCCGCCCTTGGGCTGGAGAACACGCGTATTTTTTAGTCCAAGGCGCTCGGCAATTTTTCCGTTAACGCCGTTGGCCACGTTGTCCAGGTTGGTGTGTATGGCATAAAGGGCGATGTCGTGTTTGATTGCCTTGATCACTACCCGCTCGACGTAATTGGATCCATTAAACCGTTTAAGGCCCTTAAACACGATGGGATGGTGGGAAATGATCAAGTCACATCCGAGACGGATCGCCTCTTCCACCACTTCCTCCGTACAATCAAGTGAAATCAATGCCTGCTGTACCTCTTTATCCGGCGCGCCGACTAATAGTCCCGCGTTGTCGTATGCTTCCTGGTAGCCGAGTGGGGCCAACGACTCAAGGTATGAAGTTAATTCGTGGAGCTGCATAACAGTTATGATTACTCGTTCTTAAATTTTTCATGTTCGACCAACAGGTTCCTAAAATTATTTACCTTAACCCAGTACGCGATGAAGTACACGAAACTTAGTAAAGCCACCGTCACAAGAATAAACGGGGGAAATGGTATGTTGGACAACAGGAACAGCCAGGCATAACGTCGGCCGGTGGCGCGTCCCGGGTGCTCCTCTTCGGCAATTTTCCGGTCATAAAATTCGTTGGTCAGGGAATCCGCGAGCCGGGAGGCCACGATAAAATTCCAGTAGATGTTGAAAATCGGGATCACGAGCAGCCAAGCCGTCTCGGGCTTTATCAGCCGGTTTTCCGGAGCGAGACGCAACAACGTCCTGCGGACCGTATTGGCATAAAAAATCCAAATAAGCAGCCGGAGAATCAACGCCGCCAAAACCAGTTGCATCATTTCTCCTGTGAGATTTCCGTAATCTATATTCATCGGCACTAAAATACGGCGATTCCGGCATAAATACCAATTTAGTCTCAGGCGCAGGGAAGCAGCATTTCAACATGCAGAATGCCGGCGTCCATATACGGTTCGCTGGTTTGTTCGAAACCAATGTCCTGATAAAAGCGCGTTAGGTGTTGTTGCGCGCTGATTTTAATGTCCTGTTTTCCGTAAAGCTGATAAATCGCATCTATGCTGCGGGTCAACAGCTCACTGCCGAGGCCGGCACCCCGAAGATTTCCGTTGACGACCACCCGGCCGATACTTGCGGCATCCGGATAGGAAGCGCCGCTTGGAAGCAGGCGGCTATAGGCCGCCAATGAACTGCCTGCCCAGCCCAGAAGGTGGTACGAATCCTGGTCTTTGCCATCCAGATCCCGGTATACACAGGCCTGTTCCAGGATAAATACATCCTGACGCAGTTGCAGCAGGCAATACAATTCTTGGAGCGCAAGTTGATCAAAGCGCTTTATCTCCCAGAAAAGTCGTTTATTTTCCATATTTTGTTTCTTTCAATCCCCGGGGTGGCTGCCCACGCCGGTGCCCTCCGCCCGCTATTGTTTTGCGCTTAATGAGATTACGTGTTCTCACGTTGATTGCCGAAATGTTTCCAGCCGATCACTTCTTCCATGTAGGTGTCGATCAGGTTCACATTTAGAACGTCGTTTATGTAAGCTATATACATATCCGGACGAATAAGCATCATCCTGGTCCCGCTGGCAGGCAACTCAAAGGCCTTAAATAGCTGCTGGTTGCGGGGCGAATACGGCAAGTAGTAAAGGTGCATTCCCCTTGGATATTTCTGTTTCATCCACCGCCCGATAAGGTGCAGCTGATGGTGGCTGACCGTTCCCAGCACCAAAAAAATGAAACCCGCTTTCTCCGTCCACCGGTGTAAATCCGTCTTCGTTTGGCTTTTCTCATCATATACTTCATAAAAAGGAAGCCGATCGCCGGCGCGGACGGTCCTGCTCGTTGCATGGTGTACGGCTATGTGGCTCTGGCGGTAGCTGGTGCCGAGTTGGGACAAGCGGTCAAACAGTCGCCCGGCGCGGCCTCGCCGACCTGGTACGCGCGACAATCCACTGTCAATAAACCAGTTGAAGGGTTGACAAACCAGCGGCGTAGCAGTCAAGTTGTTCAGAAACCGATCGACCGGCTCAACGGCGGATGCCGCCGTTAGCCGCTCTTGCCCGTAACTATTCAATAGTTGGGGACTTGTCTTCCCGGTCAGTACACTGGCCAGCTTCCAGCCGAGGTTGGCCGCGTCCTGCAAACCGGAATTCATACCAATTGCGGCTATCGGTCCGTAGGTATGCGCCGCATCACCAATCAAAAAGCACCGCTGCCTGGCCAGTTGTGACGCCCGATGCCGACGGCCTATGTAAATCGCTGTCCACGAGCATACGCTGACCGGCAGAGTAAATCCCAATATATTATCGATATGCTGTTTAACCTCGGGGTAGGATACCTGTCCGCTGGCCGGTCCCTCCCATTCTTTCGGCAACGAACACAGGAGCCGATATCGACCATTGGCCGCCAGTGGAAAAAGTCCGAGAACCCCATCCTTGGGGGTGGAGATAAGCTGAATGCTGTGGTTTAGGGCGTTACCCACTTGGATGTCCGCTACAAAAAACGCGTTTTGCCGTTTGTCTCGGTCAACAGCGATGCCCAGCGCCGTACGGACGCTGCTTTCGGTGCCATCCGCGGCGACTACCCACCGACAGACGACTGTGCGATGGATCCCCTCGTGATTTAACACTACGCGGGCAGAGTGGTCGTCCTGATGAAGGCTGTGCATTTCCGTTGCCCAAGACACGGGGCAGGTATTTTGGGTAAGTCGCGTAAGTAATGCTTTTTCCACCTTGTTTTGGGGGATGCAGAGAAAATAGGGAAACGGGGTATTGGAAAAGTCCGCCGGCGAACATTCGATCGGGGTCGGTTTTTTGCCGCGTATGACAATTTGATCGCAGGGCACGCCTTCTGCCGTTAGTTCTTCGGCCATCCCCATTTGCCGAAATATTTCCAGCGACCGGGCGTTGAGCACCACGGCCTTGGATGCCTTATCCGGACCATGTCTTCGGTCGATGATCATCGGTTGTACTCCGTATCGAAGCAGTTGTCCTGCCAACATGAGCCCAGATGGTCCGGCGCCGACTATCAGGACATCAATATGTTCAACGGACCCGGCCATCAGCAAATAACAGAAAGATAGCCGGCTTTTTGTGAAAATCAACGCTTCTTTTTTTCCACTCAGCCAGCGATAAACGAATGATCTGTTCGTCCGTAGCGGTAAGGTTTACGGCGATACAAAGCTGCGTCTGCGGCCTTCCCACACGAAGTATTTCGGTAAGCAACTGATTGTTGCGAAAAGGGGTCTCGATGAAAATTTGGGTTTGCTGCCGCTGGTAGGCCTGCTGTTCGAGATCCCCGATCGCCTTGGCCCGCGCGCCCTTCTCGATCGGCAAATAACCGTGGAACGCAAACCGCTGCCCGCTGAACCCCGAGGCCATCAATGCAAGTAATACGGAACTAGGGCCTACCAACGGGGCGACCTTAATACCAAGTTTGTGTGCCTGCGCTACGATGTCGGCGCCTGGATCTGCCACGCCGGGGCAACCGGCCTCACTCATAAGTCCCACGTCTCTGCCCGCCAACAACCCGCCGAAGAAGGTGGAAGGATCCATTTTTTCGCGTACGTGCTTTCCATAATCATGTATCCTAAGGGCGCTTTGAGGTTTCTTCAGTCCCGCCTGCTTAAGAAATTTCCGAGCCGTTTTCTCATTCTCTACAATATATTCGTCTATGCTGTTAATCGTACGGACAAGATAGGGCGTGTAGGATGCTGCCGCTGCATCCTCCGTCAATGGCACGGGAATAAGATACAATGTTCCGTAATGCATGTACAAACGTAGTAAAAACGCGGCGATATATCCGGGCAAACATTCATTAAGGCCGGCTGTTTCTTTTATTCAGGCACATTTGTTAAATTGCTCAAAAATTGATGCCCAGCATGGCCACACAAATTACAGAAGGGGTGAAGGTCTCTGTGGAAACCGTGTATCAGCCCGAATATTCTAATCCGGATAACCAGCATTATATGTTCGCGTATCGGATCACCATCGAAAACCTGGGAGAATACAGCATCCAGGTGTTGCGACGGCATTGGTATATTTTCGACTCGAACGGCTCTCGCCGTGAAGTTGAGGGCGACGGTGTGGTCGGCCAGCAACCGGTCATCGAACCGGGAGAACAACATGAATATGTTTCCGGCTGCAACCTCAAGACTGATATGGGTACGATGGAAGGCAATTATCAGGTATTGCGGGAAATTGACGGAAGTCTGTTTGACGTACAAATACCTAGATTTACATTGATTGCGCCATACAGGCTAAACTAAACGTCGACCTCTGTCAGCTTTTTAATAGATTTTCGGTTTTCAAGGCCCGTTCTCTTGACAGGTCCAGACGTCGCCAACTTTGTTTTGTCGGTCACTGACTCCACGGTGAGTCCGCGGTGAGTCCACGGTGAGTCCACGTTTTTTCGTGTACAAGCGGGGTCGCCGCGGAACCGATGCGCGTGGATTGGTGTAACAAAACGAAGGCGTACCTTGCGAGAGCATAGCCACAGTCAATGCTAATTTAGTACATAACCAAAAACGAAGTAGGGCCAACCAGGTATCAGCGTCACGCCAACATTGGAGGACAACGGGCGAATCGTCTGGCGTATGACTGCGGATTCGTAGACGGTATAAGTTTCATAACAAGATATTTCCGTACTTTTGTACAAATTTGGAAAAATGGGCAGATCGGCGGTTGTTTTCGGAGCGACGGGACTGATTGGTGGGCATCTCTTACAGTATTTATTAAAGGATCCCGGCTATCGCCGTGTAACGGCAGTGGTTCGCAGGCCGACTGGCATACAAGACTCTAATTTTCAGGAAGTTATATCAGACTTCTACACCATAAGAGCAGTCGGCGACAAGTTGCACGGCGATGTCTATTTTTGTTGCTTGGGTAGCACCCGGAAGAAAACACCGCGTCTGGGGGCGTATTACCGAATTGATCACGATTATCCGGTGGCCGCGGCGGAAATAGCGAAAGCCAACGCGGTTCAGACGTTCGTACTGGTATCGGCGATCGGTGCCAATCCCAATTCCCGAAATTTTTATATGAAAACAAAAGGCGAGACGGAGCGGGATGTGATAAAGGCTGGAATTCCGCAAACATTAATTTTCCGACCATCGTTGCTGACGGGGCGTCGGACAGAAAACCGGATGCTCGAACGTTTAGCTTCGGGAGTCATGGCTTTGGCCAATCCGCTGCTGGTTGGTAAAATGAGCCGGTACCGCAGCGTGCAAGCCCGTTCTGTGGCCGGGGCAATGAAAAAGCTCAGCGAGCAAACTTTTTCGGGAACGGCCACCTTTTATTGGAGGGACATCAAGACGTGGCAATGAGCATTTTATCAACTGAACAACTAGGACACACTTACGGCGATCGATGGCTCTTTAAAGACCTTCACTTTGCCATACCCAAGGGCAGTAGAATTGCACTTGTCGGCACTAACGGCACGGGCAAGTCCACGCTATTGCATATCCTCGCCGGCAACCTCGACCCGATGGAAGGTTGCGTCGTTAAAGAACGCGGAATCCGGATTGGACATTTACCACAAGACCCCGATTTCGGCAACGTAATATCGGTAAACGACTTTATTTACAGTTCAGATAACGAACAGCAGCGGCTGATCCGCGAATATGAAGAACTGTTGGCACAGCCGCTACCTGATGAAGACCGTCTGGCAACACTGAGCGATCAACTCAGCGCGATGGACGCCTGGGAATACGAACATCGCATAAAAGGAATCTTACATAGACTCCAAATAAGAGACCTCGACCAGGAAATAGCCACGCTTTCGGGCGGGCAACGCAAGCGCCTTGCCTTAGCGAAGCTGTTGATCGATGAACCCGATGTCTGTATCCTTGACGAGCCTACCAACCATCTGGACATCGAAACTATCGAATGGCTGGAAAAATGGTTGACAAACGGGCAGAAAACGGTGTTGCTAGTTACCCACGATCGATACTTTCTCGATCAGGTATGCACAGAAATTCGTGAGCTGGAAAACGGGGCCGTGTACGGCTATGCCGGTAATTACAGCTATTTCCTGGAAAAGAAAGCAGAGCGGGAAAGTGCACAGGAAGTACTCGTTGAACGCAGCCGAAACCTCTTACGGCGGGAACTGGAATGGATGCGCCGGCAACCGCAAGCCAGGGGAACGAAATCCAAAGCGAGAATAGATGCATTCTTCGAATTGGAAAAGAAAACGCAGCCGCCAAAGCAACAGGGAACCATCCAGCTACAGGTGAAAGTAAGCCGTCAAGGCAAGAAAATTTTGGAACTCGATCGCGTCACTAAAGGTTACGATAGGCAAACTGTCATTAAAGAATTTTCCTACGTATTTAAAAAAGGAGACCGAATCGGGTTAGCCGGACCCAACGGATCAGGTAAATCAACACTGCTCAACTTGATAACCGGTGGGATTATGCCTGACCATGGAGCTGTCATACCCGGCGAAACGACAGTGTTTGGCTATTACCAACAGCGCGGGCTGCCGGTAGAAGACGGCCGCCGTGTCATAGACATTGTCACCGATGTCGCCGAATACATCACCATGGCCAATGGAGATACACTTACCGCTTCCCAGTTGCTTTCGCTTTTTCTTTTCCCCCCTCCTAAACAATTCGGACTGGTCAGCCGCCTTAGCGGTGGGGAACGTAAGCGGCTACAGCTGATGCGGGTTTTAATGCAGAACCCTAACTTTCTCATCCTGGACGAGCCAACAAACGATTTGGACATCGATACGCTGAATGTGCTGGAAGAATTTTTGTCGAACTACCCTGGGGTACTTTTGCTGGTTTCGCACGACCGTTATCTGCTTGACAAATTAACCGAGCAACTTTTTATTCTTGATGGAAGCGGCCTGGTAACCATTTATAATGGAAACTATGCCGATTATAAGTTTGAGCAAGAAGCAGCATTAAAAGAAAAGAAACCGATAAGCCCGTTAGCGGAAAAAAAGCCGGCGGTCGACACCAAGAGAAAGCTGAACTATAAGGAACGAAGGGAATATGAAGAGTTGGATATCCTGATACCTACATTGGAGGCCAGGATCAACGATCGGTCGAAAGCGCTAAACGAGACATTCGACCACCAGGAGATAACCGTTATTGCTCAAGAGCTCGACGAACTTAACCGCGAACTCGATGCTAAAACGGAGCGATGGATGGAACTGGGTGAATTTTATTATTAACGTTCCACGTGAAACATCTGTTCAATCATAACGATGTTCCACGTGAAACATTACGATAGCTTATGTTTAAAAAATATAATATAATCGTTGTAGGTGCAGGTCACGCCGGCTGTGAGGCTGCTGCGGCGGCGGCCAATCTGGGGTCGTCTGTTTTGCTAATTACGATGAATATGGGAACGATCGCGCAAATGAGTTGCAATCCGGCCATGGGAGGTGTTGCAAAAGGCCAAATTGTGCGTGAAATCGATGCCATGGGCGGCTATTCTGGCATTATCGCCGATAAGACCACGATTCAATTTCGCATGCTTAACCGATCAAAAGGCCCGGCTATGTGGAGTCCTCGTACCCAGAACGACCGGATGCGATTCGCAGAAGCGTGGCGATTGCAGCTCGAATCGCTGCCAAACCTCGATCTATGGCAAGACACGGTCAAAGAAGTGATCGTGAAAAATGGAAAAGCATGCGGAGTAGTGACCTCGCTTGGGATCACCATCGAAAGTGATGCGGTTGTATTGACTAACGGTACATTCCTTAATGGCGTGATCCACATTGGCGAAAAACGGTTCGGAGGGGGACGTACCGGCGAGAAGTCAGCTACAGGCCTCACCGAGCAATTGGTAGAACTGGGGTTTGAATCAGGACGCATGAAAACCGGAACCCCTCCCCGCGTCGATGGCAGGAGCCTCGATTACACACGGATGGAGGAACAGTGGGGAGACCCGGAGCCGGGACGGTTCTCGTTTACCAATGTACCGGTCCCCACCAAGCAGCGGTGTTGCTGGATCACCTACACCAATGCAGCGGTGCATGAAACACTTAAAGAAGGGTTCGAAAAATCGCCCATGTTTACCGGCCGAATTAAAGGTCTCGGGCCCCGGTATTGTCCTTCCATCGAAGATAAAATAAATCGCTTCGCTGAACGCGACAGGCATCAAATCTTTGTCGAGCCAGAAGGTTTTGAAACGGTCGAAATGTACATTAACGGGTTCTCAACGTCCTTGCCCGAGGACATTCAACTACGTGCGCTTCGACTCATACCCGGCTTTGAAAATGCGCGCATGTACCGTCCAGGCTACGCCATTGAATACGACTTCTTCCCTCCTATGCAGTTGGATCTAACCCTGGAAACATTTCGTATTAAACACCTCTTCTTCGCAGGCCAGATTAACGGAACCACGGGATATGAAGAAGCGGCAAGCCAAGGTTTCGTTGCGGGGATCAATGCTCATCAGCGAATCAATGACCTCCACGAGTTGATTCTCAAGCGATCGGAATCCTACATTGGTGTATTGATTGACGACCTCGTTACCAAGGGCACAGAAGAACCCTATCGCATGTTTACCTCCCGGGCCGAACACCGACTTCTTCTACGGCAGGACAACGCAGATGCCCGTCTCACACCCATTGCTCATAACCTGGGATTGGTTAACGACGAGCGGTTAGAAACTGTAAAAAATAAAGAAGCAGAAGCAGAACATTTGGTGGACTACATGCGTAATCATTCGCTGCCGCCTGAGGTGATCAACCCGATCTTACTCCAACGGGAATCAAGCCCTGTATCGCAAAAGACGAGATTGTTTAATTTATTAAGTAGACCCCAGTTAAGCATACACGATCTAGCCGCGGCTGACACGTCTCTTGCCAAACTGTTTAATTCGTTTAGCAAGGAAGTGATTGAACAGGCAGAAATCAAAGTAAAATATGACAGCTACTTCGAAAAGGAGGTGGAGATTATAAACAAAATGAAACGCATGGAAGATCAGGAAATAAATCCGGACTTTGATTACGAAAGCCTCGTGTCCCTCTCCAAGGAGGCTAGGGAAAAACTCATTAAGGTAAAGCCCCGAACGCTCGGCCAGGCGTCACGAATTTCCGGAGTTTCGCCTTCAGATATCTCCGTTTTAATGATACATATGGGATAAGATCCTGACAATCAATGGAATAGTATATTAATCACGAGACGTCAATAAATCGCCTATAGCGCGTTATTTTAAAAAATCCGATGCAAGAGTCGTCCAAAATAAAAAATAGCTTAAAAAGCCTTAAATCAGTCTTAAATCCAAAGTGGTTATTTTTTTCACTCTTTTTTGGCCTTATTTCGCTCTCCTGGCAGTGCGCAAGTATCCAGCAACCAACAGGTGGACCCAAAGACTCAATCCCCCCGAAAATACTACGGGAAAGCCCGGCTAACCTTACCCGAAATTTCAGCGCTGAACAAATCGTGATCTCCTTTGACGAATTCATTAAACTCGCCGACGAGTTCAAAGAAATCAGTATTTCACCTGATATGGGTAGCAGGCCGTTTTTCAAGGTCAACCGCCGCGATCTCGAAATCACCTTGCCCGACTCGTTAGCCGACCGTACGACCTACACCATCAATTTCGGTAAATCAATCGTCGACTTCAACGAGAGTAATCCTTTGCTTAACTATAGTTACGTATTCTCCACCGGCGACATTATCGACTCACTCACCATATCGGGGACCGTGACCGATGCATTCACCCTTGAGGCCGCTCAGCAAGCAACGGTCATGCTCATACCTACCCGACTCGACTCCATATTCGGAAAACAAAAGGCGAATATTTTTACGCTCACCGATTCGTCAGGAAATTTCGTGCTCCGAAATCTACGCGAAGATACTTATCGCATCTACGCACTTCGCGAAGAAAATAACGACCGCACATACAACGCTCCGGAAGAATCAATTGGGTTTCTAATCGACTCCTTCCATCTCAACAAAGATACGGCGGGAATACGCCTTCAGCTATCCAGACCCATCCCGAGAGAATTAAGACTCGTCGACCGGAAAATAGAATCCAGCGGGAAAATAACGCTGATTTTCAATAAGCCGCTCGCTAATCCAATCATTACGGTAAGTCATCCAGCAGAATTAGATGAAAGCAAAATCATATCGTTAAACAAGACGGCGGACACGGCCTCGGTATGGGTCGCTGACCTAACCTTTGATTCGCTAAAAGTGCAATTCAGAGACGGCGACGGACCGCGAGATTCGGTAACCCTCCGCCGGGGAAGAAATGAGAAGTACGACCGGGACTTCTCAATTATCGATCGATTGGGTGGCAATCGGGTAAACCGCGTGCAGCACCTCAAACTTGTTGCAGGCGCGCCGGTGCAGACCATAGACCGCGACAAAATTATACTCACTCAAGACTCCGTCCGTATACCCAACTACCAATTAATCAAGGACAGCACAGAAAACTTTGCCTACCGCCTCCGCTATAACTGGCGTCCGGAAGTAAATTACTCCCTCACTGTTGAAGAAGGAGCTTTCAACGGCTATTTCGGTGATAAAAACAAGCCATATAGCAAAAACTTTACCTACGACCGTAACGAAAATTTTGGAAATATAGTATTTGACGTCGTTCCCCCTGATACCGCGCATCTTTATGTAGTGGAGCTCATCAATGAGAAAAAAGACGTTACTTACCGAAGGGCCGTCGTCCGGACGCGAACAAAAGTGCCTTTCCTTCAACTCCAGGGAGGCAAGTATACGTTACGAATTGTTTATGACAAAAACGGTAATGGCCAATGGGATCCCGGAAACCCGTATACCAAACAGCAACCTGAGCGAATCTGGTATCTGGGCCGAACGTTCATCGTCCGGCCGAATTGGGAGCAAGAAGAGATAATCAACATACCGGAGTAAACAGTCGCCTATTCATCGAACCACCCTGCATACATGATGTATCGCTGGGGCAACTGTTCCAGCAGCCTACGCTGCTCATCCGTAATCGGTTTCACCTTACGTGCCGGAATACCCGCGTACAGGAAGCCGCTTTCGCACCGCGTTCCCTCAAGTACCACAGCCCCGGCTGCGATAATGCAGTAAGACTCGACCACCGCATGATCCATAACGATGGCGCCCATACCGAGCAATACAAAATCCTGTATCGAGCAACCGTGTACCAACGCGTTGTGGCCTATATTTACATAACTACCGATAACTGTCGGGGCGGTCCTATACGTGCAATGCACCACCACCCCATCTTGTATATTGGTAAAACTCCCTACACGGATCGAATTCACGTCGCCACGTACGACGGCGTTGAACCAGACGGAGCAGTTTTCACCGAGTTCTACATCGCCCACTACCGTCGCATTCTCGGCTATAAAACAACTGTCTGCTATCTTCGGATGAACTCCTTTCACAGGAAGGATAACTGGCATAACAACGTGTTAAAAAATGGTATCTCTCAACTCTGAGGCATGTTCGGGATAATCTGTCGTATAATGGAGTCCCCGGCTCTCCTTTCTTGCCATAGCGGATTTTATCACTAAATAAGCTACCTGGATCACATTCCGAAGCTCACAAAGCTTAACAGACAGCTTCGTGTTTTTATAAAACTGCTCCGTCTCATCATACAACAGCCCGAGTCGACGCATGGCCCGCTCCAACCGAAAATCCGAACGAACGATTCCAACATAGTCACTCATCACTTTTTGGGTCTCACGAAGGTTATGAGTCACCAATATATCTTCATTAGAAAGCACCGTGTTCGAATCATCCCAGTCCGGTATACCCGCTGGCAAAACTAAGTCTTTAAATTGCTTCACAGAATCCGTATAAATCCGATGAGCAAATACCGTAGCCTCCAATAACGAATTGGAAGCTAACCGATTAGCACCATGAAGACCGGTCGAAGCACACTCCCCGCATGCATAGAGCCGATTGACAGACGAGCGACCATAATGATCAACCAGAATTCCTCCACAAAGGTAATGAGCCGCCGGAGTCACCGGAATATAATCCCTGGACATGTCAATGCCTATTGAAAGGCACTTTGCGTAGATATTGGGAAAATGCTCAAGCAATTCATCCTTTTTCCGGTGAGTAATATCCAGATACACGCAATCCTCACCCGACTTCTTCATTTCCGAGTCGATAGCCCTTGCCACCACGTCACGCGGAGCCAGCGACTTTCTAGGGTCATACGCCTCCATGAAACTCGTCCCGTCCCTTCTCCGAAGTACACCGCCAAAGCCCCTCACTGCCTCCGAAATCAAAAATGCAGGATATTCCCCCGGATTATACAACGCTGTAGGATGAAACTGGATGAACTCCATATTGCGAACTTTGCCCTTCGCCCGATACACCATGGCTATTCCATCACCGGTCGCAATCACCGGATTAGTTGTACTGGAATAGATGTGCCCGGCACCTCCCGACGCCATCACGGTGATCTTACTCAACACCTTCTCCACACGGTTTTCCACCGTGTTGAGTGCGTAAACCCCATAGCACTCGATATCCGCAGAACTCCGGTCGACAAACGCACCCAAATGATGCTGAGTTATCAAATCTACCGCAAAATAATGCGTTAATAACTCAATATTGGGATTTTCATGCACCTTTTCAAGTAACGCACGTTCGATCTCAAACCCGGTTATGTCCTTATAATGCAGTACCCGGTGTTCAGAATGGCCACCCTCCTTCGCTAAGTCGTACACACCGCCAGAAGTTTTGTCGAAATGCGTACCGTAATCAATGATCTCCTGGATGCGTAGCGGACCCTCTTTCACGACGTTTTCCACAATATTCCCATCGCATAACCCGTCCCCTGCAATCAGCGTATCCGCTATATGCTTCTCAAACGAATCGGACTTATCCACAACGACTGCTACGCCGCCCTGTGCATATTTGGTATTCGACTCATCTTCGTTGGCCTTGGTAATAATCAGGACCTTACCGTGGTTTGACGCTTTGAGTGCAAAACTCAATCCCGCAATACCAGAACCGACTACCAAAAAATCTACTTGACGCATATAACTGGATCAACTTACTAAAAGAAATGAGGCAAACGTGTGAATAACCTGTAGAAAAACCGTTGATTAAAATTTAAAAATGACCAACGAATGGATCAGCAACTAAAATATACACAAAATAGTCGGTCCAACACCCACTTAACGGCTACAATATTAACAATTATCGACCACAAAATACTACACAACCAAATATGGAAAACCAAAATAACAAAAAATAAACACCTTGGATATCAGGGTCGAACCGTCCATAAAATGTGAATAACCTGTTTAAAAAACATTCATTACTTAAAAACAAAATAAAAAGAGAACGTCTTTTTCACAAAATCAACACCCTAACAAACAACAAGATCATTTTATATAAAAAAGTATTTATTATTAATTGGGCCGGCGGAAATGTGAAAACCAATTCAATTTGTTTGACTACTTTTGTAAAAGAAATGGACGCAAGGACCCGTGTAACATGGAAACTTACCTCACTGCACTGAACGCTAAGGGCTATATTGATGCACCGATAGATCCAACACTGGATTTAGTGGAAGAAATAAATCGCCTCAAGCGAGAAAAAAATGCGGTTATATTGGCGCATTATTACCAGGAATCAGAGATACAGGATATTGCCGATTATATAGGAGACAGCTTGGGGTTGTCACAACAGGCTGCGAAAACGGATGCGGACATGATCGTTTTTGCAGGCGTGCATTTTATGGCCGAAACCGCTAAAATACTTTCCCCGGATAAGAAGGTCCTTTTACCAGACCTCAAAGCGGGCTGTTCGCTATCTGACAGCTGCCCGCCCCATCTTTTCGCTAAATTCAAGGAGCTGTATCCCAACCACTTGGTTATCACTTATGTAAACTGTACGGCCGAGCTAAAGGCGTTGAGTGACATCGTCTGCACCTCAAGTAACGCCGTCCAGATCGTGGATAGCCTGCCTATAGAACAAGATATCATTTTCGGTCCAGACCGAAATCTTGGTGACTATGTCAGTAAAAAAACGGGCCGGGATCTCGTTCTCTGGAATGGCGCCTGCATGGTACACGAGATCTTTTCGCAGGAGCGGATAACGCGTTTAAAAACCGAATATCCCTACGCAAAATTTATAGCACATCCAGAATGCGAAAAAGAGTTATTGGAAACTGCGGATTACATAGGATCTACGACCGGTTTGTTGAAATATACGCAGACCAACCCAGCGAATACCTTTATCGTGGCCACGGAAAGCGGCATTATCCACCAAATGCAGAAGGCTAGTCCACACAAAACCTTTATTCCTGCTCCGCCGAATAATACTTGTGCTTGTAACGACTGTCCACACATGAAGTTGAATACGCTGGAGAAACTTTATAACTGTATGAAGTACGAGCAGCCGGAGATCGTTCTGCCCAAGGATGTTGTCGCCCGGGCGCGGCGACCGATCGAGCGTATGCTGGAGATATCCGAGCGGCTTGGTCTATAACTTAATCAGTGAAAAATACGAAGAGCAAAAAAGAAGCGCTGAAACGATGTTTGAAAACAAGGAAAAGACGAATATTGAGCAGTTGGGAGAATTTGGTCTGATAGATCATATTACCAAGGCGGTGACCCTGACGCAAAAGACGTCTGTCAAAGGTATCGGAGACGATGCAGCTGTGCTCGATTTTTCAGGCAAACAAACGTTGGTTTCCACCGATCTACTACTGGAAGGCATTCATTTTGACCTTCGGTATGTGCCACTTAAGCATCTGGGCTACAAAGCTGTGCAGGTAAACCTCAGCGACATTTATGCGATGAACGGTCTGGCTTCCCAAATCACACTTTCGATCGGTCTCTCGAGCAAGTTTCCGCTCGAGGCTGTCGAGGAGTTGTACGACGGTGCGCTACTGGCCTGTAAAAAATATGGTGTGGATCTGGTGGGAGGCGATACCTCCGCCTCTGCCCAGGGACTGGTGATTAGCGTGACCAGCTTGGGCTATGCAGACAGTAAAACCGTCACCTACCGGAGCGGAGCCGGCGAGGGTGATTTGATCTGCGTTTCGGGAGACCTTGGCGGCGCTTATGTAGGGTTGCAGTTGCTTGAACGCGAAAAAAAAATTTTTTTAGAGAATCCGAATATTCAACCGGACCTCGAAGGAAAGGACTATATCGTAGAGAGGCAACTTAAACCGGAAGCGCGTAAAGATGTTGTTGAACTGTTAGCCGGGATAGGCGTACTACCAACCGCAATGATCGATGTTTCGGACGGACTGGCATCAGAAGTCCTGCATATTTGTAAAGCGTCGAACTGCGGCTGCAAGCTCTACGAGGAGAAAATTCCGATAGATCCGATGACATACGATACCGCCCGGGAGTTTGGTTTGGATCCCACAATATGTGCCCTGAATGGCGGGGAAGACTACGAGTTGTTATTTACTGTAAAGCAATCGGACTACGAGAAGATACGAAACCAGCCGGATATTAGTATTGTCGGCCACGTGACAGATGTTTCAGCCGGATACGAGTTGATTACAAAATCCGGTAATGTGCATCCGATTAAAGCCCAGGGCTGGAATGCCTTTAGCGCGTAAATTAATTAACCAAACTATATACAGCCTGATGAATAAATCGACAATCGCACTTTTGGTGTGCCTCTTTTTCGTATCTCTGTCTGCCCATGCGCAATCCAGATCCAACCCGGTCAAAGCCGAAGCGCTGTTCTATTTATTGGATGCCCCTGAGTCCTTTGACCGTTTCAGGGAAAACGTTGAGCAGATTGATATCGTTTGTCCGCAAACTTTTTTGGTGAGTAAAGAGGGCGTGTTGACCGGGACAGTTAATCAGCGTATACTCCAGCTTGCAAAAGCGCACGGAGTTAAGGTGATGCCGCTGATTGTCAACAAAGGATTCGACGGCAAATTACTACACGATATCGTCAGTAACCCTATTGCCCGAAAGCGCTCGATTGAAATGATGCTCACCTATGCCAGTCAACTGGGTCTTGACGGATGGCAGTTCGATTTAGAGGGATTGCATATTGCCGACAGGGAAAACTTCACGCAGTATTTCCGCGAGACGGCCGAGGCGCTTCATGGTGCTGGACTGCAACTTTCGGCGGCTTTGGTCCATGCCACAGATAAAGTGGGTGGAATAGGCCCTTACCAGCAGTTTCTTTATGAAAACTGGCGTGCGGGTTATGATCTGAAAGCGCTCGCGGAAGTGGGTGATTTTCTTTCAATCATGACGTATGACCAACACACTCGACGTACTACCCCCGGCCCGGTAGCCGGCATAAAGTGGGTGGAGCGTGTCGTTCAACATTTATTGAACGCCGGAGTTCCTCCCGAGAAGTTGTCGATGGGGATTCCCAGTTATTCGGTTCATTGGTTTGCCGATTATAATGAAGAACGTGGCGGTTTTTCCAACGGGCGTTCTTTGGGATACGACGGCGTTCAACATCTGCTGGGAAAATATGATTTAACCCCAACCTGGCACGAACTGGCCGGTTGTAACTACGCATTATGGGAAAACGACGGCGTTTTTGAGTATCTATTTATTGAAGATGAGAAGTCGCTGCAACTGAAACTGGAGCTGATGAAAAAATACGCGCTGCGCGGATATTCCGTTTGGGTACTGGGTCGCGAAGCGCCCGGATTCTGGGAGGTGGCGTCGCGGTTCTAACCGAGTAGCGGCATTTGTCCAAAACTCCCTCCCGGACAAAAGTCCGGGAGGGAGAAATCATCGTTGTTTCAAAAATCCCCGTAAGACGTATTGTAATATACCGCCGTGCCGGTAGTATTCTATTTCGATGGCTGAATCCAACCGGGCTATTGATTCGAACGTAATTTCCTGTCCGCTGGCTTTGGTAGCCGTTACCGTTAGTCGTTTATGTGGCGTCAGATCCTCTTCGAGTCCGGTTATCGTGATTGTTTCAGTACCGTCCAAACCAAGGGATTCGGCAGTTTCACCTTCGGGAAACTGCATCGGAACAACCCCCATGCCAACGAGATTGCTACGGTGGATGCGTTCAAAACTTTCCGCGATAACAGCCCGCACACCCAGTAGATTTGTCCCCTTTGCTGCCCAATCCCTTGATGAACCGCTACCATATTCTTTTCCGGCCAGAATAACGAGTGGCGTGCCATCGGTAGCATATTTCATCGCGGCATCAAAGATTGAGAGCGTTTCGCCGGACGGAAAATACGTGGTATATCCCCCTTCTTTATTGGCCACTTTATTTCGGATCCGTACGTTGGCAAACGTGCCCCGCATCATCACTTCGTGATTTCCGCGACGCGACCCATAAGAATTGAAATCTTTTTGGGCAACGCCTTTTTCGATCAGGTATTGGCCTGCCGTGGATTCCGGCTTGAAAGAGCCCGCGGGAGATATATGGTCAGTGGTCACAGAGTCGCCGAGGTACAACAGTACGCGGGCTGAGAAAACGTCCTTGGTGGGTTGCGGCTCATCGGAAATGTCCTTAAAAAATGGCGCTTCCTGCACATAAGTTGACTGCACATCCCAAACAAAGTTTTTACCTTCAGGCGCAGGCAGTTGCTTCCAGTCGTCCTCTCCCTCGAAAATCACACTGTAGACATCTTTAAAGTCACCAACACGCATGCATTGGTTAATTGTGTCTACGATTTCTTGCTGCGATGGCCAGATGTCGTTTAGGTAGACAGGCTTTCCGTTGGGATCGTGGCCGATAGGGTCTGTCAGCAGATCTATATCGATACGGCCGACGAGCGCATATACCACCACCAGCATGGGCGACATCAGGAAGTTCATTTTAACCTGTGGATGTACACGGGCCTCGAAGTTCCGATTTCCGGAGAGAACCGACGCGACGACCAAGTCCCCCTTATCTACCGCCTCAGCGATATGCGGAGGGAGCGGGCCGCTGTTGCCTATGCATGATGTGCAACCATAACCGACGGTGTGGAAGCGCAAGGCTGCCAACTCATCCAGTAGGTTGGCGCGCTTTAAGTATTCGGTCACCACCTTTGATCCCGGGGCGAGGCTCGTTTTTACCCAGGATTTGGTGCGTAGGCCACGTTCAACCGCCTTCCGGGCTACGAGGCCGGCTCCAACCATGACTGCTGGATTGGAGGTGTTGGTACAGCTCGTGATGGCTGCAATGACTATACTGCCGTCACTAAGTGTATATTCCTGATTTTTCAATTTTATGCGAACGGAATGAATTTCTTCTTCTACCGCGACGTCCGCGGATTTTTCGGATCCTTCGTAAGTAAATTCACTTCCAGAGCCGCCTTCCGCCAACCACGCCTGTATCTGCCTGTCTTTCACTGGCAAATAGTTTCGGTTGTACTCGTTTTCCAAGAGATGCGAAAACTGTTCGGATAAATCTTTGACCAAAATCTTATCCTGCGGGCGCTTGGGACCGGATACCGTCGGTTCGAGCGAATCCAGATTTAATTCCAGGATATCGGAGTATTCGATCGTTTCATCTCCGGTTCGCCAGAGCATGTTTTCCTTACAATACGTTTCCACTAATTCGATCTGCTCGTCCGAGCGGTTGGTGCGACGCATGTATTCCAATGTTTGGTTGTCTATCGGAAAATACGTAACGGTACATCCAAATTCCGGTGACATGTTTGATATGGTAGCGCGGTCGGTAACGCTTAGGTGGTCAAGACCATCGCCAAACACCTCTACGAATTTGCCTACTACGCCATAGTCGCGCAACAATTTAGTAATGGACAGGACCATGTCTGTAGCCGTACATCCAGGCGGAATTTTTCCGGTTAGCCTAAGTCCGATTACCTGTGGGCAGGTAAAGTAGATCGGCTGGCCGAGCATTGCGGCTTCGGCTTCTATGCCACCCACCCCCCAGGCGATGACACCGATCCCGTTTACCATCGGCGTGTGAGAATCGGTACCCACCAACGTGTCGGGGAATGCCCAGCCGTCGCGCGCAATGACACCTTTGGCCAGATACTCTAAATTGACTTGATGGCAAATGCCCATTCCCGGGGGCACGACCGTAAAGTTGTCCAGCGCATGTTGCGCCCATTTTAACAGTTGATACCGCTCCGCATTGCGCTCATATTCCAGCTCGACATTTTTGACGTAGGCATAATTGGTGCCGAAATAGTCAACCTGTACGGAATGGTCGATGACCAAATCGACCGGGATCGCCGGGTTGATCCGACTGCCATCGCCGCCTTTACGGATGACTTCGGCCCGTAGCGAGGCGATATCAACGACTGCCGGCACTCCAGTGAAATCCTGCATCAGTACACGGGCCGGTTTAAAGGGTACTTCGTTGTCCGACCCTGCCGGGTTCCAGTTGATGAGTGTGTTCAGGTGCTCGTCCGTAATGGCAAAACCGTCGTGATTGCGTAGCACATTCTCAAGTAATATCCGTATGGAAAAGGGTAGCTTGCTTATTTTTTTTCCTTCGTTTTGCAGTTTTGTGAGGGATGCGATCTGGTGTTCCATTATGTTAATTGGTTTTGAACGATAATAATACAAATAATTTATTAAAAACGTAGAGGGCGAGCGTTTTATTATACTAAATAGATGAACGCAGAAGGTTCTATTTGGAAACGGGTATCATGGATTAATCCATCGGTGGCTTCCGTGTTAGATAATACAGTCTGGGTTGAAGAATGTTCTCTGTAGAGCGCAAAAAATTGTCACCAGGATAGCGAAAATAGCGCACCAACAGATACCGGCGAGAATTTTTTTAGTTGGTTTACAAATAATTATATACCTTTGATTTTTATATTTTTTTAATTTTTATACAATAACAATGGCAGAAGGAGTAGTAAAATTCTTCAATGAGACTAAAGGTTTTGGTTTCATCGTTCCAGATTCTGGTGAGAGTGACATCTTTGTTCACTCATCTGGCCTAATCGACAAGATCCGGGAAAACGACAACGTTTCCTATGAAGTTGAGCAGGGCAGAAAAGGTTTAAATGCGGTAAATGTTAAGGTAATCTAAGGATTCCTATAGATATATTTATTGTGTTAAGCCGTCGGCAGCTGCCGGCGGCTTTTTTGTTCTTCATTCATTACGATCCGTCGAGCGCGTCTGCCTACAGCTGATCAATCGCTTGAGCCAAAATGTGGTCTTTTTCTGTCACAATGCCGCCGGCATCATGGGTCGACAACCAGATCTCTACTTTATTCCAGCTGTTGGTCCACCGTGGATGATGATTATGAGCTTCGGCCAGTAGCGCAACGCGAACCATAAAAGCGAAGGCCTCGGAAAAATCCGAGAATATGAACGACCGATATAAGGTATTGTTTTCTTCGTGCCACATGACAAATAAATTTTGGAATGCTCTGGAGCTAGCGCGACTTATGCCGGGTGAAAACAGATGATCAGCAAAATTGTTTGGAAAATTTCGACAACGTCAAGCCAACACTTCTTCCAAAACGGCATGCGACTTTATTTCTCCCATATTATCGACATGCAGTTGGTAGAAATCGATAATTTTCTGAAGTAAAAACCGCCTGTCGGCCAAGGGAATGCTGACGGCGGCTACGTGCTCAACACTGCATCGTAAAAGTTCAGCAAAATAGTCTGTGTGCGGTGCTTGCAAGACAAACGGATGTGTTGGTGCCGAACGACAAAAAACCCCGTCTTTGAGATCAAAAAAAATCTGGCCGGGTTTCGGCGCAGCAGGGCTAAAGCCTAAAAAACGTGACAACCGGATCAAGAAGTATAGATGGAAATTAGGCGGCATTTTTTCTGTCGAGTCGAGCCAGGCTACAGCATTGTATACATAGTTAAACAGGGGTTCATCGGCTGTTTGTAACCGCAGACTCTTGCATAGCATTTCGTTGAGAAACAGTAACGCCGCGTTTTTGTGAATGTCATAGGGGATCGATTGGAAGTGCGGCTGTTGACGGGCTTCCGCAATGCGCTGCAGCGTATTCCGCTCGGTATAATAGACAACCATATCGAGCAGAAACAGCGGCTGCAGCAGCATAATCCCGATTTTCGCTTTTGGTTTGCGGGCTCCGTTTACGAGGTACGACTGAAGCCCAAATTTTTCCGTAAAAATCTGGACCACTACACTGCTTTCGGAATAATCGGTGCTCCTGAGTACAATTCCACGTGTCTTAGCTAACATGGTACGAATTAATTGACAAAAAAGGCGGTCCACAGGCGGGGGCCGTAAATAATAGTGCCGACGGCAAGGGCAAAAAGGGCAGCAACCAGCACCGCGCCCGCGGCGGCGTCTTTCGCCCTCCGGACAAGGGGGTGATAACCGGGACTAACCAGGTCAAGTATATTTTCAATCGCGGTGTTTACAAGCTCAAAGCCCAAAACCAATGCAATAGCTATTCCGATCCAAGCCCACTCGAAAGCGGAGATCTGAAACCAAAACCCCAGCAATAACACAAGCGCGGCTAATAGGACATGAATCCTGAAATTCCGTTCTTCCCAGAACGTGTACGTTATCCCCCGATAAGCGTGGATGAAAGCACGAGCCAGTTTCATTCTTTTTCCTGTTGTTCTTTTCGCTCTTCCAGGATACTTTGCCGCTCAATTTTACGGATAAAGCTGTAAATTACGTTTAGAAAGCCGAGGCCAAAGATAAATACTCCGGCGATCATGACCCAGCGGTACAGCGCATGCTCCGCCGACATTAGCATATATCCCCAGCGGCAGGAGACTAAACCAATGATGGTATAAACGATGCCACGTAGTAGGTATTTATTCATATAATCGCTTTAGCGTTAAGACAATTATACAAAGATAATGTTTTCTAGTGCGGTGCCGGACTACTGAATACAGTCGACAAATGCAAAAAATAAAAAATAATTGTTTAATAAAAAACAAATGTTGATATTTGCAAACTCTTTACGAAAAAGGAATAGACAATATAAAACAGCATAACAGATCATGTCAAGAGTTTGTGATTTAACAGGAAAAGGGGCAATGAACGGGTATAACGTTTCTAATTCGAACGCAAAGACCAAACGTAAATTTTACCCCAATCTGCAAACCAAGCGGTTCTTCATTCCGGAAGAAAACCGTTGGATTACCTTGAAAGTATCTACTTCGGCTATAAAGACCATCAATAAAAATGGGATTACCGCAGTTATTGATAAGTTTATCAAAAAAGGATACGTATAAAAAACAAGGGTGCGGTAAGCGCACAATTTCACGGATTTCCATGCCGTTTATCGGCGGATAAAATACTATAATACAATGGCAAAAAAAGGAAACAGGGTACAGGTGATTTTGGAATGTACGGAACACAAAGAAAGCGGCATGCCGGGAATGTCTCGTTACATCACCACTAAAAATAAGAAAAACACGACCGAGCGGTTGGAATTGAAGAAATTCAACCCGGTATTGCGTCGCGTTACGGTTCACAAAGAGATTAAATAAACGACTTGCCTGAATAGGCGATTTCGAAAAATAAACGGACATGGCAAAGAAAGCAGTAGCATCACTAAAGACCGGTAAGGGAAAAGATTACACCAAGGTTATCACCGCAGTGCGGTCTCCGAAAACCGGTGCGTACACCTTCAAAGAACTCATTGCGCATAACGACCATATTAAAGACGCCGTGGAAGCAGCTAAGGAAGCGGTTGAGGAGTCGGCAGCTCAATAGTTTGTGTTTAAAAGCATGGGTGGTTGTTGGCAACACCAACCACAGGGCCGTTTCGGAGTTAACCCGAAAGGGCCTTTTTGTTGTAATTTGTTTCAAGCGGTAAGCACCTATGGGATTATTCGATTTTTTTAAGAAAAAACAGGAAACGCCGGAAGCACAGGAAGCTCTGGATAAGGGACTTGAGAAAACCAAAGATGGCTTTCTATCCAAGATTACCAAGGCCGTAATTGGCAAGGCTACGATCGACGACGAAGTGCTCGACGACCTGGAGGAAGTGTTGGTGACTTCGGACGTGGGCGTAGAAACGACGCTTAAAATTATCGAACGAATTGAAGCCCGTGTTGCCCGGGATAAATACGTACATGCTTCGGAGCTGAACAGCATACTCCGGGAAGAAATACAGGCACTTCTTGCGGAGAATAATAGCTCGGACTTCGAACAATTCGCCTATGGCGACCACAAGCCGTATGTGATTATGGTCGTCGGCGTCAATGGGGTCGGCAAAACGACCACTATTGGTAAACTTGCCCACCAGCTGAAGGGTGCGGGCAATAAGGTTGTTCTCGGTGCGGCGGACACGTTTCGGGCGGCCGCAGTGGACCAGATTAAATTGTGGGGGGACCGCGTTGGCGTGCGGGTCGTATCGCAACCGATGGGATCGGATCCCGCTTCCGTTGCTTTTGATACGGTGAAATCAGCGCTAGCCAACGGCGACGATGTTGCAATTATCGACACTGCGGGTAGGCTGCACAACAAAGTGGCCCTCATGAACGAGTTGAGCAAGATCAAAAAGGTTATGGAGAAAGTGGTTCCCGGTGCGCCACACGAGATCCTGCTGGTGCTGGATGCGTCGACTGGACAAAATGCGGTTGAACAGTGCCGGCAGTTTACCCAAGCAACGGCGGTGAATGCGTTGGCCCTTACCAAGCTTGACGGTACGGCAAAGGGCGGCGTAGTAATCGGGATTTCCGACCAGTTTAAGATTCCGGTAAAATATATCGGTGTAGGCGAGCAGATGGACGACCTCCAGTTGTTCAATAAAAAAGAATTTGTGGACTCCCTGTTTAGATAGGGACGAGCGTGGGCGACTATACGTAAGATATGAAGACTAAGGAGGCTAATCCAAGCGTTGAGGCTCAGAAACCACGTGTTAACGTGGTGACATTGGGTTGCTCAAAAAACATACATGACAGCGAGGTGCTGATGGGCCAGCTGCGCGGCAACCGCATGGATGTGGTGCACGAGGCCAATCAGGTAAGGGAAGATGACATCGTTGTAATTAACACATGCGGGTTTATTGACAATGCTAAGCAGGAGTCAATTGACACCATTCTGCAATATAGCGCGCTGAAAGAGGCGGGTAAGGTTGGCAAAGTCATTGTTACCGGATGCCTATCCGAACGTTATAAGCCAGAGCTCCAGCATGAAATACCCAATGTGGATGCCTACTTTGGCACCAATGACCTGCAAAATTTGCTGGGCACCATCGGTGCAGATTACAAACACGAGTTGCTGGGGGAACGGCTGCTCAGCACCCCCTCCCACTTTGCTTACCTCAAAATTGCCGAGGGGTGCAACCGTCCCTGTTCTTTTTGCGCAATTCCGCTGATGCGTGGCCGACACGTATCAAAATCAATGGATGATCTGGTTGCAGAGGCTACGCACCTTGCCAAAAACGGGACTAAAGAGCTTATCCTGATCGCGCAAGATCTAACGTATTATGGACTCGATCTGTATGGGAAGCGTAATTTAGCTGATCTGTTACGCCGACTGTCGGATGTAGACGGCATCGACTGGATTCGGCTGCAATATGCCTACCCGTCCGGTTTTCCCATCGACATCCTTGATGTTATGAGAGAGCGCTCCAACATCTGCAATTACTTGGACATGCCGCTGCAGCACATTAGCGACAATATGTTGAAATCCATGCGACGAGGAATCACCAAGCAGAAAACAATTGACCTGGTTAATGCCATTCGGGACCGGGTGCCGGATATTGCGCTTCGTACTACACTTATCTGCGGTTATCCGGGCGAAACCGCGGCTGATTTCGAAGAATTACAACAATGGGTCGCTGAAACGAAGTTTGACCGGTTAGGCTGTTTCACCTACTCACATGAAGAGAATACACATGCGTATCAGCTCGCTGATGATGTCCCAGAAGCGGAGAAGGCGAGTCGCGTGGAGCAGATTATGGAAATCCAACAGGGGATCTCTTATGAAATCAACCAGCATAAGGTTGGAAAGATCTATCCGGTTTTGGTGGATAAGCTTGAAGAAAATTATTTTGTAGGTCGTACAGAATACGATTCTCCAGAAGTAGACAACGAAGTGCTACTGCCAGCGGCAGAAAATTATGCGGCGATTGGCCGTTTTGTGAACGTGCGGATCGACGCGGCCGAAGAATTCGATTTGTATGGTTCTATTGTCAAATAATCGTTAAGTGTTTCTGCTTTTGCGGGCAACCCGTATTTTTGTTTACGGATGAAGGCAACCTATATTGACTATAAAGATACCAATAGTTTTTCGAAGCTACTGCTGGCCTATATTGATCATGACCCCCACCTAACCTCATTTTTTGGTAATCTGCCGGATTTAGAAGGCTTTGAAAAACAAATAAAGGCGAACGTCGGGAAAACCGACAGGCACGTCCTGGTCGATAGCCTAAAAGCTCAATATGGTGGGCTGCTTGCCGAAAGTCCAAAAGTAGCCGCGAATATCGACGCCCTATTGGAGGAACAAACTTTTACGGTAACTACCGGACATCAGCTCAACATCTTTACCGGGCCACTGTATTTTATTTTCAAAATCGCTACCGCTATTCGCCTGGCTGCAGACCTTAAAGCGGCCTTCCCGGATCGGGACTTTGTTCCGGTGTATTGGATGGCTACGGAGGACCATGACTTTGCGGAAATCAACCACACCCAATTGCACGGCAAGCGGATAGCCTGGGAAGCCAAGGCCGCGGGCGCTACAGGCCGGATGAAAACGGGAACCATCGAAGAGGCGGTCCGGCAGTATCAACGGTTATTGGGCCTTTCCGATAATTCGGCAAAACTTGCGGCACTTGTAGAGAATGCGTATCTCAAGCACGGCGACCTTGCCGCTGCCACTCGGTATCTGGTAAATGGCCTTTTTAGCGAGTACGGGTTGGTTATTATCGATGCGGACCGGCCTGAGCTAAAGAAGCTGGTGGCTCCGATTGCCGAAAAGGATATCATCGAAGCCCATAGTTTTCGCGCGATCACGAAGACGTCGCACAAGTTAGAAGAAATGGGATTTTCCACACAGGTTCATGCCCGCGAGATCAACTTCTTTTACCTGACTGACACGTATCGTGAGCGGATTGTTAAGACCGACGACGGCCGCTATGAGGTACTTCACCAAGCGGTTTATTTTACCGAGGAAGAGCTTCGGGCAGAGATCCGGAACCACCCGGAGCGATTCAGTCCCAATGTAGTGATGCGCCCGATCTATCAGGAATTGATTTTGCCAAATGTGGCATATATTGGCGGCGGTGCCGAGATAGGTTATTGGCTACAGCTCAAGGGCAGCTTCGATTACTACGGCATCGATTTTCCAATTCTTGTACCGCGAAATTCGGCGATGATCACCGACGACAATATGGCGGTAAAGGTGCTGCGACTGGACCTGACATTCAAAAGTATTTTCAAGGGCATCGACGAGCTGAAAAAAGAATACGTGCGTAGACACACCAAGCACCGACTCACGCTCAACGACGAATGGATGGAGCTGAACAGCATTTTTAGCAAATTACAGCTTCGGGCACACAAAATAGATCCAACGTTGGGCCCAAGTACTGAGGCCGTTAAAGCCCGGTTGCGCAACGCGTTGGACAATCTGGAAAGAAAGCTGCTAAAAGCCGATAAGCGAAACCATGAGGATGCGCTGATTCAGATTGAGCGAATTAAGGAGAAACTATTTCCGGGCGGGGCGCTGCAGGAACGATCGGAAAACTTTGGGTTGTTGTATGTAAAATATGGCGATGAGTTGATCCGGGAATTGATTCGTCATTTTCAACCAATGAATTTTCAGTTTACGATCATCTATTGAAAAAGACCTTAGTAAATAGGTTTTTACGTTTTGTTTTTTAGCCACTTTGAAAACGTGAATGGTGTGATCCGATTTTTCTACTTTCGGGTAGACTTTTTTAATCTGATAAATGGGTATTATCTGGGCTGGTATTGGGGTTTTAACAGCAATTCTTGCATTACAAATTTTACTTAGCTTCGGTTTTCCTTTGGGAATGTTGGCGATGGGCGGCAGGTATCGGGTGCTCCCTCTCCGCTTACGGTGGGTTAGCGCATTGGCGGCCACATTGTTAGCATGCGCAATCGTGCTGCTTTTGAGCCTTGGAAGAGTTATTTATATCGATATCAGTCCCCAATACCTCTTTTATGGCGGCGTTGTTTTTGGTGTTTATCTATGTATAAATACGGTGATGAACCTTTTATCTGCCAGCAGGTTAGAGAAAGCATGCATGGCGCCCGCTTCGGCGCTGGCAGCCTTTTGCTTTTTGTTCGCTGCATTCCACTTTGTAGCCTAAGCCTTCTTTGATACACCTCCATGAATATGGTTGGAATTATTCTCGTTAAGTATTCCTGCCCACATAATGAGAGCTGCTGGAATTTTGTCAATTCATAAAACAGTTCATAACGAGATAGACTGATTAATCCTGTCTCAGAGAGATATATCCTTGGTTAAAGTTGAAGGTAATCGTCTTGAAAGAACGAATCACATCTTGACCGATGTTTCCATAGAACACTTTGCCGTTTGCAGGAAAATAATCTTTTTTTACAAACACATTGTTTAATAAAATTTCTGTTTCATCCGATTTTAAAACAACCTGGTTAATTTCAAGGCCACTGAACGTTTTCGAACCGCCCCCTACACCGTGTAGTTCTTCAGATTTCTCTATGCCGATTTTATCCAAAATCGGTTTAAACCGCTCGTAAAAGTTGTTACTCAGCGTCGTTGAACTTGCGCCAGTATCAAAGGTGAATGCTAACGGAAGCCCTTCGAACTTGAGATATATCACAGGCATTGCATCATCAAGAATCATGTTTGGCAGATGAACAGCTTTGCTCGGGTGCTTCGGAATAAAAAGTGTCGTCTGTTCTATGAAAGCGAGCTCTCCAAGGCCGAAGAAAATAGGAAAACCGATGATTCCCCTGATGATATATTTGTTGTCGGCAAAAGATAACGCACTGTCTGGAAAAACGAGAAAGACCGCTTTTTTTATTTCGATGTTTCCCATTACGATCTTATCCGCGACAGCGAGCTGTGCTGTGGTTGTTACGCCTGTACTGCCGCTCGCGATGTTCACGGTGCTATCACCCAGTATATGAAAGCCAAGTTTCTCGGCGTAACTTTGTGAAACGACAGACATCCCCGCTCCGGAATCAAAGACAAACGCATAGGTGCTGTCTCTTACTGTTACGGGGACGTTAAGTAGCCCTGCCATATCCTTTTTTAAGGATAAATAGGTGTCCGCTTTCTTTATAATTTGTTGGCGGGAGACATCCCTTAAAAGAGAATAGATTTTTGCTGCTTCACATTCTGCTTCCAGATCTTCCTCCGGTATCCATTGGCGGAATGTGGAAATCCGTTTTTGTGCCGCTAATGCAGCACTGTAATAGTCTGACTGCAAAACCGCATTATTTTGTAATGTAGAAGTGGCTACGAACAGCAGGGTGTCATTGGTTGTGGACAACATATCTTCCCGGAGGGAGGTCATAATTTTGTCGGATGCGTCCAAACTCCCAAAAGCACTCAATCTAGCGGCCTCAAACATTTTATGCGTTATGTTATCCGAATGTGTTGATTCCAGCATTTTTCCCAAAGCAGGAAAGTCTTTATGTTGGTAAAGCTTGAATAACGTGTCCATTTGTCCGAAGACGTTATCTACTTTGCCAATAATAAAAAAAAGCACCAAAACCGGTGCTATAGTAGTTGTCTGTTTCATAAAGATCGCCCTTGCTATATGCTTGTCCGCCTATCTTGATGTTTTGGCTTCGATTACAAAGATACAAAACGAGATTGCTTTTTGCTAAACACCCAATACCCACCTCACGTCAAAAGCATCGGTTATTTCAACTAATTTTTGGTCGTCGTCATTCGTGTCATTGACATCCGCTTTATTAAACGTCAGCTTCTCAATAAGTGCTTGTCTATCATTTGTATTTTTACAATGTAGAAAAATAGACATATAATTCCCGACGGTTCTCCCTTCGTTGTGTACCAAGTCCGAACCGTGAATAATGATGCTGTCGGAAACAAGCGACCCACTGACGACAGGCATCTCTACATAACCTTGTAATGCTCTTTCAAAAGCTTCAAACTGCAATGAGCCACCAAAGCAGGTTTGGTAATAAGTGAGTGCCTTTCGGCAATTGCCAGAAAATGTGATAAAAACGGCACTCAGTACTTTACCGTAAGTATGGTCAACCATAACAAAATTGATTAGGCATCAGGAATTTCAGGTTCTACAAGCTTCATCAATTTCTCCAGCGATTCCTGCCAGCCGAGGTAGCACATTTCTGCCGGTATTGCTGCAGGAATTCCCTCTTGAAGCACGTTAAGCTCAGTGCCACACGAAACGGCTTTCAGCCAAATGGTTGTAGTCATTTCTCCAGGCATATTGGGGTCATCAAACGTATCGGTGTATTTAATCAATTCATTGGGTTTTATATCCAGATACGATCCGCCAAAAGAATGCCCATTCCCGGTGCTGAAATTAATAAACGTCATGTGGTACTTACCTCCTACTTTAAAATCCATTTGCTGCACGGTGCATAAAAAACCGTAAGGGGGCAGCCAGGTTGAATAGGCGATAGGGTCTGCAAATGCCCGGAATACTTTTTCAGGGCTTGCTTTAATGACTCGGTGTAATGAAACAGTTTGATTTTCCATTTTATTAAAATTAATTGTTGAAATTATTTCTTGCTATGCTGCGCCTTTTCCTCATTCTCCTTTTTCCTGAAGGATATGATTTTTTTAATCAGCCCTTCGGGTAGCGGTTTATCGGTTGGAATCTGGATAACCGATTTGCTGGTTTTATACCCTTCAAGATCCGCCTTGAAGTCTTCCCAAAACGTGTCGCTATAGGGATGGGATAAGGAAATGTGTTTCGCAAAAGCGCAATAGTATATCAGGTATCCGTGGTGCTTGAAACAGGGAATTTGATAGCTAATGCATTCTACGGCTTCGGGAGCCACCTCGTGAATGATACCACGGATCCTTTGCATTCTAGCCAAGGGCTCGCCGCTGAATGATTCATGGTATTCATCGATCGTTTGGTAGTCCGTCTTAGCCATTTTTATATCGTTTATGATTATACACGTAGGAAACGGCGAGAACGGCGAGTACCACCAGCGGCATAAGCATGTATCCGATGTTCTGATCAACACATGCATGACTGATAAATGCAAAAATCAGATTAAAGGTCAACCCTGCGTAAGCCCATTCTTTCAATCGGCCGGGCGTTTTGGGGTAAGAGATGGCCAATACGCCAAGGACTTTACAGATGATAAGCGCATAGGCAAAATAGTCCGGATAGCCCAACGGCCGAGTGCCCAGCGTCGCGTACTCCGTAGAAATCAGCAGGGAGCTAAGCGGCATAATGCCCTCCCAGAGAATAATGATGGCCGTAGCCACCCAAAAAATGATTTTGTTCTTTTTCATTTTACTGCGAATTATTTTAGTGGTTATAAATGATTAGTTGATTCGACATACCTCGCGAAGTTGTTGAGTATCGCCTGCCATCCCTGTTTCTGGAGTTCCGGGTCGTTTTCCGTTTCGGCATCGAAAGTTGTCGCGATTTTCGTTTTGTCTCCCAGGGGAGAGAACAATGTGGTAGCCGTTCTGCCGTCGGGCATCGTGTAGGTGATTTCCTGGTGCGGCTTTACCTCGTCATAGACGCCTTCGAAGTCGAAACCAAAGCTACCGTCCTTTGCCTCCATTCTGTTCTTAAATTTACCCCCTTTACGGAGATCGTTTTCACTATTGGGGCAGTGCCAGCTTGGATCCGCCGAATTCCATTGCATGATGTCGCCGGGCGTATTCCAGGCTTTCCAGACGGCCGCCACGGGAGCATTTACTGTTGCCTCTACCGTGATTCTTGTTGCTTGTGCCATATTACAATTTTTTGTTTGTTAAGTTCTACGATTCAAAGGTACAGCGGGATACCAAAAGGCGAAGGTTGCGAAAACGACAATTTTGGGGGTAGATTATGACAAACAATTTTTATCTTGCAGATAGATTACTATTACTGACATGCGAGTTTCTGTCTTTGTACCCGAATACGGTGTAATCGAGGCCGTCACGCCACCTTTTCGGACATTCCACACCGCCAACGAGTTTCTGACCACCTTCGGAAAAAAGCCGGTTTTCGAAGTGGAGTACGTCGGATTAAAGGAGTATGTGCCGGCAAATAACGGTGAATACACAATCAAAACCGATCGGCTACTAAAAAACGTACACGAGACGGACTTACTGATCATTCCGCCGACTTTTGGTGTCACGGCTAAGGGTATTGAGGCGAACGCGGAGGCGATCCCCTATTTCAAAAAGCTACATGCAAACGGTTCCAGCCTGGCCAGTTTATGCATCGGAGCATTTCTCCTGGCGGAGACAGGCCTGCTCAACGGTAAAAAGTGCTCGACACACTGGGCGCATGTCAACGAGTTTAAAGCACGCTACCCCGAGGTTGAGGTAGAGGATGGTGCCATCATTACCGAGCATGGCAACATTTACAGCAGTGGGGGTGCCAGTAGCCTTTGGAATTTGATTTTGTATTTAGTGGAAAAGTTTTCAGATCGTGAGACGGCGGTCATGATATCCAAGTACTTCGCGTTGGATATCGGACGGGACAGCCAGTCTCAGTTTGCCATATTCAAAGGCCAGCGGAATCATGGCGACGAAGACATTAAGAAAGTTCAGGATTATATCGAAGAGCACTATAACCTAAAGCTGACGATAGAAACGTTGGCTAAGTTGATTAACACCGGACGCAGAACGTTTGAAAGAAGGTTTAAGGAGGCAACCAATAATACCCCTATAGACTACATACAGCGGGTAAGAATCGAGGCTGCCAAAAAATTCTGTGAAGCATCGAGGAGGAATGTAAGTGAAATCATGTTTGATGTAGGTTATACAGACACGAAAGCGTTTAGGGATATATTCAAAAAGATTACAGGACTTACGCCAATTGAGTACCGGAATAAGTTTGCAAGAGTGGCGAATGAAGTGTAAGGCCACATACCTAGGCAGGATTTTGGGCAGGATTACCGTACGTTCTTTATTACTTATCATTAGTATTGGTCACCCCCGCTTGCGGCGATACCTTGTTAGTGCCAAGTAGCTTTTGTCGTCCGCTATCTGTCGTACCAGGCCGTGCGTCTGTTCAAAAATAAAGAGAATGGATACGAAAAATTTTTATCTCGTCTTTGTCAGTTCTGTGGGTGCATAGCCAAATTGCTTTTTGAATGCATAGGAAAAATGAGATAGGCTTTCAAATCCTAATTCTAGATATATTGAAGACGGTTTCTTGTTGTATTTTTCTATTTGATAGTATGCTTCTTCCAATCGTTTCATTTGTAACCATTGACGAGGTGGAGTACCAAACGTTTTTTGAAAATCACGCTTAAATCCAGCAAGACTCCTACCTGTTAATTTTGCGAAATTCTCAATTGGCACGTTGAATTTGTAATTCGACAACATAAATTTTTTCAAATCAATCTTATGTGGTTCTGAAAAATCGAGAAGGAAATTTTTAAGCTCCGGTTTTACAAGTAGTAAAAGCTGAACGGCTTCTTTCACTTTCGTTGCACTTAATTGTGGGCTGATATTTTTAAGGTTTTGTGTATAGGGAATTAACGAATGGAAAAATCCCCTCAAAAAGGCATTTTCGGGCATCAGTATATTAGACTGACCGTTGAATTTTTCTATACGCTCCATTTTATTTTCCAACGCATAATTTCTTAAAATATCCTCTTTCAGCGTCAAAAGAATGGCTTTCTGGTGTTCTTTATCGACCGGGATTTTAGTAACTTTTACAAATTGGTGTTTACGCACTAATAAAATATCCCCAGGTTTCATCACCATTTTTTCAATATTCGTCTCAAGAGTTAATCGTCCCGATAGTTGCATTGCTAAAACGCTTTCCGAAAGAAAACGATCTGATTCTTTTTTCTTTTCAGCACCGATAGTAAAAACAAATGCATTGGGCAGTGTTTTATTTAAGTAGTCTTCCATTGTGATTTACTTTAGTTACTCCTCCTCCGGTAAGTTTACCATTTTAGCACTCTCTTTCCATAATAAGTCCCTTACACCATTATCTTGAGCAAGTAGAGAAGGATTAGGAAAAGTGAGTTTTCCTCTCACCAATGATGCATATATTTTTCCTGCTGGCGGCTTAACCTTACCCAATGCAAGGGCTGCCAACGTCTCACCTGCACGTTCCGGCCTACCTACATATAAAAAGGGAATAAAAATGCTGATGATAGCTAATAAGGGTCGTATAAGAATAGTGATGATTCCTTTCATCAAAGCCGATTGTTTCCCCATCAAAGAAGTTCCACCTGTCAACCCTGGGTTAAACGCAATTACCTTAATAGCTCTTTCATCTTCTAAGCTCAATGCTGAAAGTGAACGCGCGGTAAGAAGATTACACAGTTTAGTTGCAGCATAAAACCGCATACCTTTCGGACTGTTTTCATTGGGATTGGCTAATTCCTGCGGATTCAGGGCCTTAGGTCCGAACGGTACAATGTCAGGGTCGTGCGTGTCGCTTGTCGTGATGACGATTCGACTGCCGTCTGCCATCATAGGCCACAACAATCTTGCTAATAAATAATGTGCAAGGTGATTGGTGGCAAACGTCAGTTGAACACCCTCTTCGCTACGTTGTGAATTGTCCGTTGCCCGGATGGCTGCATTCAGAATCAATACATTAATCTTCGTGTTTCCCAGGCGTTCTTTTAGGTTGTCTGCATAAGAACGAACACTTTTTAAAGAAGAAAGCTCAAGCGGAAGTACATCTGTTCCTTCCGGAACAATACGTCCGCTTCCGCGTGCACCCACATACACTTTAGTGTCGGGTAATTTGGCCAGGTGCTTTAAAGCTTCTGCACCGATGCCTGAAGTCGCCCCCGTCATAACAATAACCATAGTTGACTTATTTAAAGTTATTAATGGTATAAAAGTATGCAACAATGGTAGGCAAGGCTTTCTTGTATGGATCAAAATGTTTTCTTGTACGGCTCAATTTGAAATTGGAAGGTTTAGCCTTTTGCATTCAATTTGTCACACTGTTCTAAAGTGAGTGAGTATGCCGGGAATTGATTTACTCCCTGTTTATGCGATAATTGAATGAATCAGGATGCTGTAAAAAACGAAAAGCCCGCAAACGTTTAATTTGCAGGCTTTGTATGTTTTGACTTCAAAATGTAGCCCGTAGGGGAATCGAACCCCTGTTTCAAGAATGAAAATCTTGCGTCCTAACCCCTAGACGAACGGGCCTTTTTACCTAACGGCCTGCAAATATAGAAGTATTTCGCATAGCTACCAAGACACCCACCTAAAAAATTTGCGGATTTAAAGTAAGTCAAATCCAATATCCTTGCGGAAATATTTTCCTTCAAAATAAATTCGGCCGGCATCGGCCGTGGCTTGTTGCAAGGCGTCGAAGAGGGACTCTCCAAGCGCCGTGACGGCGAGAACGCGGCCCCCATCCGTTTTTACTGCGCCGTCTTCCGCTTTCGTCCCCGCATGGAAGACGATCGCGTCTTTTACGTTTTCGATGTTGCTGATTGCCTTTCCCGACTCATAACTGCCCGGGTATCCTCCAGAAACGAGAACAACGGTCGCGGCAGTTTTAGGCGAAAGGGTGAACGACCGATCGGCAAGATCTCCCTGAGCGACCCCCAGGAGGAGATCCACCAAGTCGCTTTCGATCCTTGGCAATACGCTCTGTGTCTCGGGATCACCCATACGCACATTATATTCGATTACGTAGGGGTCGCCACCCACGTTCATCAATCCAATAAAAATGAAACCCTTGTAGGGAATCCCGTCTTTCCGGAGGCCCTCGATAGTCGGAACAACGATCCGCTGCTCCACTTTATCCATGAACTTGCTGTCGGCAAAAGGGACGGGTGAAACGGATCCCATGCCCCCGGTGTTAAGACCGGTGTCCCCTTCTCCTATGCGTTTATAGTCCTTTGCCGAAGGCAACAATTTATATCCGTTTCCGTCGGTTAGCACAAAAACAGAAAGTTCTATGCCGGAAAGGAACTCTTCTATGACAACTTTACTGCTCGCTTGACCAAATTTCGCATCGACCAGCATGGCCTGAAGCTCCGCCTTTGCTTCCTCCAGTGTGCTGCAAATCAATACCCCCTTGCCCGCCGCCAGGCCGTCGGCCTTTAAAACAACCGGAAGGTTTTGGGTCTCCAGATATGCCAGCCCTTCGGAGAGGGTTGTTTTGTCGAACGACTGTGATGCCGCAGTAGGGATGCCGTGACGCACCATAAACCGCTTAGCAAAATCTTTACTGCCTTCAAGCTGTGCGCCGGCTTGCTGCGGACCGATCACGGGAATGGTTTGCAAATCATCACGGCTAAGGAAGAAATCGTGGATCCCCTTAACGAGCGGTTCTTCGGGGCCCACAATCACCAAGCCAATCTTATTGGCCAAAACAAAATCGGCGAGGCCGTTGAAATCGGTCGCTTTAATCGGCACGTTCTCACCATATCGGCCTGTTCCGGCGTTTCCTGGGGCAATATAGAGTTTTGAAACTTGCTTACTTTGGGCGATTTTCCAGGCAAAAGCGCTTTCTCGCCCCCCGGAACCGATAATTAGGATGTTCATGCTGCAAAGATATTTTTTTTACGCGAACGGAAAGCGAGCATCCTAAAAAAGAATGCTTTTACCGCCGTCTTGAAGGAGTTTCCCGAACATATCCAAAAAAGGCATTTCTTGTTTATATTTACCATTCTGCTATACAGAACAAAACGAAAAGGATATGGTTCGTGTTATGTGTTCGTAAGAAGATAAACAAAGTACGATGTCAGGAGACGGCAGATATAGGGAAGTTTGCGCGCACCGGATCGTTATTATGAGGGGATGCCTGGACGTCGATGGCCGATTGGCCCGTTCGACACATTACATTACCAACAATAAAACATGGAGTTTACTAAAATAACCGTAGAAGATCACATTTCGCACATTTTTTTGGATCGAGGCAAGTCGAATGCGCTCAACAATCAGATGCTCGATGAGTTAAGACAAGCCATCGGCGAAGCGCAAAACGACCCTTCAGTTGAGGGACTCATCATACAAGGCAAGCCCGGTTTTTTTTCAGCAGGCCTGGACTTGGTCGACTTGTATGCCTATAATGAGCAGGAAGCCCGAACATTTTGGCATACTTTTATGGATCTTATCCGTACGTTTGCGGCATTTGATAAACCTGCGGTGGCAGCGATTAACGGACATAGCCCGGCGGGGGGATGTGTGTTGGCTTTGTGCTGCGACTATCGCGTTATGGTCGAAGGAGACTACGTCATCGGCCTGAACGAAATACCGGTAGGCATTGCCGTACCCGAGAGCATTTTTCGGCTGTATAGCTTCTGGCTTGGCCAGGCAACAGCATACCGATTTCTGCTTGAAGGGAAATTGATGAAGCCCCAAGAGGCGTATCAGTGTGGGCTGGTGGACGCCGTGGTCAACGAGCGAAGTATACGGACTGCTGCTGAACGCCAACTTCGCAAGTATACTCAATATGAACGAATTACGTGGCGCCAGAGCAAGCGCTCAATGCGTAGGGAGCTAATCGCATCTTTGGACGAAAATCAGGAACATGCCATAGAGACGATACTTAAACAATGGTGGTCACCTGCGACACGAGCAATTTTGAAAACGATTATCGACAACCTGAAAGGCGTGGGCAGCGGAGGCAATTAATTTATGGGCCACAATTGACATTGCGGAACGATGACTGAACAGACAAACAGCGGACCCTTAGGCGCCCTGAGAGATGGTGCATTACTTGGAAAAACCATGGTAGTTACCGGCGGCGGCACAGGACTCGGCCGGTCAATGGCGACATACTTCCTGCAACTCGGTGCACGGGTCGTCATCGCCAGCCGAAAAAAAAGCGAGTTAGCGAAAGCGGCCGACGAACTGATGGCCGAAACGGGCGGAGAGGTGTTGCCTGTATCCTGCGATGTCCGCGACGGCGAGCAAGTAGCCAATCTTTTAGTTCAGGCCGAAGAACGATTTGGCGAGATACATGGGCTTATTAACAATGCAGCAGGCAATTTTATTTCGCCCACAGAAAGGCTGTCGTCAAACGCGTTCTCCACGATTATCGACATTGTCCTGAAAGGAACCGTAAACTGTACGTTGGCCTTTGGCAAGCATTGGATAGCCAAGCGGCAGCCGGCCAGTATCGTGAATATTGTTACCACATATGCGTTTACCGGTTCGGGTTTTGTGGCGCCGTCTGCGGCCGCGAAAGGAGGTGTCCTCGCGCTTACACGGTCCCTTGCGGCTGAGTGGGGCAAATATAACATCCGGAGTAATGCCATTGCTCCCGGGGCCTTTCCGACGAAAGGCGCGTGGGACCGGTTGCTGCCGGGCGATCTCGCTCAACAGGTAGACGTCAAAAGCCGCATACCCCTAAAACGTGTCGGAAATCATCAGGAGTTGGCCAACCTCGCGGCTTTTCTGGTGTCTGACTTTGCCGGTTTCATAAATGGAGAAGTGATCACCATTGATGGAGGAGAATGGGTACAGGGCGCAGGTCAATTTAATCGTCTTGAAGGAATGCCAGCCTCCTTATGGGATAATTTGGAGCAGCAAACGCGAGCAGTGCGGGGAAGCGAATGACACCGGTTTAGTTATTTAAAGGTAATTAGAAAATAGCCAATTTAGTGATCAGAAATATTAATGAAAGATAACAATGTCTGAAAAGCAATTAAATCCCAGTATTCAGGAGCGGGCGGCTCAATGGCTGGAAGCGCCCTATGATGAAGCAACCATTAAAGCGGTCAAACGTTTGTTTGACGAAAAGCAATACGGCGAACTTACCGATGCTTTCTACAAGGACCTTGAGTTTGGCACCGGAGGGCTAAGAGGGGTCATGGGGATTGGGACCAACCGGATGAATAAGTATACAATAGGGCGTGCTACCCAGGGATTGGCCAACTACCTAGCAAAAACTTTCCCCGGTGTACAGGTAAAGGTCGCCGTATCCTACGACAGCCGTAACAATTCCGCAGACTTTGCGCGACTCGTGGCGGACGTTTTTTCCGCCAACGGCATCCGTGTCTTTTTATTTAACGCCCTGCGGCCCACCCCCCACCTTTCTTTCGTCGTAAGGTACCTGGGGTGCCACGCCGGCGTCATGCTTACCGCTTCGCACAACCCGAAAGAGTACAACGGTTATAAAGCTTATTGGAATGATGGCGGTCAGCTCGTGCCCCCCCACGACAAAAACGTAATCCGTGAGGTTTACGACGTTGCTGGTCCGGATCAGATTAAGTTTAGTTCAAAGCCGGAAAACATCGAGCTGCTCGACGACACTATGGACGATGCCTATCTCGGCCAAATTGCGAAACTGACATTGCGGCCAGCGGTTGTGGCACGCCAAAATGACTTAAAGATTGTTTTTTCTCCCATACACGGAACAGGTATTACACTAGTGCCGGCTGCACTAAAACAGTGGGGGTTTACCCGTGTGCACGTAGTGGACGCTCAGGCACAGCCTGATGGTAACTTTCCGACGGTGGTGTATCCCAACCCCGAAGAAGAGGAGGCGATGTCTCTGGCAGTAAAGGAAGGGATGCGCATACAGGCTGACGTCGTCTTTGCCACTGATCCAGACGCCGACCGCGTGGGTGTTGCTGTGAAAAACAATAGCGGAGAGTACCAGCTGCTCAACGGCAACCAAATTGGCAGCCTGCTTGTCGATTATGTATTGGCGGCCAAGGAAGAACAACAGGACCTGCGCGCCGACGACTACGTTGTCAAAACGATTGTTACGTCCAACCTGATCGCCGATATTGCGCGCACGCGCCAAGTGACCTGCTACAATACGCTTACGGGCTTCAAATACATCGGCGAATTGATTACTCAGAAGGAAGGAAAGGGGCGCTTCCTCGTCGGTGGCGAAGAAAGCTACGGGTACTTGATTGGCGAGCTTGTACGCGACAAAGACGCCGTGGTTTCGGCGGCTTTCATTGCCGAAATGACGGCGTACTATAAAGATCGAGGAAAAACATTATTCGATGCACTTATCGACCTATATCTAAAGCACGGCTACTATAAGGAAAAGCTTATTTCTTTGACAAAAAAGGGCAAGGAAGGCGCCGAGGAGATCCAGGCGATGATGACGAATTTGCGTGCCAATCCACCAAGTGCACTCGGTGGCGTTCCCGTAGCCGAGATCAGGGATTACCAGAGCAGCCAGGCGCACAACCTAAAGACGGGCAGCAAAACAGCGATAGATTTACCCAAGTCCGATGTCCTGCAATTTATTACCACAGATGGGGACGTCATCTCTGCCCGCCCGTCGGGAACGGAACCGAAGATTAAATTCTATTGCAGCGTGAAACAGCCCCTTCCGGGGCGGGAAGACTTTGACGTCATCAGCAGACAGTTGGACGAAAAGCTGGACCGTATCATGCAGACCATTGTTTAACAACATGCGCTGGAAAACGTTATCATCCGAATATTTAGTCCGGGCACCCTGGGCGACACTCCGGAAAGACGTCTGCGAAATGCCGAGCGGGCACATCGTCCCTGAATACTACGTACTCGAGTATCCAGACTGGGTAAACATGGTTGCGCTTACCAACGACAACCAATTTATCTTGGTGAAACAATACCGGCATGGTGTCCAGGAGGAGGTACTGGAGCTCCCGGGGGGTGTTATAGATCCGGGAGAAGACGCCCTGGCGGCAGCCGCACGTGAAATGCTGGAAGAAACCGGCTATCGATTTGACCGTATCGAGCCGTTGTCGGATTTGTTTCCGAATCCGGCGACGAGTACAAACAAAACAACATCCTACTTGCTTACCGGGGGTGTGAAAGTGCAGGAGCAGTCGCTGGATGAGCAGGAAGACCTCGAAGTCATCCTGGCCTCGCCGGACGAGGTGAAGCGGTTGCTGTTAGACAATCGGTTTGGGCAGGCTTTGCATGCCGCAGCGCTGTTTTACGGGTTGGTTCGCCTGGGGCAGCTTTCGTGAAGTTAAGGTTTGATGCGTTGCTTAATCGACTTGCCGGTTTTTACATCGCGCCCACTGAATTCAAAGTAGGCTATGTCGGGGTTGAGGGCTCCTCCGCCCGTTATCCGGACGAAAATCCGTTCGAGGATGGCGTCTTTTCCATTTATCGTGGCCAAGACGACGTACTTTTTTTGATTTTTAAGATAAGACAACCGTAAAGGCAGCGTTTTATAGGCGGCGAGGCGCAACTCGAAATCGCCGTCTTCGAGCCGCTTGTGGCCCACGCCGTATGCCATGGTACGTTGGATAAAGCTCAGCTTTTTTCGTTGCCCGCCTTCGGCATAGCGGATCCAGTAGACATTTACGGGGTCGGCCTCATTTAATTCTCCGTCCTCCATATTGACCTGATAGACAATAGTGTTCTGATCCGGGTCGCGCTGCAAATAGAACAGTTGACCGTCCTCTTCGGGCACCGGCAGCGATTCGACCACCACCTGCTTTTCGAACGGGTTGTCCTGGGCAGAAAGGCCCAAAGCTGAAAAAAGAAGCACAGCGCTGAGGTGACCCTTAATGGAGCATGGATTCAACGTTAAACAGAGATTGCTCGGCAGACCATAGAATGCAAACCGCATAGGCGCTCCTTTTCTTTCAAAGATAAGAAAATATCCCGGTCAATTAAGCCGTCTGGACAGCTGGTTCTCCACGGCTTTATAGACTTGCAACGGCTTCTGGTTACGCCAGTTTAAGTGATTCAATTCACCTTCTAAATTAATGAAGTAATCGATGTTGTTTGCCTTGAATTCGTCAATAACGTGTTGCCTGAAATTGATTCCAGCTATCCAGCCATCTTCGATGTCCTGGAACCATTCTTCGTAGTAGCAGTCGTCTGACGCATGGAAATTGAGGACGTTTTCACCAATAATGATAAACTTGGTAATCCCCGCGTCGATCATAATGTCGATGACCTCCCGCTTTAGCAGCATCACGTCATTGTAGATGGCATCATTCCATTCGCCAATTAACTCAATAATAGTGTAGCCCCGGGCGTAATCGGCAAAGAGCACCTTGAGATACAACGTGTTTGACCCGAAATTGTCCCATTGGGGGTGCAGCAGGAAGTTATAAATCTGCTTATCAAATTCGAACTCGTTATATTCTGTGCCGTAAAATGGCGAAAGCTCATCGTCAGCAGCGATATAGTCGTCTCTCCAGCGATAGTATGGTTCAATTTCGTGCATCGTCGAACTTCATATGTTGTTATACAAAAATGGCGAAAAAATGTTGGTTTATAAAATTACGGGCCCGCCTTTGAATGTGGCGGAAACTCTTTAATTTAGCGTGTGTAATAGTTTTTATGCGTAGGGAGACGAAAAGAAATTTGTTCATAGCCGGCACTTACGGTGCGGCATTGTTGTTGGGCCTCTTGCTGGGACAAAATTATGCGGACAATAACCGTCAGTCGGGCACCAGCACCCTGCTGCCGCTTGGATTAGGCCACACCGGAAAAGTGCAACGCATGATTGACCTGATTGCCGCCAATTATGTAGACAGCGTCGACGTCGAGGCGTTGCAAGATCTCGCGATAAGCGAAATTATGGAGCAATTAGACCCCCACTCGGAATATCTTTACGCGCAGGCTGCCGTCAGACAGCACCAGGCACTCGAAGGCAGTTTCGATGGGATTGGCATTGAGTATTATAGATTAAATGATACGTTGACGGTGGTGGGGTTGATTCCAGGTGGACCTGCGGAAAAAGCCGGCATATTGGTGGGTGACCGGTTGATAGCGATTAATGGCGATACGATAGCGGGAATTCACGTCAGCGACCGAACAATTGAAGAAAAGATGCGTGGGCGAAAAGGCACACCGCTTGATATTCACATCCAACGTGCAGGCCGAACGATTGCGCAGCCGCTTCGCGTGGTGAGGGATCGCGTGGAGGTCAGCAGCATCGATGCGGCCTACATCGTCGACAGTGTGACCGCCTACGTCAAGGTAAAGCGCTTCGGCGCAAACACCGCATCCGATTTTGAGACCGCACTGAAAAACCTTAAGAATGCTGGCGCAAAGCGCCTTGTCCTCGATCTTCGCGAAAATAAAGGGGGCTATTTCAGCGCGGCTACGGCGTTAGCCAGTCAATTCTTTGCCGACAAGAAACTGCTGGTGTATACCGAGGGCGCCCATGAAGACCGAACCGATTACTATTCTGCTGCCGACGGGCTGTTCGGTAAAGGCGCTTTGGCGGTGCTCATTGATGAGCAGTCGGCCTCGGCAAGCGAAATTGTGGCAGGCGCGGTACAGGACCTTAACCGGGGTATCATTGTGGGTCGCACTTCTTTCGGCAAGGGTTTGGTACAAGAACAGTTCGGTTTTGGAGATGGCTCTGCCCTTAATCTCACGGTTGCCCGATACTATACACCTTTGGGCCGATGCATTCAGAAAACATATCCCACCAACCGTAACGTGGTTAAAGCTCCGAACGCCTCACCACGTGCAGACTTGGAGCTTACCGACGACACCCATCGACCCGCGGCCGGCCAAGCGGATCTCACGCAATTCAATGAAGGCGGTTCAAGTATCGAAATGTCTGATCGATCAGTCCTGTCGGGAGGAATTACCCCGGATGTTTGGGTGCCTTTCGGAAGCCAGGACACCAGCACCTGGTATCAGCGGCTGCGAAAAGCGGGCATCATCGAAGAATACGTGTATGGGCGGCTCGCCCAATCTGTCCCAACGTATTCGGCCGACCACTTTTTAGCAAAATACAGGCTTCCGGATGAGGTATACGCCGATTTTGTGGGTTATACGCAAGCGCGCGGTATCCCGCTTCCCCAAGACGAGTCGCCCGCCGTTCAGGCGCTGGTTCGCACGGACATCGAGGCGCTGCTCGGGCGGTTTTATTTTGGAAGTGAAGTCTTTTTCCGGGTGCGCAACCGTTCGGACGAGATGCTCGCCGTCGCCCTTGATGCCCTAGAAAAGGGTTCGTAATCGGCTCCGGGGGCTTGGCGTTTTTGGAGGAACAACACGGGTGCGTCAAATTTGCATATCACTCCGACAATGGTTAAGTTTGTCCGATTGAAATTCGACAATGAACGAACAGACGAAAGCCATCCGGGAACAAGCCGATCGCTCTTCTTACCGTGAACATTCGGTTCCCCTTTATCTTACATCCAGCTTTATTTTTGATAGTGCCGAGCAGGGGCGTGCCATCTTTGCAGAAGAAGAAGCCGGAAATGTGTATTCGCGTTATTCCAATCCGAATACCACCGAGCTGATCAACAAGGTTTGTGCCATGGAGGGTGCCGAGGCCGGGTTAGCGTTTTCTTCGGGAATGGCCGCTGTGTTTGCTTCGTTTGCCGCACTCCTGAAAAACGGCGATCACATTGTCGCCTGTCGCGCGGTATTCGGGTCCACGCATCAATTGTTTACCAGGTTATTCCCCCGGTGGGGCATCACCACCACCTATGTAGACGCCGCCGAGCCGGAAACCTGGGAAAAAGCCATACAGCCCAATACGCGGATGATTTTTCTGGAAACCCCCTCGAATCCGGGACTCGAACTGGTCGACCTCGAATGGTTGGGAGGTTTTAAGAAAAAATACCCGAACATTATCTTGAATGTCGACAATTGTTTTGCTACTCCCTATCTGCAAAAGCCGATCCAATATGGGTTCGATCTCGTAAGCCACTCCGCAACGAAGTACATGGATGGTCAGGGGCGTGTGCTTGGGGGCGTTGTGGTGGGCCGGCAGGAGCTGATCGACGAGCTGATGTTCTTTATCCGACACACGGGCCCCGCGCTGTCGCCATTCAACGCTTGGGTGATTTCAAAAAGTCTGGAAACCTTCGGGCTACGCATGGACCGGCATTGTAGCAACGCCCTGCAGGTAGCCGAGTTTCTTGAACAACATGCAGACGTTGAGCAGGTTCGCTATCCATTCCTGCCTTCCCACCCCCAGTATGACCTCGCTAAACGGCAGATGAAAGCTGGCGGAGGCATCGTAACGTTCGTCGTCAAGGGAGGTTTTGAGCGGGCTAAGCGCTTTCTGGACGCGCTCAATGTTATTCTGATTACGTCTAACCTGGGCGACTCCCGGAGTATAGCGACCCATCCGGCATCCACCACTCATTCAAAACTGTCAGAAACAGAGCGGTTGCAATTGGGCATACAACCGGGAAGCATTCGCATATCCGTCGGCTTGGAAGACGTCGCCGACATTATTGGTGATATTGAGCAGGCGCTCGCACGCAGTTAACCGAGGGCCTGTCTACACAGATTTTCAGTATCTTTATACCAGATAAATTGAAGAGACCAGCCCTCACGTGGGGATGTCGGGTGACGGTTGATATCCGACTTACATGAATATTAAACTATTTGATGATGAAGATTGCGTTGCAACGAGCCAATAATGCGGTACATTTTGTAGGAAGCAGTAGTACCACCGATGTGAAAATTCACATCGACGGATCTGCCGATATAGGCGGAGAAGGTCGCGGAGCCAGGCCTATGGAACTCATCCTTATGGCGCTGGGCTCTTGCAGTGCCCTTGATTTGGTAAACATTTTGAAAAAGCAGCGTCAGCAAATAGACGATTTAAACGTCGACGTGGAGGGCCAGCGGCGCGAGGCGATTCCCCAGACATTCACTTCTATACACCTTACATTTAAACTTAAAGGGGTAATTGACCTTGGAAAAGCGGAGAAAGCCGCCGAACTGGCAGTAAAAAAATATTGCTCCGTCCATGACATGCTCGCTGCAGGAGGTGTGAGTATTTCCTATTCCGTGGAGCTTGGTGATTAAGCGGCGAAGGTCGGTCACAAGTAAACAAACGATTCGTCCGTTTGTTATAAAAAGCAAACCCGCCTGCATACGCCCTCGGCTCGCTGTTACGGTCGTGTTAGCATTTGCCAGTTGCGTGGTCATTCTTAACATAGTTCAATGCGCGGCTCCTGGCTGATGGCTATTTTTGTCGAGAAACTAAAGTATAAAGACTATGGCAACAATTTGGAAATTAGATCCTACTCATTCTGAGGTAAGTTTCAAAGTGAAACACCTCGTTATCACTACTGTGACCGGATACTTTCGCTCGTTTGACAGTACCGTTGAAACGGACGACGATTCGGATTTCAGCTCCGCAAAGGTTGAGTTTTTAATCGACACCACCAGCATCGATACCAATCAGGCAGACCGTGACGGGCATTTGAAGTCGGCAGACTTTTTCGATGCGGAAAATCACCCTAAAATCACCTTTAGGTCGACCTCGTTGGAACGGAAATCAGATGACGAATATGTGTTAAATGGCGACCTTACTATTCGCGGCACGACCCATCCGGTGAAGTTTGACGTCGAGTTTGGAGGCACGGTAACTGACCCCTATGGCAACTTCAAAGCAGGGTTCGAAGTAAGCGGAAAAATCAGCCGTAAAGCATTCGGCCTCACCTGGAGCGCTGTCACGGAAGCGGGCGCCGTTGTTGTCAGCGACGATGTGAAGATTCAGGCGAGCGTACAGTTCGTAAAGCAGTAACTTTCTTACATAAACAGCTCCATGACCAACGGGTTTATCCCCGAGGGGTTATGGAGCTTTTCCATGCCAAGCCCGTTCGGCCCAGCGACCGATAAACCAAAAAGACGCCGCCAAGAGCAGGAAAAACACCGCCCGGTTCAGGTTATCCCACAGGTATTCGAAGAAGCGGGTATAAAGATTGATCACCAGGAAAACAATACCAAACTCGCGGGCAACGTGGTCTTTCCGCCGTAGGCCATACCAGGCAAGCGCCAATGCCGTTGCCGAGGAAAGCAAGCCCCAGTAGAAGATCCGCCACTGTCGCACGCTGCTCCAAATGTCCATGTCGCTGTAATTCCCGAATATAGACAACAGCCACAGCGCTACCATAAGGTACGTGAGCCCGACCGTATAGGTGATAGGCTGGAAAGGCTTTAGGGGCTTAATCCGCGGCTGCCAAACAAGGGCAAAAGCTGTGAGCAGCGCGCCGAAGAGGGTAAACCGAAGCGGATAGTTCATGCCCCAAAATCGAAATCCCCAGTTGCTTTGATATGCCGTTTCGGTGGCGAACCAAATCCCGAAACTAATGAGCGTAAATATCCAAATAAGTCGCGAAGTGAGCTTGACGGATAGTAAAGCATAAACTATTACGGAAGCCAGAAACAGCAGCGAGAAATGGCCCGAGCCCCTGTCGATGATTTTTCCAAGGTATCCGATAAACGCCGCCGTAGCAAACACGCCAAGGGCCATAATCGCTTCGTTGGTGAATGTCTTATCCGGGTAACGCCTTTTATGGCGGAAGCCCCAGTAATAGCACAGCGTAGCGGTTACGAGGCAGAAAACGCAAATGACCGTATCGGGTGTATCATACAGTTTCCTGATCCATTTGAGCACCGCCTCATCCACAAACAGTGAGAGAAAAGCCAATACGGCGCACGAAAGCGCGATCCAGAAGGAATATTGCGCCAACCGTTTCCAGTCGAACCCCTTTACTTCGTAAGAATCAACTAATCGGCCCGCCAGCTGTTCGTCTATCAGCCCGTTTCGCTGCCAATGTTGGATGGCTTCGTCAAGCGTTTCCTTTTCCTGTTTGCTGATGTCGAGTTTCTTCACGAGGTTGTTTAGAAGCACTAAGATATGCATAATTTTGTCGTAGACCGGATATCCCTCCACTGAAATAATTAGTTGGCAACCAGCGTCTGGCCGAGTTGCCTATGTATGTATGCGCGTGCAGAGCGAATAATGTGGTTAATAATTCGCTTCGTATCGCCGTACAAAGATTGTGAATGCCATGAAATTTAGCTAAGTTTGTCCTACCATAATAATTGATAAAGGGTTAAATGACAAAACGATCCACGCCCGATCTGGGCGAGCAAAGCGAAGTAGAAGTATTCGGCGCGCGTGTACACAATCTGAGAAATATCGACGTTAGTTTTCCCCGCAATCAGCTGGTTGTTATTACTGGGCTGAGTGGAAGCGGTAAGTCATCTTTAGCCTTTGATACCATCTATGCGGAGGGGCAGCGGCGATATATGGAAACGTTCAGTGCCTATAGCCGCCAGTTCCTCGGGGGTATGGAGCGACCGGATGTAGATAAGATTTCGGGCCTCAGTCCCGTCATCTCCATCGAACAGAAGACCACCAGCAAAAATCCACGCTCCACAGTGGGCACCATCACCGAAGTTTACGACTTTTTGCGGCTGCTTTTTGCCCGAGCCGGGGAGGCCTATTCGTATGTGACGGGCAAGAAGATGGAGCGCATGTCCGAAGACCAGGTTGTCAATCGCATCATCAAGCAGTTCGATGGACAGGCAATCAATATCCTTGCGCCAGTTGTGAAAGGCCGGAAAGGTCACTACCGGGAATTGTTCGAGCAGATCCGTAAGCAAGGCTATGTCAAAGTGCGTGTAGACGGCGAGATCCTTGACCTGGTCCCCAAGATGCAGGCAGACCGCTATAAGATCCACGATATCGAAATTGTCGTTGACCGCCTAATCGCCGCGGAAAAGGACCGCAAGCGGCTTTATGATTCGGTCATGCAGGCGATGAAGGTTGCCAAGGGGATCATTAAGATTAGTGATCGGGACAACCGGGAGTATTTTTACAGCCGATATCTCATGGACGCCGAATCCGGCATCTCGTACGACGAGCCGCAGCCCAACACCTTTTCCTTTAATTCGCCGTATGGAGCGTGTGAGCGCTGTGACGGGCTGGGATACGTCTATGAGATTGACCGCAGTGCGGTGATTCCCAACCCCAAACTCAGTATTGCCAAGGGCGGGTTGGCTCCGCTTGGTGAATACCGGGACAGCTGGAATTTTCAGGTGTTAAAGGCTCTTGCCAAGCAATTTAATTTTTCGTTGACAACCCCTATTGAAAAGCTTTCCTCTGAACAATTGGACCTTATTCTGTATGGTTCGGAGACGGCGGTAACCGTGCCGGTCACCTACAGCAGCTGGAATACGAAGGACTACAAAGTGACTTTTGAAGGGTTATTCAAGATGCTTGAGGAGCAGAACGAACGATCGGGCAACGGCGGCCAACCCCTCGATGAATACCGGACGAGAGCGGTCTGCCCGACCTGCGGTGGCGCCCGGCTGAAAGTGGAGTCGTTACATTTCAAAATAGCCGACAAGAATATTCATGAGCTGGCTACTATGGATATCGCCTCGTTGGGGGCCTGGTTTGAGGGGGTTGAGCAGCGTCTGGATGAGCGTCAGCAAATCATCGCTGCGGAGATCCTCAAGGAAATACGTGCGCGTCTCGGCTTTTTGCTCGATGTTGGCCTCAACTACCTTACGTTGGATCGCTCCGCAAAAAGCCTTTCCGGTGGTGAGGCGCAGCGGATCCGCCTGGCCACGCAAATTGGCTCACAGTTGGTCAACGTCTTGTACATCCTCGATGAACCAAGCATTGGCCTGCATCAGCGCGACAACGAGCGCCTGATCAATGCCCTTAAAAACCTGCGCGACATCGGCAACTCGGTGCTCGTCGTGGAGCACGACAAGGATATGATCCTTCATGCAGACCATGTGATCGACATGGGACCAGCCGCCGGGACGCACGGTGGGCTGGTAGTTGCGCAGGGGACCCCGGAGCAGCTGAAGCAGGCGCATACGCTTACCGCCGCCTACCTCAATGGCGAGAAGGAAATTCGTGTGCCCGAAAAACGCCGTCAGGGCAGCGGAAAATCATTGCGGCTTATCGGCGCATCCGGAAACAACCTCCACAACGTTACAGCCGAGTTTCCGCTTGGTAAGCTGGTCGTTATCACCGGAGTATCGGGCAGCGGCAAATCTAGCTTAATCACTGAAACGCTTTATCCCATACTGAATCAGCATTTTTTCCGGGCGAAAAAGCAGCCCCTGCCGTACAAGAAAATTGAGGGGCTGGAGGAACTTGATAAGGTCATCGAAATCGACCAAAGCCCTATTGGCCGCACGCCAAGGTCGAACCCGTCAACCTATACGGGCGTATTTTCAGATATCCGGGCCCTTTTTGTCCAGCTACCTGAGTCCAAGATACGGGGATATAAGCCGGGCCGCTTCTCCTTTAACGTGAAAGGTGGTCGTTGCGAGACCTGCCAGGGCGCAGGGATGAAAGTTATCGAGATGAATTTTCTGCCTGATGTACAAGTACCCTGCGAGACCTGCCAGGGCAAGCGGTACAATCGCGAGACGCTGGAAGTCCGTTACCGCGGAAAGTCCATCAGCGATGTACTCGATATGCGGATTGATGAAGCGGTCGCTTTTTTTGAAAACATTCCCGCCATTTACCGGAAAATAAAAACGCTACAGGATGTTGGTTTGGGTTATCTTACCCTTGGTCAGTCGTCCGTTACCCTATCCGGTGGCGAGGCGCAGCGGGTGAAGCTGGCATCGGAGCTCTCCAAAAAAGACACCGGAAAAACGTTTTACATTCTCGATGAACCTACAACCGGCTTGCATTTCGAAGACGTGAATGTGTTACTCGGCGTGCTCAACCGACTGGTAGACCGCGGCAATACGGTACTTGTCATCGAGCACAACATGGATGTTATTAAGGTCGCCGACTGGGTGATTGACCTCGGGCCCGAGGGTGGTGCCGGCGGAGGCCAAGTCCTGTTTAGCGGTACGCCGGAGAAATTGCTCAAATGTGAAAGCAGCGAAACGGCACGCTTCCTCGAGGCCGAGATGAAGACGGCGTCGTCCGCCCCGTAGGGCTGTTGCCACCCCGTTTTGTGCGGCGCGGCTTTGATCATTCCCCTGCCTTTTTTGTATCTTCGCAAGCATATGTCAGATATTATCCAATTGTTGCCGGATGCTGTGGCCAACCAAATTGCCGCAGGTGAAGTGGTGCAGCGCCCGGCATCTGCGGTCAAGGAGTTGATAGAAAATGCGATAGACGCAGGAGCGGATAAGATCAAATTAGTTGTCCGGGATGGAGGCAAATCCCTGATTCAGGTAATTGACAACGGCTGTGGCATGAGCGCAACCGATGCCCGCCGCTGTTTTGAGCGCCATGCCACCTCTAAAATACAGCGTGCTGAAGACCTGTTCGCCATCCGGTCAATGGGTTTTCGGGGCGAAGCGCTTGCGTCTATTGCGGCAATCGCCCACGTAGAGCTGAAAACGCGGCGCATAGAGGACGAGCTGGGGACGGTAATCGAGATTGCCGGCTCTGAGGTGGTGAAGCAGGAGCCCGCCGGCACGCCGACGGGGACGAGTATCTGTGTGAAAAACCTGTTCTACAATATTCCCGCCCGGCGGAATTTTTTAAAAAGCAACCCCGTAGAAATGCGCCATATTGTTGACGAATTTCAGCGGGTCGCGCTGGCGCATCCCCACATATTCTTCAGTCTGCACAGCGACGGCAATGAAGTGTTCCACCTTCCCGCGGAGTCGCTCAAACAGCGTATTGTTCATGTGTTCGGAAACAATTATAACCAGCGTTTGGTGCCGGTCGAGGAGGAGACGACCATCATCAAGCTGAAAGGCTTCATCGGTAAACCAGAATATGCCAAGAAAACCCGGGGCGAGCAATTTTTCTTTGTCAACAATCGCTTTGTAAAGGACGCTTACCTGAATCACGCCGTCGTGAAGGCCTATGAGGAAATCCTGCCGGCGGAAAGTTTTCCGCTTTACGTTTTATTCATAGATATTGATCCGGCGCGCATTGACATCAATGTGCATCCGACGAAAACGGAAATCAAATACGAAGACGAGCGGGCGATTTACGCCATCATTCGGTCGGCCGTAAAGCGATCCCTGGGGCGCTATAACATTACGCCAACACTCGATTTCAATCAGGAAACCGGCTTCGACCAATTAATCAGTCATAAGCCGCTCGAGCAGATTGTTCCGCCAAGCGTTACGTTTAATCCCGATTTTAACCCTTTTGACAAGCCGTCGGCATCCGGTAAAGCTTCGGGTGGGACGGCCGTGCATACAGCTGGTCCGACCGAACGGGGCATTCCACACAACTGGGACACGCTGTATCAGATCACGCAGCAAACCAAGGAAACACAGTTGGGCATTACGGCAGAGACGGAAAAGCTGACAGACAGCGTACCGCATGCGGTTAAACAGCCGTTCCAGCTACACAATCGTTATATCCTCTCCCAAATCCATTCTGGCTTTATCCTGATCGACCAACAGGCCGCCCACGAGCGGATTTTATTCGAACAATTCCGAGCGCAGCTGGAGAGCCGGCAGGGCGCCAGTCAGCAGAGTTTGTTTCCGCAGACGGTTACGCTCAACAGCGCTGACTTCGAACTGATGAAAGAGTTGCTGCCGGACGTACAGGCGCTTGGGTTCCAAATCCGGGAGTTTGGCAAAAACACGTTTGTGGTAGAGGGGGTACCGGCAGATGTGACTTCCGGCATCAGCGAACGGCAGGTACTGGAGCAGTTGCTGGAAGACTATAAAAACAACCAGGCTGAGTTGAAACTGTCCAAACGCGAAAAGCTCGCACGGAGCCTGGCCAGGAACGCGGCCATTCGGCCGGGGACGGCATTGACGACCGAAGACATGACGCAGTTAATCGATCACCTGTTTGCGTGTGAAACGCCAAACCTCTCGTTGAGCGGCAAGCCTATAATTCTTACTTTTACGCTGCAAGAACTGTCGGAACGGTTTGAGCGATAAATCATTTAAATGACAATGTACAACAATTCAGCATCTCCCTTTGCAAATCTTACGCCGGTAGTCAAAAACCTGATAATCATTAATGTTATCTGTTTTTTCGGCACGATGATATTCGATCAGGCCAACCGCCTTTTTGGTGTATATTACCTCGACTCGCCGTTTTTTAAGGTCTGGCAGGTCGTCACCTATATGTTTATGCATGGCGGGCTCACCCATCTCTTCTTCAATATGTTCGCCCTTTTTATGTTTGGACCAGTCCTCGAGCAGGTGCTGGGATCCAAACGTTTCCTCAATTATTACCTGATTACCGGCCTAGGGGCGCTTGCCCTGCAATTCGGTGTGCAGGCCATGGAAGTATACCAAATCGCTGGAACAGTATCGGCAAGCGAGTGGCTACGGTTTGATATGTTTCAAGGTTTGGTTTATAGCAACCACCCGGGGCTTACGCAGGAGGGTTTCAATAAGCTGGTATCGGTATACAACACGCCAATGGTCGGCGCCTCGGGAGCCATTTATGGGCTACTTATTGCGTTTGGTTATTTATTTCCCAATACGCCACTTATGCTAATCTTTCTCCCGGTTCCCATAAAAGCAAAGTATTTCATCCCGGTCATGATCCTGATCGAGCTGGTATTGGGGATGTCGCGCACCGGCACATCGGTAGCCCATTTTGCACACATAGGCGGTGCGCTGTTTGGATTTTTATTAATCAAACTTTGGGGCATCCGGCGCCCCGGATATTGGTAATAACTGGGTATTTTTGTACCTTGCCATAAAAAGCGGTAAAGATCTTTTTTCCTATATTCGTAGCTGTTATCAGCAGATGCTATTTCACGGATAAACAATGAGACGGTCACTGGTCAGCGATTTAAGGTATAAAGCGTTCCAATCGGGAAATCCGCTCTACCTCTTCATTGCGATCAACGTGCTGGTGTTTGTGGGCATTAATTTCCTTGCGCTGCTCACTTCCTTGCGGATTACTGCGACACCATTGTCCGGCTATCTGTTAGCTTGGTTGCATTTGCCGGCGGCCGTGGGCGCTTGGCTATACAAACCTTGGACGTTGGTGACCTATATGTTTACCCAACAGGGGCTCTTTCACATGCTTTTCAACATGCTGTGGCTTTTTTGGATGGGTATCATCTTTCTCGATTTCTTAAAAAAGCGGCAATTTGTATTTGTATACCTAGCCGGAGGTGTAATCGGGGGAATACTTTACATGCTTGCATATAATCTGATTCCTGTCTTTCGCGAAGAGGCTTTTCGTACCGTGCTGATTGGATCTTCGGCCAGCGTCAGCGCCGTGGTGTTTGCAACGGCGACACTGTTGCCCGACTATACCATGCGACTGCTATTCTTCGGCAATGTCAAACTGAAATACCTGGCACTTGCTTTTATCGCCATTGATGTATTGGCTATAGCTGGTCTGAATGCAGGTGGAAGCATCGCCCATATTGGCGGGGCACTGCTGGGGTATCTGTATGTTAAACAGTTGCGTGACGGTCGCGACTGGAGCAATGTGTTTGTCCGCAGCAAAAAGCAAAAATTGCGGGTGGTGCGCGGAGAGCACGTGTCGGCGCGAAACGAGGCGCCATTGGTTCCCAACCAGGAGGTTATTGACCAAATATTGGATAAGATATCGCAGTCTGGCTACGATAGTCTAACTAAAGCGGAGAAAGAAGCCTTGTTTAAAGCCAGTAAGCAGGGACAAAATGAATACTAATGGTATGGAAGGCACGGCACAAGAAGCGGTTGGGTGTCATTAGTAAAGTTATGCTCCTAGCCAACGGCCTCGCTGTCCTGGCGTTGCTGCTGAGCTACTTTGCCCCTGTCGTAAATCCGAAGGGGTTTTGGCCGATCGCCTTTTTAGGTATTGCCTACCTTCCGTTATTGGTAATCAACGTGGCGTTTACAATTTATTGGTTGATCCGGAAGGCGCCCTACGCGGCACTTTCATTGGCTGCCGTATTGATTGGCTGGAATACCTTAAACCGACATATTGGATTTAGCCGCAGCGTACCCGCGCAAGCCCTGGTAGATCCCGATACGACAGCAGTTCGATTGCTCACGTATAATGTTCATTTTTTCAAGGCGTTCGAAGGGTCGAACGCCATGGACATCAAGGATGACGTGCTGCAAGTCATCGGCGACGTCTCTCCAGACGTGGTGTGCATACAAGAATACTATACCCGCAAGAAAGGCAAGCACAAGATGGCAAAAGCCTTCGAGGAACGCATGGGGTTACCATACCGGTTCGTGGTGCCCTCCGAAGAGAACGATTTCGAGGCATATGGGTTGGCAATCTTTTCGAGATATCCCATATTGTCGTCCGGCCACCTACCCGGGCAAGAATACGGAGTAAACCGCATCATTTATGCCGACATCGACAAAAATGGCAAGCGCTTTAGGGTATATAATGTACACCTACGCTCGATTGGCTTTCAAAAGGAAGACTATGATTTCATCAATAGTCCGGCGAGGAAAATCGAGGAGGATGCAGCTTCCACCCGACGCATTGGATCTCGACTGAAACAGGCTTTCCGCGCGCGTAGTCAGCAGGCGGAGGCGCTGAAGGCCCACAGCGGTGCCTGCGAAACACCGTTTGTCATTGCCGGCGATTTCAACGACACGCCCTTATCCTACGCTGTAAGCCATGTCGCCACCGGTCTGCGTAACGCCTTTGTGGAAAAGGGTCGGGGGTGGGGCGTTACCTACAATGGAGACTTCCCGAATTTTCAGATCGACTATATCTTGACCAGCAACGATTTTTATGTCAGGCACTATCAAATTGTCAAGAAAAAACTTTCTGATCATTTTCCGGTCTGGGCCGATCTAACCCTTTAGCAGCGGTCAGGCACCGCGGGTTGTCAAACGGCGTCTCACCTTGCTGAGGAACTCGGGCGTCATTCCGAGATAAGAGGCGATATAGTGTTGTGGCACCCGCTGCACGATTTTTGGGTACTGTTTGATGAAGTCCAGATACCGCTCTTCAGCGGTCTTCGCCATGGTGCGGATGAGCCGGCGTTCAACGGCTGCCAGGTGCCGTTGAATCATCAGGCGAAATACCCGCTCAAACTTGGGAAGCCGCGTCAATAGCTCTGCTTTGCTTACCGTGTTAAGGGTGAGCAGCTCGCTGTCTTCCATCGCCTCGATGTAAAACAGGCTGGGCGTCCGATCGTGAAAACTGCCGATATCGCCTACCCACCAGTCCTCTACCGCAAATTGCAGGATGACCTCGCTGCCATTTTCATCGATATAGTACGTGCGTATACATCCTTTGACAATAAATGCTTCAAAATTGCAGACCTCGCCCTCGCGCAAAAGCAGCTGTTTTTTCTTAACCGATTTCGGTGCCAGCAGGCCGTTGAAAATGGCCAACTCTTCAGACAGAAAACTTCCGCAATGGTTTACATAATTGTTGATCGACTCAAACATAGACAGACAGTTGGCCGCAGCCTTGACAAACATAGCCAAAGTTGTGTGCATAAGCAATAGTCGTGGAGACGACAGACAGCACCACCATGCCGAGCAAGGCTTCTAATTTGCCGGCTTTGCGCGACCGGCGGTGTTATTAAAAATATCCGGACGATATCAAAACAAGTGTGGACCAATGGGTTTTATTAAGGAGAGTCCATGGCAATTTCTTGTTATAGATTAATGCCTGAGCGGCATATACCACGTAGTTTTGTGTTGTTTGCCGGATGCCGCAAACAAGAAGGAACAACATATAATGGAAAACAAAATTTTGGGGATACACCACGTCACAGCCATTGCCGGCTCAGCAAAGCGGAATCATAATTTCTATACGCGCGTGCTCGGGCAGCGACTGGTAAAAAAAACCGTCAATTTTGATGACCCCCAAACGTATCATTTTTATTTTGGCAACGAAGTGGGCACGCCCGGTACCATCCTCACCTTTTTCCCTTGGGGTGACGAGGTGCAGATGGGGCGCCGTGGCGTCAAGCAGGTCACCGAGGTCGGCCTGTCGGTGCCATCCGGAAGTCTGGACTTTTGGAAGAAGCGGTTACAAGACCACAATGTGATCTACAACAATGTCGCCGAAAAGTTCGGAGAATCCTACCTTACGTTGTTGGATCCCGACGGACTTAAGTTGGAATTAACTGTCCCTAACCTGCCGGATGCCCGAACACCGTGGGAGACCGGGGAGGTAACGGGCGAACATGCTATACGCGGATTCCATCACGTAACCATCACCACAAAACAAATTGATGCCACTGCTCGAATACTTACCGATGTGTTTGGTTACCGACTGGTGCAACAGGAGGTAAACCGCTATCGATTCGTCACGGACGCGGTGACGCAGGCCGCAATCGTAGAGTTAGTGGAGGCTGCGGGTGAGGCAGAAGGGCGTGTGGGTGGAGGTTCGGTACATCATGTGGCCTTCCGGGTTGCGAATGAAGCTGTGTTGATGCATTTTCGGGAAAAGATTGCAGCCTTGGGAATGAACATTACCGGAAAGATCGACCGCAACTATTTTTACTCGCTTTATTTCCGTGAGCCCGGCGGTGTGTTGTTTGAGCTTGCCACGGACAACCCCGGCTTTCTGACCGACGAGGGCGTGGTCGAGCTGGGAAGCGGACTGATGCTTCCACCGCAATACGAAAATCACCGAGCACGAATTGAGTCGGTGTTACCATCACTAAGTTAAGCTATGTACATACACGAGAAACAATTTATACAGGCGGGGCGGCCTGTTCGCGACGCGAAAAAGGCCGTTGTTCTGCTCCATGGCCGAGGAAGTTCGGCGCAGGGTATCCTTTCCCTGCAACGGCACCTCCAGCTCACGAATGCGGCGATATTTGCGCCTCAGGCCACCAACAACGCGTGGTACCCCAAGAGCTTTTTGGCGCCCGTTGCGCACAATCAGCCTGCGCTCGACTCGGCACTTTCGCTGGTCGATCAGGTCGTCGCCGAAATCGCTGGATTCGGCATACCTCATGAGCGGCTCTACTTCGTCGGTTTCTCTCAGGGCGCTTGTCTCACGCTCGAGTATACTGCGCGCCACGCACGCCGCTACGGCGGCATCGTTGCCTTTACCGGGGGACTTATTGGCGAAACGCTCACCACGGGCAATTACGGAGGAGATTTCTCGGCAACGCCGGTGCTGATCACGGGGGGAGATACCGATCCCCACGTGCCATTGACGCGCATGGAGGACAGCGCGGCGACCCTGCAACAGCTTGGCGCGGAGGTGACCCTTGAAATTTATCCAGGGAAGCCACACAGCATCAGCGCCGACGAGACCTTGCTCGCCAACAAACGGATTTTTGCGGACTAGCCGTACCAAATTGTCACCAATACAGGTTAGTCAATCCGAGGGCTTCGAAATCCCAGCCGCCGTAAACCGTTCTGGATCTCAGGCGCTCGCATAAATAATTTCCAAAGTAGGCCGCTCCGGTAGTTTTCGATCATAATCAGGATCGGTCCCTGGTCTATGGCCAGATATCGCTGCGGAAACCAGTTGTCTGTTTCACTGTATGCATCATAGAATCCGTATTTACCCCATACGCTGTTGCCAAGCTCTTCGTAAAGGTATCTAATAACGCGCATACTGTATTTTGGGGTGTATGGAATAGAGGATAGGGCCGCTGTAGGTGATATCACTCCGAGGTCATTGTCTGGATGATGTGCTGCATATCCGCTTACGGAGTAGCTTGCTGTAAAGCCCCACGCGGTTTCGCCGTACCCTTTGTAGCCATGGGGATTGCGGAGTGCATGCTCGCGGTGGATCAGCGTATGATTGACGTTTAATTGCCAATAATCCGCGTATCGGTCAGTGAGCCGTCGCGGATCCAAAGCGAGGTAGGAATAGTGCGCCCAGAACAGCGGGCCCACCGCGTCGCCCGGGGCATCGTGTTTTAGGATCGTCGGGATCCCATATTTTTCAGCATCAGTCTGTATGGCTCCTCCGCGTGCCCATCCTTGGTGATAGGCAGAAACCGGTATCGGATGTGTAGGCGAAGATGCTGCGAGAACGTAGGCAATGAGGCACTCGTTATAGCCCCTAACCGGATGGTTCATAACCCACTGGTGTGTGGGGCTCCAGTGCCAATACAGTACCTCTTGACCGTTACGGTAAAAATCCCAGTCTATGGCTTTCCACAGACTGTCGGCCTTCGTCGCAATACTCCGGTTGCCGGCAGACGCGTCGTTTCTAAAATATTCTCTCACGCAGATCAGGCCTTGAGCCATAAACGCCGTCTCGACCAGATCGCCTCCATCATCGCGGTCACTGAAAGACTTCGTTTTTCCGGTGGGGCCGTGGAGCCAATGCGGCCAGGCCCCATGAAAGCGGTCTGCCTCCTCGAGGAAGTCGAGCATCCGGTGTAGTCGGTCGGTTCCCGTTTTTTTCGAAATGAAGCCCCGTTCGATACCCACCAAAAGGGCCATCAGGCCAAACCCACTTCCACCCACAGTTACTACGTCGCGGTCGTTTTGGGGATATACCCCGTCGATGTGGATACGTTCGGGCGCCATTCCCGAAACCGGCTCAGCGCCTTGCCAAAAATATTGGAAGGTCTGACGTTGTACGAGTGAAAGGAGCGAGTCGTCCGTAAGCACATTGTCCCGGTCGACGTCGGCGCTGCCTGCTTGCTGGTTGTCGCAGCCCGAGACGAGCAGTAGACCAAGCGATAAACAAACTAAAGACCTCATGAATCCGTTAATGGACATCCGATTTTCGATTAAGGATAGTCTGGGTTTTGTTCCAACACGCCCCCCGATCGGTCAATTTCGACCTGCGGAATTGGCAGGTAGCGATGCCGCGGCTGATAGCTGGTTTTTCCGGCCTCATGCATCGTTTCCACGTCAATTCCCCAACGCACCAAATCAAAAAACCGTTCATTTTCCATAGCCAGCTCGACCTGCCGTTCATGGCGGATGGCTTGTCGCAGATCGTCCTGATTCCGGGTAGTCACGGGTGGTAGAATATCTGCATTGCCCCCGCGGGCGCGGGCGCGCACCTGTTCGAGGTAGCCGAGCGCCAAGTCGAGATTCCCTTCGCCGCCAATCTCGTTGGCTGCCTCGGCGGCCATCAGCAATACGTCGGCATACCGGATTACACGGAAGTTGAACCATTCGCCCTGACGACTTCCCGAAGATGCCCGGATAGCGGGGTTGGTATAAACCTTCTTATTCCAGTAATCCCGGTCCAATCCACCCGGGATACGTTCGCCATAGGGCGCGTTTACCTGACCGGAATAAAGCACCGTTACGTCCTTGCGTGGATCGTCGGTCTCGAACGCCTCAAGAAGTCTCTCGTTCGGCACATTCCAACCCCAACCCAGATCAAAATCTCCCGCACCCCGAAGCCCCTGACGACTGGCGTATGTGATGCCTACCTGTGTATTGCTTTGCGTATAGGCTGCTTGAATTTCAAACACCGATTCGGAGTTGTTTTCGCTTTCCTCCCGGAAAATCATGTCATATGGTGTATCCAGCGTGTATTGACCGGAGCCGATTACGGCTTGTGCCGCTGCCAGCGCACCACTCCAGTTGCCTCGTGCAAGGTAGGTTTTCGCCTGAAGGGCATACGCTGCTCCTTGTGTAATCCTGCCCACATAGCGCGTTTCCCAGCTCACAGGGAGGGCTGCAACCGCCTGTTGTAGATCCTCGTCAATAAGGGCATAGATTTCCGGAATCGAAGATTTCGGCACAATGGCCTGATCCTGGGTCACCACAGGGAAGTCAATTTTTGGTACTTCTCCAAACGAGCGGACCAGGTTGAAGTAAGCAAATGCCCGTACAAACTTCGCCTCGGCCACGTTGATGGCAGTCATATCCGTCGGGTTGGGCACTGTATCTGCAGCAGCAATCAGGTTGTTGGTTAGGGCAATCAGGCTATAGTGGTCCGACCAATAGTTGTTGATCAGCCAATAATCTTTGGTATACCCGAAGTCGTCGAAAATAGGCCCTGCCCCCGCTTCATCGCCCGGTCCGCCTCCAATGTTGGCATCGTCCGAACGGATGTTGTGTATGGCGACATAAGGCAGGCCGCTGGTCCCCTCGCTGCGGAGTCCGGCGTAGACGCCAAATACCTGTCCTTCAAGCGACCCTTCGGGGATGTCATCTTCGGTGAGGCGACCTAACGGGTCGCCCCCCAGCCAATCTTCACCACATGCGAAAAACAATAGGCTCATCGACAGCAGCACAGCGGTAATTGGACGGTTCTCACGGCGATATATCGTTTTCATGTTTTTAAAAAGTTGGTCGTTAAAAATTAAAATTTACCCCGAACGTGTATACCGCAGGCACCGGATAGGTGCCGTTGTCTACGCCGAAGGAGATGGCTGAGCCACCAATTTCCGGAGTGTAGCCGGTATTGCGGGCAAATGTAAACGGGTTTTGCGCGTTGACAAAAACACGGGCGTTTTTCAGCCGCAGCCGCGACATGAATTCAGGCGCAAAATTGTATCCGATCTGGATATTCCGCACGCGGACAAAGCTGCCATCCTCAATAAAGTAGGACGATATCAGCCGGTTATTTGCACGCGACGTATTGAGGATTGGCTCCCAATTGGACGTCCCTTCACCATGCCAGCGGTCCAGCCGGTCCTGCTGGAAGTTGAATTGGGCGAACTGGTTGCGGTTCCAATCCCGGAAAAGTTCATTGCCCTGCACGCCCATAAACTCAATGCCTAAATCAAATTGACGGTATACGACACCCACGGAAAGGCCATATGTAAAATCAGGCGTAGGATTGCCGATCAGCGTACGGTCTTGTTCGTTGATCACGTTGTCTCCATTGACATCCTTGTATTTGATATCTCCGGGCTGTACTTGGTTGATCGTGTTTTCCGGAGAATTGGCGATGTCTGCATCATTTTGATAAATGCCGTCGTGCACATAGCCGTAAAAATAGCCAATGGGATACCCAACGGTAGTCCGTGAAGCGTCTCGAATGATTTGATAGCCTTCGTCCACCAGGCTCTCCACATTGTTGGACTGCGTAGTCAGATTGGCTGCGACATTTATCGAAAGGTTTTCGCTTAGGTCTTGATTCCACGACGCGGCAAGCTCTACACCGCTGTTTTTGATGGAGCCTTGGTTTCTTAAGCCAGGCTTGGTACCGAGGATGCCGGGAACTTCGACCATGATGTTGTCTGTCATCTTGCGATAATACACACCTTCGAACGACAATCGGTTGCTGAAAGCGGCTATTTCGAGCCCGGCTTCCCATGCGGAGACTGTTTCCCACTGTAGGTTCGGGTCGGGGATATACTGCGGTTCGTAGGCCGGAAAGATGTTGTCGCCAAAGACCGCCGAGCTGCTGGCCACCAAGAGCGGAAACATGGGATAGCGGTAATCGTCTCCGGTATTTTGATTGCCCAGCACGCCCCAAGAACCTTTTAACTTCAGGTTGTTGACGAACCCGTCCCCCCCCCCCCAAAAGTCCTCTTCGCTGATCACCCATGCGGCGCCAACAGATCCAAAGTTCTGCCAAGGGTTGTTTTTGATAAAGGCTGAGCTGCCATCCCGACGGAACGAAGCATTTAGTAAATACTTGCCGCTATAATTATAGAGAGCACGGGCCAGATAAGAGATGGTGCGGCGTTCCCAGGCTGTGCCGTTGCCCGTCTGGGCATCGGAGGCCCCGATGCCTACATACCACTTGTCCGGGTCGTTGGGGATGGGGTCTCCACTGCCCTGTGTACGTGAGGCATTCAGCTGTTCGTAGCGGGTGCTATAGGTCGTATAGCCCGCCATTGCCGTTAATGAATGCTCGCCGAAGGTGTTCTTATAGGTGAGCAGCCAGTCCGACTGAATTTTTGCCATGGTGCTCTGCGCCTGATTGACAGAAGTAACCAGCCCTACGCGATCCGTTTTGTCGTCGCCGGCCAAGTCCGGGTTGTAAAAATTTGTCAACGGCGTATAACTCCGCTCCGGGTTAAATCCGTAGTCCACTAACAGGGAAGCGCGAAAAGTCAGGTGCTCCAGGAAGTCGACCTCGCCGAATATGCTACCCACCCCACGGTACTCGTGGCGGATGTTGGTGTTTCTTCGGTACACGACGTTGGTTAGGGGGTTGTTAATCTGTGCCCGCTGAAAGTTGGGAAGGGAATGCAGCAGGCCGTATGCTTCATTGTACGTGGGCGCTATTGGCGCCGCTCGCAACGCGCTGGCGACGGTCGCATCAGTCAGGTCATTGGGTGTTGGTAGTTCAGAGCGGTAGCCATTGAAATTGATCCCTACCCGGAAATTTTCCGTGATGTTCAGCTGGTCATTGATGTTGAGCGTGATCTTTTCCAGTTCTTCATGTTTAATGACCCCCTGGTCAATGGTATAGCCCAGCCCCATATAAAACTTATTGTTTTCGGATGCACCGCTGACGCTGATATTGTTGTAATTGAGCATACCCGTTTGGAAAATCTCATCCTGCCAATTGGTGTTGGCCTGCCAGTTCTCATAGTTAAATGGCGGGCTCCCCTGATTGGCGAGCTGCTCGTCATACAGCTCCCTAAATTGCGTTGCGTTGGCCATCGCCATCTGGTCGGCCACATGCTTAAAACCAATAGTCGAGTTAAAATTGAAGTTGAGTTGACCCGCTTTTGCCTGTTTCGTCGTAATCGCAATCACGCCGTTTGCACCGCGGACCCCAAAGATGGCCAGCGAGGACGGATCTTTCAGAATCTCCATGGATTCGATGTCTGCCGGGTTGAGGAAATTGATGTTGTCATTTAGTATGCCGTCCACAACGTATAGCGGTTTCACATTGTTGATGGAGTTCGTACCACGGATACGTACATCGGGCTCTGCGCCGGGACGTCCGGCGTTGACGACCTGCACACCAGCCACACGGCCTTGAAGCGACGCTACGGGATTGGTTGAAGGACGATCGGCGATCTCGGCGCCACTCACCGTCGTTATAGATCCCGTCAAATCCCGTCGTTCAGCCGTGCCATATCCAATGACAACCACCTCTTCGAGTTCCGTGCCTTCTTCTTCAAGCGTCACGTTGACCGTCGTACGGCCATCGATCGGCACTTCCTGCGTGGCAAAACCTAGGAAGCGGAAGACTAAAGTGTCTGTCCCCGCCGCTTCAATGGAATAGTTGCCTGCGGCATCGGTTTGAGCGGCAGTAGCGACTCCTTTAACCGTGATAGTAACACCCGGGATGCCCTGACCGGTAACCGCGTCGGTTACTTTTCCGTTTACACCGGGCTGCTGCGCAAAGGCACCCGCTGACAGCCATCCCCACAAAAAGCTACACAGGAATAGGCTGGTTAATGGACGAATAACTGGTGTCAACATGGTAGTCTGCGTAGTAAGTGAGTAAATAATTATCCCTAGCATTACAAGCTAACGCGTGATATGTTTGCAAAAAACGAAAACCGCCGTCGATGAGATCGACGGCGGCGAACCACAAATTCATATGCCCAAACACACTAAGGCATATTAATGCGACTTTTTTCTTCGCTTTCGGTTTCTGAACGGCGGGCGCCGCTTTTCAGGTTTCCAAAGCTATATGTGAAGGTAAGCCGCGCAACCCTTGTTTCAGGTCGTTGGCGGATCAACACGTTGAGGTTGGCGTAATTGGTCTTCACATCGAACGCGCGTGTATTAAATATGTCGCTCACGGAAAGTTTCAGGTTGGCCTTTTTGTCGTAAAATGATTTACTCAGTCCGGCATCAACGGACCAGCGCATGCCAATTTGGTAGATGCTGTATATTAATGGCGACTGGTAATTCACGGATGTTTCTGCTGACAATGTAGGCAGAATGGTAAAGGTGTGATTATTTCGAACTTGCAGCGCATATTGCCCCTGCTCGAGGTACGCGCCGCCCAGCTGTCCCTCAAACCCCATATAGAACCCATTAAAGTTCGTACTCGTGTTCCACCATTTGGAAATTTTAACGGGTAAGTTGAGGTTGGCCCACCATACATTCTGCCTGGCAAGGTTGTCCATGGTGACCCAGGTTGCCTTCGTTGCTTCATCCTGCCGCATAGATTCGGCGATCACGTTGTTTGTGAGGCTGTGTCCGGCCGTCAAGTGGTATTTGTCGAGCCACGTGTACGAGAACTCAAAGGTATGCGTATACTCCGGCCCGAGATATGGGTTGCCCTGCTCAGAGGTATACTGGTCGAGGAAGTAAGCAAAGGGGTTTAGGTTCCCGTAGTTGGGACGGTTGATGCGCTTGTTATAGGAGAGTCCGGCCTGGTGTTTATCCGACAGCTTATAGTTGACAAAAAGGCTGGGGAAAAAGTCAATGTAATCCCGTTTTACGCGATTGGACAATGTGAGGGAATTGCCATCGGACTGCGTGTATTCGCTGCGGAGTCCGGCCTGGACGCCCCATTTACCCCATTGGGCACTGAAGTTGAGGTATGCTGCCGAGACCTGTTCTTCATAAACGAAATGGTTGGTCCGCCCTGCGTCGTTCTGCCAGATGCCGACCACCTGATTTTCAAAGCGCATGTCGTTGTCTGCGGTCACGTTACTGTATTTGACGCCTGCCTCTAACTTGTTGTTTTTGCCGAGCGGATGGATATAATCAAGCCTGGTCACCCGGATGTCGATGACGGTAGGCATGTCGCTTCTTGAAAGCAGCGGATCTCCCTTGAGGGCGCCGGACGGAAGATAAAATGTATTGTCGTAGTTTGCCGTATTCCGATTTGAAAATCTGGAAAAATCCACATCCGCAGTGAGCTTGCGGCCATTGCTGTCGATGGTAAACAGGTTGTTCAAGTTTACGGCAAAGCTCGAGTAGCGTCCGTCGAATAAGGAGTGGGTAGCGAGGGAGGAGTCTGCTTCGGTAAAGGTGCTGCCAATCAGCGTATTGCTGCTGTTATCGTTGTCGCCGGTACTCGTATATCCGCTCAGCTGTATACCCAAAACGTTCCGGTCGGAGGTATTGTAATCTAATCCGGCCCGGTATGAGTGATTGCGGTTTTTCCGGTTGAACTCGGTCAGTTGGTCAAAATTTGTAGAGGATTCGCCGGTAGTCACCGTTCGTAATATCCCGATATCCTGGCCGCTTGCATTGTTCAGATAACTGTAGTTGGCAAAGACGTTGATTCGGCCGGCCTTATGATTTACGTTGAGCGAAGAGTTGGCCTTGTGTGCACGTCCGTATCCGGTACCCAGCGTCAGTGTGCCGTTGGTGCCTGTCATTCGATTTTTTTTGAGTACGATGTTGATCATTCCGGCGGTGCCGGAAGCGTCGTACTTAGCCGATGGGTTGGTGATCAATTCGATGGATTTGATGCTGTTACCATCCATGCTACGGAGGAGATTAGCTAGTTGATCGGCAGACAGATAGGTCTGTTTACCGTCTATCATGACGGTGACTCCCTGTTTCCCCATGAGGCTGATGTTGTCGTCTTTGTCGACCGTCACGCCTGGGGAACGCTCCAGAATATCCATGGCGGTATTCCCGGCGGCCAGCGTCGAATTTTCTACGTTGACGACTAGCATGTCGGGTTTTCGTTCTACCAGGGGCCGTTGGGGCGCATCAACGGCAACCTCTCCAAGGATCTTATTCTCTGCATGGAGTTCAAGTAGCGGAACGTCGACGTTGGGGGTGGCGGTCGTGACAGACAGGACAGCACTGAATGCCTCCTTATAGCCTACGAGCACTGCTTTGATGCGGTACCGGCCTGCTGCGATACCAGTAAAAGTAAAAGCCCCCTGCTCGTCCGGAAAGGCGGTTTTCGCGATGGAAGAGTCTTGGAGGGCAAGCAGGTGTACTGTGGCTAAAGCAAGCGGCTGTCGCTGTTCATCTGTTACTTTCCCACGGATCGTCGCTTGTTGCGCGGCAGCGTCAAACATCGGAGCCGAGCTCACCATAAATAGGATGATATAAATAAATGTTTTCATGGTAATGATTAAGGCAAACGATCTCCCGATTAAAAGACAGCCGTCCTCTAACTAATTAATAATCTGTTTTTTGCAAGTTTGTGCGGGTTGCTTTTCTACACGTTGTCCGGAAACGCAACTTTGCTGTTCTGTTTGGGCCTTCGCGACCGCCTTCGTATATTTTTAGACTCTTTTTTTGCTATAAGACGTCCACAGCCTTAAAAAGTTGCATTAAGGCGTCAAGTTATTTACCGTTGTGTCGGTCGGCAGGACTTCTATCGGTGGCGCCGGCGGAGAGATAGCGCATTTAAGGCCGGCTTCTGTCATGATCCACTCCGTTTTTGCGGGGCGCGCCCGGTCGGGATAGTTATAGTTTTCCTCGCACTGGTTAAACGGGAGGTCCCCGATGTGGCGTTGTAGTTCGGAATCAATGAAAAGCCGGGTTCCCACAGGGATATTGACTTTTAGCTGCAGCTGTTGATCCCGCATCAGGTCCTGCTCGGCTAAATTGAAATGGCTATCGAACAGCAGTGTGTCTCCCTGTTGCTGCAGTTGATAATCGATTCTTCCGGCGCGTTGCGCGGCAAGGTCATACGTAGCGCCATGGGCGGAGTATTCATAGGTAATGGAAGCACCCTGCGCCGAATCGACGCGGACGATACGCATATACATGCGGCTCTGTCCTTTTAGGATATTTTGATTGCGGCGCATAGCCCGCTGCTCGATGCTCGCAGTACGGTCGGTGTGGTCCTGCGATAGTTTGATCACCGTCAGATCATTCCTTGACAAGTAATATGCCGGGTACCGTTCCAGTGCGCGCTCTTCCACGACCGTACTCTCTTCTCTAAAGTCGTTGAGCGTTCGCGTCGTGTAAACCGTGGTGAAACCGACAGCAATAAGCCAGCCGACCAACAGGGTAAACCAGACATACCGCCCCATAACATTTCGGTTAAAAAGAATACGGATAATCAGGGCAACCAACGCAACGAAAGGGATAATGGCCACCATCAGTGAGCTGATCAGCATAGGTGTGCGGTATTCGGGTTCAATGACATTGAGCGGAAACATCGCCATATCGGTCGTGCTACCCATAAATCCGAAGCTCGCGAAGACCGCGATCAGCAGAATGATGAGCCCGATGCAGGCACTGAGGATAAACAGCACGCCCACGATCTTAGCCAGAATGATGAACGCCTTTACGATAACGTTTCCCGCCGAGCGAAGGCCATTCCTAAGCCCTTCCTCGGCTCCGGTAAAATTTGACCGGAGGCCCTCCATCTCCTCTTGAACACTCCGTTTAAAATTCTGCAAGTTGGGGGCCTCTCCCCGCATAGCCATGCGGTCGGCTCGGGTTCTGGCCAGGGGCATCACGATCCAAAGGACAATGTAAAGCAGGAATCCAGTGCCACCAAAAATGAACAACAGTACCAGTATAAGCCTAATCCACCGGGATTCAATGCCGAAGTAATGGCCCAAGCCGCTACACACGCCACCAAATACTTTGTCGTCGGGGTCGCGCATCAGCTTGCGTTCTCCCGACATCGGCGGAACTTCGTAAGTCGTGTCCGCAGATGCGCCTTCGAATTCTTCGGATTCAAAGTCATCCACGCTGCCCATTTGCGCGATGACCTCATTGACGTCTTGCATGGTAATAACTTCTTTTTTGCCCTGCACGATACGTTCGTTAAACATTTCCGCGATACGGTTTTCAATATCCCCGACAATTTCATGGCTATCTGTTGTATGTCCAAAGTGCTTTTTTACCGCTATCATATAAGAGCGGAGCGCATCGTAGGCATCCTCCTCGATGTGGAATACAATGCCATTTATGTTAATGATGATAGTTCTGTTCATGGTCTTGTGGTTTTATCGTTGTTTGGATGAATCTATGGTTTGCTTGTTACGTCCTTCCGTGGAGGTTTGTACGGCGAATACCAGTTCCTCCCACGTCGTATCTAATTTATCGAGCACGTCCAGACCAGCTGCGGTAATCTGATAGTACTTGCGGGGAGGGCCAGACGTGGACTCCTTCCACACATAGCTTAGCAGGCCATTGTTTTTCAGTCTGGTCAGCAACGGGTATAAGGTGCCCTCAACCACCAATAGCTTGGCCTTCTTTAGCTCGCTGATGATATCCGAGGCATATATCTCGCCACGCGAGATTATGGACAGGATACAGTATTCCAGTATTCCCTTCCTCATTTGAGTTTGCGTGTTGTCTACTATCATATTACAAAGATATATGTTTTGGTTTGTACTATGCAATACATAGTAGTATATAAATTCGTAACTCTCTAATTATTAGCGATAAAAAAGTTAAGCTTTATGCTCGGCAGAAACAAAAAGCCGCCCCATGGATGATGAGGCGGCTAAGCAACGTCGTTGAAATGTGTCTTTAATATCCTGGGTTTTGCTCTAAATTGGGATTTACAGCTATTTGCTGGCTGGGAATCGGAAAGACCAACGTGTGAGGCCCCGTATCGGCCGGCTTTTCCTGCCAAGCGTCCATAAATTTGCCGAATCGAATTAAATCCTGACGTCTCCATCCCTCCCAATAAAGCTCACGCCCACGTTCGTCAATTAACTCGTCCAATGTCAGGGCAGCTAGCGGCGCAACGCCACGGTTGACACGGATTTCATTGACCAACGCTAATGCCGCTGCGTCGTTGCCCGCTCCGCCGCGTAATATGGCTTCAGCCTGCATTAGCAGTACATCCGCATAGCGGTACACGACCCAGTCATTGTTCCGCTGACCAGATGGAACGCTGTAGTCAAAAGCATATTTCATGACGCGAATACCTGCCGTCTCGAGCGTGGCGCCGGATGTCCTGATCGTCACTTCCGGCGTGAAGACCAACGGTCGGTTGGACGGGTTTCGGGCCATTAACGGTTGGTCGGTCTCCAGGTTATACTGTTGTCCAACGAGGAAACCTACATTGCGTCTTTCGCCGGGGTTGTCCATGGTATCCGCGGCATATTCATAATATATTCCCAACCGCTCATCATTCTCGTCGAACATATCGTAGTAATCGGATAACGTGCACCAACCGTTCCAGCCGCCGGGTACCATATTGTAGTGTGCCACGGTATTCCAAGTGCGATCTACCGATCCCCCACGTACGCCGAATTCGTTATAGAGCGTAAAAATATTTTCCGTGGAAATGACGTCATTATTAGGTGCAAAATTGTCAAAATACCGGCCGGGAGGAGAGATTTCGTATTGACCGGTCATGGTTATTGCCTCAGCCAGTGAAATAACTTGGTCCATATCAGTGGGTTCAAAAACCGGGTTTTCGCGGTTGAGAAACACCCCTTTATTCAGGTAGAGTTTCATCAGCAACACCCGTGCAGCATTTTGACTGGCTACGTATGCCGGACCGGAATCCGGGAGATCACCGATGATGTCGTTGAGCTCGCCGGCAATAAAATCAATGGCTTCCTGGGCTTGCAAGGTGACGGGCGGTTCGCGAAAGTCCTCTAGATTTTCGCGGTAAGGGACCACCCCCCACAGGTTTAGTACGTCATACATGCTAAGCGCCCGGATAAATCGGGCCTCGGCAGCCTGACGTGCCGTTGGGTTGCTGCGCAATACGTTAGAGGCTTGAAATTGAGCGGTCAGCAAACTTGTAAATGTATTAATCATAAACGAGTTGTCGGCATTCCATGTGTGCTGGTGAAGGGCACGGTAGATGCCATTGTCATCCCAGTCGCCCCCGCGGGTGGGCGCCATGGCGGCATCCGAAGAAATCTCTTCCAATACCCACCGTTGATCCTGTTGGTAAGGGGTGTTTAGCGCCGAGTAAGCCCCGATCAACAAATCGTCGGCGTCGACGTTCGAAACACCTTGTTCCAATTCACTTCGAAGCTGTTCGTCCAGGTCGGTGCAAGACCACGCCAAGCCGGCGATAATCAAAACAAGTGCGTAATATATGTGATATGTTTTCATGATTGCAAGCTTTTACTATAGTGAAAAATTAACGCCCAAAAGAAACGTACGTGCCGGCGGGTAGGGAATGTATTCAATGCCCAGGGACGGTATCTCGTCATTGGCACCGTCGGTATTAACCTCGGGGTCGAACCCGGTGTATCCGGAGATGACGAACAGATTTTGGCCGGTAAGCGAAATGTTTAGATTCTGGATGGCATTGCCAATGTTGCCAACGTTATAACTTAGCGTTACATTGGATAACTTGAGAAAATCGCCTTTCTCCAAGTAGCGTGTGGAGGGTGCAGCCGAGTTCGAAGTCGACTCGGGGATCTCCCGGTTAAAAATATCCTCGGCAATGTTACGGTTGGACAGGTTGTTTAATCCCAAAACGGTTGCACGCGTGTTGTTGAACAGGTAGTGCCCGAAAGCGCCATGCATGTTCAGGGTAGCCGTAACCCGCTTGTACGATACGTCAGTCGATAATCCAAGAAGGAAGTTCGGGTTTGGACTATTGACATAAAACTTGTTCAACGCAGGGTCCACCGATGTGCCGACAGTGCCATCCAAGCCGCGGTACATGCTCATCCCGGTCTCTGGATCAATACCTTCAAACCGGGCGAGATACCACACGTTGAGCGGGTGGCCATTAGCCATTCGCTGGCCCAAGACGCCGGAGAAGCCCTGTCCCCTCAGTTGGGCTGTTTCGTAATATCCGAGCAGCCCACTGACGTTATTTTTCAGGAACGTGCCGTTGGCAGCTAAGTTCCAGTTCCAGCTGTCGTTTTGCACGAGTATACCGGACAGCGCCAATTCGACGCCCTCGTTAAGCACTTCACCGTCAAGGTTTACCCAAATCCGCCCGTTGGGAGCCGGCTGGGCCAGTGTCTGTTCAAATAAGGCATCCGTCGTCGTTTTGCGAAAGTAGTCGATTGAGCCGGACAAACGGTTTTCGAAAAGTCCAAAATCAAGGCCGGCATTGACGGTCGACGAACTCTCCCACCTCAGGTCGGGATTGCCGAAATTGTCCTGCGTGATACTTTGTGCATCGAAAACATATCGGTCTTTTGAGGCGCCGGACGGGAATTCCTGGTTCCCCGTTTTTCCCCAACCCAACCGTAGCTTCAGGTTGCTGAAGAGGCTGTTTCCCGTCATAAAGGCCTCGTTGGAAATATTCCACGCAAAGGCAAGCGACGGGAATGTCGCATACCGGTTGTTCTCACCAAACTTCGTGGAGCCATCACGCCGCACCGTTGCCGTCAGCAGATAGCGGTCGGCGTAGTTAAGCGCCGCGCGGGCAAAGAAGGACTGCAGTTCGTTGGTTGGACTCCGATATGAGTTGATATTGCGATTATTGATGATACTATAATCGAGGTAATCGTAGTAATCCAGTCCGCCAAGGTTTGAGAAACCGCTACCGCTTTGGGAATTCCAGCGCTCATCAAAGCTAAGGTATTCATAACCAATCACCGCGTTTAGATTGAGTGACGCGGCAAAGTCCTTATTAAACGACAGGGTATGCGTAAGTTGTTGGTTGGTTTCCGAATCGTTGCCAATGAAAGCGGCGCCGTTATTAATATCGCTCGGATTGATCATTCCTGCAATATAACGTCCGGTCCGCCGACCCGTCTGGCGAGTAAGGCTGTATTGAAATTTATATTCCAACTCATCGGTTATTCGATAAGATGGGGAGATGCTCGCCAACAGGGTATTAACGATGGCGATATCTTTATAAGCCTCCAGCGAAGTCAGGGGGTTAATTAAGCTGGGAGTTACATAGGTCAGCTCTCCGTCGTCGCCACGTAGCGGACGGGTGGGATTCCATTGCAACGCCTGGGAGATCACGTTTCCTTCAAAGCCTACGCCTACGTCGATGGGCGCAATATTCTCGTTAGTTTGTGTGGCAAGCACACTGACATCCAACCCGAGGTCCTTGCTCTCCAGGAAACGGAAGCTGCTGCTGATGTTGGCGGTGTATTTACGTAACCTTGACGTCTCGACGATGCCATTTTGATCGAGATAGCCTGCCGAGACGCGATAGCGACCCTCTTCGTTGCCGCCAGAGACGGCTAGTGTATGGTTTTGCGTCATCGCAGCGCGGGTGATGGCGTCAAAGGCATAGACGTCGCCACCAAAGTCGGAAGTCTCATCGCCCGGCATATAGAATTGGACGGCCTCACGAAACCCATTTGCGGAGAGAACTTCAGGTTTTTTGAGCAGCGTGGAAACACCGGTAGACGCCATGACGTTTAAGGTCGGAACCCCGGTTTGTCCACGCTTGGTCGTGATAAGGACTACTCCGTTGGCGCCACGTGAGCCATATATGGCGGTAGCCGAAGCGTCCTTCAAAATGTCCATACTCGCGATGTCGTTTGGGTTTAAGTAGTTGAGGGGGTTTCCGGGATCTGTACCATAGCCGCCACTCCCTCCGGGGCGGGCGGAGGTTCCCGACAATGGCACGCCGTCCACGACGAATAAGGGATTGTTTCCGGCCCGGATGGAAGAGTTGCCGCGGATCCGAACGGTGGTGGATCCGCCCGGCTGCCCGGTATTGTTGATAACCATGACGCCTGCTGTTCGGCCCTGAATCAATTGGTCTGGCGCCGCAATCACGCCTTTGTTAAAATCGTCCGCCTGTACGGAGGCGACCGAACCGGTAAGATCGCTTCTGCGCGTGGTGCCGTATCCGATCACGACCACCTCGTCGAGGGCTTCGCCGCTTGATACGAGCTTAAAGTCTAGTGTTTGCTGCGACCCCGTGACCGTAATCTGCTGTTCGGCGGTTTCGAATCCAACGAACGAAACGGAGACCGTATATGTTCCGTTTGGTACATCTGAAAAGGAGTACACACCTGCATTGTCCGTAGCGGTCTGCCTGTCCAGACCGACGATAGTCAGGGACGCGCCGGCGAGGGGCGTGCCGTTTTCATCGAGGACGCTTCCCTGGATGCTTCCGGTTTGAGCAAAAGCCCAAGCGGAACAGCACAATAACAGCACTGTTGCGACATAACGAATCGTACGTCGAAAACTAAACGTAATTGTTCTCATGTTTGTGTGTTTTTGTTACTAATTGGTTAACTTAATTGATTTAGCAGCCACGTTGTGGCCGTTGCCGCTATCTCGTATAACAATGAGTTACAAAAATGGTTTAAAAAAAAGAGGGCTTGTCGAGCTATTCGACGGGAACAATACGTAAACCGACGTCAGAGATTTCGGACAGCGGGTTCTCGCGCATGTTTTGTTCAATCTTAAAAATAAACTGTCCGGTATCAGGAAAGACAAATTGGTCTTTGATGAGTTGCTGGTGAGTATACAAGTTTCCGGTACCGCTCCCGAGCCAGCGGCCATCCGGGGTAGCGAGGGTTAGCTCAACGCGCTCGGTAGTGTCTTTTCCTCCTTGCTCAGGAAAGGTGATCCGCATAAAAATATTAGAATACCGATAATCTGGCGTGTGTCTTAGGTTAAGGTAAATCCGGTAAGGTCGACGATCTGCAATATGTGCCTCTACGCTGACGGGTTCGTCATACTTCCAGGCGTGGTCTGCTATCGGAACAAACTTGTCCAACACGGCTGAATCGTCACAAGCAGTTAAAACCGTGCAACTAATTAAAAGAAGCAGCAGGGGGTATTTCATAAGGCACTCCTATCAATTCGGCTGGGGACCCGGATTCGACTGGTCGTTGTTCTTTCCCTTTTTATTATTACCACGAAAACGTCTTTTGGAACGCTGCGGTTTCGCTTCGGCCGCGCCAGGATCCGACTTGGCCTGTTTGGGCTGGCTTTCCTTTCGGTTTGGCTGCTCCGTCGGCTGTTTCGCACCGCCGTTTTTCTTCCCTTCAGGCCGCCGTTTGTTTTTGCCCGATTTGCGCTTTTTCCTGTTGCGGTCATCCAACCGCGTCAGGCTATCCTGTCCAACCACATTTTCATAATCGTAAACTACGGGCTTCTCTTCGACGGTATCTTCTTTTAGTACGACACCCACCTCCTCCGGTTTTATTCCTTCTTTATTCAATTGGCTTATTTCCTTAACCCGAGCCGTGCTCAATGCCATCCAGTTCTCTTCACCGGGGTAGCTAAACCACATGAGTTTCTTGAAAATGTCCGTCTTTTGAAGATAGGCAGTACCCTTTTGGGTTTCGATCCGCTCGATATTCCGGGGGAAATCTTTAAGCGCATCCATATAGGTATCGAGCTCGTAGTTGAGACAGCATTTCAGTTTGCCACATTGGCCAGCCAGCTTCAATGTATTTAAAGAAAGATTTTGGTAGCGAGCAGCGGCCGTGGAGACCGTTTTAAAGTCGGTCAGCCAAGTCGCGCAGCAGAGCTCCCGCCCGCATGATCCGATGCCGCCCAGGCGACTCGCCTCCTGCCGCATACCGATTTGCCGCATTTCGATGCGGATACGGAACTCCTCGGCCATACGTTTAATGAGTTCACGGAAATCGACCCGCCCCTCGGCAGTATAGTAAAATGTGGCCTTGGTTTTGTCTCCCTGATAGTCCACATCACTGATTTTCATCGATAGGCCGAGGTCAAGGGCTAATTTACGTGCGCGATGCATGGTCTCCCATTCCAGATCTTTCGCCGCCTGCCATTTCTTGATATCGGCGTCGTTGGCCTTACGGTAGATTTTTTTAGTCACCGAGGCTGCGTCCACCTTGTTTTTTTTCAATTGCATTCGCACCAATTCACCGGTCATCGAAACATGGCCGATGTCATAACCGCCGGTCGTCGGCTCGACAGCAACGATTTCGCCCATTTCGAGGTATAAGTTGTCCTGGTTGATGTAAAAGTCCTTACGGGAGCCCTTAAACCGGACTTCTACAATATTGAATGGTGTATAGTTTGTTGGCAGGTCCATGTCGGCCAGCCAATCGTAAACGTCTAATTTATTACATCCGCTCGTCATACAGGCGCCGTTATTCTGGCAGCCTGCAGGTGTCGTGCCACACCCTCCGCCGGATGAGCATGTGCTACATCCCATAGTTATCTGTATATATAGAGTCCGCCTGTTGGCGGAACGTTTGATATTTATAAAGTAAAACCAATTGCAAAGATAAATCTAAAAATAATATTTTCGGATTGGCGTTTCGCTCAATGTGATAGTGTGCTTTTTCGAATTGGTTTATGGTCTCCTCGATCTGAGCCACTGCATAATGCCGTTCAAACTTTTGCACAAAATCCAGTTCATCACCGGCGATGTGTACCAACTGTGGCGCGTCCTCCTTAAGCAGTAGCGCCTGCCGCATGATATTGATGGCGTAAAGTAGGAAACTTTTTTGGTTTTCGCGTCCTAATTTTGACAATTCCTCGTCGCAAATCTTAATAAGCGAGGCACCTTGGTCGGTGACGCAGCAACGCAGCCAACGGATTAACAGGTCAAAATGGCCGTTCGAATCTTCGGCCAACAGCTGGATGGCCTGCTGGACGTTGCCGTCGCTGATAAACGCGATTTGGGCAGCCTGCTGCTCGTTTAGTTGGTGGTGTCTCTGTAGGTATTCCTTGACCTCACCGTCATCCAGGCGATTGATTTTTAACAATTGTGTCCGGGAGATAATGGTGTTCAGGATCTTGTCCTGGTTTTCCGCTACGAGGAGAAACAATGTTTTTTCAGGCGGTTCCTCGATGAGCTTAAGCAACGCATTGCCCTGGGCTTCTAAATATTCGGGCAGCCAGATAATAAGCACCTTGTACGGTGCCTCATAAGCTTTGAGGCTAAGCTTTTTAATGATGTCGTGGGCTTCAGCGATGTTGATGTTCGCCTGTTTATTTTCCGCATCAAAGTGGCTGCGCCAGTGTTCCAGATCTAGGTAAGGGTTTTCGATAAATGCCTTACGCCATTCCTTGATGTACGTGGATGCGGTGTCTTCTTTGTGCTTTGCAAAAAACGGATATGAAAAGTGTAAATCCGGATGAATGAGCTTGCCGTATTTTCGGCAGGAAATGCATTGGCCACAACTATCGTCCGCCAGCCGCTGCTCACAATTGATGTATTGGGCGTAGGCCACTGCCAAGGGCAGGCTGCCGCAACCCGGCGGACCCAGGAAGAGCTGCGCATGGCTCACGCGGTTTTCGTTTACGGTATGGATAAGGTGTTGCTTTATGTGCTCCTGTCCAATGATCTCTTTAAACTGCATAACACGATACGTTGGCTCGGTGATCGGGTGACGAGCCATCCAAAGTTACACAATGCAACGTAGAATTCCGCCCTTATTTTTTGGCAAGCCACAAATTGCCGCCCGGATTACGGTAGCAAAGGGGCATAGACTCAAACGCCCCGGGGTGACGTTTATGTAGGTGATGGGAAAACAGCTTTACCTCGAACGTGTCGTTGTACATGAGAAAGGCTTTCAGCATATACACTTCGTTCCAATTTCGTCCACTGAATACCCAATCCCTGGGATACTCAAAAGGGTAGAAAATATCATGAAAATGAACCAGCACGCCGCTTTTTAAACGGGGCAGCACATCAAAAAGGACGTAATTTACATCGCTCCCTGTTTTTGCCACATGCGAGCTGTCAATCAACAAGATGTCGCCGGTCTTGAGCTCTTCAAATATCTCAACCGGCACCGATTGCACCGGTTGCCGGAAAATGGTGGTCGACCCGTGATCCTTGTCCGTCAACAACGACTCCAGCCGTTCGGTGTGAGGTTCAATAAATGTCAAGCAGATTTGGTTGTCAAAAAAGAACTCGTTGGTGTCCAGCATTACGGCTGATGAAAATCCGGAGCCAGCTTCGATTATTTGGGTTGGTTTATAATGCCGGATCATCGCGTATAGAAAGATGGCATCGGTATAAGAATAAAAGCGGTTTTCGAAATGGTACCTTAAGCCCGGCTGTTTTTCTCTGCCGAAAGGCATCTCCCCGTAGTACGCAGCAAGTTCACCAACAAGTTTGAGCTGGGCGTCGGTGTTTAGGTCGATTCCGGCAACAGAATCCAGATATTCTTCGGGCCAGATGGTGTCACGGCATTTTCTGATTTCGTCGACTTCAACGATGGGTGAGTGATAATGGCCTGCCGGATAGCAGGCATTTTTCTTGAATTGGACATACTGGTGAAGGTGTTTTCCCAGGTATGGAATTTTAGAAAGGATGTTTACGAGACGGTCAGGGATGGTCACCATGCTACTTGAGTATAGATTATTATACAGTTTGGAAGCGGCTTTTGTTTGCCTGCACCGGGGTTCGAATCCTTATCGCAGATCGTCACACAGGACGGGATCACAACCGGGGCCCGGAAATTTTTGGCGAAGCACTTCCGATCCTATAAAATCCGCGCCGAATCCGATTAAATCCGGATATCTTATTTTAATCGTATATATCCGGCTATCATCCGACTCCTAACGAAGTTACATGAGACTTTTGCTTCGGTGCTTCGAAGATCACCTATTGTGTTTAACTTTTTTATTTTTCAAACTTATGAATGCGTTAAAAAACAGTGTCCGTCTCACCGGATTTTTAGGAAGTAACCCCGAGGTTAAAGCGTTAAATAACAATCGGAGCTTGGCCCGCGTGTCCATTGCTACACACGAGCGTTATCGCAACAACGATGGCGAATGGGCTACCGACACCCAGTGGCACAGCCTGGTCTTTTGGGGGAAGCAGGCAGTTTTTGTGGAAAAGAGCCTGACAAAGGGTTCAGAGATTACCGTCGAGGGCAAGCTCATAAACCGGCAGTATGTGGATAAGGACGGGGTGACACGCTATGTCACCGAGGTGAATGTCAAAGAGATTTTGCTACTCAACCGTAAACCGTCCGATTAGTGCATGTTGTCCGGGCGCCCGGTTAGAAGCGGACAACCCCTCCGGCGGCTGTATGACGCGGGTAGGCTATTTCCCGGACGGGCTCTTTCTAAGGGGATACGCGGCCGTCGTCGCTATAGTCCGTATTTTCGCAGTGGCGGCGCATGACAGCACGCGTTTTCCCTTTTTTCATTAGCTTTGCAGCGGATAAAATGCCTGTGCTATGGTAAAGAATACAGTCCTCACCAACCTGCATGTCGCCCTGGGCGCCAAAATGGCGCCGTTTGCGGGGTTTAACATGCCCGTCCAATATTCCGGAATCAACGACGAACACGATACCGTACGAAACGGGGTGGGCATATTTGACGTAAGCCACATGGGCGAGTTCCTCCTTAAAGGAGACCGGGTGCTCGAGTTGGTTCAACGAGTCAGCTCAAATGATGCTGCTAAGCTTCACGACGGCAAGGCGCAGTATGCATACATGCCCAATGAAAACGGCGGCATTGTAGACGACTTGTTAGTTTACCGGATCGATGCCAAAACCTATCTGTTGGTAGTGAATGCAGCAAATATTCAGAAAGACTGGGATTGGATTACGGCGCACAACACGTACGGCGTAACGATGAAGGATATTTCTGAACAAACGGCGCTTTTTGCGGTTCAGGGCCCTAAGGCCATGGCCACGCTCCGTGCCCTTACCAACATCGATTTAGCAGGCATGGAGTATTACACCTTTCAAAAGGGCCTCTTCGCAGGAGCGGAGAATGTGCTGGTGTCTGCAACAGGCTACACGGGAGCCGGAGGCTTTGAGATCTATGTGCGCAATGAAGATGCGGATCGCGTCTGGCACGCCATTATGGATGCGGGTGCGCCCCACGGTATTAAGCCAATCGGCCTGGGCGCGCGGGATACGCTGCGGCTTGAAATGGGTTTTTGTCTATATGGCAATGATATCGATGACAACACTTCGCCTTTGGAAGCGGGTCTGGGATGGGTCACGAAGTTCACCAAGGAATTTGTCTCCGCCGCGCATCTGAAAGCGCAAAAGGAGCGGGGGCTGGAGAACAAGCTTGTCGGTTTCGAAATGATCGATAGGGGCATTCCCCGAAAGGATTATGCCATCACCGATGAGTCGGGGGCGGTCGTTGGCCGTGTGACCTCCGGAACGCAGTCGCCCACGTTGAAGCGCTCAATCGGATTAGGCTATGTGTCTATTCCATATGCAGGCGAAGGACATGAAATATACATCAATATCCGCAATAGCCTCGTAAAGGCAAGGGTCGTCAAGCCGCCTTTCCTCAGATAATTCCGTTAAAGAAGCCGATAGAATCAATGAAGCCGAGATCCATCCAAGTCTGCCTAAGCCCGGCCTTGTTGCCACTGTATGCCAAGGAAAATACCATTGCCGTCGTAATCGACATTTTCAGGGCAACCTCGTCCATGTGCTATGGACTGGCCAATGGCGCTCAGGCGATCATTCCGGTAGCTGAAATTGAGGAATGCCTTGCCTATGCAGGTCAGCCAGCCTGCCTGCTCGCGGCTGAACGGAATGGAGAAGTCGTACAGGGATTCGATTTCGGGAACTCGCCATTTTCATATGGTGCGGAAAATGTCGCGGGGAAAACGGTGGTGCTGACCACAACCAATGGTACGCGCGCCATCCGTGAATGCGAAGGGACGAAACTTATTGCGATTGGTTCATTTCTGAACATTACCGCACTTTCGGATTGGTTAAAGACGCAAAGCAGCCACGTTCTGCTGGTGTGCGCAGGTTGGAAGGACCACGTCTGCATGGAGGATACACTTTTTGCCGGCGCCGTTGTATCCCGGATCAAAACAGCAGACAGTATGTTAGACGACGCGGCGCGTATCGCTGATGGCTTGTATCAAGAAGCCCATTTGGACATTGCTGGGTACCTCCGCAACGCGGGGCATGCGACCCGCATGGAGCGGCTTAACCTGTCGCGGGATATCGAATTTTGCCTGCGGCAAGATCTGGTATCGGTTGTCCCCATAATGCGCGATGGCCAGCTGGTCTGTTTATAAAACCGCCGTTTAGTGGAGTACCCTATACGGCGTGGACAGGGCTATTGACCATTCCGGCGTTGCTTAATGACCCTAAGCAGTCGGAACTTTAAATAAATCAGCAACGCCACGATACCCAGCGATATCGCCAGAATGCTGTATTGACCGCTATTGTATGCTGCAACGACGCTGAGAATCATAAGAATCAGCGCCATGTTGAGCAATACATTGTAAAAAAAGTACCTTTTCACGGCGCCCTGCGGTTAATACACCTGCATGTCTGGATCAAAAGCATCCCTCCAGGCGATGATGCCGCCCCGTAGATTGGACAGGTTTTCAAACCCTTCCTGCTCAAGCAGCATGATCGCTTGTGCACTGCGCTTGCCACTCCGGCAATGGATGACTACCGGCTTGTCGCGGGCAATCTTGTCCTGCTCTAGGACGATCTCGGCCAGGGGAATGTTTTCGCCGTTGATGTTTGATGTCTCATATTCGAAGGGCTCACGCACATCAATCAATTGAAAATCTTCGTTGTTATCGATTTTCGCCTTAAGCTCTTCTACCGTGATCTCGTTCATAGTCTTGTATTTTATTGTTCAAACTTAGACAAAGTTGCCATGATATGCAAAAAATATCGGATTCCGCACCGGGGTGCAGTGGCCGTGCCGGACCGACAGGCACACGGAAAAATTGGGTTGCCGATCTGCTGGCCACACGATAGTGATGTCCTGTAAAATACGTACATTTGATCGATTATACAGATACAGACACGATAACTATGAGACTAAGCCTTTTTGTCGCCTGTTGCCTTTTCGCCGGATGCGCGGTCCGCCAATCAGGGGGCGATATGGTGGACACGCGAGAAGTAAAACGCATCCTGAACACCCTCGCCAGCGACGAGATGGAAGGCCGGGCATCTTTTACGCCGGGTATCGAACGCGCGGCTGATTTTGTCGCCGCTGAATTTGCGAAAATCGGGCTCCAACCTTATACATCGTCGGATTATCGCCAGACTTTTGAAGTTGCACGGATTAAGCCAGCGACATGGGAGGTGGCGCTGGATGGACAAGCCGTTCCTGAGGATAACATTATTGTTTCCAGCAGCAGCCCGGGGATGAATTGGAATACAGAGCCGGGCGTGTCTGTTGAAGAGATCGTTGCGGGTGCCGACTTTTCACAAAGGTTTAGAGAGATTTCCGCCGCAGGGAAAGACGCACTGGTAATCGTCGATACCAGCTTTGCCGCGATTTTTAACCAGTACAGCGGCTATTTGATGCGTGGCAGGATAAGCCAGCAGCCCGCCGATTCCGGTAGGCCCTCCCTTGTACTGGTGCTGGCGCCCAACAAGCCGAAATCATTCCGGGTCAGTTTTACCAATACAGTTGAAACACTGCCGCTTTCCAATCTCATCGGTGTATTGCCCGGTAAATCTAAGCCTGATGAATACGTTATTTTCTCGGCACACTATGACCATATCGGCATAATAGAGCCGGTCGACCAGGATTCCATTGCCAACGGGGCCGACGACGATGCCTCTGGTGTCGCCGCCGTCGTCAGCTTAGCCAACCACTTTAAGAAGCAGGACAATAATGATCGTACGTTGCTCTTCGTGGCCTTTACGGCAGAGGAACTCGGGATGGTAGGGTCTACTTATTTCTCCAAAAAAATAAATCCGGACAAAGTGGTGGCCATGATCAATATCGAAATGATTGGAAAGGACTCCCGGTTTGGGCCGAATGCGCTTTATGTTACCGGATACGAACGGTCAAACTTGGCCAAGCTCATGCAAGAAAGCGCCAAGGGCACCGGCTTCACCTTTCATCCAGATCCCTATCCGGAGCAAAACTTGTTCTATCGCAGCGACAATGCCACGCTAGCCGCCCAGGGCGTGCCGGCGCATACTTTCTCGACGGTACAGATCGAGAAGGACAAATTTTATCATACGGTGGATGATGAGGTGGAAACCCTCAACGTGGAAAATATCACCGCTTCCATCAAAGCGATTGCCCTCGGCGCGCGTGGATTGGTCGGCGGCACGGACACGCCGACGCGTGTTTCCAAAGCTGGCCGAGAGTAACGGCGACCGATCTCGTAACTGCAATTTTGACCAGTTCTTAGCTTGGCGACCGAAGCGGAGCGAACGCCGCCTTTTTGGGAGGCAAAGCCGTATGAACACACCGTTAAGCCGACCTATCTCCGTAATCGGCAAAAGCCGACACCTCGCAGAAGCATCGTTATGCACCGATTGAGGAGGTCGCCCCTGGCGCATCCCCTTCCTTTTCTCCTTAAAAAGCCTGATCCGTTGCGAAGGGAAATACGCTACCGAGTGCATACGGCCGGTGTACCCGGTTGTGTGACCATGGCTCATTCTCAGCAAGCCTGCATACACGCCTGACCAATGACCTGCTGTACCAAAAAAAGGAGATGTTGTCCCGTTTTTTGTAAATGCAATACGCCGCTGCCGAATCGGTTGCTCCCTAATGGGCTAAAAGGCGTGCAGCTGTGTTCCATAACTGCCTGATTGGCATTGGCCCGATTTTGCCTTTCGCTATTAACAACACGAATTAATATGAGGTTTATCAGTCGATCATTTCATGCGGTACTTGATTACCTGTCCGGTATTGTACTATTAGGCGGTCCATGGTTATTCGGGTTTTCGGACATCGTCGTTGCACGCAACGCCATGGTGATCTGCGGCGTGCTGGTACTGGGGATGTCTCCCTTTACCAACTATGAGGGCGGCATCGTCAAGATGGTACCGATGAGTACGCACCTGTGGGCGGATTTATTTGTGGGCTTGTTCTTGGCTACTGCTCCGTGGCTATTGTTTTTCGACGAAGAGGTTTTTTTACCCTTCTTAGCCCTGGGTTTATTTTCTATGATTGTCAGTTTACTAACGGTAAGCATTTCTCAGGTAAAACACCACAACCCAATAGAATTTGTGGAACGGGGGCCGAGGTAAGGGTCGGCAAGCAGGAGCGGCCAAGCAAACAGCACAGCGGGTAATTGCGGCATCGCCGGGCATGACGGTACAGGACGTCGAATGGTTCAGACAAATTATTCACAAAAAAATGTATATTATGAGATTTATTGGTCGAAAATTCCACGCCGTATTGGATTATATGGTTGGGATATTACTGATTGCAGCACCCTGGGTGCTGGGCTTTGCTTCAATCGCTCCCGCTATGTGGACAGCGGTCATCATCGGGATCGCCATCATTGCGATGTCCATATTCACCGACTACGAAGGTGGCGGAGTAAAAGCGATTTCCATGTCAACCCATTTAACAATGGATGTAATAGCAGGCATTGTGCTGGCGGCATCGCCCTGGCTATTCGGTTTTAGCGATCAGGTGTACTTACCTCATTTAGTGGTCGGCATCCTCGAGATCGGCGCCGGTTTGTTTACCGTATCGACTTCACAACATGCCCGGCAGCGGGGGCAGCTACATGGCGCAACCCAGTAACGGTAATTTTTTAGGTGGCAGGCATCCAGCGCGGACGGGTTCGAGACGACCGTTGACGATTGGATGCCTGTTCGCTGTATTTGGTGTGCGCCGCAGGTACAAAAGGCGTGTCATCCGCGCAATGTCGTTTCCAAGCGTGCACTTTCCCTGACTGCGGAGCCAAAAAAGGCATTCCCGCACAGCCAAGCTGGCGAGAATGCTTAGCGGTTACTTCGCCTTGGTCATTTGTTCCTTTTGTGCGTAGCCTTCCGGCATTGGTGGCGAGAGGACAGGTTCGCTTCCCATGGCTTGGATGTGTTCGAATGAGAACTCCCCCTTTCCGTCGATTGATTGACCGGTTGCCCACCGCGCGTTAGGATTGTCCGGCCTTTCGATATTGGTCGATACGAATGCATAATTTACGTCCTGGTTTTCCAGCTCCTGTGGGAAGCTGTTCGGTATGGGATGCACGGCACTTGGCCCGCCCAATTCCTCCAACACGGCGAGCCACTGGTTTTGGTGCATCGTGTCTCGCCCAATGAGAAAAGCTAACATGTCTTTCATGCCCGGGTCGGTTGTAGATTGCCAAAGTCTTGTCGCTAAAACGCGACCGGTCGACTCGGCCATAACGTTGGCATACATGTCGGCCGCGAGGTTGCCGCTGGCGACCACCCAAGAGCCGTTAAAGGGCACACCGTTAGCGTCTGAAGCCATTGCCGCCAACCCTGCCGAAAGGTAGTGCCGGGGATCCATGCCGCCCATAATTTGCTCGACAATGGGATTATCGGAGACGACCTTGTCGATCACATCTCCCTTAGCCCCCTCGAGGTTGAGCGCTACAGCAGTGCAGAGCATTTCAATATGTGAAATCTCCTCGGTGCCGGTTTCCAACAGCATGTCGCGATATTTTGATGGGCCTCGATTGCCCCATGCCTGGAAAAGGTATTGCAGACATACCCGCATCTCGCCTTCAATACCGCCAATGGCCTGCTGTAGTAACCGCGCAAATTGTGGATCAGGTTTTTCCACCCGTACTTCGTACTGAAGTCTTTTTTCGTGATAGAACATAAGCAATAAAAATTTAATGGTGAAACGTAAATTAGTAACACAAGTGCAGACAACCACTATTCCACAACGGCGATTCTTCGAAGAAATGCCGCGGCCGTGAGAGATGATGCCGCGGAATACGCAGTATGGGTTACCGCGGCTTCGGAATCGATAAAAAATTTGTAAGGCATCGTGAAACATGCGGACGCCTCGTGTACATAAAAAGACATGGATTGTTCACAAAAAAAGATAGGTCGTTGATTTACCCGACAAGTAAGCTACAAACTCAGAGAAAGCCTTAGCCCTGCACGTACCTGCAGCTTCTTATACTGACCCTTCAGCTTCGAAAAAATCATGTCGACACCCATCAATATCGTGATCAAGATTAGGGCATTGGTGACGGAAAAATCGTTTCCCAGCAAGGCCTGTTGCGTCGCTTCGCCAATGATTAAAAGGAGGACGAAGTCAAACGTAGTCGTTTCGGCCAGGCTGCGTTTGCCCAGTACCCGGAAGAGCACCAGCAAAAAGAGGTAAACCGCCACGCCGCGTAAGATAAGGTCCATGTTACGGATAAATAAAATGGGTTAATTCAAAATGCTGCTGATCGACCTGCCAGACACCTTCAATCGTTCCGACTTCCTTTGGTGACAGAAAGAACCGGACGATCGTTTCGCCCTCCGACACGCCGTTGAAGTGGTAACGGACATATCCCTGTGAAATGCTGCTTTTATATGCATCGGGAACGATTTTTTCGACCTTAAAATGATCGAGGTAGCGCATTGGCAACGCCACCTCCAATGGGCGGCGGGTGCGTACTTGAAGGCCGATGTCCATTTCGTTGTCGACCCGATTGAACACTTCGTATTGGAGCGCGATTCCTGGTTTTTTGACTTCACGCCAACTTAGCGGACCGCCCCCGAATAAACCCAGCGCCGTGAGGCCAATGACGACCAGCACGATGATGCTGCATAGCCGTTGTGCTTTCCAGCCTTTTATTTTGTGAGGCAGTCTTTCATCCAAGTCAAGCGAGTGCTTGATGGTTTCTATCTGAGGCTTCCGTTGCATATACACCTGGTAATAAGAGCCAGCGGTGGACTCGTCCTATGCTATAACACCCCGTTGTCCGATTTGATTTAAATTTTAGATGAAATTCCAGGTCTAAAGGCGGCTGGTCCGTCTTGCGGTCATGACGGCGCTTGCCGATGCGGCGGTCGCCGTGGTCATTGTTGAATGGGCTTCCGCATGACGTAGTCGTCCAGCACGTAGCCGTGGTAGGGAATGTCTACCGCTTCTACCACAAAGAATCCCTGTTTCTCATAGAAGTATTTGGCCGGGTTGCTGCGGTTTACATGGAGTTCGAGGCTGTTTGCAGCGCAGAAATGTGCGTATTTTTCGGCCTCGGCAATCAACGCGCGGCCGATACCCCGTCCTTGTTCGTCAGGAAGTACATACAGTTTCTCAATTCGAACGATTTCCCCTTCTCGGCCATCTTTTTGCCGGTAGCTAATGAAACCGACCGGTGTGGCCATACGATATGCCAGCATATATTGGTGCCCCGCAGCCAGCTGCTGCAGCAGGACCTTTTCGGCGAACATGCGTTCCAGCATTAGCCGGATTTGGTCATGCGGTAGGTAGCCGCTATAAGTGGGCCACCAGCAGGTGATGGCCAGTTGACGGATGGTTGCTACGTCACCTGTTAAACCTTGGCGAATGTCGACACCGTCCATTATCATAACTGCTCACCTATCAGCCCATATGAGCCGGAGAATGTAACGGAATAAAAACCGTCGTTTTGTGTTAAATAACTGTTGCCCCCCTGGTGGCTGAGACCGCTGGTGACAAAGCTGCTCGCTTCGCCATACAGCCAAATTGGCTCACCCTGAGGCTTCCATTTACTAAATCCGGGCTTAACGGCGAAGATCCGCTGGCCGTTCCCCAATAATACGATGTTTAAGCGATCCGCATAGGCCAAAAGTAGCGGCCGAACGGAAGTATCGTTTGAAAGGATGGTTGCTGCGGTTTGGCCACGTGAGATAAGCTCGGTTAACGCCGTTTCGATTAACGTGTCGCCCATCGGTTTAACGGTTACGTGGTCCTGCGCCGGCTCTACAGCGTAACGGGTAAACCAAACATCGATTTTGATACCAGCGTCCTGTAGGGGCTTTAACGCGTCATCCCCTGTCATCACCATGGGACTCCATTCCAGCAGTTGATGGAGATAGGCGCGTGGTATAGCACCCATATCGTCGACGATAAGTGCCGGTTCCTGGTCCTCCCGGATGATGTGATGAGACGACACGGTTCGTGGGGTTAGTTGCCAAGCTTGCGAAGCGCAATATAGGCCATGAGGCCCGTGCTTAGCGCCAGCGCATCTTCGTCGATATCAAACGTGGGCGTATGTACGGCGGAGGTGATGCCACGGGCTTCGTTGCCGGTGCCTAAACGGTAAAAACAGGCATCGGCCACCTGGGAGTAATAGGCGAAGTCTTCCGCCGCGAGCCAGAGATCCAGATCCACCACGTTTTCCTTGCCCAGAAAATCTTCGGCATAGCTGCGTGCTTCTGCGGTCAGTTGCTCCTCATTAATGAGAAACGGATATCCGCGGCGAACCTCGAAGTCGCACGAAGCCCCCATGCTTTCTGCAATGCCGACAGCCATTTTCTTCATGCGCATATGGGCTTGCTCACGCCACTTCTCATCAAAGGTACGGAAGGTGCCTTCCAGGTAGACTTCATTTGGAATAACATTGGTTGCACCGTTGGCGATGACTTTCCCAAAAGAAAGTACGCTCGGCATTTTTGGGTCCGCTATCCGGCTGACAATTTGTTGCAGCGCAGTAATGATGTGTGCTGTGATGACGACGGGGTCAATATTTTGCTGCGGTTGGGCGCCATGGCCTCCTTTACCCGTTACGGTTACGTAAAGCTCATCGGTGGATGCCATATATTTCCCCGACCGGAATCCCACTTTGCCGGCCGGAATCAGCGGCATCACATGTTGTCCGATCACCGCCTGGGGCGTCGGGTTTTCCAGCACGCCCTCCTTGATCATCAGGCTTGCACCGCCGGGAAGCTTTTCCTCGCCCGGCTGAAAAATCAGCCTGACCGTTCCCGCAAATTCCTCTTTCAGCGCCTGCAAAATTTTTGCGGTTCCCAGGAGTGACGACGTATGTACATCGTGGCCGCAGGCGTGCATGACGCCGGGATTTTGGGACCCATATTCCCGGCCGTCTACCTCGGTGATGGGCAATGCATCCATGTCGGCGCGTAGGGCAACGGTCCGGTCCGACGGGAGATCGCCTTTGACTTCCGCCACCACCCCGGTGTTGGCCATAGGCCGGTTAGGAATGCCGAGTTTATCCAGAGTCGTCCTGACGAAGGCCGACGTTTGGTATTCTTCAAAAGAGAGTTCCGGATGTTGGTGAAGGTGCCTGCGTAGGTCTACAACTTCCGCATGCATCTGGGCAGCATGTGCACGGATTAGTTCTTTCAACATTTCAATCGCCTATTGATAAACGTATATTTCTTCGGTGAAAACAAATACGTTGTTGAATTGCCTGCGCAAACCCTGCATGAGGCTTTCTGCCTCACCCCGGCTTCGGAAGTCGCCCACTTTAACGCGATAATTGGGCTCCTCGTAGCTGATGTAGGTGTCGATGTCTTTATACAGTGACTTAAAGCGGGCCTGCTCAGCATAAGCCGCGCTGCGGTCGGCACCCGAATAGATCTGAACACGAAAGCCCATGGTGGTCGTCCGGGTCGCTGTTTTCTTGTCCACCGGCTTGTCGTTCGCCGGTGTAGCCGTGATGTTTGTACCCTTTCGATTCCGCTGCATGACACCAATGAGGGGATCTGCAACGATTTCCACCCGGCCTTGCTGGGCATAGCTGTCCGCACACCACATACATACCAGTAAAACAACCCAAAAGGAGTTTTTCTTGATCATGGTTTGCGATTGTTTATGCATAAGACTGTTTTGCTCGACTGTTAGTTTAAACGATTACGCGCCGTGGCAATTCTTATATTTTTTGCCGCTGCCACACGGACAGGGGTCGTTTCTGCCTACTTTCTGTTCATTGCGAACGGGTTGTGTCCGTTGGATCTCGCGCGTATCTTCAACAGGACCGTTGGGTGCGCCTGCACCGGCAGAAACGAGCTCCGGCTTGGACGTCTTCACACGCGCCTCCTGCTTCGGTTGGGGCCGCGCCTCGCGGACATCCTGTGGTTGTTGGTTCGGGATCTCTCCCTTGAAAAGGAAACCAACGATGTCCTTATTCATGCTGATCAACATCTGCTTGAATAAGTCGAACGCCTCCATTTTGTAAATGATAATCGGATCCTTCTGTTCATAAACCGCATTTTGAACAGATTGTTTCAACTCGTCCATATCGCGGAGGTGTTCTTTCCAGGCTTCGTCGATCAATGCCAATACGATGCCCTTTTCGAACGATTTAAACACCTCTTTACCGCCGGATTCCACCGCCTTTTTCAGGTTAGCAGCGACCTGTATACCTCTTAAGCCGTCTGAGAACGGCACGACAATGTTTTCGATTTGGCCGCCTCTTGTGGCAAAGACATCGGAAAGCACAGGAAGCGTCTGCTGAGCTATCTTATCGGCCTTTTCCCGATAGAAGCTGATCACCTGGGCAAAGAGTTTGTCTGTTAGTGTGGTGACGTTAGCTTGGCCAAATTCCGCTTCGCTGATGTCGGGATCTCGTCCGAACACACGGATCACTTCGAGTTGGAAATCTTCATAGGTACCAGACTCTTTGTATTCGGTAACGATATCTTCGATGACATCGAAGATGGTGTTGTTGAGATCGACGTCCAGCCGGTCGCCAAATAGCGCATTGCGACGCTTGGCGTAAATTACCGTACGCTGGGAGTTCATAACGTCGTCGTATTCCAACAGCCGCTTCCGGATCCCGAAGTTGTTCTCTTCAACCTTGCGCTGCGCCCGTTCAATCGATTTGGTAAGCATGCTGTGCTGCATCACTTCGCCTTCTTCGACGCCCATACGCACCATGATATTGGATATTCTTTCCGAGGCAAACAGGCGCATCAACGGGTCTTCTAGCGACACAAAAAACTGCGATGATCCGGGATCCCCCTGCCGCCCTGCACGTCCGCGTAACTGCCGGTCTACGCGGCGCGATTCATGTCGCTCGGTACCAATGATCGCGAGTCCGCCGGCTTCCTTCACCCCGGGGCCGAGCTTGATATCGGTACCCCGTCCGGCCATGTTGGTTGCGATGGTTACTGTACCCGCCTGTCCGGCCTCGGCCACGATGTCCGCCTCACGCTGGTGCAATTTCGCGTTCAGCACATTGTGCTTCACACCGCGCAACTTGAGCATCCGACTGAGCAGTTCGGAGATTTCGACCGATGTGGTACCCACCAATACGGGCCTGCCGGCTTCGGTCAGCTTCTGTATTTCCTCGGCTACGGCATTATATTTTTCGCGGGCTGTGCGGTAAATGAGGTCCTGGCGGTCTTCGCGTTGAATGGGAATATTGGTTGGGATTTCAACGACGTCGAGTTTGTAGATCTGCCAAAATTCACCAGCCTCGGTGACAGCCGTACCGGTCATCCCCGCCAACTTGTGGTACATGCGGAAGTAATTTTGCAGGGTAATGGTGGCGTAAGTCTGCGTAGCGTCCTCTACCTTGACGTTTTCTTTGGCTTCGATGGCCTGGTGCAGGCCGTCTGAATACCGGCGGCCTTCCATAATACGGCCGGTCTGCTCGTCAACGATCTTCACCTTCCCTTCATCGATGATGTATTCATCGTCACGCTCGAAAAGAGTATACGCCTTTAACAGCTGATTTACAGAATGAATACGTTCGGATTTGACTGAAAAATCGCGCATCAGCTCTTCCTTTTTCGCCAATTTTTCTTCCCCGGTAAGATTCGATTTTTCGATTTCTGCAACCTCGGTACCCACATCCGGCATAATAAAGAACGAAGGGTCCTCTCCGGAGGCGGTGATGAGCTCAATCCCTTTTTCTGTCAGCTCAACTTGGTTGTTCTTTTCGTCGATTACGAAATAAAGCTCGGCGTCGACCTTAGGCATATTTTTGCTTTGTTCCTGCAGGTAATAGTTTTCTGTCTTACTCAGGATTTGGCGATTACTACCCTCACTCAAAAACTTGATCAGGGCCTTGTTTTTCGGTAGTCCCCGGTGCGCACGCAACAGCGCCAGTCCGCCGCCGTCTACGCCGGTATCGCCAGCAGCGATGGCCTTCTTCGCTTCATTCAACACACCATTGATTAGATTTTTTTGCGTATTTACGAGGCGCTCGATACGGGGTTTAAGCTCGTAAAATTCATGTTGGTCACCCTTTGGGATGGGACCGGAAATAATTAGGGGTGTCCGCGCGTCGTCAATCAGTACGGAGTCCACTTCATCGACCATTGCAAAATGCAGTTTACGCTGCACCAGGGCCTCTGGAGACTGCGCCATATTGTCACGCAGGTAATCAAAACCAAACTCATTGTTGGTGCCAAATACGATGTCCGCGGCGTAGGCATTGCGACGGGCAGGTGAGTTGGGTTGGTGCTTATCAATACAATCCACCCTTAGCCCATGAAATTCGAAGATGGGCCCGTTCCACTCGGCATCGCGCCGCGCCAAATAGTCGTTTACCGTTACGATATGTACGCCCTGTCCAGAAAGGGCGTTGAGGTAAGCAGGCAATGTGCCGACCAGCGTTTTACCCTCGCCGGTGGCCATCTCTGCAATTTTACCCTCGTGGAGCACAATACCGCCAATGAGCTGTACGTCGTAGTGCACCATGTTCCAGGTCACCTCCGTGCCTGCGGCATTCCACCTGTTTTTCCAAATCGCCTTATCGCCGTTGATCAGCACATTAGTCTTGGTGGCGGCGATTTGTCGATCAAAATCCGTAGCTGAGACCTCCAATTCGGTGTTTTCGGTGAAACGGCGCGCCGTTTCCTTCACTACCGCGAAGGCTTCCGGTAGAATCTGCATCAGCACCTCCTCCAACTTCTTGTCACGGTCCTTACCCAGCTTGTCCACCTTGTCGTATATGGCGGTTTTCTGCACCATATCGACGCCCTCCTGCTCGGCTTCTGCCTTTAGGTCATTGATTTCTTTATCAACCGAGGTGAGGTATTCGGCAATACGCCGCTTGAAATCAGTGGTCTTGGCCCGGAGCTCGTCGTGGCTCAGCGACTGTAGTTTAGCGTATTCCTCTTTAATTTTGTCAACCAGGGGTTGAATATGTTTAATATCGCGGTCTGATTTGCTTCCGAATATTTTACTTAAAAATGTTAGCATTAGCGTTAGTTTACTGAATGACTACCACTGACAATAATGACACCAAAGGGGATTATCAGCCAATATGGCATATTGAGCAAAGTTAGCTATTCGCCATGAGAATGTACAGCCCGGCGTGAGATTTTTGTGTTACGTTGGGCTACAACAAGAACAGAGGCTTATTGATAGGCGGGATCAGTCCCAGGTGCTCGGCTTCGTTGAAGAGACGCGTTATCGCCGCCCGGCCGTCGGTTCCCAGCGACACCGTATAGCGATTGACATAAAGGTCGATATGCTGGAACATGACGGATTCTTCCATCTCCTGGGCATGCGATCGGATAAAGTCTATTCCCGAGCGGGGATTAGCCAAGGCGAATTCAACGCTTTTGCGCAGGAGCCGATTGAGTTTGATTTTGATCGTTTCGGGGAGGCTTCGCTGCACGACAATCCCACCCAGGGGTATGGGACCGCCGGTTCGTTGTTCCCAGTAGTCACCGAGATCGATGACTTTGTGCAAGCCCTTTTCGCGGTAAGTAAAGCGGTTTTCATGAATGATTAAACCCAGGTCGATTTCATCGTGCAGCAAGGCCTGCTCAATCGCCGAGAAACGCATTTCCCGCTTGTCGCGGAGCTGAGGGAATGCCAGTCCTAAGAGAAAATTGGCGGTGGTATATTGACCGGGTATCCCCACCTTAAGGTCGGTAATTGCGGAGGGCTCAGCCGCCCCGGTTGGCGCGAGCAGTTCCGTCAGTTCCGGCTGTTTGCAGATCAGCAACGGCCCTACCCCGAATCCGAGCGCACTGCCGGCATCGAGCAGTTCGTAATCTGCAACGGCATAGGCGTACGCATGGTAGCTCAGCTTCGTGATGGCTAACTCATTGTTAAATGCTTTGTTGTTTAGTGACTCAACGTCTTCGTAGGAGACGTCAAACTCGAGGCCTTCCGTATCGATCTTATGGTGAATAAGTGCGTCGAAGATGAAGGTATCGTTCGGACAGGGAGAGAAACCAAGTGTTAACTTCATACCACGTGTATTGATGGCTCAGTTTATCTTACAGACTGATTAGACTTCGTTGTGTAAGCAATAATGCCAGCACGGCAACAAAGGTAGCCAAAATTATGCCCTTTGCTGTTTGCTCGCCATCACTACGGAAAAAATGACGGACCAGTAACAGATTGATAAGTGCTGCAACCGCATAGAAGCCCAAGGGCTTACCGTTAATTAAAGTGTTTGCCGGGGAGCAAGTCAGCAAATAAGCGGCGGCCGGAAAGATCATGCCTAACAAGCAACCGAAAACAAAGCTGTTGATTTTCACACGAAGGATTTTAGTCGAAATTCCAGGAATTAAGTTCCGGTATGGCGTGGTGTGCGGTCATATCAAACTGTACGGGAACGATGGACACGTATCCGTTTTGCAAAGCCCAAACGTCGGTATCTTCGCCACGGTCACGGAGCTGGAACACACCGGTCAGCCAATAGTAGTTCCGGTTATAAGGATCGGTTCGCTCGTCGAATTCTTCCGCCCACTTCGCATCCGCCTGTCGGCAGATTTTGATGCCTTTTAAAGAGGGTTCATCGGGGAAATTTACGTTGAGCAGGGTGTTCTTGGGCAGCCCATGGTCGAGCACCTGCTGGCCGATTCTTTGAATATACGGCCGACAGGTGGCAAAATCGGCATCCGCATCGAAGTCGTCGTAAGAAAAGCCGATCGAAGGGATGCCCTCGATAGCGCCCTCCACCGCCGCCGACATGGTACCGGAATACAGTACGTTGATTGAGTGGTTCAGCCCATGGTTTATTCCCGATACGCAAAGGTCGGGTTTCCGCCCTTTAAATACGGTGTTGACTGCAAGTTTCACGCAATCAACGGGTGTTCCCGAACATTTGTACATCGTGACATCCGGGTAAATATGGACACGGTCGATCCGTAGGGGCTTAGCGATCGTAATCGCATGGCCGGTACCGGATTGCGGTCCCTCTGGAGCCACTACGGTGACGTCACCCAGTTGTTGCATTTCCTCAATCAGTACCTTAATGCCTTTGGCCGTGATGCCGTCGTCATTTACCACTAGGATGGAGGGTCTCTTTTTCGTCATGGGACTAAGTTAACAAGAAAAGCGTTATCGACCGTGGTCCATAACGCTTTTCTTGTATTACGGCATTGGTGTTTACAGACTGTTGAGCCAATCGACAACCTCATCGCGCGCTTTACCCGTCTTCTGTTGCAGGCGACCAATCAGCTCGTCCTCCTGCCCCTCTTCATATAACAAATCGTCGTCGGTCAAATCGGCATACTGCTGTTTTACTTTTCCCTTTAACTCGTTCCAGCTGCCTTTCAATCTTAAGTTACTCATATAGTACTCCTTTTTTAGAAGTTAACAAGTGGGGGGCGAAAAGGTTTTGGCGGCGGCTACTTTCACCGGCTTACATATGTTTCGGAATTAAAAAAGGCCGCCCGATTAGGCGGCCTTTATGTAAAGCCTTGCGTAAACTAAGGTTTACTTATCTTTTGATTTCAACACGACGGTTCAATACGCGACCTTCTTCAGTAGCGTTCGATGCGATCGGAGCAGATTCGCCCAATGCGTTAACCGTGATTTTGGAAGCGTCTACGCCAGAGTTAACCAAGTATTGTTTTACTGAGTTAGCCCGGTCACGAGACAAATTCATGTTGTAAGCTTCAGTACCTTCAGCTGAAGCGTGGCCGTCCAATGTAACGGTGCCACCGCTTTCGCGCAGGTCAGAAGACAACCGATCAAGGATTGAGTATGATTCGGTTTTCAACACTGAGCTGTCAAATTCAAACTGAATGTTTGAATAGGTAGCTGAAGTAGTTTCTTTCGGCTCTGGGAATTTGATTGGGCAGCCCGCACCGTCAACTTGCGTTCCAGCAGGGGTATTCGGGCACTTGTCAAATTTGTCAGATACACCGTCGCCGTCAGAATCGCGACCCAATTCGTCAACTAAACCTTCCAACGTAGAAACGCGTTGTTTCAATGCTTCAAGTTCGTTACGCAATGAAGGATCTTTCAACTCATCATACAACGTAGACACAGGATTGTGCCAGGTCAAGTCTGGTTTCGAAGAAGAACCCAAAGAGAACTCTAATCCAGCATAAGTATACGAGAACTTGTCATTTGTCGCTTTGTTAGCTACCGGGCCATATACAGCCTTGTCGTCAACGAAGTTCATTGTGTAACCAAGGTTCAACGCTACGCGGTCAGAAAGCTTAAATTTCATGCCTACGCCAACAGGGATGTTGGTCGCTTTTTTGTAGTCATTCTCCCGTGTAAGGGTAGCACCATCACCGCGATCTTGACCCCAGTTTCCACCATTATCCCATTCGCCGGTTGTGCCTTCAGCATCTGTATACAGTACGGGGTTGAAAGCAATCAAGCCCAAACCAACACTTGCATAGAAGTTTACCGCATTTTCCCTTCTTAAGAAGTCGATCGTAGCCAGTTGGAATACACCGTTCAAGCTAGCTGAGTATTGAACCGATGTTTCTGCGGACTCGTATCCAGCTCCGTCAACGTTATCCCAATTAGGATTCAGATACGTTTTTGCACCGCCTTCGTTGTGTGCAAAGATACGTCCACGGTTGACAGCGCCTTCTAAACCAAACCAGCTTGAAAACTGCTTGCGGAGCGAAATCCCGTAGTATTCGCGCAGCTTGTATTCAAACATTCCTACTTCTTTACCAAAAGAATTGGATCCACCGATGAGTACCGAAGGGGTCGTGAAACCACCATTCACACCGATTGTCCAGGTTCTGTATTGGGACCTTCCTCCAAATACAGTAGGCTCTTGCGCGTGTGCGGTCTCGGTCAACCCAAGGGCTGCAACGAGCGAGCAGGCAATTGCCGTCTTGATTGTAGAATAATTCATACTCGTGTTTTTTTAAGGTTAAAAATTTTTAATTGTCTAATTTCTCGCAAAAATAACCAATAGTTTGATTCACGCAACAGTTGCAAATACTATTCCAGTTTTTGTGTTCTCCTGCCGTTTTTTTAAAAAACGTGCTTATCCCTACGGGAGCGCCTTGCATGCAAATATTATGAAATTGTTATACAAGGGTTTATACAAACTGGTCTCGAGAATAACAAACTGCTGCTATCGCTCCTATGCGCGAAGCCAATCCTCACGACACACCCGCACACAGCTCGGATTTTATCTGCCGGGGCATTATAAAATGTCTAATTTTATGGTCAGTCCAGGCTAAAACGGCCTAAATCTACGGATTATTTTGGATGATCCTAAAAAAAGTTGATATTTTCACACATACATCTAGCTACGGAACGCATGCCGGGCGGCTTACATCAGGTAGCGGCTTACAGCAGGTAATGGATTAAGGTATAGGCAATCCCGGCTAACAAGGCGGAAACGGGAATGGTGAGTACCCAGGCCCACAGCAGGCTGATCGTGACGCCCCAGCGGACCGCCGAGACCCGCTTTACTACGCCTACACCGATAATCGAACCGGTGATGGTGTGGGTTGTTGAAACTGGGATGCCGAAATGTTCGGTAATTCCCAGCGTAAGTGCGCCCGCCGTTTCAGCGCCCACCCCCTCAAGCGCGTTCACCTTGGTAATCTTGGTACCCATGGTTTTCACGATTTTCCACCCGCCACTCATCGTGCCCAGTGCAATAGCCGAATAACACGTCAGCGGGATCCATTCCGGCATCGATGCATCACTTTCGAGATACCCGCCGGCTACCATGGCTACAAAGATAATTCCCATCACTTTTTGCGCATCATTCCCGCCGTGCGCAAAACTCAGTGCGGCCGACGATACGAGTTGCAGCTTCCTGAACCACCACTCTGCAACCGCAGGTTTGGCCCTCCGGGATAGGTTGATGATGATCAGGGTAATGATCACCGCGATGATCATCCCGATGAGCGGAGCCAGTACGATGAACGAAATAATTTGCAGGGTGGCATTCAGGTTTATCGCCCCGATCATGCTGTCGCCAAGAATAAACGCGTGTGTCATTCCCGCGCCGGCAAAGCCGCCAATCAGCGTGTGCGATGAGCTGGACGGAATACCATAGTACCAGGTGAAAAGGTTCCAGCCAATAGCTGCCATCAGCCCTGCGAAGATCACTTCCAGAGTGATGTAATCTTCCAGTACGGTTTTGGCGATCGTGTTGGCCACCTTGTGGTCCGTAAAATAAAAGTAGGCGGCAAAATTAAAAGCGGCTGCCCACAAGACCGCCTGAAACGGGGTCAGCACTTTTGTGGATACGATCGTTGCGATGGAGTTGGCCGCGTCGTGAAAGCCATTAATGTAATCAAATGCAACGGCGAGGATGATGACGATAACCAGTAGCGTGGTGACCATGATGTGTGTTCTTATTCGTTAGATGGCAGCTATGCTTAGGCGTTCTTCACTAAGATGCTTTCCAACACATTGGCCACATCTTCGCATCGGTCAGTGGCGGTTTCCATAGCAGACAATACCTCTTTATATTTAATAAGGTTGATGGCGTCCTTTTCGAATTGAAACAATTCACCTACGGCCTTGTCAAAAATGTAATCGGCCTTATTTTCGACGCTGTTGATGCGGACGCAGGAGTCAGTGATGTTCCGGATATTTTTGAGGTTCCGGAGTTCGTGTACCGCTTTGGCTACGTCTTCGGTAGCTTCCACGATCAAGTCGGCAATTTCGATAATAGGCTCTGTAATTTTCTCCAATTGATATAGATCGATCCGGTTGGACGCACCGTGTATAAAATCGGCTACATCGTCGAGCGAGCTTGTCAACGTATGGATATCTTCCCGGTCAAACGGGGTGATGAAGTTTTTCCCGAGCTCCAAGTGAATTTGGTGGGAAATATCATCCCCTTTGTGCTCCAAGTCTTCAATTTTCCGGCAAATTTCTTTGCGTTTCCCCGGATCTGGAAGGTTTACCAGCTCTTTTAACAACTGCGCCATATCAATAAGGTTGTTGCTGGCCTGCTCAAAAAGGGGGAAAAACTTTTTGTCTTTGGGGACGAAATACTGGAATATGCTGTTGAGCGACATGGTAAGATATTTTTGCAAAGGTATGACGCTAATGTTAAGTTAATGTTAATTAACAAACAGAGCGCCGTTAAAGTTTGCCGGGAGCCGTCGACAAAAGGGCATAAAGCTCACAGCGCGTAGCGCCGCGCTCGTGCATTCACCTATAAACTGGGTTCCTTTTGAAGCGTAAACGCAAAGGTGGTCCCGACATTCTCTGTGCTGCGCACATTAATCGTCTGCTCATGTGCCTCAATGATGTGTTTCACGATAGCCAGTCCCAAGCCCGATCCGCCAATCTGCCGCGACCGGCTTTTATCGGTCCGGAAGAACCGCTCGAAGACCCGGGACAGGTTTTTTTCTTCAATACCGATGCCATCGTCGGTGACTTCCACGAGCACCGTATCAAACAATTCATAGACACGGATATCGGTTTGCCCACCCGGTTTTCCGTACTTAAACGAATTGTCTACGAGATTGACCAACACCTGCCTGATTTTTTCGCGGTCGGCGTTTACCGTCATCGGGCGCTGGTATTTTTCTTTAAACCGCAGTTTGATGCCGTGTGCTTCCGCCCTCTCCTCCATAGATTCCATCACTTCTTTCACGAGCGGCACCAGGTCGAACTTTTGGTAATTAACGGGCACTTGTCCGCTCTCCAGTTTGGAGATGGCATCGAGGTCTTTGATTAGAAAATTTAAGCGGTCGATATTCTGGGAGGCCTTGGTAAGGAATTGCGCGGCAGTCTCCGGGTCCTCCTCCAACATGCCGTCTTGGAGGGCGTCGATGTAGCCCTGTATAGCAAAAAGTGGCGTCTTGAGCTCATGGGAGATGTTGGCAAGAAACTCCCGCCGAAACTTTTCCTGGTCTTTTAGCGCCTCAATTTCCTTCTTCTTCGCTTTGGTCCACTCACGTACCTGCTGCTCCATGTCGTTGATGGGATCGTCACCCATCTTTTCGCCCAGTGCATTCTTTAAGTCTTTGCCCAGCTTTAGGTTGTGGATTTGTTTATAGATAAGTCTAATCTTACTGTAAATATATCGATGGAATAAATAATAGAACACCACAAAACTGATCACCAAGGAGATGGCAAACGAAACGAGGAAAAGCCGCCAGTCGTGTTGGAAATAGAAATTGACAAAGGCAATGGACAGCCCCACAGCACAGGCATTGATAAAAACGAGCAGTAAGAATCTCATGGCAAAGAATTTTTACGCGGCTGCTGTCCCCGTCGCGATCGTTAGGATTCGAAGTATGCCAAAGCGGTGAGCCCGCCACTCACCTGGTCACCGATTTTCACGTTGACCTTGGCATCCAGCGGCAGGAAAACATCAACGCGCGAGCCAAATTTGATAAACCCGAATTCCTGTCCCTGTATCACATGGTCACCTTCCTTTACATACCACACGATACGCCGGGCCAAAGCGCCGGCTATCTGGCGAAAGAGAACCTCTTTTCCCTGAGCGGTTTGGATCGCGATGCTCGTCCGTTCGTTCAGCGTGGACGACTTTGGATGCCAGGCCACCAGATATTTTCCGGGATGGTAGCGAAAATATTTTACTACGCCACTTACTGGATTTCGGTTAATGTGGACGTTGACCGGCGACATAAAAATAGAGACCTGCAACCGCTTTTCCTTGAAGTATTCGGATTCCTCGGTTTCCTCGATAACCACCACCTTGCCGTCGGCCGGACAAAGCACCATATTGTCGTCCTGCAAAATATTCCGCGAAGGGTTCCTGAAAAACTGCAAAACGGTGACAAACAAGATGAACGAAAGGAGGTAAACGACCCAGGTGATAAATAGATTATCCGGCGCAAAATAATGCACCAAGGCGTTGCTCACAAAAATAACCAACACCGTAATGGCAATGCTGGTATAACCTTCTCGATGGATCGTCATGTTTAGATGTTAAGCACTAATTTTACCAAGCAAACTTAGGCAAACTTACGTGGATATGCAAGGGTAAGGCATCGCCCGGCGGCAAGCGCCCAATCGGCTTCTATTGGCGTATAGGTTCCGTCCGATAAGCCGTTAGCGGGACACACTCGCCCGTTCCGGACAGTGGAAGGGGCGGGTCAGTTTCCGTTTTCGCGGGCAATCCGTATGTTGACAAAGTGCACGCTTTGATCCGCGGTGTCGAGCGCAACGTCCGCGGTGAGCGTCAGCGTATCCTCAACGTACTGGCCCCCCGCAAAAGAAGGAAACCAGAAATCAACGGTGTGAAGCGCAGCCAACAAGCCCGATGCTGCCCGCTTGTCGGTAAATGTTCGGCGGGCCTCGATATGCCGGGGTTCCCCGTTTTCGTCTACCAAGATGCGAAATTCGATCGGCTGGGGCTCAACGAGCCCTTGGAGATCATTTTTAAACCACGCGTCGAGGCGCTCAGCCAGGAAAAAGCTAAACCCGGAATATTCGTCAATGGTGCACGATTTGCTGATCATCAGCGGGGCCCGGTCGAAAACGTCAAGGGGTAGCAATCGGTATCGGGGGGCGTCTGCAAACGCTTCGTCGGTATAGGCTTCATAGCCACGGATAAAGCGGCCACGCTTATAATACTCGTGTCCGGCCCCCGTTTTCTCACCATCTTCGAATACGTATTCGACGATCCAGTTTCCCTCGGGCCGCCCGTCCACGACCTTTCCCCGCCGGTTGTAACGTACGTAACCGTATTCGTTGTATCCGTCGGCCTCCACTTCGAATTCATACCTTCCGTTGCCGTCGACCACGCGGTGTCTTCCGCGTGCATCCCAAAAGTTGCGGATCGTCGCACCATCTGCCCCAAATGCAACTTCGAGCAACGGTTTTCCGTCTGGATAATAATAAGCCCATATCCCGCGCGGCACATCGTCTACAAAGGTGACTTCCCACTTCAACTGGCCGTTGGCATGGTAAGCGGTAAATTGTCCCGCTTTTTTTCCGTCGGCATACCGGCCGCGCAATATCGCCCGCCCCTGGTTGTCGAAATCGACAAATTCGCCGGCAAACTGCTGCTGCCGGAAATCGAACTTCCCTACTCGCTCAATCGACTTAAACGGGCACCGTTTATCCGTGAGGTAGTATCGGTCGTCGTAGAAAAAGCGGACCGTCCCGCCCGGTGCCGACTCATAGTAGGTCGGCGTGTCGATGGTGTCGGCTGGCCCGGCCAACCCAAGGGTGGCGGTAAGCAGCAGGTATATAAGCAAGTATCCCCGCATGATTCCGTTAGTGTGCTTCGAGCCAGTTTCGCCCTTCACCAATTTCCACGACTACCGGCACAGACATAGACAGAGCTTGCCGCATGTGTTGTTCCACGAGCTCCCGGAATACTGGCGCCTCCACCTTCGGCACGTCGAACACCAGTTCGTCGTGTACCTGCATCGTCATTTTGCCCCGGAGCCCCCGTTTGGCGATGTCCTTATGGATAGCGATCATCGCCACCTTGATCATGTCGGCCGCGGATCCCTGGATGGGGGCATTGATGGCATTGCGTTCGGCAAATCCGCGTACCGTCTGGTTTGCGGAGTTAATGTCCCGCAAATACCTTCGCCGTTTAAGCAGCGTTTCGACGTAGCCATGCTCCTTCGCAAAGTTGATCGTATCGTTCATATACCGTTTGATGCCGGGGTATTGGGCAAAATACTGTTCAATGATTTCCGCGGCCTCCTTGCGGGGGATGCCCAGGTTTTGCGACAGGCCGAAGGCCGACTGGCCATAGATGATGCCGAAGTTGACGGCTTTGGCGTTTCGGCGTTGTTCCGGCGTTACAGCTTCCAGCGGAACGCCGTATACCCGGGCAGCGGTGGCGCGATGCACATCGAGCCCGCGGTTAAACGCATCCACCATCCCCTCGTCGCCGCTCATGTGCGCCACCAGGCGCAGCTCGATCTGCGAATAGTCGGCCGAAAGGATCACGTGGTCGTCGTCCGTCGGAATGAACGCCCTGCGCACTTCGCGCCCCCGCTCGGTACGTATGGGAATATTCTGCAGGTTCGGATTGGTTGAGCTAAGACGGCCTGTGGCGGCTACGGCCTGGTTATAAGAGGTGTGCACCCTGCCGGTGATGGGGTGGATCATCTGGGGGAGTGCGTCGACATAGGTCGACTTCAGCTTTTGCAATTGCCGGAAATCGAGAATATCCTTTACAATGTCGCTTTTCGGCGCGAGCGCCAGCAGCACGTCTTCGCCGGTTTTGTACTGGCCGGTTTTTGTTTTCTTCGCCTTCGGGTCGAGCTGCAGCTTGTCAAACAGCACTTCACCGAGCTGCCGGGGCGAAGCGATGTTGAAGCGCACGCCCGCCTTCGTATATATTGTCTTTTCGATTTCCGCGAGGTCTTTCTCCATCGATTCCGAAAGGCTGTTCAACACGTTCACGTCTATTTTTACACCACTCCGCTCCATGTCCGCGAGGATATAGACCAGCGGGAACTCCACGTCGCGCGCCAGATCGGCTGCTTCCGCCTGTTCCAGCAAGGGCTCAAATACATTTTTCAGCTGTAGCGTGATGTCTGCATCCTCGCCCGCATAGGCGGTAATTGCCTCCAGGTCCACGTCTTTCATGTTGCCCTGCTTTTTACCCCGCGGGCCAATTAGGTCAGAAATCGGCACGGGCGTATACCCTAGGTAGTTTTCTGCCAGCACATCCATACCGTGGCGCGTATCCGGATCGATCAGGTAGTGGGCCAGCATGGTATCAAACAGGTTCCCTTTTACCGAAACACCATAGCGGGCCAGCAACAGGATGTCGAACTTCAGATTCTGACCTATTTTGGCAATATGCTCGTTTTCAAACACCGATTTAAACGGTTCCAGCAATGCACAGCACCCCGTCTCATCAGCGGGAGCGGGCACGTACCACGCCTTGCCGGTTTCGATGGCAAAGGATAATCCCACGAGGTCGGAAAGGTTTGCGTCGGTACCGGTTGTTTCGGTGTCGAAGCAAAAAGACGGTTGGGCGGCCAGCAGGGCAGCCAGTGCCTGCTGTTCTTCGCGCGTATCGACAAGGATGTATTCGTGTGGCGTATTGTTGATGTTCCTGGAGGCGACGGGAGGCACATATTCGCCAGCTACCTCGGGGTTGCCGGCAACCTCGGGCGCCGCGTTGCCGAAGAGATCCATTTGCGTGCCGGAAGCCGATTTTGCCTCCGCGACGCTAAACTCGTCGCCGAATACCCGTTTACCGAGCGTGCGAAATTCCAGCTCGGCAAACAGCGGTTCGAGTACCTCCTTGCTTGGCTCGCCAAGCGCCAAAGCTTCTTCATCCAACTGAATGGGGACGTCCAACTGAATGGTCGCCAACTGTTTGGAAATCAATCCCTGCTCGGCAAACGTTTCTACGTTTTCACGCTGTTTGCCTTTCAGCTGGTGGGCATTGGCGATGATCCCCTCTACTGAGCCAAACTCCTGGATGAGCTTTTTCGCTGTTTTTTCACCGATGCCGGGGATTCCGGGGATGTTGTCTACGGCGTCTCCCCAAAGGCCAAGGATGTCGATTACCTGCTTTACGTCAGATACTTCCCATTTTTCGAGAATTTCCTTTACACCCAACACTTCCGCTCCATTGCCCATCCGGGCGGGCTTATAGATCAAGATATTGTCGGTAACCAGTTGCCCAAAGTCTTTGTCGGGCGTCATGCAGTAAACCGTATATCCCCTTTGCTCGGCCTGTTTGGCCAATGTGCCGATGATGTCGTCGGCTTCATAGCCATCCAAGCTGATGATCGGAATATTAAAACCTTCGACAATTTTATATACATAGGGAATGGCATCGGCGAGATCTTCGGGAATCGCCTGCCGGTTTGCCTTGTAATTTTCAAACGCGGTGTGGCGGTTGGTCGGGGCCATGGTATCGAAGACGACAGCGATATGTGTGGGTTGCTGGTTTTTCAGCACCTCCAGCAGCGTATTGGTAAAGCCCATAATGGCTGACGTATTGAACCCCGAGGACGTGATTCGGGGTGTTTTATTCAGCGCGAAATAGGCCCGGTAGATCAGGGCCATTCCATCCAATAGAAACAATTTTTTCATCCGTATAGTTGTTCTTTAATGGTGATGAGCTTGCTTGAATTTCCTGTCGTGTTCGGATCGCAATTCATGCAGGTTCCACTAGCATTTGATGTGTCGATGTCATACAAAGATAGGGATAGTGTTGAGATGATGTAAAAAATTGCCACTTTTGTCGTATGACAATTCCAAAGGTGTCTTTTATCCCGTGCGTGCAATGAAAGGCTTGGTGACCAAATCAACAGGGAGCTGGTATGAGGTGCTGGCCGACGGACAGCGATACCAATGCCGAATTAAGGGCAAGTTCCGGACCAAAGACATCAAGACGACGAATCCCGTAGCCGTGGGCGACTGGGTTGGCATCGAGCCTGAGCCGGAGCAATCTACGGCCATCATCACCCACTTGTACGACCGCGAAAACTACATGATCCGCAAATCGGTGAACTTGTCCAAGCAGGCCCAGATCATTGCCGCCAACCTCGATCAGGCCTTCCTGGTAGTCACCCTGGCATCGCCTTTTACCTCGCTCGGTTTTATCGACCGCTTTTTGGTAACGGCGGAGGCCTATGGCATCCCCGCCGGTCTGGTGTTCAACAAGCTCGACCTGTTCAGCGATACGGGGTTGGAAATATTACGGCAGTACGAATCGATATACCATGCTATCGGATACCGCAGTTATCAGACCTCGGCCCTTAAGGGCACCAATATCGAGACCATTAAACAGGCGTTGATCGGCAAGACCACCCTTATTTCCGGACACTCCGGCGTCGGCAAATCAACGCTTATCAACGCGCTTTACCCCGGGGCGGCGCTGCGCACGGGCGATATTTCGGATTGGTCTGACAAAGGGCGTCATACCACCACTTTTGCGGAAATGATCATGTTGCCTTTCGGCGGGCGGCTGATAGACACGCCCGGTATCCGGGAGCTCGGCATTATCGATATCGAGCAGCAGGAGCTCGGGCACTTCTTCCCGGAAATGCGCCGCCTGATGCACGATTGCCGCTTCAACGATTGTCGTCACATCAATGAGCCGGGCTGTGCGGTGCTGGAGGCACTTGAGCGCGGCGACATTGCGCACAGTCGCTATGAAAGTTACCTCAGTATATACCATAAGCACGACACGCGTGCCTGATCAACATATAGCAGCACTATGTACCACTTAGCAGAAGAAACCACAGCCTTCATTCGCAAGCGGATCGGCGCATTCGAACCCGAATTTGGCATCATTCTCGGTACCGGACTGGGTAAGCTGGTCGACGAAATCGAGGTAAGCCATCGGCTGATGTATGCCAATATACCCAACTTCCCCATTTCCACCGTGGAATTTCATAGTGGGCGGCTTATCTTCGGCACGCTCAATGGTCGGCAGGTCGTGGCCATGCAGGGCCGCTTTCATTACTACGAGGGGTACAGCATGCAGCAGATCACCTTCCCCGTGCGCGTCATGAAAATGCTCGGCATCCAGACATTGCTGGTGTCCAACGCCTCGGGCTCGCTCAACCCCGCTATCCGGAAGGGCGATTTGGCAATTATTGACGACCACATCAACCTCTTGCCCGACAATCCGCTCCGGGGTAGCAACGACGAGCGTTTCGGACCGCGTTTTCCCGACATGAGCCGGCCGTACAGCGCCCAATTGGTAGACCAAGCCCTCGCAATCGCAGGGAAACACCAGGTTGCGGCCCATAAGGCTGTTTACGTGTCTACCCCCGGACCGAATCTCGAAACCCGGGCCGAATATCGGTACATGCGGCAGATCGGTGGCGATATCGTCGGCATGAGCACGGTACCGGAGGTCATTGTGGCCAACCACATGGGGTTGCCCGTTTTCGCGGTTTCGGTGGTCACCGACGAGGGTTTTCACGAAGTCCTTCAACCCGTGTCACTCGACGAAATCGTGGCCGTCGCCGGCGAGGCCGAACCGAAGATGACGCTAATATTGAAAGAATTGGTAGCTTTGCAGTGATGAAATCAGTCCGCGGTATCCTGCTGTTGTGGGTCTTTTTTTTCGCAGCCCTCCCGCTGCTGCATGCACAGGTAGAAGACGACTTTAGCAGTGCGTTGGATTCCGCGCGGGCGGCCGAGGACAACAAGCAGGATACGGTGATTTATTCGGCACGCTACGTGCGCTATACCACCCTGGCTATGATGAACCGGGGCACCTACACCTACCAAATCGATACCACCCATAAAAACTTACAATATTACAACCCCCAGAATCAGCCGCGCAACCCCAGCATTCACCTCGGCAGCTACGGACTTGCCACGCGCGACTTGCTCTTTGTGCCCAACAAAACGATTGGATTCCAAACCGGATACCACAGTCTGGAGCGCTTTTTGTACCAGCCGGACTCGGTCAAGTATTACCGCGCCCGCGCCCCGTTTTCAGAGCTATATAATGTAGGGTTCTTTTTTGACGACCAGATCCTCCGGGCAAAGGTCACGCAAAATATCAACCCGTCGCTCAACGTTGGCGGCGAGTTCCACGCCGCCCGGGCCGACGGTTATTATCCCAACCAGCGGTACAACGATCTGAAATCAGCCGTGTTTGCCTGGTATGAGTCGCCAAACCACCGATACAATTTATTAGCCAATGCCGTGTTCAACCGGTTGACGTCGACGGAAAACGGCTCCATCCTCAACGATACGGTGTTTCGGGACCCAGACCGTCCGTCCAGCCAGGACGCCTCCACACGGCTGCGCGCTACGCGTGATGAGCGCCCCCGGCATACGTGGCGCGATCAAAATGTTTTCCTCCGTCAGAGTCTGTTTCTCGGCCGGCTCGATACCATGGATGCCGGCGCGCCCGAGCAGCAGGTACTGCCGACCAACAGCATGTGGCACAGCTTTCGCCTGCGGTCGCGCAGTTTTCAGTTTTATAAAAACGAGGAAGACCTCTACGGCGCCTTTCCCCGCGGTGAGAGTGTACTTACGCAGGATACCACACGCCTTACGACCATTACCAACGATTTTGGCTACCGGTTCTACCTGCGTGGCCGGTCTTTGGCGTTTGTCAAGAATGAGGTCAGGCTGGATCTCGGCTTCCAGCACGACATGCACTGGTATCGCGATCGCGGTTACGACGCTTTTTTTCAAAATAGCATGCTCAAGGCGGGGGTCGGCTACCGGTTTAGCGATCGGGTTGGCATAACGGGCGACTTAAACCAGATCGTGCAGGGACAGAACTTTGGGGATTACCTGTATGAAGCGCAGGCCGATATCCTGCTCAGCAAATCCATCGGGCGGATCACGTTGGGCGCCTACACCCAAAATAAGTCGCCCGAACAAGTATACGAGCGCGTCAATTATACCTATCATCAGTGGGATCACAGCTTTGAGAAAACCAAGACCACAAGCTTTTCCTTCGGTTATGACAATAGCGCTATCGGGTTTTCTGGTAAAGCCTCGTATTTCTTGATTTCCAATTACCTATACTTTCGTGAGGTGGCCAACGAAGCCGTTGATCCGCAGTTATTTCGCCAGATCGAGCCGGCGCAGCTCGGCAGCAGCATTAATTTGCTGAGCGTATCGATCGGACAGAACTTCCGCTTCGGCCGGTTCCACTTCGACAACTATGCCGTGTACCAGCGATCCGACTACAACGCCGTCCTCGCCATTCCCGAATTGTATACCTGGCACAGCTTTTACTATAACGGGCTACTCTATAAGCAGGTCGATTTCAATCTGGGTTTCGATGTCCGGTTCAACACACCTTTCCGCACGCCATCCTATGCCATCAACGTGGGTCAATTTTATAACGACAATGCAGGCATCGAATTTTCTACCTATCCGATCGTAGACCTATGGGCTACCGCCACCATCAAACGGGCAAACCTATTCCTGAGTTATAATTTTGCCAACCAGCACGTATGGCCGACGGGGTACTATACGGTACGCCGGTATCCCATGAATGACGCCAACCTTCGGGTAGGAATCGCCTGGAAATTTTATGACTAAAAATTATAAAATATTTTTTTGAATCTTCGTAATCTACGCTATATTTGCAGTCCCAAAAGGGAGCTTAGCTCAGCTGGTTCAGAGCACCTGCCTTACAAGCAGGGGGTCACTGGTTCGAACCCAGTAGCTCCCACAGACACCCACCAATCGGTGGGTGTTTTTTTTTACAGGGCAAGGTCCTCAGCGGCGTCAAGCAATAGTTGGCCTGAGCAAACCTTTTGTATCGCCTGCTGTTATTGTCATACATTTTTCCAATAATTTTTTACTTTTGCAGCAGCTAAGCCGTACTACCAAGACAGCAGCACTAAATACGAAGCAAGTGAAAAACAAATTGCTCTGCATAGAAGACGATGTCGACCTGTCCAAGTTGATCGCCGAAATCATGGAGTATGAACAGTACGAGGTCATCACTGACAACGGAAAATCATTGCCCAAAATATTGGCGGAACATGGTATTGGCCTGATTTTGATGGACGAACGGCTTTACTGGACTACCGGGAGCAGCCTCTGTATGGAGTTAAAGAAAAATCCGGAAACCGCCGGCATCCCAGTGATCATGATATCCGCCGCGCAAAACATCAAAGACATCTCAAAATCGTGTGGAGCCGATGGCTTCATCAAGAAACCGTTTGACCTTTACGAAGCGCTAGACGTGGTCGCCAGGCACTTCGTCAAAAACTGAGCAACGGTCCCGTACGCGGGTGGAATCCAGCGTGGCTACATCAGCTGGCAAGCTGAACCTCCACTTTTTTTAATAAATTATCAATCGAAAACGGTTTGTTCACATAATTATCTGCCAAGGACTCTTTTGCGAGTTCAAGCAGGTTTTCCACGGCGGAAAACAAAATGACAGGAAGGTGCGTAGTCTGCCGGTCGGCCTTCAGCTGCCTGCAGAGATCAGCGCCGGTTTTCCTCGAGCCTGCAATTTGCACATCCAGCAACACAAGGTCAGGATGGATGATTTGAATCTGATCTGGCTCCAGGCACGACCTGGAAAGCACGACCTCATAGCCCGAATCCTGAAACACCACATCCAGAACCTCTAGGATATCCGGGTCATCGTCGATAATCAAAATTTTTGCCGTTTTCATAGCTCGTAATTTTTCGAGCTTCGATGCATCGGTCGTTGCAACCGTTTGCACTAAGGCTCGTTACGAATCAGAACAATGTTACCGGTAATTTTGTTTGCCGCAATTTGTTCATAATATGCACGTTTGCCGGATTCGGCAAGCGCTCAGGGGCCGGAAACCGGCATAAGCCGACAATAACAGGCGTCACCCCGCGGCATCACCGCGTCCCGTAGCGAAAACGCGAAATCGCCAAGGGGAGCAGAAGAGCCGGTTCAAGCGGTGTTTTTTCCTTGCTCAATCCTGTTTTTATTCCGTTCTTTACCCGAAATTTGCAGCGACGGCGGCCGTCGCTTCACCCAGTTAAAGCAAGAGCATGAATGTTAAGCGAATCGGACGCATCGCCATACTGCTGTTATTGGTTGCCGGCAATATCAGCTGCGATCAGGTATCGAAGCGTATCGCACGGCAGCAGATAGACTACGGCGAGCAAATCAAGTGCCTGTTCGGCTACTTTACGCTAACGAAAGTCGAAAACCGAGGCGCATTTCTAAGTTTGGGCCATACGTTGCCAGACAGTCTGCGCTTTGTCCTGCTCTCGGTATTGCCCCTGCTTGTATTGCTCTACGGGTTATACTACCTGCTCACCCAGTATCGCGCGTCCAACTTGTTGGCATTGGGGCTCAGCTTTGCCCTTGGCGGTGGCATCGGCAACCTTTACGACCGTTGGCGGCATGGCTCGGTGACGGATTTTATGCACCTCGACTTGGTGGTGTTTCAAACGGGGATATTCAATATGGCCGACGTTTCGCTCACCACCGGCGTTATACTGATGTTTATTGCGCTTGCCGTAGAGCGGCGGCAGGCAAATGAGACCATTTACTAACGGATTGAATATGAAAATTCTTATGGTTTGCCTGGGCAATATCTGCCGCTCGCCATTGGCGCACGGAATCATGCAATCCCTGATCACTGCAGCCAAACTGGACTGGACGGTAGACTCCGCGGGTACCGGCGGATGGCACATCGGTGAGGCGCCCGACCGGCGTGCGATAGCCGTTGCCAGGCGGTATGGCGTAGATATCAGTAGCCAACGGGCCCAGCAATTTCAGCCTCATCACCTAGACGAGTACGACCATATCCTGGTGATGGACCGGTCCAACCTCAGCCATGTATTGGCGATGGCCGATACGGCGGAGCAACGAAGCCGCGTTCAACTGTTTCTGGAAGACGACGAAGTACCTGACCCCTATTTCGGCGATCACCTTTTTGAGCCGGTGTATCAACTGGTCGCGGCCCGCTGCGAAGCGCTGCTTCAACAATGGCGGGATCAGGCATAAAAAAAAGCGCCACCGAAGCGACGCCTTTTCCAGATACTAAAACAAACAGTTCATACTATACTAAGTAATGCTGTTTTCGTTAAACGCGCCGTAGCGGCCGTTATATGTGAAGCCTTCAGGCTTTACTACCAAGCTAATTACTCAGGTTCGTGCAGCATAGCGTCAAGATCGTGCCAACCCGGTTTTGACAGAGGCCAAGCTCGGCAACACTAGTATGCATTTTTTTATTACCGATTGATAATCAGGAATAACTCGTGTTTGTTGTGCAAAAAAAGTCGTGTCCGACGAAAGATAGAGGGCCATTGTCTTCTTTTTTTGTGCAAAAGTTGTGGAGGCTGCTACCCAAATTGTGGCAGACCAGCACAGCCTAACGAATTTCCACAATCACCCTTGTTCGCCTGCCCCGTCTATGAAAGAAATTAGCTAAGTTTGTGGCATGAAGGCCGCAGAGATCAATCGGAAGTGGACAGCGTTACAGGGCCGAACCGCTCAGCAGTTTGGAATGGAGACACCAGACATCAAGGTTATGCTCTTTCTGATTGGCGTGCAGGAACTGGGCAAGGGCCCGTTGCAGTTTAGCAAAAGGCAGAAAGAGGAGTTGATGCACATCGCCACCTGCCGCCTGTTCAGCGCCATGGGTTTCTACGAGTTAGAGGGGCTCGATCAAGACGGTTGGCCGCATTGGCGGTTAGTTAAGCCCATTCCAAATTATACACTGTTAGAACAGGAAACGATTCTCAAATCGCTTATCATCGACTACTTCGAGGAAGCGATGCCGGACGAACATTTTTAGCGGTTGCCTTGGTGGGTGATCGAAGCGGGGCTGAGATGATAATCGTCAAACGTGCCGAGCAGACGACCACTGCGTGCTTGATGATCAGGCAGATCGGACAGTGGCTGGTGAGGCCGGGTCTTCGCCTAAAACAAGACAGATGAAAAAAATTTGCTTATTCGTTAGCTTTTTAGTGCTGCATGCGGCGGTTTATGCCGCGGCTCCGCCGCACAAGTATGTTCGCATCGCCACCCCGAAAGGGGCATGCATCGTGCTGCTGTATGACGAGACCCCGCTGCACCGTGATAATTTTATCCGACTCGTGCGGGAAGGGTATTACAACGACCTGCTGTTTCACCGCGTAATCGAAAACTTCATGATTCAGGGAGGCGATCCCGATTCGCGGTATGCCGCCGAAAGGCAACAGCTGGGCGATGGTGGCCCCGCGTACACCATCCCCGCGGAGTTCGTCGACAGCCTGTTCCATAAGAAGGGAGCCATAGGTGCCGCGCGCGATGACAACCCGGACAAGGCGTCGCACGGCTCCCAATTCTATCTGGTACAGGGCCGCCCATTCACCGACCGCGGGCTCGACAGCCTGGAGCAGCTTCGACTGGGTGGTCGCAAGATCCCCGCATCGCATCGCCAGCATTACAAAACGGTGGGGGGAGCCCCCCATCTCGACCAGAACTACACGGTGTTTGGCGAAATCGTAAAAGGCCTGGACGTGGTCGACAGCATTGCGGCCGAGCCCACAGATCGATACGACCGGCCGGTGGTCGATCAGCGGATGCAGATGCAGTTGCTCACCCGCCGCGAAGCCGTAGACCTCGAGCGCGAATTAGCGGGGCTGCCGCCTAAGAAAAACATTTTCACCTGGATTCAGGATTTATTTAGCGGCAAGCGGTGATTCGCCGCTGGCGCCCGCCTGCCTTTTGCGGCTACGGCTCCCGTTTGCCCTTGAAAATCCGGCGGAAAAATCCACCGGTCTTCTCCTTTAAATTTTTAGCCTCCTCGGCCGCATTCAACAGCCGTTCCTCGCGTGCCTTGCTAATGCCGGCGCATTGCTTGATGCCCTCAAGCAAACTCTTCCAGACCGTTTTAAAAAAAGAATGCGTTTCATCCCGTCGGTAGCTGATTGTTGCCGTGTGGTATACATCGTTCGCGTCGGGGTTGCTGTCGTTGATTACGAAGCTGGTTGCCAGGAAAGAAGCGACACGCATGGACGCGTTGGCGCCGTCTTCCCGCTGCTGCAGCAAGTTGATCCGCATATTGTCGTAGTCGAACCGCATTGTCCCCCATGCCCGGCTGTCGTTTGCCTGCATCGCAAAGCGTAGGCCCCGGATGTTGGCGCTGGCCACTTCGGCGTTGAGCAGCGGTGTAATGATCCGGTTGAGTGACCGGCCGTCCATGCGGCCGAGCGTACCCTTATAGGTATACGCCCCCTGCTTGTCCAGCAGGTCAAAGTCGAAGACGACCTGCAGCCGACCGCGGTTCATCAGGTAGGAGGTAAAGGACGCGGAGAGCATTCGGTTTTGGATCAGTGCCAGCGTGTCGTTAGTCACGTTGTACAGCACCCCGTCCGTACGGTCGAACGTGATTTCGCCCTCTCGGCCATATTTTGCACTCACTTCGCTATAGCGCAGGTCCACACCCCGCAGCAGCACCGAATCGATCTTCAGCTGCTGTTGCATACGTAGCAGCAGCTGATGGGGCGATTGGCCTACTTTATTCTCCACGACCTTCGGATAGCGCAGATCCTTAGCAATCGCTACCCGGGCGCTGTCGATATGCAGACTCCCCGCATATATTTTTTGCGAGCGGACAAACCGATGCAGGTCGATGTTTTCCAGGCGTATTTCCGGAAACACGAGCGTGGTCATCTCCGCGGCCGTTTTTTTGCGCCGATAAAACTCCCGGCGGCTTACCGCCGGAGCATACTCCAGTCCCGTGAGTACCACCCGCTTTTCTCCGGTGGCGATCCGGAGTCGTCCAAATTGCACAAAGTACAGGCTGTCAGCCGTCTCCCAACGAAACCCCGGTATGTCGACGTTGATAGACCGTGTATGGTAAAACCGCAGTGTGTCAAACTGCGACAGCGAGTCGATCAAGATATCGCGCGCCGCAAGGTTCACCCGCTGGAGGGCAATTTCCGTCATCGTGGAGTCCTTCTTTTTGGTGAAACGGAAGTTGATGTCTTTCATCCGCAGCGACCGTACCCCCACGGCATCGAGCACCGCCGATATCCGCTGGTAGAGCGTCCGCTGGTCGTTATCGATTGGCACCGTATCGTTGTAAGCGTGGTATTCATTGATGACATGCACGGAAGGCGTGTCCACGATGATGTCGCTGATGTGCAGCTGCCGCTGGCTGACCACGCGCCTGGGATGGAAGTTCCGGATCCTGAGGTGGGCAATATGGATATCGTACCGGTTGTCCGGCGCCTGTTGCCGCTGGTGCAATCGGGCGTATACGCCGGAATCCGGCGTCAGCCGAAGGTTTTTAATCGACGCATTGCCGGTGATCAGGCTGAAGTCGAGGTCGTCATAACTGATCCGGTAGAGGCCATCGCTGGAGCGGGCCACCAGTTCGGTCATGCGATCACGCAGCAGCGGCTTCCAATGCCTGCTGAGGTACCAAGAACCCGCCAGCGCCGCGATGATCAACACGCCTACGGCGCCAAGGATCCATTTCCATAAAGTCCGCATACAGTAGTAGCAAGTATTCGTTTATAATCGATAGCGACATCTTCATTCATCGTTAAAACAACGCATGGGTGATGAATGTTCACTAAAAATACGGAAATGTCCCCAAAAAATGACATCCCCTTGAAACGAAATTTATCATAAAAGCCGTATCTTCGACATACCATATGCGCGGTTTTCACTTTTCGAAATACATACCGGACAGCCTGCCGAGGGGCGGCTTCGATGAGCTGTTGAAGCTGTTTATGCAGCTGTTGCAGCACACGTCGGGCGATGCCCTGGAGGCGCTGGCGTGGCTCAACGAGCTGGATAGGCAGTATGGACTGACCAATGACGAATACGGCATCGGCGATTTCATCCAGGACCTTAAGGACCGCGGTTACCTCAGCGATGACCCCGGATCGGGCGAAATGCGCATTACCGCCAAAAGCGAGCAGTCCATCCGCCAGTCGGCCCTCGAAGAGATTTTTGGAAAATTGCGCAAAAGCGGTAAGGGCGACCACAACAGCAACCGCTCGGGGCTTGGCGAGGAGAAGAATGCCGACCGCCGCGAGTACCAGTATGGCGATACGCTCGACCAGATCGACATGACCGCCTCGATCCACAACGCGCAGATCAACCATGGCTTAGGCGATTTCCAGCTTACCGAGCGCGACCTCGAAGTGGAGGAGCGCGACTACAAGACGCTCACGTCCACCGTGCTAATGATCGATATCTCGCACAGCATGATCCTCTATGGCGAAGACCGCATCACCCCCGCCAAGAAGGTGGCTATGGCTTTGGCCGAGCTGATCCGCACGCGCTATCCGAAGGATACGCTGGACATCGTGGTGTTTGGCAACGATGCGTGGCCCATCGCGCTCAAAGACCTGCCGTACCTGCAGGTGGGACCCTACCACACCAACACGCTGGCGGGACTCGAACTAGCCACCGACCTGCTGCGCCGGCGCAAGACGCACAACAAGCAGATTTTTATGATTACCGACGGCAAGCCCACCTGTTTGAAGGAAGGCGGCCGCTATTACAAAAACAGCATGGGGCTCGACCGCAAGGTCGTCAACAAGACGCTCAACATGGCGGCACAGTGCAAGCGGCTCAACATTCCCATCACCACGTTCATGATCGCCCGTGACCCCTACCTGCAGCAGTTTGTCCGCCAGTTTACCGAAACGAATGGCGGCAAAGCGTTTTACAGCTCGCTGGACGGCCTCGGCGAATACATCTTTGAGGACTATATCCGCAACCGGAGGCGGACGGTGCGGTAATCTTGCATTAAGCTGTAGGCTATAAGCCGTAAGCTTCTATGCTGTTTGGCCGAAGGTATGTGATTGACGAACAGTATAACAACGTACAAACATAACCAATGCGAAACTTTAGAAATTATGATGTTTGGAAGTTAAGTCATGAATTGACCATTGAAGTTTATAAATTAACAGCATCATTTCCATCGGATGAAAAATATAGTCTTACTTCGCAAATGAGGCGGGCAGTTTCTTCGATCCCTGCAAACATAGCAGAAGGATGCGGTAGGGAGAGTGACAAAGATTTTAATCGCTTTTTGCACATCAGTTTAGGATCTGCACATGAGTTAGAATATTATTTCATATTAGCGCGAGATTTAAATATTCTTGAAAGCAACGAAGCCCAAGCATTCGGTGATAAAATCAATGACATAAAAAGGAAGCTATTTACACTGAGCAAAAAATTAAATTAAAAACACAACAAAGGCTGCCTACAGCATAGCGCTTAGAGCCTAAAGCTTATGGCATATAGCCTACAGCTTACAGCATAAAGCATAAAGCATAACATGACCGAAATAACGACACTAAAGGAACTCAAAAAATCCGGCTACCAATACCGGACGGTAAAAGAAGAACTACGGGCAAACCTCATTAAACAGCTTCAGGATAAGAAAGCCGAGTTTCAGGGCATCATTGGCTACGACGAAACCGTGATCCCCGAGCTGCAGACGGCGATCCTGTCGCGGCACAACATCCTGCTGCTTGGCCTGCGCGGCCAGGCCAAGACGCGCATCGCCCGGCTGATGGTGCACCTGCTGGATGAGTACGTGCCCTATGTGGCCGGCAGTGAGCTGTTTGACGACCCGTTAAATCCCATTTCGTGGTATGCGCGCAACGAAGTCGCGACCAAGGGCGACGATACGCCCATCGCGTGGCTGCACCGCTCGGAGCGGTATACCGAAAAGCTGGCCACCCCGGACGTGACCGTCGCCGATCTTGTCGGTGATGTTGACCCCATCAAGGCCGCCACGCTCAAGCTGACCTACAACGACGAGCGGGTCATCCACTTCGGACTGATCCCGCGCGCGCACCGCGGCATTTTTGTGATCAATGAGCTGCCCGACCTGCAGGCGCGCATCCAGGTGGCGCTGTTCAACATGTTGCAGGAAAAGGACATCCAGATCCGCGGGTTCAAGCTGCGCCTGCCACTGGATATCCAGTTTGTCTTTACGGCCAACCCGGAGGATTACACCAACCGGGGGTCGATCGTCACGCCGCTCAAGGACCGGATCGAAAGCCAGATCCTGACGCATTACCCCAAGACCGTTGACATCGCCCGGAAGATCACCTTCCAGGAGGCGCGCATCACCCCCGCGCAGCAAGCCGCCATTGAAGTGGACGGCCTGCTGAAAGACCTGGTGGAGCAGGTCGCCTTCGAAGCGCGGCAGAGCGAATTTATCGACCAGAAATCCGGCGTGTCGGCGCGGCTCACCATATCGGCTTATGAAAATCTGGTCAGCGCCGCCGAACGGCGCATGCTGGTCGCCGGAGCGGAGCGGACCGTAGCCCGGTTATCGGACTTTGTGGGCATTGTTCCCGCCATTACCGGCAAGATCGAGCTGGTGTACGAAGGCGAGCTCGAAGGGCCTGTGCATGTGGCTCACCGTCTTATAGGCGCTGCCATCAAGACGCTGTTTACCCAATATTTCCCCCATCCGGAGAAAGCCAAGAAGTCGAAGGCCGACAATCCCTACGAACGCATCGTCGACTGGTTTACGCTGGGCAACCGCCTCGAACTTACCGACGAGCTCACCGATGTGCAATACAAAAAGGCACTGATGGAGGTGCCCGACCTCCATGCACTGGTGAAGAAACTGCATCCCAAGCTGGCCGAAAGCCAGCGGCTGCTGCTGATGGAATTTGTGCTGCATGGTCTCGCGGAATATTCCCAGCTGAGCAAAAGCTACCTGCACGGCGGCATCAGCTTTTCGGACATGTTTGAGAGCCTGTTTGACGGGGGATTTGAGGATGAGGAGGAGCTATAAGCTGTAAGCAATAGGCAATAAGCTGTAAGCCGTAAGCTATAAGCTATAAGCATTAGGCTATAAGCCATAAGCCAAAAGCTGTAAACAATAGGCAATATGCCATAAGCAATACACAAGCGCCTAAAGCCTAAAGCCTACAGCCTACAGCTTAGCGCTTAAAGCCTAAAGCCTACAGCATAAAGCATAAAAAATGACCATACACGAACAACCTTTACGGGCATTCACCCAAAACGTATTTAAAGCCATGGGCTGCAGCGGAGCGCATGCCGCACAGGCTGCCGATGTCCTGCTTTCGGCCGACCTGCGCGGTGTCGACTCGCACGGCGTGGCGCGCCTCAGCGGATACGTGCGCCTGTGGGAGCAGGGCCGCATCAATGCGACGCCAGACATCCAAGTGGTGCACGAAACGCCAACAACAGCCACAGTCGATGGCGACAAAGGCCTCGGGCTGGTTGTCGCGCCGCAGGCCATGGAGATCGCGCTGGCGAAAGCGCGGCAGTACGGCTCCGGCTGGGTCGCCATCCGCAATTCCAACCATTTCGGTATTGCGGCATACCACGCGCTGAAAGCCGTGGCCGAAGACATGATCGGCTATTCGATGACCAATGCCAGTCCGCTGGTGGCTCCCACCTATTCGTCGGAGCGCATGCTCGGTACCAACCCCATGTGCTACGCCTTTCCCGCAGGGGCATACCCGCCGGTGGTGGTCGACCTGGCCACTTCCGCTGCCGCCAACGGCAAGCTGGAGATCGCCGAGCGTGCCGGCAAACCCATCCCCGAAGGGTGGGTGCTCGATAAAGCCGGTGCCTCCACGACCGAGCCGACCGCCCTCAAGCAGGGCGGCGTGCTGTTGCCGCTGGGGAGCGACTATGCCCACGGCAGCCACAAGGGCTTCGCGCTGTCGGCCACGGTGGATATCCTGTCCGGTGTGCTTTCGGGGGCCAACTATGGCCCTTGGGTGCCGCCGTTCGTGGCGTTTCTGCAGCCCGCGCCGGACGAGCCCGGTCTTGGCCTCGGCCACTTTGTGGGTGCGATGCGGGTGGACGGCTTCCGGCCGGTCGACGAATTTAAGCGGCATATCGATCAGTGGATTACGCGGTTTAAAGCCGCCAGGCGGATCGACGAGCAGCAGGGCGTGGTGATCCCCGGTGAGCCGGAAGACCAGGCTACCGCAGTACGTAAGGCCGAGGGCATTCCCCTGGCACCTGCGGTTTGGCAGGACCTAAAAGGATTGGCGGAGCGGTTTGGGATTGCCGGATTGTGACATTTGCATGCTTTTTGCTTAAATTTGTATATGCACGTTGAAAGAAATAAGGATGTTATCTTGCGAACGCTTGCCGAAAACAAGCAGGCACTTAGAAGCTATGGCGTCCGGGAAATCGGTTTGTTCGGTAGTTATGTAAGAGGCGACGCCAATTCAGACAGCGATGTAGATTTATTGGTAGATATTGAAAAAGAGCATAAGACATTCCGCAATTTTATGGCGCTAAACTATTACCTCGAAGATCTTTTAGGCGCAAAAGTTGATCTGGTCACCAAGCAATCCCTTAGTCCTTACATCGGTCCCCATATACTGAATACCGTTGCTTATGGTTAGCATCGATATTACGTATCTTTTTTTTCTTAAATTTGTATAATTTCAATAAATCAAGAAATGGTCACTTTACATCCACAGTATATTACCGATAGTGCAGGACAAAAGTTAGTTGTGCTTTCTCATCTTGAGTTTGAGACTTTGCTGGAGGAACTCGATGAGCTGGAAGATATCCGGTTGTACGACAAGGTGAAGACGGAAGATGATGGTAGTCGTATCTCGTTAAACGACTATTTAAATAAACGTAAGCTTAAAAATGTCTAATTATACCGTTGTCTTAACCAAAAAAGCGCAAAGACAATTGGATAAACTTTCGGACCATATTGTAGTGCCGATTTTGGTAGCCATAGAAGCATTAGCCAACGAACCGAGACCTCAAGGATATAAAAAGCTAAAGGGTAGGAGTGCTTACCGCATACGTGTAGGTAACTATAGAATCATTTATGACATTATAGATGCCGAGTTGATTATTGATGTGATAGCTGTGGGGCATCGAAAGGAAATATACGATTAACATCACTCCCCTCTCGCGGCAGCCCGAATCAACCGTTCCTCATCCTTCTTGCTCAGGCCCACACTCTGCTTTACGCCCTCGAAAATTCCCTGCCAGATCATTTTGAAGAATGAATACGTAATGGGCCGTTCAAAATCGATGTCGGCCACGTGGTATTCGCCATTGGCATCGGGGTTGCTCTCATTTACCACGAACAGGTTGATTAAGAACGACGCAACCTTCTGCGGATCCCGTTCGCCCGCTTCATCCTCCGCCTTCAGCACATTGATTTTAAGGTTGCGGTAGTCGAAATGCTGCGTGCCGCTGGTGCGGTGGTTGTTGGCGTGCATGTCAAAGCGGAGCCCCTGAATATCGGCGTTGGCAATCTCTGCGGGCATGAGCGGGGTGAGGACGCGGTTAAACAAGCGGCCATCCATGGGCCCCAGCCGGGCCTTATACGCGTGGCCACCCGCCTCGTCGAGCATGTCAAAGTCAAACCGCACGGACAGGTCGCCCGCATCCATCAATTTCGCGTTGACGTCGAGCACCATGGTGCGGTTTTCGGCCAGCGTGATCGAATCGTTAGTTGCATTGCTGACGAACCCGCTGATGCGGTCGAACGTCACCTTGCTCGCTTCGCGGCTTTTTTCCGCCAGTTGCGCGAAGCTCACATCCAAGTCGTCAATCAGCACCGAATCAATGGCCAGCGGCACCTTGAGGTTGAGCAAGTGCTGATGCGGTGATCGGCCGATTTTGTTTTCAATGGGTTCCGGGTAAAACAAGTCTTTCGACACATCAATGGTGCCGCCGCGCTCGATGCGGAGTAAATCAGCCACCACCGCCTGCCGTGTCGACCACTCCGCCAGGCGAATGCCCGACAGCTCTACACGCGGGATATCCATATCCACCATATCCTCCGCCACCTTTTTATGACTGTAAAACTCCGCCATGCTCACAATCGGGTAGTACCGGAGGCTGTCAAAGAGCAACCGTCCCTCATCGGTGTTTGCCCGTAGTGCGTTCAGCGTTAGGGTGTACAGCCCGTCGGGCCGAATATATTCCACATCGGATACCTCAAGGTCGATGGCATGCGTTCCGTAGAAGCGTGCCGTGTCCATTTCCGACAGCGAATCGATAAAAAAATCATCGACCACCAGGTCAACGGTTGCTATGGCAAGCCGCGTGGAATCGGCCGTTTGCCGCAACGCGAACCGTCCGCCGTTCACCGCGATTCGACCTATTTTTAGTTCACGTGCAAATCCGGCAATGCGCTCGTACAGCGATTTCGCTGTTGTGTCTATAGCCGTGGTATCGTTGTACGCGTGGTAGCGGTTGGTCAGGCGGATGGCCGGCGTGTCGATGGTGAGGCTGCTGAGGTGCAGCTTCTTGCTGAGGAGCATGCGGAGCAGTCCGGTACCGCCGATGCGGATCCGTTGAGCGGAGACGTCGTATGTCAGGTCGGGTGCCAGCTCCTGCTGTTCCATGCGCGCATAGATCCCGGTATCAAGCGTCAGCTGCACAGCTGTCAGGGAAGCATTTCCCGTCAGGAGCGAAAAATCGATTTCGTCGTAGCTGATCCGGTATAAGCTGTCGGTGCCGGTGAGCACCGCCTCCTGCAGCCGGGTCTCTACCAGGGGTTTCCACCGCTTGCTGAGGTACCAGGTACCGATTAAGATCAATAAGATTAGGCCGGCTGCGATGCCGATGAGCCATTTCCAGATCGGTTTCATCTAAGGAAGAAACACGGGAGGGGTAGGAAATGTTTGCCTTTTGGCAGACAATGGCGCTTCGATTGCTTGGCTGGGCGTTAGACCTCCAGACTCAGGCGCTTTTCCTTACTGATGATGTCGGCGATGCTGGTGTCGTTGAGGATCTGCAGCATGGCGTTGCGCACGTCGACAAACGTGTCGCGGATGCCGCACACCTCTTCGGACTTGCACTCGTCGCAGCTGCGGTAGAAGTTGAGGCTCACGCAGGGCAGCAGGGCGATGGGCCCGTCGATGAGGCGCATCACCTGCGACAGTCGGATATCTTCCGGTGCTTTGTTGAGGCTATAACCTCCCCCAGCCCCTTTTTTACTATATAGAATGCCCGCGTTGCGCATTTCCAGCAGGATCTGCTCCAGAAATTTTTTGGGTATATTTTCCTCCTCCGCGATACGCATGATCTGCATCGGCTCATTGCCGTAGTTACGGCCCAATACGATCAACGCTTTGATGGCGTATTTTGTCTTTTTAGATAACATGCACTATTCCTATGTAATACGTTGATTACAAAGATACAATAAATTAGTAATTTTGTAGCGTCAACCTAAGTCGGCCCGTTAAACAAGAATAATGTGGACGGAAGACTAAGAGCAAGAAGGCGTTAAGCAGGCAGCATAAACCCTCCGTTAAGCGTTAAAAGTCGCCTAGGAGATTTGCGGTTGCACGCTGAAGCACTACCTTGGTAGCAAAGATCCAAGCGACGAGTTTTTTTGCTTACTTTTTTTGCGGAAAAAAAAGTAAGGTCAACTCGCGATAAAACCGTATCTTGGTATATTATTTGAGAAAACAGGACTGGAGACAAACACAAAACACGATTGATTAGATGGGATTATTTTCATTTGGAAGTAAGAAAAAAGTCATACAATTTCCTATAGGTGAGCTATTAAAGACCGACATTCACTCCCACATTCTTCCCGGCATAGACGATGGGTCGCCCGACGTGCAGACGTCGCTGGCGCTTATGCGGGGCTTGGCTGAGATGGGGTACGAAACCCTCATCGGAACTCCCCATGTAATGGCCGACCTTCACCGCAACGACCGGGAAACCATTCGCGCGGCTTATGAGCAGCTGCAACAAGCCGTAAATGAAGATCCCACACTTCCCAAGCTCCATTATGCAGCCGAGTTTATGATGGACGAAGGATTCGGCCAGTTGGTCAGGCAGGGGTCACTTATCCCGTTAGGAACGGAGAAACACCTGCTGGTGGAAACCCCTTATTTGTACCGCCCATTGAATTTGGAATCCTATATTTTCGAGGTGCGTGCCGCAGGCTTTACGCCTATTCTGGCACACCCCGAGCGTTATCACTATCTATTTAATAAGCCGATCGACTACGAGCGGCTCAAAGAATTAGGCTGCCTGTTTCAGGTCAATTTGCTGTCGCTGATGGGCTATTACGGCAAATCGGAGAAGGATGCGGCCAGTTGGTTAATCGAAACCGGCATGGTCGATTTTTTGGGCACGGATTTGCACCATGAAAAACATTTGGCCCGCCTGCGGCGGTTTACGGTTGACCAACGACTGGTTAAATTCCTCGAAAACGGAACGTTCCGGAATCAGCAACTCGTTGCAACAGCAGTAGTTAGTTAATCCTTGAACACGTCTACCAATTATATATTGTATTCTTTATCAGAATGTTTATTTTTGCAGCCAATTATGTACTATCAAACCTATACCTGGTTGTAAGAAAATACGTTAGCTTATGGGTTATACAATAACCGAATATATGCGAAAATTTTTGTTTGCTCCTTCGTTTCGCGCTTTACTGGGTGTGGTCGTATTCGCTGGTCTGTTTGCCTCCTGTGGATCACGGCAAAATCTGGTGTATTTCAGTGATTTGCCCGATACGGTGGCGTATCGAGTGGCGATGGGCGACGTAGAAGAGCCGACCGTGCAACCGAACGATGTGCTGCGAATCACGGTGAATAGCTTAAATGCTGAAACCAACCGGTTATTCAATGCCGGGACCATTCAATCGGCTGAAGAAAGCCGGTATGCGGGTGCCGAAGAAGGCAGCGTTGGGCAGCAAGGGTACCTCGTCAATGCCGACGGTTACATCAGTTTTCCCGTATTGGGCCAGGTACAGGTAGAAGGGCTTACCCGTGATCAACTTCGCCAAAAGATGGTCTTGCTCGTAAGTGAATACGTTAAGGACCCCATCATTAATGTCCGGTTCACAAATTTTCGCATTACGGTGGTGGGAGAAGTCCGAAACCCATCTACGTTTACGGTTCCTACGGAACGGATCAACATTGTCGAGGCATTGGGATTAGCCGGTGATATGACGGAATTTGGTAAACGCGATAATGTGCTGCTCATCCGGGAAATTGGCGGCAAGCGCACGATGGTTCGTCTTAATCTGAATGATAAGGAAACGCTCAATTCCCCTTATTTTTACCTGCGTCAAAATGACGTGGTATACGTAGAGCCTACTCGCTACCGAGATCCGAGCGGCGATCGCTCACTCCGAATTCTATCGGCTGTCTTTTCTGGTCTTACCACTGTGGGCCTGTTCCTACAGCGCGTACTCTAATCCTTAAGATTTTTCGATGAACACCAAAATACCGCAAGAACACGACGAAGAGCAAATAGACATTAGAGCGTTATTAACTAACTATCTCCGTCATTGGCATTGGTTTGTCATTTCTATTTTATCATGCTTGCTTATAGCATTTTTATATTTGCGCTATGCGACGCCACAATACCAAATAAGCAGTACGCTGTTAATTAAAGACGATAAAAAAGGCGGTAATGTGCCGGATATGGCGGCATTCGCGGATTTAGGATTTGGACAGTCGGGACAGAATATTGCCAACGAGATTGAAGTCTTAAAAAGTAAAGGATTAATGCAGCGTGTCTTAACTGCGCTGTCGTTGCATGTTTCCTATTTCGAGGAATCCGCGCTACAATCTACGGAGCTTTATGCAGACAGTTTACCGCTCCGTGTGACGCCTCGAAACATTGATACGTTAGCTTATGAAATCGATTTAGAAATTCGTGCGAAAGGCGGCAATCAATTCGAGTTGTTGGAGGAGGATGAGACCGTTGGCGAATATACGTTTGGGACGGAAATTCAACGCCCTTATGCCCGTTTTACGGTTACTGCGATTCGGCCTATGGAAAAAGGAACTTTGATTCGCATCGTATTTAATGATCTTCGTAAACTAGCCAACTACTACAACAATGAGATTTTGATTGAACCGGTGAACAAGGAAGCCAGTGTGCTGACCATCACCCTTATTGAACCGGTTAAGCAAAAAGGGGTCGATATTGTCAATAAATTGGTTGAGTTATATAATCGGGAAGCGCTTGAGGACAAAAACCAAATTGCAGCAAGTACAGTGGAGTTTATTGACGACCGGCTCAAGTTGCTCGTATCCGAGCTCTCCGATGTGGAGGCCGATGTCGAGCGTTACAAACGCGAACACGAGATCACGGGTGTCAGCTCGGAGGTTGAACAGTACTTGGAGCAGGCGGGGGAGTATAACCGACGTGTGGCGGAGTATGAGACGCAGCTCCGCGTGTTGACTTCTATTGAAGAATACCTACAGAATGACGATAGCGGCAATCAGCTAGTGCCCAGTGCGCTGGGGATTCAGGACGTTACTTTGCAAAACTTAATCGCTCAGTTTAATGAATTGCAATTGGAACGACAACGTTTATTGCGCACGACACAGGAAAGCAACCCGCTGGTGCAAACAGTAGACGAACAACTTGAAAATTTACGACGCAATATTCAGGAAAACCTACGTAACATTAAAACTGGCTTACAGATCACATTGAATAATTTGAAGGCGAATACCGGCCAATTCCAAAACCGCATTCAGCGGGTTCCTACCGTAGAGCGGGACCTGTTGGAAATCCAGCGTGAGCAAGGCATTAAGGAGCGTTTATACGGCTATTTATTACAGAAGCGAGAAGAATCGGCCATCTCTATGGCATCGAATACGACTAATTCGCGGATTATCGATCCAGCCATGGCGGGCGATACACCGGTCAAGCCAAAAAAGATACTGGTGTTACTGTTTGCTTTGATCATCGGTGTGGGCGCTCCTATGGGCATGTTATATGCAAAGGACCTTTTAAATGACAAAATTCAAACCCTAAAAGATGTGACAAGCGTTGTGGACGTGCCCATTTTGGGCGAGTTGAGCCATAGCGACGGAAAAGAAGTGTTGGTGGTGAATAAGTCCGTCCGGACGGAAATTGCAGAGTTATTTCGGTTGATCCGAACAAATTTACAGTTTGCAGCGAATGGCGGCACGAATCAGGTCATTATGGTCACTTCCAGCATGAGCGGCGAAGGCAAAACTTTTTTCGCCATCAACCTAGCTGCCAGCTTAGCGATCACCGGCAAGAAGGTGGTGGTATTGGAATTCGATATCCGTAGGCCACGAGTACTTAAGGATATTAACCTCCAAGCCAAAAATCCCGGAATAACCAATTACTTAGTTGACGAGCGGTTAACCGTTGATGAACTGGCTTTTGAAACGGGGCTGGTCGAGGGGTTATCGGTCATTGGCGCCGGTCCCATTCCGCCCAACCCGGCGGAGTTACTAATGAGTCCGCGGATTGCGTTGCTCTTTAACGAATTGCGGCATCGATACGATCACATTTTGGTAGACACATCGCCTGTTGGACAGGTGGCCGATGCGTTCACCTTAGCTAAATATGCCGATATGGCAGCCTATATGGTTCGCTACAACTATACCTTTAAGCAAAATGTCCATGTTATTAAGGATGTTTATGAAAATAAAAAGATCCATAATGTCATGGTGGTCATGAACGATGCCAAGGCTGAGAATGGCTACGGTTATGGATATGGCTACGGTTATGGATATGGTTATGGTTTGGACGAAAGACAATCGCTGTGGCAACGCATCAAACACCGTATCGACCCTAACAGTCGCCGAAGCTGGAAATATAAAAAAATTCGGTAACCCGTTTTCGTGTGTACGTCATTGCGATGCCATCGGCCCGTGCGACCCGACCGCGAAGCAGGCTTGTTGCCGAAGCAACTAAGCAACTATTAACGTCATAGCGAATTGAAGGTGACGGTGATGTGAGTGAATGAAGTAATCTTTTCTTGCAACCCCAAAAAATTCCGAGTACCTTTGTTACTCAAATAGGTGCCCATGCTTGATTCGCTCATTACTTCCAAAACACGCCTTCGACTATTGGTCAAGTTCTTTATCAACGCGGCCAATCAAGGTCATATGCGTGGCTTGGCAGAGGAATTCAATGAATCGACCAATGCCATCCGCAAAGAGCTTAACAACCTTTCCAAAGCGGGTTATTTAGAAAAAAAGACAATTCAAAACCGGATTGCATATCGGGCAAACATTAAGCACCCTCTATTTACCCCCTTGCAAAACATCGTGCATAAATACCTAGGTTTGGATACCATTGTCAGTCGTGTCCTGGATCGAATGGGTGACGTGCAACAGGTGGTGCTCACCGGTGACTATGCCGAGGGGCGCGACACCGGTACCATTGAAGTGACCATTGTCGGCCAGTCACTCAACGAAACATACCTTGATCAATTAGCAGTCAAAGTCGGAGAAACAATCGACCGTAGGGTAAAATTTACGCTGTTGAAAACACCGATGAATAACGGGTTGGTGTTGTATCAGCAGGCCGACTGAAATAGTCATACAGATTTAATCTTCATTTTTCCAGAATGGCTTCATTTTTGCAATGAAGCATCCACAGATAGATCGATAAGGCAATGCGCTTTTGTAGTTACTTGAAGAATAAAGGGCTTTATGCTTCAATCAACCAGTTTAAGCTGCTTTTCTCGATCAAGGGAAACATCTACCAGGAGTAAACATACCATTTAGTTTCGTATAGAAATCATCACTTTTCTATACAGTGAATTTTGTCTAATAACATTGATGCATACTGCTATGTATGTACAATGTTTGGTAATTGTTTGATTTAGGTAGCATATGAACTATTTCGATTTTACAAGTCTTAAAACGATCCCGAGATGGGTCATCTTGCTCATTGACACCTGTTTAATGGCTTGGGCATTTTCCACGGCGTATTTTTTCGTTCAGGACTTTTCCGTTAGCCGTGTTATCCAACCAGAATTTGCTTCTTTATTGTTAACGTATACTTTATTGGCGCTTTTCGTGTTATACGTTTTGCGTACGTATACTGGTTTAGTCCGGTATACCAACACCGCGGATATTGCCCGTATACTCAGCACCACGCTCTTGACCACGCTGTCGTTTGGCATATTGCTCTGGATGGGTGCGACGCCGTTGGTGAAGCTATCTTTTCCAGAAATATGGAAATTATTGGTGCTCAATTGGTGCCTCAGCACATTGGTACTCATTCTATTGCGTCTTACGACGAAGCAGGTGTATTATTTTTTGGCCGCAAGCCATGGCGTTCACAAGACAAAGGTCGCTATCTACGGGACGGATCACCGGGCTATCATGGTTCGGCAGGCTCTTCGAAGTTTGTCACAGCCTGGGGTTCAGGTGGTCGCTTTTGTCGATCAGGCGCGGGCCCGGTTGCGTAGCACCATTGAACAGTGTAAGGTATATCACATTAAAGATTTAATCAGGTTAAAGGAGAAACACCAGGTCTCTCAACTTTTTCTGGTGAAAGAGCAATTAGATAGTCGTGACAAGCAAGTGCTGATTGAACGTTGTTTACGGTTGGGTATTAAAGTGATGACGGTACCACCCGTACAACAATGGATATCCGGACAGATCAGTCCTCGACAAGTGCAAAGCCTCCGCATTGAAGACCTACTGGAACGTAAACCCATTGTGATAAATAACCAACGTGTAAGTAAGGACCTGCGCGGCAAGCGGATTTTAGTCACGGGTGCGGCGGGCTCTATTGGCTCAGAAATTGTGCGCCAAATCATGGGTTTCCACCCTGAGCAAGTCATCCTTTGTGATCAGGCGGAAAGTGCGCTACATGACGTGCAATTGGAATTGCAGGGACAATATACAGGAAAAACGTTTATTCCGTATATGGCCGACATTTGTAACACCAAGCGTATGGAGGTGCTCTTTGCAACCTATCGGCCGCAGGTGATTTTTCATGCCGCGGCATATAAGCACGTACCGATGATGGAGGTTCATCCCGCAGAAGCGGTACTCACCAATGTAGGTGGAACCAAACTGTTGGCCGATTTGGCGATTGCCTATGACGTGGAAAAATTCGTCATGATTTCCACCGATAAAGCGGTGAATCCGACGAATGTGATGGGCGCATCCAAGCGCATTGCCGAAATTTATACACAGAGCCGCAATGCAGAGACGAGAGGTACCCGATTTATTACTACCCGATTTGGTAATGTATTAGGATCTAACGGTTCAGTAATCCCACGCTTCCGCAAGCAAATCGAAGAAGGCGGCCCCATCACCGTTACACATCCTGAAATTACTCGCTATTTTATGACCATTCCAGAGGCCGTACAGTTGGTGCTGGAAGCTGGTACAATTGGGCACGGTGGCGAGATTTTTGTGTTTGATATGGGTAAGCCCGTTAAGATTGCAGATTTGGCAACCAAAATGATATTACTGGCCGGTCTAAAACCGGGTGTCGATATTGATATTGTTTATACCGGCCTGCGGCAGGGAGAAAAACTTTACGAAGAACTGCTTAATGATGCAGAAATGGTGCTGCCCACGCATCACCAAAAAATTAGTATTGCACGAGTCCGTTCCTATGGGTTTGAACAAGTGAGGCGACAAGTTAATGATTTATTACAAGCCGCATCGGAACAACGAACAGCAGATATTGTGCGGCAGATGAAGACTATTGTCCCCGAATTTCGGAGTAACAATTCTCCATATGAAAAGTTTGATAAGGATTTTAAGAATGAGCGGTTAATTGCTCATTAACATTAACTTGATAGAAGAGTTAACATGTTCGTATTAAAAACAAAATATCCCTTTCCCGTCAATCGTGCTACCACGGTAGATTTGCGTGCACAATTGTTGCCGGGCATCGCCGGCGGCCCGGCTCATCTGGAATCCGCGACTGCCATGGTGCAGGGATTGGCTACTTTGGGATACCGACATTTGATCACTACGCCTCGACTCAGTGGACCAAATTACCAAGCTGCCGACCAAGCGATCCAGCAAGCTGCAGCCCAGCTTCAGCAACATGTGGATCAATATGGAATCGTGGTGTCAATTACTCCCGCCGCGGAATACCGTATCGGCGAAGGTTTTGAAGAGTTTGTCAAACAATACCCGATCCGGGCCCTTCCGGGCAATTATGTATTGCTGGATATCACCAATCACGATTCGGTAAGAGAATTAAAGGGACCGATTTTTGAGCTGCGTGCTCGAGGCTATGAACCGGTCATTGTACAACCTGAGAACCTTCCGGAATTGATACGAAGCATGGCAGCAATTGAATATTTACGAGATTTGGGCTGCTTTTTCCAAGTCAACTTATTGTCTTTAGTAGGACACTACGGACGTCGAGCAAGTTCCTTTGCAGCTAAGCTTTTAAAGGCAGGCTATGTAGACTTTTTAGGATCAAATGTTCGTAATCCCCAGGACTTGTTATTGCTGCAAACCTTTGCTGTAACTCCAACAATTGGTACATTACTCGAACAAACCAAATTTAGAAATGGAGAACTGGTTTTTTCAGAAATGTCGGAGTAACCGCTCAACAAATGGAAGTAGGATTTGAATCTTGTAAAAAAACGAGTACCTTTGTTGCTCGTTACGTTTATATAGAATGTTGCAACCTTTAGTGATCTTTAATTCTTATTTCCTTAAATGAACATCACAAACATCTGTTGCATTGGGGCGGGCTATGTGGGCGGTCCCACCATGTCGGTGATCGCCCAGCAGTGCCCGGACATCCGGGTCACAATAGTGGATATCAACGAGGCACGCATCGCCGCATGGAACGGAGAAGACCTTTCGAAGCTGCCGGTCTACGAGCCGGGGCTGGCCGAGGTGGTGGCCGAGGCCCGGGGGCGCAACCTGTTCTTCTCCACGGACATCGACAAAGCCATCGACGAGGCGCAGATGGTGTTCATCTCGGTCAATACGCCCACCAAGACCTACGGCAAGGGCAAGGGCCAGGCGGCAGACCTAAAGTACATCGAGCTCTGCGCGCGGCAGATTGCCGCCGTGGCCAAGGACGACAAGATCATCGTGGAGAAATCCACCCTGCCGGTGCGCACGGCCGAAGCGCTGAAAAGCATCCTGCATAACACGGGCAATGGCGTGAACTTCCACATCCTGTCCAACCCGGAGTTTTTAGCGGAAGGGACGGCCATAGCCGACCTGCTTTCGCCCGACCGGGTGCTGATCGGCGGGGAAGATGCCGAAGCGGTGGAAGCCCTGGTATCGGTTTACAGCCGGTGGGTCGACCGCAGCCGCATCCTGACCACCAACCTGTGGTCCTCGGAGCTGTCCAAGCTCACAGCCAATGCCTTCCTGGCCCAGCGGGTATCCTCCATCAATGCCATCTCCGAGCTCTGCGAGAAGACCGGGGCCAATGTGGACGAGGTGGCCCGGGCCATCGGCACCGACAGCCGCATCGGGCCCAAGTTCCTGAAAGCCTCGGTGGGTTTCGGCGGTTCGTGCTTCCAGAAGGACATCCTCAACCTGGTGTACATCGCCCGCAGCTACGGGCTGCAGGAGGTGGCCGACTACTGGGAGCAGGTGATCCTGATGAACGACCACCAGAAGCGGCGCTTTGCCGACAACATCGTGCAGACGCTGTACAATACCGTGTCGGGCAAGAAGATCGTCTTCTACGGCTGGGCATTCAAGAAAGACACCAACGATACCCGGGAGTCGGCGGCCATCTATGTGGCCGATGCGCTGCTGGGTGAGGAAGCTGAGATTACGATATATGACCCGAAGGTGCCGGCCGAACAAGTCTACCGCGACTTGGATTACCTGGGTACGCGGAGCCCGGAGGAAAACCGGCGGCTGGTCACGGTGATTACAGACCCTTATGAGGCGGCGAGTGACGCTCATGCCATCGCCGTGCTGACCGAATGGGATGAATTCAAGACGTACGACTGGCAGCGCATCAAGGAGGACATGATGAAACCGGCTTTTGTGTTTGATGGAAGGAAGCTGCTAAGCGACATTAATTTGTTGGGACTTGGGTTTAAATATTACGCCATTGGCAAATCAAACGATTAATTGATAGGATGACGACTTTAGTAACCGGGGCGGCAGGATTTATTGGATTTCATTTAGTAGAGGCCCTCTTGAGGCGAGGGGAGAAGGTTGTTGGCATTGACAATATCAACAATTATTATGATGTTGACTTAAAATATGCCCGGTTAGCAGCGAGTGGCATCGAAAAAGCAGCGATAATAGAGGGACAAGCGGTTCGAAGTGAATCTCATGTTGTCTACCAGTTCCAAAAGCTGGACATCATCGACCTGCAGGCTTTGGATAAGCTCTTCATGGATCACCAGTTTGATGTAGTAATCCACTTAGCTGCCCAACCGGGGGTAAGGTATTCGCTGGAAAACCCATACGCATATATTCAGTCAAATGTACTCGGATTTATGAACATTCTCGAATGTTGCCGCCATCACCGCATCAAGCATTTGGTGTATGCTTCTAGTTCTTCGGTCTATGGCATGAACGCTAAGATTCCGTTCAGTGAAGACGACCGCGTGGATCACCCAGTCAGTGTATATGCCGCTACCAAAAAAAGCAACGAATTGATGGCCCACACTTACAGTCACTTGTATCATTTGCCGACTACAGGTTTGCGGTTCTTTACGGTGTATGGGCCTTGGGGCCGGCCTGATATGGCACCTATGCTGTTTGCCGATGCTATTGAAAACGGCCAAGCTATCAAAGTCTTCAATGGGGGGGATATGCAGCGCGATTTTACCTACGTTAGCGATATCGTTGAAGGAGTCGTCCGCGTTGCGGAAGACATTCCGGTTGAGGATCAGAAGGAACCATACTACCGAGTTTTTAATATAGGTAATTCGAAACCTATCCAATTGATGGACTTCATCATCAAAATGGAGCAGGCAATGGGTAAAAAAGCTAAGCTGGACTTCTATCCCATGCAACCAGGGGATGTCAAGGTAACGTATGCTGATACCCACAACCTCGAATTAACTACCGGATATAAGCCCAGTATCGACTTAACCACCGGCGTAGGCCGGTTTGTCGAATGGTATAAACGATACCAATCAGGCAAAAATTGACAAATAAACGTATAAAACTATTAATCAATGAATCCTACACACACTCCATCTTCGATCTCCAACGCGCGCATTGCAGTAATTGGTTTGGGCTATGTCGGTTTACCCTTGGCAATCGAATTTGGGAAGAAATACGATGTGCTTGGTTTTGATATTAACGCCGAGCGTGTCGCCGAATTGCAAGCGGGCAAGGATCGAACCCAGGAAGCAAACTTAGAAGACTTGCACCGAACAATTACACTGAAGCAAAGTCAGGACGAAGAAAATGAAAAGGCTACTCCGCTGGATATTCGCATAGGCTTGTCTTTCTCTGCTAACGTAGATGACTTACACCCGTATAACACGTACATCGTTACGGTGCCCACGCCTATCGACCAATTCAAGGCACCAGACCTTACCCCGCTGATCCGGGCCTCCGAGATGTTAGGCAAGGTGCTGTCGCCTGGGGATATTGTCATTTACGAATCGACGGTGTACCCCGGCTGTACTGAAGAGGATTGCGTGCCAGTACTGGAGCGAGTATCTGGTTTACGATTCAACAAGGATTTCTTTGCAGGTTACTCCCCCGAGCGGATCAATCCCGGTGATAAGGTTAATACGCTAATTAATATCAAAAAAGTAACCAGTGGTTCTACTCCTGAAATTGCCGACCGCGTGGATCAACTGTATAGATCTATAATCGCGGCAGGGACGCATAAGGCGCCGAGCATCAAGGTTGCAGAAGCTTCGAAAGCCATTGAGAATGCTCAGCGAGATGTCAATATTTCGTTTGTCAACGAATTGGCCTTGATCTTCGATCGGGTGGGCATTGATACCCACGATGTCATCGAAGCGGCAGGGACGAAATGGAACTTTCTCAAATATCGACCCGGTTTAGTTGGGGGACATTGTATTGGGGTGGATCCGTATTACTTGGCACATAAAGCTCAGTCACTCGGTTATCATCCACAGGTTATCCTTTCCGGCCGCCGTGTAAATGATCAGATGGGAGCTTTTGTAGCGGGTAAAGTGGTTAAATTGATGATTCAAAAGGATCATAAGATTAAAGATGCTCGTGCGTTGATTATGGGTGTCACTTTCAAGGAGAATTGCCCGGATATCCGGAATACACGTGTTGTTGACATTTACCATGAGTTGGTGCAATTCGGTTTGATTGTTGATATTTATGACCCTTGGGCAGATAGGGAGGAGGTAAAGCAAGAGTATGGAATAAATATCCTCGCTGAGATAGATCCAAATTTTGTCTATAATGCGATAATTGTTGCCGTAGCCCATGACGAGTTTTCAAATTTCGATTATAAAAAGATTAAGGCCAACAACAGCGTAATTTTTGATACCAAAGCATGTTTAGATAGGAAGCTCGTGGATGGAAGGCTATAGTCGAGTATCGTTGGATAGTCGAGAACAAGAGATGGAAATTTATTGGCTAGTTACGGAACAAACGTCATTTCAATTCTCATGAAAACCGGTATAATTATTCAGGCTCGGTTAGGGTCTAGTCGACTTCCAGAAAAAATAATGCTTCCTATTGCAAATGGTATAAATCTTTTACAAATTATCATCGATAGGTTAATACAATTGGAATTACCTATCGTCATAGCCACAACTGACCAGCCTATTGATGACAAATTAATCGAATATTTGTCCAGTAGGGGGATTTCATTCTTTCGTGGACCTGAGAGCCATGTTCTCAGTAGATTTATTGGTGCTGCGGAAACGTTTGGATTTGATGGTGTGGTAAGAGTTTGTGCGGACAACCCATTTATAGATATTCGTTATCTCCAGAATCTTATTTCGTTATGGAGCGATAAAATAGATTATCTTTCGCATTCATATAAAAATGTCCCAACGGTACTCTCCCATTTCGGGGTATTCGCGGAACTTGTTTCACTGAAAGCGCTTAAAAAAGTACTTCTTTTAGGGGAGAGCAATCAGAAGTATTTCGAGCATGTAACATTTGGAATTTATAGCAATCCTGGTTTATTCGATATTAAGTTGGTTGACATCACAGAAGATTTACGTTCTTATGATGGGATAAGATTAACGATCGATACTAAAGAGGATTATTTGAATCTCCTAAAAATTTACAAGCAATTTGTAAATGACTATGTAAACTTAGATTTCCGCACCGTCGGAAAGTGGATTCTTACTCAACCTAACCTGCTTCGTAGTATGAAAAGCAATATTACTAATAATACAAAATAAAGTTATGAAGGACAATGGAACTTATATTATCGGAGAAATTGGCCAAAACCACAATGGCTCGGTAGACTTGGCGAAACTTATCATCGACTTAGCTTGCCGTCCAATTGAAGAAGATCTTTTTGGTCTCGTATTGAAACCAATGGATGCAATTAAATTGACCAAGAGGGATTTATCTCAAGAGTTGTCAAAATCTCAAATGAACGCTCCTTATGATTCGCCACATTCATTTGGAAAAACCTATGGCGATCACAGAAAGGTATTAGAGTTGGACGACGAGGAACATTATGAAGTCTACAGATATGCAAAGGAAAGAGGTATAGACATGGTAGAGACCCTATGTGCAATAAAGTGTCTCTCCTTGCTAAAGTTATTTACCCCCGATTACTTGAAAGTAGCGAGTAGGGATCTCACAAATCTACCGCTTTTAAGCGCTATGGCAGAGACGAATATACCCATTATTTTATCAACGGGTATGGCGGGAAAAAAAGAATTAGATGATGCTCTTGATATCATATCGAAGTATCATAACGCAATCAGTATTTTACATTGCGTTTCACAATATCCTACTGAACCCAAAAATGCGAATCTAAATACCATTAAGTATTTGCAGAAACAATATGGGGCATATACTATTGGCTATTCAGATCACACAATTGGTATAGCGACACCCCTAGCCGCAGTAGCTATGGGGGCAAGGATTATTGAGAAACACATAACAATAGATCGTAGAATGAAGGGGACGGATCAAGCCAGTTCACTCGGTCCTGATGGGGTTAATCGGATGGTACGTGATATTCGCGTTCTCGAGATGTCTTTAGGAAAAGAGGAGATTTTTGTTGACCCAATCGTTTCTGCTGCGAGAACGAAATTAGAGAGATCTATTGCAATTAAAAAGAACTTACGGAAAGGGGATGTAATTACTGAAGATAACATTCACCTACTATCTCCAGGTGATGGTTTTAAATGGAGTGAAAAGCATCTAGTGATTGGTAAAGTGGTGGTTGAGGACATTTCCATGGACGAAATTGTTTATCCGAAACATATAGGTTATGTGGTCAGTTGATAGTTGTAAGAGTATCATTGACTGCTGGGGACAGAAAACTATTTATTCCCCTAATTTAGAACGGATTGATTCGAAACTGCTTTCGGGTATTGCTGTTGATTTTAAGGCGGACTATGAAAGATATTATCCTAACCAGAGTCGCAATCTCGATGAAATAAAATATTTCCCTGGCCTATTGGCAACTTTTTTTTATCGTATCTCGCGGTTTCTTTTTTTATCCGACGATGAAGAACAGGCTCGGGAATTTTCTTCTGTTGGGTTTGCACTGTCCTCTATGGAAATTTACTTCTCTTCTTCAATAAAAAGTGGACTGAAAATAAACCATGGCTTGGGAACAATTATTGGAGCACGGGTTGAAATTGGAAAGAATGCTTTAATCCATCATAATGTTACATTTGGAGACAAAAATGGTAGAAGACCCAAGATTGGTGATGAGGTCACGGTATACCCGGGAGCCATTATTATTGGTGACGTGAACATTGGCGATAGAAGTATTATTGGTGCAAATACAACTGTTTTGAAGTCTGTACCCAGCGGTTCACGAGTATCAGGTATTTTTAAGTGAAAAAGTTATGTGGATTCCAAAATTGATTGCTAGCGACATAGACGGTGTTTGGACGGACGGTGGTATGTTTTATGATCAAAGCGAAAATGAGTTGAAAAAATTTAATACCTACGATAGTGCAGGTGTATTGTTTGCGATAAGGTCGAATATTCCAATAGCAATAGTAACAGGCGAAGATACTAAAATCGTAAGGCGGCGGGCTGATAAATTGAAAATTGAACATTTATTTATGGGGGTTAATGACAAATTAGAATGCCTATCGACGCTTTGTGATAATTTAGGAATTGGAATGACCGACGTAGCGTATATAGGCGATGACCTCAATGATATTGCAGTCATCGAGCATGTTGGCTATTCCGCCTGTCCATCGAGTGCACCTTTGTATATACAATCGATTGTTGACGTTGTATTAGAAAAAAAGGGCGGCGAGGGTGTATTTAGGGAGTTCGTAGAACGCATTCTTAACATAGTGTCAATCGACGATGTGAAGCAAAGGATCAACGCAGAAAATTTCAGATTTAGGCAATAAGTTAACCCGTTCCTAAAGGGCAGTGATTTCATGCTAAAAAGACTCCTTACCCATACCGCTATCTATGGCTTGGCGCCTCAAGTTACCCGTGTCGCTAGTGTATTATCTCTTCCAATCATCACCCGGCACTTGACCAGTGTTGATTATGGAGTATATGGCGTCATTACCGCAGTTGCCGGCTCTATCGCAGCTCTGAATAGCTTAGGGTTGAGAATTATATTGTCCAACACCTTTTACAAAAGCCCTGAACAATATAAATGGGGTTGGCGACAAATTTACGGATTTCTCATGCTCTGGAACTTACCCTATGCGCTACTACTAAGCAGCATTTTATGGTGGTTTGTGCCTTCGGAGGCAATACCACATCGCTGGGAGATAATCGTCTTGAATGTTGCTCCTGCTGTTTTTTTTGGCCCCACCTCAATCATCGGTGTGACCTTTTTCCAGCTTAAGCAAAGACCAACGCAAATCGCAGCGAGAAATATAATTTTTGGGCTGGTAACGATCATATTGAACATCTATTTTATCGCTGTATTGAAGCTAGGGTATATGGGTTGGTTTATTTCTACCGGAATTTCCACCATCCTAAGTCAAATGTCCTATTTCATACCTATCAATTTCAAATTAAATCTAGCCCCTATTTTTAATTTTAAATGGCGATATATCAAGCGATCACTGACAGTGTCGTTACCTACCGTTCCACATTACTATGCCTCTTATCTTCTCGACACTTCAGATCGTTTGATAATGAAAGTAGTTGATGTAAGCACCGCAAACATTGGATTATATAACGCTGCTTATACCGTAGGCAACTTGTTCAAACAGTTTGGCACTGCAGCGGGGTTTGCAATAGGTCCAATGATGAATGCCTCATTCAAGGCCGGCGAAGAGTTGAAAGCAAGAAATCTAGTGTTTACTCTGCAGATTGCATATTTTTTCCTAACGCTCACGGCGGCCATATGGCTTAAGGAAATCTTTCAGTTGCTATTAAAAAATAAAGAATTGCAAGCCACCTATCCCATTGGGATCATTATTTTGATGGCTTACAATTATCGGCCTATGTATTTCGGTGCCAATAATAAGTTATTCTACGCAGAGAAAACGAAAAGCCTGTTGAAGGTCTCTTTTGTTGCAGGGATAATGAATTTGATGTTAAACTTCAGTTTAATTCCTTTTTTTGGGTATAAAGTTGCTTCAATCACAACCTTTATCTCGTTGATGTATATGGGATACGCTGGGTTTTTCTTGAAAGAGATTCGGAATATAAATAACGTGCCGTATTATCCGTTTATATGGTTATCAATTACCGTATTGCTGACAATAGCGTCTTTTTTTATCGTTGAATTAGCTCCGGAAGCAAAGGCCATTATTTCAATTGTTGCTGTTACATTAGCCTTCTTCTTCGTAAGGAAATTAGCAAAGTTTTAAATGTGTTTGCAAGGCATGACCAGACAAGATGTATTAACACTTTTTGATACACTAGAAACAAAGTTTCCAGTTTTTGACTGGAAGCACGAGAACATGGATGTTTGGCCAATAATCAAGACTTATGCCTTTTTTCATTGGGAGAAAGCTAACAGTGCAGGAGCGCATTTAACCGAAGTAAAAAAGAGAGAGAACTTTATGAGTAAAGTATGCCGTTTGGTTCAATCTTTTTATGCTTTCGGAAAATTATACTTGAGAAGGGGCAGAAGTATAGACAGGGTATACCTAGGTGCGGCCCATTTTAGATCAAATGTGGACGGAGAACTAGTAAACAGGTTCTTCTATCCGCTGAATGAAGCCTCACCTTTAGATAGTTACCTTGAAGTAGAATATAATGATAAAGGAGACGTTTCGAAATATAAGAATAAAAAACACATCATCTTTACTAAACACCTTATTCCTGTGTCAAAGCTCATCAGTCTATTGGATCAAAGAAGACCGGTTGGATTTGAAGGAGAGAAAATCGATGAGGTTTTTTCTATTCTTGAAGCAAAATTAGATGTCGCTTTAAAGACAGGGGTTATTGGACGACTTCGCGTTATAAAAGTATACGTACGTATTTTTCGTTGGATTTATAGAAAATATAAACCTCAAGCCGTTTTTGGATTATGTTACTATAACGTACCAATGTTTGCTGCTCATTATGTAGCGAACGAGAATGGTATTGAAAATTACGATATGCAGCATGGTGGGCAGGGTCGAAGCCACCCGCTTTATACGTTTAGCATTGATAAGTTTCCCTTGCGGTTAAACGTACTGCCTCAGTTTTTCTGGTGTTGGGACCAGGTTTCTTTTGATCATATCCACTCTTGGCTGAAGCAGGGAGGATATCATAAGGTTGTCAAACAAGGTAATCCCTGGATTGATTATGTTTTGAAGAAAGAGGCCGCATATCTAAGCGCTTCCAATGAAAAGATGATCTTATATACTATGCAGTACGCTAAGTTGGATAACTTTGTTCTTGAAGCGATAGAGAAAACCCCGCCCCCCTATAAATGGTGGATTAGGATGCATCCAAGACAATTGCAACATGCAGCAAAAATAAAAGCAACATTAGCGAGTATAGGGGTTTTGGATAGAGTGGAAATCGAGTGTGCTACCACTTGGCCGCTTCCGGTACTGCTCAACCAATGTTTTCTACACATTTCCAAGTTTTCGGGATCCATTATAGAAGCCGCTATTTTGAATAAGCATACAGTTATAATTGACGAAATAGGTGTTCAAAGTTACTCACAGTATATTGAGGCCGGTTTGGCCACCGCATACAGCGAATCTCGTGACGGTGCATTAATTGATACAATTATGTATTTTACTCGCCAACTTAAAAAGTAAATCTGGTTATGAATTTCTCCGTTATTATTCCAGTGCATAATAAGGCCCCCCACTTGTATCGATCGATTGAATCGGTACTACGTCAGACCCACCGTAGTTTTGAATTAATTATTATAGATGATGCGTCTACAGACGGGTCTCGCTCTATATTAAACGGCTTTGAAGATAAACGCATACGCTTCTTTCAAAGAAACACACCTGGTCCTGGTGGTTATGCGGCTCGAAACTTGGGAATTAAAGAAGCAAACTATGAATGGGCCGTCTTTCTAGATGCAGATGATACATGGGAAGCTAGCCATTTAGACGATATATATAGCACAATTTTGGAATTTGAGAATGTCGAGATAGTTTCTACTAATTGGAACACTTCCAAAAACGATACGAAGACTGAAATACATGAGTTGAAAAAGTTTAAAAACAAGTATAGTGAGTTTTCTCTGACTGATTTTTTTTACACGAAGTCCTTGATGTGGACAGGAGCATTAGCCATTAAAACTGACTTGCTTAAAAGAGCAGGACTTTTTCCGGAAGGCAAATGTAAAAGAGGAGGAGATATGGACACTTGGATACGGTGCTTGTACAAAAGCCAAAAAAATGTTTTTATAAATATCGTTTCAGCCACGTATTATAAAGATAGCGTTAATCAAGTGACTGACAACAATAAAAATCCAGCGATAAGGATTTGTGCTGAAGATACCATTGAGAGTATTCGTTCAAAAACAGGCGATAAAATATTATTAAAGGCAATCGATGTTTACTGTGCTAGTTTTGCATTTAATATGTCAGTGAATCTATTGAGGCGGAATGGTGGTCTTGCGATTAATTGCATTAGAATGATTGAATCGTCGAGTGTAAGATATAAAGTGTTAGCAAAACTATATGTTTACAAACTATTACTGTCACTGAAGTTGAAATAGCATTTTTTGTTACGGTAGTGCAACAAGCTGCCTTCAAGTTTAAAAAATTAGCCGTAAGACGGAGTCTTACTCGCTATGATGACCGCTGATTAGAAGGTTTAATATTTAATGATTGAAGAGTTTACGGTTTACGATGAGACTGCATATTGTCAGTGCGGATTGATTAAAAACAACTGTCTACTTTTTAAGAAGCAGAGATATAGAAGAAAATGAACTATAATGTGTTGTTGCGAAAGTTTAGTACTATGGTAAGAGAGCCTCGTACACTATTGATTAAACTTCTTTATCTTATCTCACCAATTTTAGGAGATAAAGCATATTTAAAACTACTTTTTCCTCTAAAAGTTGGATACAAGTTGAGCCTAAGGGCTCCAAAAACATATAACGAGAAGCTACAATGGTTAAAAATATACTATAGAAACCCCGATTTACCGATGATGGTAGACAAATTTGAAGCAAAGAAATACGTAGGTAACTTGATAGGCGAAGAATATATAATTCCTACATTGGGGGTTTGGGATTGCTTTGAAGACATTGATTTAAGTTCTTTGCCGCAGCAATTCGTTTTAAAAACGACCCACGACCAGGGGGGGGTAATTATCTGCAAAGATCGAGACCGGTTTGATATTGCACTAGCGAAGAAAAAAATAACCAGCCACCTGAAGAGAAATTTTGGTCGCTATTCGAAAGAGTGGCCCTATAAAATGGTCAGACCGAGGGTAATTCTGGAGGAGTACATGGTTGACGCTAAAACAGGTGAGTTGAAAGACTATAAGTTTTTTTGTTTTAATGGTGAACCAAAATTATTTTATATCGCAAGCAATAGGCAAAATAAAGATGAAGGACTTAAGTTCGACTATTTTGATTTAAACTTTAATCGCCTAGATATTAAACAGGCCTATGCTAATAGCGATAAGGTGCTTGAAAAACCTAAGTCTTTTGACAAAATGCTTGAGTTCTCGAAAATGCTTTCCAGAAACCTTCCGCACGTAAGGGTCGATTTTTATGAAATAAACGAGCGATTGTTTTTTGGGGAACTAACATTTTTTCATCACAGCGGATTTGTGCCCTTTTATCCCGCAGAGTGGGATTATAAACTTGGCGATTATATAAAATTGCCAAAATAGCCTTACGTTCCGTTTAAATCGTACAATGAATATACTCGTTATAACAAACAACTATCCTTCTAAAAGGTTCCCAAATCATGGAGCCTTTTTGTATAATCTGATTCAGGAATTGGCTGTACGGCATCAGATCACGGTGATTTCACCTAATAAATTGCACCAGTCCTTGAGGAAGCAACAGGCTACTTATGGTAAAGAGAGATGCGAAGTATATCGGCCATTATATTTTTCAATAAGCAATAGAAAAATAGCTGGAATAAACACAGGTAAAATCAGTGATTGGTTTTATGACAAAGCTGTCAAGCGCATACTAGGACGATTGTCGGCAAAGCCAGATGTTATCTATGTACATTTCTTATCTAATGCATTACCTGTTTTAGATCATGCAAGTCAACATGATATCCCACTAGTTATTGCTTCCGGAGAATCTACATACGCATCATGGGTAAAAAAGCCGGTTTCCCTTAAATCTGCTTTGACGCACCAGGTAAATCACGTAATTTGCGTTTCTAAAGAAAACAGAGATCAGCTGATAGAGCTGGGTTTCGCTAAGGATAAATTAAGTGTCATTCCTAATGCAGTAGATTACGAATTATTTAAGCCATTGGATAAAGAGGCTTGTAGAAGAAAGCTGGGACTGTCATTAAACAAATTCACCGTCGGCTTTGTTGGCCATTTCATTCATCGAAAAGGGCCTCAACGCATCATTGCAGCTATCGAATCTTTAAACGATAAGGACGTCCAGCTTCTTTGCGTGGGAGGGAAAGGTAGTTTAAAACCCAACGACTTCATGCGGGAAATGGGGCCAGTACCGAATTTTCGGCTGCCGGAGATATACAATTCCTTCGATGTCTTTGTACTGCCTACGCTTCACGAGGGCCATTGTAACGTAATAGAGGAAGCAAAGGCTTGTGGTATTCCGATTATCAGTTCAAAAGGAACTTCAGTAGAGGAGCAAATAGACGAATCTGTCGGTATATTAGTCGACCCAATGAATATTGAGGAAATCGCTTCAGCGATAAATTTAGTGAAAAAAGATTCGGCTTTACGTGAAAGGATGATTAGTAACTTGCTCGAACGAAGAGGCTCAAATTCACTATACGAACGCGCGAACAAGATAGAAAAAATTCTGGCTGGGGTATGCGAAGGAAAAGGTCGGCCGTGAACCTAGAAGATAGCGCCGATGTACAGTTGGATGATACCGTTACAGGTTTAAATTATTGTTAACATACATGGGAATATTTTACTTGCTTTCCGTCTTCCTTTTAGTAGGAGCATTTGTTAACTCAAAGCGACAGAAGCCGTTCATGTTTTTCAGTTTTGTTGTTCTTTTCGTTCTTTCAGGATTTAGAGATTCCTCCGTGGGCACGGACACCGCAGCGTACGAGGAGCTTTTTTTACACCTTAGTAAAGGAGGGACGATTATTCAAGAAGTGGGCTGGCGGTTCCTTAATAAAGTTGTAATTTACTTTGACGGCGAATTCCAGCACGTGCTAATGCTCAGCTCTTTGTTGACCTTGATACCGATTTTCTATATTTCAAAAAAATATAGCCTAAACCCAATGCTGTCTATATTTTTGTATTTCGCTTTTTATATATATCTTCAATCATTTAACATTACACGGCAGACGTTAGCTGTTAGTGTAATATTTATGGCATACCCATTTTTACTTAATAGAAAGCCTCTTTTTTTTATTCTTTTAGTATGCCTGGCAAGCGCGTTTCATCTAACGGCTCTAATTTGCTTACCCTTAATCTTTGTAGATAAAATACCCGATAAAAAGTTAATTTATCTTGCATTAATGGCGTTCTCAATGATTATAAGCGTGTTTTTGTCAGATTTAATTATACGTTATTTATCCAGGATCATAGGTTATGAACACTATTTGGATATATTTGGTATAGAAGAACTAGCCGTTGGGTACTACTTGGTTGTGCTGAATGCGTTCTTTTTATTTGTCTTATTTACCGCGAGAAATAGAGGGCTGTTGTTTAAACTTTTTTTTATTTACGTAGTACTTGCTAACTTAATGGTTAAAGTTCCGTTTGGGTATAGATTAATTTATTACTTCACCGTAATTCAGGTACTATATTTGCCGTATTTTGTTTATAACAACAAACTAAAGCCAAGAGATGTTGCGTTCGGTATCGTTGTTTTTTATGCTTACCTCGTCTTTTACAGGTCGGCAGGGAATGGAGGAATCATCCCGTACGACAATATACTTTTTTGAAGAGCACTTACTTGAATATTAATATGATGCGGTACATCTTTAAATCTTTCTTTTTCTTTGGTTTGCTTGTGCTTGGAAGCTGGAATTATCTTTGTAAAGCACAAACGACTCAACTTTATACTGATACGGAGATCAGGTCTATTCAACGCGATGGCAAGTTTTATCAGACGATAAATTATGCAATTAAAAGAAGTAAAAAGGGAGACGCATATCAATTAATGGGAACGCGTAGGATTTTGGGAGGGGTCAATGAACTGTTGAAAGTAAAGTTTGACGACAATTTAATCTCGCTCCAACAACGGCTTATTGATGCAATTTTTGAATCGGCCGTGCCATCAGATCAACTTGGATCGAAGGCTTTTAACGATGAGTACATGGGATGGGTTTCTTTGACAGAGGGGAAATCGTATTTAGAAGAGGTTCCTCTATATGAAAGCTATTCATTTTTATATATCGCCGAGTTTTTATACATCTTGCAAGAGAGTGGATGGGCGGACGAAAGTAAGGAGAATAAAGCATGGTGGCGAGAGAAGGTGCATTTTTTAGAGAGGCACGGCTGGGAAAAGTGGCTAACGAGAAGTGAAAGAAAACATAAAAAGCGGTACGCCTATTTCTTAAGGTCGCGTACACACATGGGATCGCACTGGGCGGGGGTGGCATTGTATTTGGACAAAATTAGTAATAATTATGTTGTGAGGGCACAAGCCCGTGAACTTTTCTACATGTATGATAAACTGTTGAGAAGAAATTTTAAAGTAAAAGATGGCCGTTATATTTGGAACAGTACTTACGATGATGTAAGGGGGACTCATGCTGTTGCGTCGCCCAAAAGCATAACTCAAGATGTATCCCATGGAAATCATGTTGTCTCCTACATTATAGCTGCTATAGATGTAGGTAATAAAAATTGGGGCGATCGTGATATACAATTACTGATAAACACTTTAAAAAGTGTGTTGGGCGCTTCAAAAAAAGGAGAAATTAGCACCTACGTTGACGGTAAATCAGACCATGGGGATAGGACACGATATTTTTTAGCAGATGGATGGGTTAAACTGGGCCGCTACGACTCCGAGCTTAAGTGGTTTCTAAATCAGTATGCTAAAGAAACGGATAAAATGAGTATTTCGCATCAAGAGTTTCAGTTTAAAAGTAATCTGCTTAGGGTCCAAAATTGACATTAACAACGGCCCGATCGGTTTTTCTTAAATTCATTCTTGCAAAAGGCTAAGTTTGACAAGGCCCACGGGAATTAACGCAATGGCAAATTTTGTTAGCAAACAAAAATTGATAAATGTGGTACTGCACATAACTAATGATTTTTCCGGATCCGAGGTGTATAAAAACCTAATCCAGGAATTAGATCGCTTAGGAATAAAACAAATTGTATACACTCCTGTAAAAACGGCATCTAGTATAGGAAAAAACAAATTAGAGTTTCGCACGAGTGGGTCAACGGTTATTTACTCGCATATTTTAAATAAATCGTTTGACAGACTCCTCTATAGACGCAAGATTAAAAAAATATTTAACGATATTGAGTCCAAAATAGGAGTCGGCGAGATTGACATGATTCATGCCCATACTTGGTACAGCGATGGGGGAGTGGCATATAAACTGCATTTAAAATATGGTATACCGTATGTCGTTACTGTAAGAAATACTGATCTAAACATTTTTCAGAAATATTTATTTTACGAGCGGTCATACGGTCGTACAGTTCTTGCCAACACAAAAAATGTAGTTTTAATATCAGCATCTTATAAAGAACGACTATTAGCTGAATCGTCACTTCAAAAAATAAAGAACGGCCTGAGAGACAAGCTTAAAGTGATTCCGAATGGTGTCGATCGCTATTGGATAACTAATGCAAATAGAAAAAAGAAGGAAATTAATAAGAATAAGTTCAGTATCCTATTCATTGGTAAATTTACTGAGGGGAAAAACGTTCTGCAGCTTCAAGCAGCGGTTAACGAAATAAATAAAGATAAAGTTGTGGCTCACTTACATTTAATCGGCGGTGGTGGAGGCGCTCATCACAAAGTTACAACACGAGTACGCCAAAATCCAACAACTATGTCGTTTCACGGTAAGATACTCGACCTCGGCATGTTGAAAGAATATTTCGAACTGGCAGATATATTTGCAATGCCGTCTAAACACGAAACCTTCGGTTTGGTATATGTGGAGGCATTATTGCAAGGCTTACCTATATTATATACGCAGCATGAAGGTATAGACGGATTTTATGAAGAGAAAATTGGAGAGAAGGTGGTCATTGGTGACGTGGCTGAGATTAAAGAGAAACTGCTAAAGTTAGTAGAAGATTACCACTCTTACTCCATTCCTACTGAAAAAATAATCGCCCATCACGATTGGCGAAACATTGCGTTAGAATATCAACATCTATACAAATAATAAACCAGTGCCTCCTACACATTCATTGATATTTTATATTTTAAACTGTTTCCCAGAAAAAGTTCTAATTATATATCATTGCTTAGAAGAAATTGACGAGCTAAACAGCTTATATAGAGAATTTGTCAACAGCTAATACATTGTGACTAGACATGCGTGTTAGAATGCTTGCACGTTTTTTTGATTATGCGTTTCACGCTGAAGTAAAATTTTCAATTGAGATTAAGTTCACTTAACCATTTGTCTGTAAATATGAACACGCAAACAGCGTATACCAATTAGTAATAAAAAGCACCATGCTTTGTGACGGTATGGTTTCATGACTTGTAAAGATCATAATGAGGATACTTTATTTACACCAGTATTTTACATTTCCCGACGAATCAGGTGGGACCCGGTCTTATGATTTAGCGAAACGGTTTATTGAAAAAGGTATAGAAGTAGAAGTGATTTCTGCAACGCCCAATCGTTCAATAACAACGGGAGGTAGGTGGACTGTTATCAGAAGAGACGGCATCACAGTCAATTATATTTATTTACCATATGGAAATCACATGCCATATTGGAAGCGATCATGGACATTTTTGCGATTTATTTGGTTTTCAGTATTTAGGCTGTTGGCTTTAAAGGGAGATATTGTCTTAGCGACGTCAACTCCGCTAACTATTGGTATCCCTGCACTTATAAAAAAATGGATAGCAGCGACTCCTTTCATTTTTGAAGTAAGAGATGTTTGGCCAGAAGCGGTGATTGCAATTGGAGCAATTAAAAATGATGGGTTGAAACGGCTATTGTACTGGCTTGAACGATTAATATATAAAAATGCCGATGCAATAATTCCGTTGTCGATTGATATGAAGAAATCAATAGTCACAAGATATCCTGATCTGTCAAACAAAGAAATTGTTACGATCGAAAATATAGCAGAGATAAATCGTTTTCAACATAATTATGACCCTGATAAAGATGCTATAGTAATGGAGCTCGGATTTAAACCGCGATTTTCCATTGTATATGCTGGAACGTTTGGACGGGTTAATGGGATCAGTTATGTCATAAGCTTGGCGGAGAAGATTTTATCTATAGATCCGACGATCGTTTTTATATTAATTGGCGATGGCGCGGAAAAGGAAGACGTCCGGAAACTTGCAGAATCGAAAGGTGTTTTAGGAACAACAGTTTTCATCGTAGATCCCGTTAAAAAAGATGACTTACCGCAATGGTATTTCTCGGCCGATATGGGTAGCTCCTTTGTAGTAGATGTTAAACAATTGTGGGCAAATTCCGCCAACAAGTTTTTTGATACACTCGCAGCGGGCAGGCCAATTTTAATAAATTATGAAGGTTGGCAAAAGCAAATTATAGATCATAATAATTTAGGCTATGTGTTGTCACAGGATATATCTGATAAAGACGTAAAGAATTTTGTTACTTATACACAAAATGTAGAATTACAAATAAAGCAGAGAAAAAATGCTGTGCAAACAGCTACGCGTTTATATGCCTTGGATGTGGCGGTGAAAAAGTATCTAAACGTAATTCGGAAAATATGTATCGGCGATAATAAGCAATCTGTTAAGTATGTATAGTTTTTTTTTAAAGAGATTGTTTGATTTTATTATAGCGTTTATAACAACTCTTTTTTCATCGGTAGTATTTTTAATTATTACAGTCCTTCTCTTTTTCTCCAATCAGGGCAAACCATTTTTCCTCCAGCCCCGCCCCGGCAAAAACGGCAAAATTTTCAAAGTTATCAAGTTCAAAACGATGAACGATAAGAAGGACGCAAACGGAAATCTTCTTCCGGATTCGGAAAGGCTTACCCCTATCGGCGCTTTCATCAGAAAAACTTCATTAGATGAAATACCGCAATTGTTAAACGTCATTAAAGGTGACATGTCTCTTGTTGGGCCTCGCCCCTTATTAGTACAATACCTGCCGTTGTATAATGAGAAGCAAAGGCGACGACACGAGGTTCGCCCAGGAATTACCGGATGGGCGCAGGTCAACGGTCGTAATGCCATCAGTTGGGAGCAGAAGTTTGAATACGATGTTTGGTATGTCGATAACATTTCCTTTGCGTTGGACCTAAAAATTTTATTTTTGACAATAAAGAAAGTATTCAAACGAGAAGGAATCAGTGCGGCAGGGCAAGCTACGATGGAACCATTTAAAGGAAGCGCATAGCGATGATGTATTTATACGGAGCAAGCGGCCACGCCAAAGTAATCATTGAAATTGCTGAGCAAAATGGCTATACGATCGGTGGCCTTATTGATGCCAATCCAGCAATTACATCGTTGCTCGGTTATGCAGTCTCAACAGCCCCTCCCGAGGACAACTACTCAGGCAATGGATTTATCATTTCAATCGGGAATAATCAAATCCGTAAAAGGATTGCTGCAGAACTTACCAGTGCCCATTTCGAGACGTTGGTTCACCACCAAGCTGCTATATCGCCAAGAGCGACAATTGGAGAGGGTACCGTTGTGATGGCTGGCGTGTCTATTAATGTCGAGGCAGCTATCGGCAAACACTGCATTATTAATACGAATGCTTCGATCGATCACAATTGTCAAATAGCAGACTTTGTTCACATATCGCCTAATGTCGCGTTAGCCGGCGACGTTACCGTAGGCGAGGGAACACATGTAGGCATTGGCGCATGCATCATCCAGGGCATTAAAATCGGTAAATGGTGTACTATTGGTGCCGGCACTGTAGTCGTCCGCGATGTGCCCGACGGAGCGACGGTTGTTGGGAATCCCGGAAGAATTATCAAATAGAAAAGTGAATAAGTTGACCTTATATAATAGTTAATGAACCCCAAAATCTGGCTCTCCTCCCCCCATATGGGCGGAAAAGAATTCGAATACGTAAAAGAAGCCTTTGATACCAACTGGATTGCACCGCTAGGCCCACATGTAAACGGGTTTGAGGAAGACATTCAAAAATACCTCGGCGAGCAAGTACATGTTGCCGCCTTAAGCGCCGGCACGGCGGCGCTTCACCTTGCGCTCGTTCAGCTCGGCGTGCAAGCAGGCGACGAAGTAATCTGCCAGTCTATGACGTTTTCGGCATCCGCCAACCCCATCAAATACCAGGGCGCGGTTCCGGTTTTCGTAGATAGTGAGCCGGACACCTGGAATATGGATCCCGAGCTACTCCGAAAGGCTATCAAAGGCGCTTTCGCAAAAGGCAAAAAGCCGAAGGCCATTATTGTGGTACACCTCTATGGGATGCCGGCCAAAATGGACGAAATTCTAACTATTGCACAAGAATACCAGATTCCGGTTATTGAAGATGCTGCGGAAGCATTGGGCTCGTCCTATAAAGGACAGCGCATGGGCACGTTCGGCAATTTTGGTATACTGTCGTTCAACGGCAATAAAATCATCACCACTTCCGGCGGCGGTGCTTTGGTGTCAAAAAACGACGAATGGATCAAACAAACTCGATTTCTCGCTACTCAGGCGCGGGATGTGGCGCCACACTATCAGCATTCGCACGTGGGCTATAATTACCGTATGAGCAACGTTTGCGCGGCTATTGGCCGCGGACAGATGGAAGTAGTCGATGACCGCATAAAACAACGACGGGCTAATCGCACCTATTACCAGGAAGCGTTTAAGGATATTCAGGCAATCACCTTCTTAACCGAGCCGGATGACACCTACTTTTCCAATCATTGGCTTACCGCAGTGATCATTGATCACCCTAAGGTGACACGCGAAGACGTTCGCCTGCATCTGGAAAAGGACAACATTGAGTCGCGGCCGTTATGGAAGCCGATGCACCTGCAGCCGGTTTTTGAAGACGCGCCGTTTTATGGAAATGGAACATCCGAGCGACTGTTCGAGAAGGGTTTGTGCTTGCCTTCGGGTTCTAACCTTACCGAGGCGGATCTACAGCGTGTGGTCGGGAAAGTGCGCGAACTGTTTTGAGTCGGCGGCGATACGGATTACCTTCCATATCTACACGCGTATAGCCCAGTTGCCTGCTGCGCGATAAAATTTGGCCTTTATGGTGGAATTCGTGGGTAATCACATGCGTAAAAATGGCAAATGCCGTCACGTATTGTTGGCTCCCGGTCCGTCCGTTGTTTAGGGCGACTGTTGAATTCAGGTCAACGTCATGAATAAACCGCTCCATAGATTGGTCCACGAGTTCAACCCGCCCCACCCCGTCTTCCGCCTTGCGATACACCGCTATCGGCCGAAACTGCACCATATCGAAATGAGGCGCCTCCAACTGCAGCGAAGAGGGCGTTGGTGCACCAGCAGCGAAGAAATAAGCAGTTGTTGTACTGCCGTAATCGTTGTGGGGTAGCAACTCGCCGCAGCCCAGGTAATCTGCACCGACAGTATCCGCTACGCGAAACGCATAGACACGAACGATCCCGCCCTTATTTTGCTCGTTGCGCACAAACGCGATTTCCTCAAACCCGCCCCGAAGGTCTGCCGGACCGGGCTGGCGAACGGTATCCCAAACAAACACGGCGATAAACGCCAAAACCACCAAACCAATAATCCGTTTACGATACCGTTTAATCATGATGCTAATTTACGAAAGTCACGGGTATTCGCCGAAAACTTACGCCTTTAGCGCGCACTCCATTAGCAACTATCTGAAATGCCATACCAGCACCTAACCCCAAAAACGGCGGCGGCTCACCGCAAATGCGCTTGAATTCGTATATTGCATAACGTTTTACGTTGTAGACATACCGTTATGCTCGATTTGGTTATTGAATCCCGTGCGGCGGCTTTGACGCCAGAAATGAACGTCAAGCGCATCCTGCCGTTCCGACTGCGCCGCATGATCGGCCCGTTCATCTTTATGGACCATGCTGGTCCGATAGCCGATTTCGAGTCGCCGCCGTCTTCACTGGACGTCCTGCCGCATCCCCATATTGGGCTGTCAACGGTCAGCTACCTGTTTGGCGGGGAGGTGACGCATCGCGACAGCTTGGGCGTGGAGCAGGTGATACGCCCCGGTGAGGTAAACTGGATGACGGCCGGAAGCGGTATCGCGCATTCCGAACGGTTCGAAAGCCCCGCCGCATTGGCAGGCGGACTGGAGATGATCCAAACCTGGGTGGCGCTTCCGGAAAAAGACGAAGAGGCGGCCCCTTCGTTTGCCAACTACACGCCCGACCAGCTGCCGGTGTTTACTGACAAAGGCACCTGGATGCGGCTGATCGCCGGTGACGCCTACGGACTGAAGAGCGCCGTCACCACAAATTCTCCGTTGTGCTACCTGCACGTTGTCTTGCAGAAGGGCGCGGCATTTGCACTACCGAAGGAACATAGCGAGCGGGGGTTCTACATCGTCAAGGGCGGCATAGCGATTGGGACAACCACCTATGACGCGGGCAAGATGTTGGTCTTTACCAAAGGGGTCGACCCGCGGATGGTGGCTGTCGAGGACGACACCACCTTGATGTTGCTTGGCGGGGAGCCGCTCGGCGAGCGCTTCATCTGGTGGAACTTTGTGTCTTCGCGAAAGGAGCGGATCGAACAGGCCAAAGAGGATTGGAAGCAGGGACGCTTCGTGCTGCCTCCAAGCGACAACTCGGAATTCATTCCGTTGCCGGACGACCGGTCGAAACCGTCAGCGATGCCGCCAAATCCGGAGCCCCTGTCTTAGGGCGCCGAAAGCCGTGTGCCGACGGCGCGCCGCAACGTGATCACATAAAAACGGCGCAAGCCGCTGCCGCCCTGTATTAAAGGTTTTGGGCAGCTGGCGCGCACGGACCAGGGGCCACCGCCAACGCAGGTGGCACTTTTGTTGCCACAATAAAGAAAAACATGGCACATCAACACGACCACGGACATAGCCATTCACATGGCGCGAACAAAAAAGTCTTGGCTCTAAGCTTAGGCATCATCACGGCGTACATGATCGTTGAGGTTATCGGTGGGCTGCTGACACGCAGCCTGGCGCTACTGGCCGATGCGGGGCACATGCTGAGCGACGCCGTATCGCTGGCCATCGCGCTGCTCGCCTTTACGTTTAGCGGCAGGGCGGCCGACTACAGCAAAACCTATGGATACCGCCGGTTCGAAATACTGGCGGCAGTGCTCAATGGCGTCACGTTGGTGCTCATAGCGCTGTACATCTTCTATGAGGCCATCGAGCGGTTCCAGCACCCGCCGGACATCGCCTCGGGAGGCATGCTGATTATCGCTGTCATAGGCCTCCTGGTCAACCTCCTTGTCGCCTGGATCATGATGCGCGGCAGCGACGTCAAGGACAACCTCAACATGCGCGGCGCTTACCTGCACGTTGTCAGCGACATGCTGGGTTCCGTCGGTGCCATTGCCGCAGCCCTGCTGATGCTGTTTTTTGGCTGGAGTTGGGCAGATCCGCTGGCGAGCGTCATCGTAGGCGCGCTCGTTTTGCGCAGTGGGTATACGGTCGCCCGTTCGGCCATCCATGTATTGATGGAGGGAACGCCCAACAATGTCGATATTCAGGCGGTCATCCAGACCATCCAGCATGCCGCCGGCATCACCGGGGTGCACGACCTGCACATATGGTCCATCACCAGTGGACTCAATGCGCTGTCCTGCCATGCGATCGTTGACGAGCGGATGACCGTCCACGAGAGCGAACAGGTATTGCGGAAAATTGAACACGACCTGGCACACCACAATATCCACCACGTAACGATCCAACTGGAAACGACCGACCACCGGCACGACGATTCGGTGCTGTGCTGTGTAAAATCAGACCCGACAACCCAACATCCGGCGCACTGATCCCCAACCCGGCCACGTCATCCGAAACTCATGCAATTAAAAAGCGCGAAAGGTGTTTTTGGCCTCAATTTTGCAACATCCGGCATTGAAGTAACGAAGAGAAAGGAAAAAATTACTATGATGACAATGAAACGCATGCTCGTGGCGCCCGCTTTGATTGGCGCCCTGTTAGCCGGATGTAATGACGACACCGTGGAACCCACACAACAGGCTGAAGTTACCTTCGGACAAATGTACCCTGAGGCGACCAACGTTGAATGGGAAACCGAGGGCGACTACCGCGTTGCGGAATTCCGTGACGGTGGATTTGAGAAAGAAGCTTGGTTTGACCGGTCGGGCAGCTGGCAGCTCACGGAGACGGACCTCGCCTATGCAGACCTTCCTGAAGAAGTGCGCACCGCACATGAAAGTGGTGATTTCGCCGACTGGACGGTAGATGATGTCGACTTCGTGGAGCGTAATGGACGCGAATCCCTATACGTGCTGGAGGTGGAGCGTGGCAACACCGAGTATGACCTGTACTACCTTGAAGATGGCACGTTGGTCAAGTCGTTCGCCGACACCGATAACGACAACAACTACCTGCCGACCAACCTGCCAAACAACGTCACCGAGCTGCTCAACGACCGTTATCCCGATCATCGCATCATCGATGTGGAGACCGACGATAACCGGATCACCGTAGAGCTGCTTGACGGTTCGACGCACCGCGAAGCGGATTTCGCTACCGATGGTTCCTGGATCCGCACGGAAACGGATGTCCGCCTGAATGCCGTTCCGGACGCTGTGCTCGACGCCCTGGCGGCTTCCGAATATAGCGCGTACCGGGTAGACGACATCGACTTTATCGAAACGCCCGACGGCAACTACTACCAGTTTGAACTGGAGTCGCGCGACGGGGACGTCGATATTACCATCGACGAAGCAGGTAATGTCGAACGGGTGAACTAACACCGCCCAAACCGTACAACGTAAGAAACCCGCCTGGTGCGGGTTTCTTGCGTTAGGCATCTAGGCTAAACAACTTTCAACCCTTATTTTGTAACTTAATTAGTGTCAAACAGGCAATCGGTTTGCAAAACAGGTCTGTGTCGCTATATTCGCTTAACGAAACATAACCAACGACAATGAAAAGAATACAACTGACTGTATTATCGGCGTTCTTCCTCTTTGCGATTAGTGGAAACGCGCAGGAATCAACCGGGGCCGCCCCCGAAAAGCCGTACAAATACGTAATCAAAGGCGGGCATGTGATCGACCCCAAAAACAACATCGATGAGGTAATGGACATTGCCATTGACCACGGGTGGTCGCCTTCGGTGCCCGCCCAGCCAGCCCGGCCCGCCCGCCGCGGTACCAATGGCCAGCCGGACCGCCCGGCGGTACCCGCTCAGCCCGCGGTAAACGGTACGGAAGGCCGGATTGCACGGATTGCCAAAAACATCGATCCAGACCTCGCCGTGCAGGTGATCGATGCCACGGGGTTGTACGTAACTCCCGGCATCATCGACATTCACACCCACAATTTCTGGGGTGGCGACATCGGCGGCATCAACTATAAAAACGGCCCGTATAGCATTCCGCCTGACGGTTTTACGCTGCGCACCGGGGTTACCACCGTGGTGGACGCCGGTAGCTCAGGGTGGCGTGATTTTGAGCTGTTCAAAAAGCAGACGATCGACTTCTCGAAGACCCGCGTGCTCGCGTTTTTGAACATCATTGGCACGGGCATGGACGGCAAGGGCGAAAACAATGAGGCGGAGATCGACGCGCGGAAGACCGGCGAGATGGGGCTCAAATACCCCGATATTATCGTGGGTGTCAAAAATGCGCATTATGGCAACGGCAATACCGGAAAACCCGACGGCAACCTGGTGCCCATCCAGGAGGGTATCAAGGCCGCTGAGATGATGGGCGGGGTGTTCATGCTCGATGGCCAGCTGTCCGAAAAAACCATGGCCTTATTCCGGCCGGGAGATATCTTTACCCACATCTATGGCCGCGACCTGATGAACGAAGACGGTACCGTCAAAGATTTTGTGCTTGCAGCGCGCGACAAAGGAGTCATCTTTGATATCGGCTTCGGCGGCGCCAGCTTTACCTTCCGCCGTGCAACGCCGGCCTTCAAAGCCGGGTTTTTTCCGCATTCCATCAGCTCCGACCAGCACATCAGCAGCATGAACTCGGCTATGAAAGACATGCAAAACATCATGGGTTTGTTTATGGCGATGGGCATGTCGCTGCAAGACGTGGTTGCTGCCAGCACGTGGCATCCGGCACAGGAAATCAAACGGCCTGAGCTTGGCCACCTGTCAGAAGGTGCAATAGCCGATATCGCCATTTTCGAGGTGCGCGAAGGTAAATTCGGATTCTGGGGCAATGACGGTTACATCGACGGCGACAAGCGCATCGTCAACGAGATCACCATCCGCGGCGGCAACGTGGAGTACAACCTCAATGGCCGGATTAAACCGATCAACCTTCCCCGCCCGGCAAGAAACAGCAGCAATGTCGACCAGGAGCACCGGCCTGCACCGGTACTGGCGGCTTCGCAGCAGTTATAAGAATAACAATGCATGAAAAAGAAGAGCGGATAGGGAAACTTATCCGCTTTTTTTGTTGCCGTTTTTTTAAACTTCTATTATCTTCAACCGATCGACTGAATGGAAAATAAACAACATAACCACCAAGACATCATGGATGCCGCCCCCAACCCGTTTGCGCAGACGTTTTTTCACGGCACGAAGGCCGACCTGAAGCCTGGCGATCTCATCACCGCCGGCTATCCGTCAAACTTTGGCAATCGCAAGCTGCGCCACGTTTACGTCGCCGCCACGCTGAGCGCTGCCATATGGGGTGCCGAGCTGGCCGCGGGGCGCGGGCGCGGGCGCATCTACCTCGTAGAGGCCACAGGGGAAATCGAAGACGACCCCAATGTCACGGACAAGAAGTTTCCCGGTAACCCAACGTTGTCATTCCGGTCCGTCCACCCGTTCAAGGTTGTTGGCGAGGTCACCGTCTGGCAGGGGCACTCCCCCGAGCAGATTCAGGCCATGAAAGAAGGGCTGGAAAAACTCGCCAAAGAAGGTAAGAACGTCATTATCGACTGACCTCCGTAACATATTTTGTCGAAAAAATTGTATTTTCGATTATGATTGAACACCGGATCCTGCTTATCCTGGCCCTGTTTTTCGCCATGGCGCTGCTGTACCTGCTGAGCCAGCGCCTTCGCATCTCCTATCCGATTTTTCTGGTGATCGGCGGCTTGGCTGTCAGCTTCATTCCGGGTGCACCGGTCATCACCGTAGACCCCGACATGGTTTTCCTGATTTTTCTGCCACCTTTGCTGTTCGAAGCGGCCTGGTATACGATCTCCGCTTCGCCCGCGATCTCGAATTTGGCTATACTCCCCGCGATCACCTTGTTTACCAATATGGTTTGGTTGTTGACCGTCGGCTCGCTCAGCAGTCGCGTATGTTTGCGCAGGTAAGCCGATCGATCGTTCAGGTCCTCAGGGGTAAATGCGGCTAAAAACCGTGCTTCTTCATCCTGTTGAAACCGGAAGAAAACCTCCAGGTCGTCAACTGCTGTCGGTCGAAGGGTAATATCAGGTTGATCGTTGGGCATACCAGACAAAAGTCCGAAAATAAATCCGTAATGTGTATTGCGCTCAAACCCGGAAGACTCCGCTAAGCGCTCAGTCAGCAACAGATTAGGTTAGTTAACCAAACACATATCCCAACAAATAGTAAAGTATGGCAAAAATAATGATGGTGCCAAGGCACCCGAATCCCATTTTCTTTGCACCCCATCCGGCGATCAATGCCCTGAATAATCTGTTCATACTGGTTTTTTTTTAATGTAGATAACGATATAACAGCGTTTGTCCGTCAATGTTTCACTGCCTGCTTTCGGTTTCATGCGCACCGGAAATTTCGGTGTCTTCAATCAAAAAAGGCCAGAACTATCCTTATCTTCGTGTTGGCGCCAATAGGCCACTGTCCCGGCTATTCGTTGGTCAGCCGCAAAAAAAAAAAACGGCATTTATTGTCCCCGTTCTTCAAATCCAGTCGTCATTAGGGCAAACAACAAAAAAATAAGACATGAAAGAATTTGCATTAATCTTCAGACTAAACGACGTGGCAGATTTCAAGCCATCGCCCGAGCAGATGCAGGAACGGATGAATTGGTTGGCCGGCGTTGCGGCACAAAACAAGCTGGTCGACAAAGGCAATACGCTGCTGCCTATTCCCGGAAGTGCAAAAACCGTCAAGCCCGACAACGTGGTGACGGACGGCCCTTATACCGAGATCAAGGAATTTATCAGCGGCTACATCGTCATCAAGGCCGATACCATCGATGAAGCCGTGGAAATTGCAAAGGGAAACCCGATTTTCCAGGTCGGCGGAAACATCGAAATAAGGGAAGTGTTGAAACGTGATTAACACGAAATCACATAACGAACTGTTACCCCACTTATTTCGTCAGGAATACGCGAAAATGACGGCCGTTTTGTGCCGTCATTTTGGTTTGCGGCACATGGAGGTCGCCGAAGACGTTGCCAGCGATACTTTTTTGAAGGCCTCCGAAAGCTGGGCGGTCAACGGGGTGCCTGAAAATCCGACAGCATGGCTCTACACTGCGGCCAAAAACAAAGCCCGCGATTATTTGCGGCGCAATGCCATTTTTGAAACCAAAATCAGGGAAACACTTCGTCCAAGCGAATCGGAAGCCGGCCCGGACATCGACTTTAGTCGTCAATACATCGCCGATAGCCAGTTGGCCATGATCTTTGCCGTTTGCAATCCGGTGAATGCCCCGGAAAGCCAGATAAGTCTCGCACTTCAAATCCTGTGCGGGTTCAGCGTCGAGGAAATAGCCAACGCCTTCCTCACAAAGAAGGAAACGGTTAAAAAGCGGCTGATGCGTGCCCGGGCGAATCTGCGGGGAGATCATTTTCAGCTTGCTCCGTTAAGCGAGGCCGCAATCCGGTCCCGCCTGGACGCGGTGCTGGCGACCTTGTATCTGCTGTTCAATGAAGGATATTTTTCAAAGACCAACGACCTGGTAGTCCGAAAGGAGGTGTGCTCCGAAGCCGTTCGGCTTACCTTGGTTTTGACCGAAAACGAATTGACAGACACCCCGCAGGTCAATGCGTTGCTGGCCTTGATGTGTTATCAAAGCTCACGGCTGGAAGCGCGGGTAAACGACAAAGGTGAAGCGATTTTATTCGACGAGCAAGATAAAGGGTTGTGGGACGAGTCGCTGGTCGCGCGCGGCAACTACTACCTGGTAAACGCCTGTGGCGGCAATGCCGTGTCGCGGTATCATTTGGAAGCTGGCATCGCTTACTGGCATACCACCCCCACCGGCGAAAACAAGTGGCCGCATATTTTACAGCTTTACAATCAGCTCATCCTCGTTGCGTATTCGCCGGTCACCGCGCTGAACCGCGCGTTTGCCTACGCCAAGGTATATGGCTGCGAAGCGGCATTGCCCGAGGTCGAAAAACTCGACCTGGCCCACCATAGCCAGTATCATGCATTAATGGGCTACCTCCTTGCCACGGTCGCGCCCGCCAAAGCGGTATGCCATTACGAACAGGCCATCCGGCTGACCAACTCCCAGTCCGAGAAACGAACGCTAAAAAGGGAACTTGGGCGGCTAAAGGCGAAAGCCGCGCAAACGTAGCACAGGGCATTCACCCGACCGGTTTCGAAAATGACTTTAAAATCGCTTCATATTCTGCAAACCGATGCGCTCTGATCGGTCGGACGTGGGGCTCCGTGCTAAAGTATAGCAGCAGACAGGGACTGATTGCTTTGTATCGATCCACATATTCAAAGTCGACCAATTCGCCGTTGTTTATCCGCTGCTTGATTTTGTTGTGATAGGGATACATGTTACCGTGCTGTTACCTAAGTCGACCACGCTAGATTATACCGCATCACCGGAACTACAACTGAGGTCCATGAAAGTTTATTTTCATACCTTAATTTAATATCGTAATATTGCGATATTAAAATAGCGGTATGGGTTTGACGAAAACAGAAATATTCACGGCGGGGCAGAACAAGCTGGCATCCCAGTTTAAGGTTTTGGGGCACCCGGCAAGGTTGGCGATACTGCAACATATTATTGATCAGAAAACCTGTATCTGCAACGATCTGGTTGATGAGCTGGGATTAGCGCAGGCTACCATTTCCCAGCATTTGAAAGAACTTAAAAACAGCGGTATCATACAGGGGACGGTCGAAGGAAAATCCGTTTGTTATTGCATTGATGCGGACGTATGGAAGCAGCTTCAGCAGACATTTAACGCGTTCTTCGATCAGGAAGTGAGCGCAACCGGCTGCTGTTCATAGTTTTTTTTAACTTTCGTATCGTGATATTGCAATATAACATTTTCACCGAACATTGATTCGCTTGCATGATCGGTCAATGCAGCGCGATCACACTTAAATAAACAAAAACGATGACACTTGAACAGATCAAAGCGATTCTTCCGACATTGGATAACGTCGAATTCCAGCTGGAGAACGGAACACCCGTGCCTGAACATTTCCATGTTACGGAAATAGGCGTAGTAACGAAGCACTTTATTGACTGCGGCGGAACAGTCCGGAACGAGAAAGTCGTGAATTTTCAATTGTGGGACGCCAATGATTTCGAGCATCGGCTAAAGCCAACCAAGCTATTGCATATCATTCAGCTATCGGAAGAAAGACTGGGGATAGAGGATGCCGAGATCGAGGTAGAATACCAAAGCGAGACGATTGGTAAATACGATTTACACTTTGAAGGCGGGCGTTTTGTCCTGAAGAATAAACAAACCGCCTGCCTGTCGAACGACGCATGCGGTGTCCCTACCGACAAACAAAAGGTCAGTCTGTCGGTGCTAAACAATGCGCGTTGCGCCCCCGGGTCAGGATGTTGCTAACAAACTGCCATAAGCGAATTCTCTTGCAGTAAACAGCTTTGGCGACGCTGCCGGCTTAATAACTCTACTTGTGAAGTGCTTTATTTCCAGCAGCTTCTGGTGTGCTAGTAATAAACTTAGTGACAATTTTTTTACGTCTAGCCATCGGGCCGGTCATGGCTTGCGTTACAGAAGGCGCTGCGCCCGAACCGCATCCTGGAGGCTCCGCCCCGGCCTTAGGGCATAAAGCTATTGACCCAGCTGCCGTCCTTCTCCTCATACCCTTCGGGCACGGTATACAGGGAGGATGGCACCGTGGTTTTTTCGACTTCAACAAGCTCCATGGTGGTGCCGGTGCCTTTCGTGGCGACGCTGAATTTGACGATAAAGCCTGCACATCCCGCTTCCTGCATGGCCGTCCATAGGTTGTCCGACCCCATATGCTGGGCTTTGCCGTATAGCGACAGCATTTCCTGATAGCCCGGAATCGCCTGCGTCGTCCAGATGTCGAACACGTCGCCATCCTGATTGGTGGCCTGCGCATGGGTACAGGTGAGGCCACGGACGTCCTCGGTCCCCAAATTCTTGACTTGATAGACGGTCCCTTCCGGCTCCGCCAGATCGGATTCCGCGAAATCCATCACGGTATACTGCCGCTTGCGGTCATTGAGCATAATGATGCGGTTGGGGGTGTTCGCGTCGGTCAGCATCGACATCTTCATCGCGCCGAACATCGGGATCTCCATAACGGTTTCGGCCCGTCCCTTGCCGCTCGCCGGAGAGGCATATAGCTTCATCGACATGTTCGCTTGTGGGGCGCCTTCCTCGGCACGGTCGTACCGGATCCGATACTCCAGGAACACATCGGGTCCGGATCCCGTGACGGCGATCTCATAATCGTCAGGAAGCGCCTGGATTGGCGGCTCGTCAGACGAAAAAATGCCGGTCACGGCGCTTTCCGTCTCAACTTCGGCCTTGTCCAGCCCACCCTCGATGCCCTGGTCGATTTTCTTGTCTACACGCCGCTCGACGCTTTTTTCGATTTTTTTGCTGATCTTTTTCAGGATTTGAGCCTTTGCGGGCCAAGACAAGGCGGCCAACATCAAGCACAGGCTCAGGGTCAGTACTCTTTTCATAACATCAGGTTTTAATATTCTTGTACGATGGTAGTTCCCTCAACGGCGGATATGCATGCCTGAATCGATGATTAACGGAGCTCGCTTATATGGGTACGGATTTTGTATAGACAGCATTCAATACGTCCGAAGATACGAAGTATCCTTCGAAAAAACCGTGGCAATGCGATAAATGTTTTAAAAACCTGCGGCAACTTTTTCCGGCTACAACCCGTTGGTTTCACAACGATACGCCGGACTGTTTGGTTTCTTTTCGAACAACGCGACGCAACAAACGGTTAGATTAGCAGAAATGGGGATATGCGTATCCCGCCGTCTTCCAAAAAGTTTATTATTGTCTCATGAAATTGTTGAAAGTTGGCTGTGTCTTGGTGTGTTTGCTGGCATCGTTGTGTGCCGATGGTCAGATTGTCGGAAAAATTACGGGTACCGTAAAAGGAAAAAATACGCAGGAACGCCTGGCGGGGGTTACGGTGCTGCTGCAGGGCGCCGACACGGCGGCCACCGTGACCGACGAGAGCGGCAATTTCCAGCTCACCGCCGCCGTGGGCAGGTACAGCCTGCAGGTGTCGACGCTGGGCTACGAGCCGACCACGCTATACAACGTCAACCTAAACTCGGGAAATGCGCAGGTGCTGCTCATCGAACTGGACGAACGGTCACAGGCGCTGGATGAGGTGGTGGTAGGACCCCCGCGGTCGGCCCGCGCCACGGATATGGTGACGCCGCTGGCCACGCAGAAGCTCACCGCCGAGGAGATCCGCGTAAACCCGGGGGGCAACTTCGATGTTTCCAAGGTGATCCAGGCGCTTCCGGGTGTGGCGGGCGGCACCACGGCCAACCGCAATGACATCATCGTGCGCGGCGGCGGGCCGGCCGAAAACGTCTATTACCTCGATGGCATCGAGATTCCGGTGCTCAATCACTTCCAGACGCAGGGCGCCAGCGGCGGCGCCACGGGCATCCTCAACGTGTCGTTTATCAACGATGTACAGCTGACCTCCTCGGCTTTCGATAGCCGCTACGACAATGCGCTGGCCGCTACCTTCGTGATCAAGCAACGAAACGGAAACCCGGAAAAGCTGGGGGGCAACGCGCGGCTGTCGGGCAGTGAGTTTGCCGCCACATTGGAGGGGCCGCTATCCGACAAGACAACCTTCCTTGCTTCGGCCAGGCGCTCGTACCTGAAGTACCTGTTTGAGGTGCTCGACCTGCCCATACGCCCCGACTATTGGGACTTCCAGTATAAGGTGAACCACAAAATAGACGACAATACCGAGCTGAATGTCATTGGCATCGGCGCGCTGGACCATTTCCGGATGGTGGCTCCGCGCGAGTCGGACGCCGAAAACGAGTACATCCTCCGTTCGAACCCGTTGATCGACCAGTGGAATTATACCGTGGGCGCGTCGCTAAAAAAGGTGACCGACAACGGGTTCTACACCATTGCGCTCAGCAGGAATCTGTTTCATAACGGAGCAAAACGCTATGCGGACAATGTGACGGAGAGTGGCGAAAAACTGTACGACCTGCGCAGCCACGAGATCGAAAATAAACTGCGGCTAGATGTGGACCGCTTTGTCAACGGTTGGAAATTTAGCTACGGCGGCGGCGTACAGTATGTCAAATACGATGCCGACCTCTTCAATATGCTCGGCACCGCAGGTGCTGATCCGGATGCCGGCGCGGGCACCCCGCCGGCCACGCTCGCTACGGCGACGGCCATCGATTTTTTCAAGATCGGCGCTTATGTCCACGGCAGTAAATACGTGCTGGATGAACGGCTGCTGCTCTCGGCCGGCGTGCGCAGCGACATAAACACCTACACCGGCCGTGGAATGAACCCCCTGCAAACGCTGTCCCCTAGGCTTTCGGCGTCGTATGCGCTGGGCCCGCTGTGGAACATCTCGGCCTCCGTGGGCAGCTATTTCAAACTGCCCGCATATACGGCCCTGGGCTACCGGGATGCCGGCGGCGTGGCCGTAAACCAGCGCCTCGACTACATCAACGCGATTCACTACACCGCGGGGGCGCAGTTTGTGCCACGCAGCGATTTCCGATTTACCGTCGAGGCTTTTTACAAGGACTATCGCCATTACCCGGTGTCGCTGACCGACGGCATCTCCCTGGCCAATATCGGGACGGATTATTACACCGTCGGAAATGACCGCTACGTTTCCACGGGGAGCGGGCGCGTGTACGGCATGGAGGCGTACGTGCAGCAAAAGCTTGTTAGAAACCTCTTCTACGTGGTGAGCGCCACGGCCTACAAATCGGAATTTTCGGGTGCCGATGGGGTGTTCCGGCCGTCGACCTGGGACTACGGCTACATCCTGTCGGGCACGCTGGGCTACAAGTTTAAGCGCAATTGGGACCTGGGGGTGAAGTACCGCATCGCCGGGGGGCAACCCTACACGCCGTTTGACCTCGACGCTTCCCGCGCGCAATACCTGACCACCGGACGGGGGGTGTACGATTACACGCGGCTAAATAGCGATCGGCTGGCTCCGTTCCAACAGCTCGACATCCGCGTGGATAAGAAATTCAACTTCCGCAAAACGAGCCTCGTGCTGTTCGTCGATTTCCAAAACGCGTTTCTCTATCGGACGCCGTCGCTGCCGAAATATACATTTGCGCGCAACAGCGACAACACCGGCTTCGCTACGGTCGATGGCAATCCGGTGGCGGAAGATGGCAGCAATGCCATCCCCCTGGTCCTGGCCGACCGGAGTGCCACCATCGTCCCGGCCCTCGGCTTTATCTTTGAATTTTGATTGCAGACTTTGACGTGCCTCACGGGCGTGTTGGGGGCTGCCCCTACAACACCGCATACTGACGAATGCTTACAACATTCCCCGCGTTGGGCTGTTAATAGATATACCTATTTTTTAGATAACAGCCGTTACGGTTTAAAATTCGATAGTATGAGTACAGAAAATTTGCAACATCGCGAAGCAATCAAAAAGTTAACGGAACTGGTGGATGATATCGACATCGGCATGTTGTGTACACAGGTTTCGGGGGGCGCATACATCCACGCCGTGCCGATGAGCCGGCAGGAGATCGATGACCGCGGAACGATCTGGTTCCTGTTTTCGTCGGAAAGCGAAACGCATCGCAACGTCCAGCGTGACAACCGAGTGAGCCTGCTGTTTGCCGACATCAAGGATTACAACTTCGTCAGCATCAATGGCGTCGCCGAGATATCGGAAGATCAATCGCGCATCGACAAATACTGGAATAAGATGGTTGAAGCGTGGTTTGAAAAAGGCAGGGAAGATCCCCGGATACGCGTACTGAAAGTGACGCCTTCGGAAGGACATTATTGGGATAACAAGACCAATAAACTGGTTACTTTTCTTAAGATGGCGGCCAGTGGCCTCACCGGGCGGGAGCTGGATATCGGCCGGCACGGCGACTTGAACCTGTAGGGGTTCGCCTGGCGCTGCCTGTATGCTGTGGCATTTTCGTTTCATACCGCGAAAGGCAATTCCAGGGTCCGGTTGTCCGGTCGTCCGTCCGGCTCTGGAGGGCGTTTTAGCGCATACACTTCGGGAATTGCAAAATTTATGGTAGATTTGAAGACCAAGTTGCTCGCTTTGGTGCTAGTATAATTAGTCATCTTAACAAAAATAAACGATATTGAATACCCCATTGCCACCGACTGAAGGAATGCCCATATCCGCTTTTATTTCGCGCTTCGAAAACGCACTTCGAGACGCCTTTTACGAACACGCGGACATCAACCAGCTAAGCCTCCAGCGGGGGCTGCCCGACTCGGTTTGGTCCCGTATCATGGATGTGGTGCCGCTGTCGGTCGCAATTCCCGGTGAATACGGTGGTCGCGGGTGTATCGTCCGCGAGTGCCTCGCGCTACTCTCCGCGGCGTCATACGAATCGCTGCCGCTCTCACTCACCTTCGGCATCAACATCGCCCTGTTTCTCGAGCCTGTGGCCAAATATGCCAACGAAGACGTGAAGAAGCCCATATTCGAGCGTTTTCTAAAGGATCAGTGTATGGGCGGCCTAATGATCACGGAGCCGGATTTCGGCAGCGACGCCCTGAATATGCGTACGGCTTACCAGCAGGAGGGCGACTCCTACCGCATCCGGGGGACCAAGCACTGGCAGGGACTGACCGGACAGGCGGATTTCTGGCTGGTGACCGCCCGCGCGGAGCTGCCGAGCGGTGAGCTGTCCAGGGATATCGACTTTTTTATCACGGACAATAGCATCCCCGAGCAAAAGATTGTGGTCGAGCGACTCTACAACAACCTCGGGCTTTACATGATCCCTTACGGACTGAATCGCATCGACATAAGCGTGCCGGCCGGGCAAAGGCTAGAGCCGCAGAGCACCGGACTGAAGATGATGCTGGATATCCTGCACCGCAGTCGCATGCAGTTCCCCGGCATGGGTATGGGCTTTATCAAGCGGATGCTGGACGAAGCCATCAATCATTGCCGCCAGCGCATGGTGGGGAGCGGCAACCTCCTGGCGCTCGATTCGGTGCAGTTTCAGCTCTCGCGCATCCAGTCGGCCTACACCATCTGCTCGGCCATGTGCCACCGCAGCAGTCGCATCAGCGGCATAGCGCATAGCCTGGCTGCCGAAGGGCTGGAGGCCAACGCCATGAAAGCGTTGGTGACCGACCTGATGCAGGAATCGGCGCAGCTATGCCTGCAGGTATCGGGTGCCAACGGCTATAAGATCAGCCACATTGCCGGGCGCGGCATCGTAGACAGCCGACCGTTCCAGATTTTCGAAGGGTCCAACGAGATGCTGTATACACAGATTGCCGATATCGTGCTGAAAAAAATGCGCCGCGAAAAGGCGTCAGACCTTTATGCGTTCCTGAAGGCATTCGAACTGACGACGCAGGTGGCGGACCATTTCAAAGAATCGCTGAGCTTTACGCCCGGAGAGGGGCTTGCCCAGCGGAAGCTCGTCGACTTCGGCAAAATCATCAGTCGGGTGGTCGCGGCAGGCTACGTGCAGGCCATCGCCGACGAAGGCTTCCGCGCCGACCTCGTGGCTGCCTGTATCGAACGGCTGCGAATGGATATCGCCCACCTGGTGTCCAACCTCCATCTGAAAAACAGCGCGCTCGTCATCGACGATTACGCGTCGGACAGCGATTGGCTGGCCTTCAGTTAGAAAATACTCAAACATTTCGGCCCGCCAGTTGTATTCAGAATACTAAACCCTCCAAAACGAACAGACGCCGTTCGGGTCCTCAGGGCCCGCAACTGCGTAATAGACGCTCTGGCATGGTGCCGGAATGGACAGCGTCTGCGCGGCGGAAACCGAAACAAAGGCTAATCCCTTAAGCTTGTTTTTCTTTCTTTCGGTTGCCCGGTGATGCAGACGGCGACAGCCGGTAAGCCGTGTTGGGCTTGCTGTATCCCGAAACTTACAGTCCAAATGCTCACAGGAAAGGCAAAAGCGCATTTCGAAAACTGGTCCAGGCATCATCCGGCGTTGCGCGGCAAAACAACGTCGATGGATTGGAAAATAGAAAATTTCTCCGAATGGCCGGCGGAGATCCAGCAGGCATTCCTCCTGGAATGGCTGGACAGTGTGGGGATATACGTGTCTGTCATTCCGGTGGTACGCGCGACGGAATACTATTATTTCAGCGAAGTGACCAGCCGGCGGTATCGACGGGTGACCTGCTGGAGCAGCGGCCCCTGTCCGACACGTGAGTTGGCAACGGCGGTCGCTATCATCCAGGCAGCGGCGATCTACAACGGAAATACCGGGTGACGTGCCGGCCGACACGGATAATCGTTACCTTTGTGTCTCGCAATCCAAAAGGACACTATGAAAAAACTCGGATTTTTATCGTTTGGCCACTGGGGAGACCACCCGGCCTACAGCACGCGCTCCGCCGGCGATACCTTGCTGCAGTCGATCGACCTGGCCGTGGCAGCCGAAGAGCTGGGGCTCGATGGCGCGTACTTTCGTGTGCACCATTTTGCGGCGCAGCTGGGGTCGCCGTTTCCGCTGTTGTCAGCCATCGGCGCCAGGACTTCCCGCATCGAGATCGGAACGGGGGTCATCGACATGCGCTATGAAAATCCACTGTATATGGTCGAAAACGCTGGAGCGGCCGACTTGATCGCCGAAGGACGGCTGCAGCTCGGCATCAGCCGGGGGTCGCCCGAGCAAGTGATCGACGGCTGGCGCTATTTTGGATATACACCCGCGGAGGGGGAGACCGATGCCGACATGGGGCGTCGCAAAGCCCTGGAGTTTCTCGAGCGGCTCGACGGGGTAGGGTTTGCGGAGCCGAACCCGCGCCCGATGTTTCCAAATCCGCCGGGCCTGCTGCGGCTTGAACCGTATTCCGAGGGGCTTCGGGACCGCATCTGGTGGGGCGCGGGGTCCAATGCGACCGCCGTATGGGCGGCGGAGCACGGAATGAACCTGCAGAGCTCCACCCTAAAGTTCGACGAGAGCGGCAAGCCGTTTCACATCCAGCAGGCGGAGCAGATCCGGCTATACAGGGAGGCGTGGAAGAAAGCCGGGCACACGCGTGAGCCGCGCGTCTCGGTAAGCCGGTCCATTTTTGCCCTGGTCACCGAACAAGACCGCCTCTACTTTGGGCAAGAAGCTGCCCGGGGCGACAAAATCGGATTTATCGAGCAGGGCCGCCGTGCCGTCTTTGGCCGCAGCTATGCCGCCGAGCCGGACAAGCTCATTGAGGAGCTCGCGAAGGACGAGGCCATTCAGGAGGCCGACACGCTTCTGCTGACCATCCCCAACACCTTGGGCGTCGCCTACAACGTCCATGTGTTGTCAGCCATCCTGGAACACGTGGCTCCGGGATTGGGGTGGCGGTAATTACTGTGGCCTCGCCGACGCCGCTTCAGTAGCCAGCACGGCCCGAATTCCTGCCTCGTAGCGGGTGGGTGTGAATTTAAATGCTTCGCAGAATTTCGAGCTGTCGAAAAAATAGTCACGGTCGTTTTGGTACTGCATTTCCACGAGCTCTTTGATCGTCCGGTCGAACAATCCGGCCAACGACAATAGCAAGGGAGTCAATACGGTGTAGCCGGGCCTGCTGCCCATGGCGCCTGCCGTTAGTTCAATTAGGTCCCTGCCCGTCAGCCGTTCCGGCGAGGTGGGCAGGTGCCAGACCTGACCATACGCCCCGGGCTCGTTCCCCAGCATCGCCGTGGCCTTCGCCGCGTCGGGGGTGTAGGTAAACGAGTGAACCTTCTCGACATTGGCTTGCCATTTTGCCTTTTTTCCCCGCGCCACGTCAGTCAGCACAAGCATGTTGAGGATGCCATTTTTTGCGCCCGGACCGTAGAAGTCGGCGCACCTGGCGATCAGCGCCTGCAAGCCGTGATCGGCGATCGCAGCGTTCACCATTTGTACGAGTTGCAGCCTGATATGGCCTTTCTGCGAGGGCGGGTTTGCGGGGCTCGCCTCCGTCATGTGCGGAATGGCCGTTTGGTCGTAGAGGTAGACGTTATCGAAAAAAACAAGTTTAGTCCCGTGTTTAAGGCAGGCGTCGATGACGTTGCGCATAATGACTGGCCACTGGCGCGCCCAGATGCGGCGGTCGTATTTCAATCCCGCCACTAAATATGCCACGTCGGTTCCGGCAACGGCTTCCAATACCTTCTCGGCATCCAGTAAATCGGCGGGAAACAGCTCGTCATCGCCATTGACCTGTCTGGGCTGGCGGGCAACCAGCCGAACCTGATTCGTAAAAGCTTTGAGCTCCCGGGCTAGCAACGTTCCGATGTCTCCACCCGCTCCTAATATTACCTGCATTGTCTGTATGATTTGATGTGCTGCAAAACTACAGGGCGCCGCAGGGTCACCACGATGATCTGGGTTAAGATTTTGCGGGATACAACATGCGCTTGCGGATGCGGCTGAGGCTTTCCGGGGCGATCCCGAGGTATTGAGCAATGTAGCGCTGTGGCACCCGCTGCAGGATTTGGGGCTTCGCTTGAATCAGTTCTTCAAACTGCTGTTCGGGCGACTGCGAAAGCAGGGACTTGATGCGGCCGACGTTTTGCAGCGCCACGAGTTCGACCAACCGGTTGAAAAACGCCGAGGCGGCCGTCGAGTTGGCCATGCAAGCCACCACGTCTTTACAGGTGATTACCAGACACTCCGTAGGTTCCAGGGCCGTAATGTGGGTTGCCGATTTTGTTTGCTTCGAGAAACTTTCGAGATCGGTTACAAATTCTTGTTCGAAAGCGAAGTTACAGGTTCTCTCCGCGCCTTTCTCGTTAATGAAGTATTGCCGCAACGTCCCTTTCACAATGAAGAATAGCTCGTGTGCAACTTCGCCCTCCTTTAACAACACGGCGTTCTTTTTGTACGTTTTCCGACTGAAAAAGGCGAGGAAATGAGCTCCTTCCTCCTCGTTGATGGGCGTATATGCCCGTACGGCTTCCAAAAGCATTTCCATGGGCTAAAAGTAACGAAATATTCGGAAACGACGCGCTGCGGATCAGAGTGACAAATACAGGAAAAAAAATAAAAATTATTTTGCTTAGTGTAAAAAATACACTATCTTTGTGCCATCATAATTTAGGTTTATAATTGGTTAGTTGAAAAGGTTTCCATCCTCCCCGTTTGGAAACCTTTTTTTATGGCTGACGGTTAACTCACGGAGGGTGCGACTGATTTCGTTGTATGGGGCCGGGCCGACCGCACGACTTAACAGAAAGTTAACATTGCCTTAACGATTGCATTGTTTTAAGTTTACATCTTTGACCATTTATCGTCACGCTATGGATTACATGTTATTTATCGTTGCCCTCCTGCTTATCTTGGCTATTGCTGATCTGATTGTGGGGGTGAGCAACGACGCGGTCAATTTTCTCAATTCGGCGATCGGCAGCAAGGTGACGACCTTTCGTAATATCATCCTGATTGCCTCTGCAGGCATATTGGCCGGATGTTTCTTCTCCAGTGGAATGATGGAAATTGCCCGCAAAGGCATTTTCCAGCCCCAGCATTTTACGTTCGATAAAGTGATGTGGATTTTCCTGGCGGTGATGTTGGCCGACATCGTGCTTTTTGAGATTTACAACGCGCTGGGTTTACCTACTTCCACCACCGTGTCCATCGTTTTCGAGCTGCTCGGTGCCGGGGCAATGATGGGCTTCCTGTTTGCCGCTGAAAAGGGCGAGTCGATCGGCGACGTGATGAAGTACATCAATGTCGACAGTACCTTTTCGATCATTTCGGGGATTTTCCTTTCTATCCTAATCGCCTTCACGGCCGGCGTCGCCGTTCAATATGCCGTGCGATCGGCCTTTACTTTCCAATATGAGAAACGGCTAAGCGTCCTGGGCGCCCCTTTTTCGGGCATGGGCATTACCGTCATTGTTTACTTCCTGCTCATCAAAGGGCTGAAGGGCACCACCTTGGCGCAGCTGGGATGGGTGCAGACCATGAACGACCACATCTTCGTTGTACTCGCCCTGCTTTTTGTCGCCACAACGGCTGTCTGCTATGGGCTGCAGCGCCAGTTTCGGGTCAACCCGATCAAGATTGTGGTGATTGCGGGCACGTTTTCGCTGGCCATGGCGTTTGCCGGTAACGACCTGGTCAACTTCATTGGGGTTCCCATAGCGGGGTTGATGGCCTTCCAAAACTGGCAGCAAAGCGGCGTGCCGGCCGACGAGTTCTACCAGGATTATCTGGCGACAAGCGATGTCGTCGTGCCGACCTACTTGCTGGGCATCGCAGGGGTCGTGATGGCGCTGACGATTTGGCTGAGCGCAAAAGCCAAGAAGGTGACGGAGACGGAGATCAGCTTGAGCAAACAGGACGACGATGGCAGCGACGATCACTTTAAGCCCAATAGCATCTCGCGGCGGGTGGTAAAGACGGCCATGTTGCTGGGCAACGTCTTTGATGCCTTCATTCCGCGTAACGTAAAGCGGCGTTATAACCTCAGTTTTGAAAGGGACAAACTGGATAAGGCTACGCTCGTGGGCCGTGATGCGCCGGCGTTCGACCTGATCCGCGCGGGAACCAATCTGATTCTTGCCAGTATGCTGATTGCGTGGGCGACGTCGATGAAGTTGCCGTTGTCGACAACCTATGTAACGTTTATGGTGGCGATGGGCACATCGCTTGCCGACCGGGCGTGGGGCCGGGAATCGGCCGTATATCGGGTTGCCGGTGTGCTTAGCGTCATAGGGGGATGGTTCATTACCGCGCTCTTTGCATTTTCCGTGGCGGCGTTTTTCGCCGTCGTCATCTACCAGGGTATTTTGGCGACCGGCGTGCTGCTGGCGGTTGTGTTGGCCTACATCGTCGTGTCAAACCTGAAGTTTGCCAAGAAAGAACGCCAGTCCAGGAAAGAGCGCAGCCGGCTGAGCCTGTTGGAGGAGTCGGACCTGGACGTGTACATCCGCAGCAAAAATACACTCGTCACCATGGTTATCGAGGTCTCCGGTCATTATAGTACCGTGTTGAACGGCATCCGCAACGGCGATGCCGCGGAAATACGGAAGACCGACAAGGAGCTGTCCGACCTCATAAAATACTCTTATAAATTAAAGCGGAACAGCCTCCGCGCGATCCGGCAGCTCGGCGCGGCCGACCGGCGGTCTGCGGAGGTGATCGTCTATGGGGGCGACCTGATCCAGGATATGCTCCAGTCGGCAAAGTTCCTGAGCGCCGAAAGTGTCCAGTATATCGAAAACCTGCATGAGCCCCTCGCGAGCGGTTTCATCGCGACGTTGGAGGAACTTGCCGTGAAGATGGACCGGTTTTTCCGGCTGGCGGTGAACGAGCTGAATGAGGAAGATGGACCCGATGTCCGGCTGCTCCGACAGCACCGCAATGAAATCCGCGAATTCATCAACACGCATTTTGGGAACGAGCTCGACATCATCCGGCGTAAAAATATCGGCAGCAAGCAGGCGTTGCTCCAGACCAGTATTTTCCTGCAGAGCCGCGACATACTCGCCGTGCTGTTCCGGATTAGCAAAATTTACGGCAAGTTTGAAAATTAGGTTTTTAGGCGTTCTTCTTCTATGCCTAACGGCCTGTTAAATGCATGAAGGGTAACGGGTCGAATGTTGTGGCGCGCCGCGTTGTCAATCCGCTGAGCATTAACGGTAGGGTTCGAGCGTTATTTCCTGTAAGGGATTTCCCCCATCAATAAACAATTTTCCACCCTTCGTTAGCGCTTGGGCGATGCGCGGGAGTGCAATTTGTCCAAGTTTTGGATGGCGCCCGTCCAGGGCGCCTACGCGTACCGCGAAGGCCACATCATAGGGTGGCTCACCCGGCTTCAGTATAAAATCTTCCACCGCCACACGACGGAAGGCCAATCGGCCGGCGGCTATTTCTTCGCCGGCACTTTTTTCGGCCTGCTGAATGGCCTTTGCTGAGCGGTCTATACCGAGGATATGCCCGTTGCCGATACGCTGTGCAATTTCGCGGGCTGCCACGCCGGTACCGCAGCCGATCTCCAGGATGCGTATGCCCGGGCGTAGCGGAAGCGCTTCGACGATGGCTTGTAGGCGGGGCGACAGGTTATTGTTTTTCATAGCCGTGCAATCAAGGGATAGTAAAATAGCAAGAAAGCCCCGAAACGGGAAGAATCGGGGCTTTACTAATCAATTATAAACCTAAATCATGAAAAGATAAATCGCCGGCCCTCCTTCCATAGCTACTATTCCTTGTCTCTGGTATTGCGGACCAACGAAATGCCGGAGATGAAAAAGATAAATCCGATGACGCCCACGACGACCAATTCCCGTACGCCGCCGGTTTGTTGCACCACCATGGCACCGGTGTAGATCAATCCACCGATACCCAAGATGGTGAGGATTGTGCCAAAAATTCGCTTTACATTCATAATGATCAATTTATCGGACCTCCCTGGGGATATGGACCTTTACGTTTTTGCTTGTTTTTTCAATACAACAAGCAAGCTCTTGTTTTGTTGGCCAGAGGAACGGCCTCGATGCCTGCGGCGTTGCCGCGCCGGATACGGATATCCGCCCAATAAATGTACATTTGTGTAAAACAACCCATTGCATGATGGACGCCTTGAAACACTTATTCATACAGAGCACCTTCAAAAAGGGAATTGTCATACCGAGCTTGGTGTTTATATTTTCCGTCAGTTTAATCTCCGCCATTTTTCCAAAGCGCGCCGCAGCATTGCTGGGCCAGGTACAGGAAGCAATATTTGTCAATCTAAACTGGATGTATGTTTGGTCCGTGACGATTTTCGTGCTGTTTCTTTTGTTTCTAGTTTTTAGCAAATTCGGATCCATCAAGTTGGGGAATAGCGATTCGAAGCCCGCTTATTCTTTTTTCTCCTGGATATCCATGCTTTTCGCCGCGGGAATGGGTATCGGGTTGATGTATTTCAGCGTCGCTGAGCCCATGTCGCATTTTTCAGATCCCACATTTGGCGGGCTTAATACCGTGGCACGCGCAAAAAACGCGCAGCTGTATACATTTTTCCACTGGGGAATCCATGCCTGGGCTATCTACGGGGTTGTCGGACTTTCACTGGCTTACTTTGCCTATCGGTTCAGGCTACCCCTTTCGCTCCGGAGCTGCTTTTATCCGATCTTGAAAAATAAGGTCAACGGCGTTGGTGGGGATGTAATCGATACGTTTGCGTTATGCAGCACGTTTTTTGGCATTACGACTACCTTGGGTTTCGGGGTAGTGCAGTTAAACGCCGGGCTTGCCAACATAGGCATGTTGGCGGATACCGGATTCGGATATCAAATCGGTATCGTAACCGTAATCATGGCCATATCAATCCTTTCGGCGACCACCGGTGTGAATAAAGGCGTCAAATTTTTAAGCCAGGTGAATATCGTCGCGGCTTTCGGCCTGATGCTGTTTGTACTTTGTCTTGGGCCAACGGCGTTCTTGCTTGGCTCGTTTTCGGAGGGGATCGGATATTATATTAACCAGTTTTTCAACCTGACGTTTAATACGCACGCGTACGAGCCGGAAGCACAACCTTGGTTTTTTAACTGGACGATTTTATATTGGGCTTGGTGGATTTCCTGGGCCCCTTATGTCGGACTCTTTATTGCCAAAATATCGTATGGAAGGACAATCCGAGAGTTTGTCGGTGCGGTGTTGATCATCCCCACAGCTTTTAATTTTTTGTGGATGACGGTATTCGGGAACAGCGCAATCTGGTTTGACCGCACTGCGGCGGGTGGGACATTGAGCAAGATGGCCGATAATGCGGATGAACTGTTGTTCAGATTTCTGGACCATCTTCCGGCGCCGGGCATCAGCAGCGCGTTGGCCATTTTTATAATTTTTATCTTCTTTGTGACATCGGCTGATTCTGGAATTTTTGTGATGAACAGCATTGCCACGAAAAACGCTGCCAAGTCACCGAAATGGCAATTGGTGTTTTGGGGCGGATTGCTCGCATTACTGGCCCTTGTATTGCTCAACGCAGGTGGGCTGCAGTCGCTCCAGACGATGACACTGATCACGGCACTGCCATTTTCCATAATCATGCTCCTGTTCTGTTATTGCCTTGTTCGGGCGTTGGCGATAGACAGCAATTACTATGCAACGGGATTTTCGCCGGCGACCAGCTACTGGTCGGGAGAGTTTTGGAAAGCACGGCTCCAACATATTCTCTCATTTCGAAATCAGGAAGCAGTTTCTGATTTTCTCCGGCAGACGGTACAACCTGCTTTTGAAGAGCTTGCTGGCGAATTTAAGCGCAAAGGTATCGTTGCTGAACTCGTGTTCAACGGGAAAAAGCCAGAGGAAATGGCATTGACGATTAAGCATGAGTTGATAGAAGATTTTACTTACGGCGTGCGCAACCAGTCCAAAATGATATCCCATTTTTTAATTGGTGAAGAGAACATGCCCGGCGTTAAGGGGAATAAGACGTATATACCGAAGACGTATTTCGGGGACAGCAGGCCGGGCTATAATATTGAGTACTTTACCAAAACCGAAGTTATCGCCGATGTACTCAAGCAATATGAGCGTTTTCTGGAATTATCGTCAGAGGTACGGAATGAGCTCTTTATTGACAATACACTAAAGGACAGCGAAGAATAAAAAGCCCCGAAACGGGGAGGATCGGGGCTTCTACTAACCAATTATAAACCTAAATTATGAAAAGACAATTTTATACTTTATTAAAGTAAACGGCCAAAACTGCGCCAAATTGTGCGACTTTTGTCACCATTTTGTTAAATCGCGGTTAATTGCCCTCTGGATGCCACCTGCCACCGCGAAGGCTGATTAGCCGGCGGCCTTTGGATCCAGGTAATACTGGTTTACCACATCGATGACATCATAAATATCAAAAGGCTTGCGGATATAGGCATCGGCACCGCATTGTTGGGCGATTTCATCAATATTCCGGATCGCGGAAATAAGCACAATGGGTATGAGCGCGGTTTTTTCGTCCGACTTCAGTTTGCGACAGAGATCGCTGCCCCAACCCCAATTCAAATTCTCATCCAATAAAATTAAGCCGATTGCATGCTGCTTCAATTTTTTGTCAATGGACTTTCCGCTATCGGTGATCACCTGATAGTCCTCAAACTGCATAAATTCCGCAACCACCTCCAACATATCGCCATCATCCTCAGCATACAAAATTTGTTTTTTCATCAGTACGGGCCCCAAAATGCAAACTCACAAATCTAACGTTTAAAAATGAATTAAATTTCGCGGGATTTGATTTTTTTCGAAATGGGGTGTCCGGGTCGATTGAGCCACCTGCAGAGCGAACAGTTGGCATGGTATGGAAAGGGCAGCAGGGCCTAACGCCCCGCCGCCCGGATCCAAACTACACTAACTAACTAATGCGCATGTCCATGCTCGGCATGAATTTCAAATTTCAGCTCGAGCACGTTTTCGCCGGCAAAGATGTCGGCGTAATCGTTTCGGTTCCAGTCGGTACGCTCGATGGTGGCTTTGACGCCCGCGTCGAGCTTACGTAGGACATAGGTGATTTCTTTTGTGGGGCCCTCGTTGTCGTGACCGATGGTAAAATAGCTCAGGATTCCCGTTGTCTCGTATTTGCCTTCAACGGTCGTACCGTCGCCATACGTCTGCTCCCGCGGCTGGAAGATGGCCCCGCTTTCGTGGTCGGAGTCCGGGTTCAGAACCAGATCACCGCCCACCAGAAACGCTTTGTATTGGTCTGCGGTGGCCTTATTTGCAATAAAATCGTCCTGGACTTCCGCGCCGGTGTAATCCCAGGCTTTTAATTCGATCTTGTAGACGGCATCGGCTTCCAGGTGAAGGTGGCCGTTGGCGGTAGCTACCCCATTTTCGTCGAATTCAATTACGATCGACTCGCCCTCGGTGCCGCCATCCAGCCCGTGGAAATGGTCGCCATGGGCTTCCACCGTTTCACCGCTCACTTCGGTGAGGATCAGTTCGGACCGCTGGATACCTTCAGGAATGGGATCGTCACCATCGTCTTTGTCGCACGAGGCGAGGAAAAAAACCGTTAGGCCCAGAAGGGCCAGTACTGCGAATTTGTTTTGCTTTTTCATTTGTGTTTGATTTATTGTTTGTAAAAATTATTATTCAGTATGTTAAGGGACTATTGGATTTTTATGCTCAGCCCCTTCATGGTTTGCCACCCTTCCCGGTCGGTTACCCGGATCATGAAGTGGTAATCCCCGGGATCTACTTCTGCGGGCACGGTGATTTCCACACGGGCGTCGTAGGTCTGCGGAGCATCGGGGATGTCAAAAGAGTCGATGTACAAAAAGGGGTTCTCCGGCGTCTTTACCGGATCCAGGTCGCAATCCTCCACTTCCGTGCTGTGGGTATGGTGGTCAAAATTGTGGTGCACGTCGAGGCTAAAGGATCCGAGGGCCACATTGTCGCTGAACCGCGCCCTGAACTCGAATGTCTCCCCACGGACAAGGGTACCGCATTGCACCGGGTATGTATCCGCATCGGAAACGGCGATAACCGGATATTCCGTATCGGTTGTTTCCGAATCCTTGCTGCAGGAGAGCAGTGCGGAGGCAATCGCTATGGTGCTGATTATTCGTTTTATGCTATGTTTTTTCATTACCGTCTGCTTAGTCGATTTCAATGTTTATATCGATGTAATGGAAAAAGCTGATGTTGTGGGTAATGTTTTTATAGATCACCCCAAAAAGGTAGTCGCCCGATTCCCAGGCCTTTTCTCCAGTGATTGGGTTGGGCTGGGGTATGTTGTTGTCATTTGCCGCCCCAATGACCAATGGAGGCGTAGTGCGCACGGGCGTGAAGGTCTCCATGTCGAAAACGAAGTTGGAAAAATCGCCTACTTCTGCCCAGCCCTCGTGCTCATAGACATCATAGACGATGGCTTTTGAGAAATCGATTCCCTCGATGGTCTCGGGGCGGTGGTTCAGTTTTTTGTTAATCAGCAGCATATACATAATCCCATCGTCTTTCACGCCGCTGATGGTTGCCTGCGATCGGATGGTCTCACCGCTGCGGCAAATATCCGTATCGACGAAATCACCGTTGCGATAAAAGAAACTACCGTTTTTGTTGATGTTGAGAGCGAATAGTTGTGGATCCACCGGTAGGTTTTCCCGTCGGTAAATGGTTAATGTCCGCGTTTCCTCCAGCGTGGCGCCGTTCTGGTCGTTGACAACGATCACGAAATCGTACGTGCCTTCCGGGGCGTCCGCTGGAATGTCAAAATGCTTGTGCACATTCGTGTTCTTCGCCCCCCGGTACTGTTCCCAGGTAATTTCATGTCGCCATTCTTTTGCATAGGCCTCGCCTGCCCGCTGTTCGATCCGAACCTGAATGACGTCGATGCGGTCGCCCGCGACGACATCCATTTCCAAATGGAAATCTTCACCGACAATGCCGATGCCGTTATCGCCCAGCCCGACCTCGATGTTTTCGATTCCCGGCATAGCCGGTTCCGGCGGGGAATCTTTTTCGCAGGATGAAACGGCAATTGCCGCTAATCCGATAAATCCAATGATAAAAGGGGTCTTTCGTGTTTTCATGTGCTGTTGAGTTTAATTGTTATCGTTATAGATGGCGCTTTTCGTGATCGTAACTGGAATCCTTACGGACAGGATAATATTCCTGCCCATCTCCGGCAGCTCGATGAGCCGGTAAAAACTCGTGTGATCCATATAATTTGTATTCAGCAGGTTCTGTACCTGCAGGTTTAGGTGCACGGGGTTCCGGGCGGCGAATACCGTCAAGCCGGCCTGTAGGGCTGCCACGCCATAACCGGCGGTCTTCCGCTCAGGGGGCACAATCCGGTGCTGCCGGGTTACCAGCTTGTAATCCACCGATACAAAGGGGTTTCCGGGCTTATCCGGTGCCCAGGTAAGATTCATCAACAGGGATGGCGGTGGGGCAAACGGCAGTGAAAAGCCTCTTTTGGTGCCCGATAGCTGCTTGGAAAACAGGTATTCGCCGAGCACTTCAGCGGTAAATACATTACCGATCTTTCGGGAAACTTGCAATTCGCCACCATACCGCATCACGCGGCTTTCCTCATAGCGAAACACCTGGTTGCCCGCGCCATAGTAGTGGTCGAAGGAAGCCGTCGGATTCAGGTAGATATAGTTGGGAAAATAATTGTAGAACGGGCTCACCTGGATAAGCCATCCGCCGCGCTGCCAGGCAATGGAAACGTCTGCCTGATACGATTGCTCGGCCGACAGCGACGGGTTGCCCTGCTCGTAGCTGAAATAGTGGTAGTTTACCCCGTTGGCGGACAATTCCTTAGCGATCGGCATGCGGAAGCTTTTACCGACGTTGGCTTTCAATGCCAGTGTTTGAAACGGGTTATAGTTTATCCCTATGGACCATACCAGGCTATTGAAACGACGGCGCAGGTCGGCCGCCCGCACCAGGTATTCCTGCCGCCCGCCTTCCACCCGGGAAGGGAACCAGTCGCGGTATTCAAACATGCGGAGGCTGCCATGATCATAACGGACTGCCGCATGTAGTAATGCTTTATTGTTCAGTTTGTATTTATCATATAGAAAAGCGCCGGCAGTAAACTGTTCGAATGAGGGCACCAGAAACGTCCATCCGTTTATGGCATTGCCCTGGTATTCGCTGTTGATCCCGAAGGTCAGCTCGTGGTTCCCGGTTTTCCAATAGTCTTTCACATTCAGCGAATAGACGAATTTGTCGAACTGCCGCTCCAACCCGTTGGATACGCCAAGCGTATCGGGGAAAACCGGCGGCATGTAACCATGGTTGACATACTGGCTGTATTCCTGCCTGAAATTGTGCTGAAAACCCAGCTCCGCCTGCAGGTGGTGTGCGCCGAAGTGGAGAATATTCCGGCTTATGGCCTTAACATGATTCACCTCCTGGCTCGGCATCAGGATATCCCTTGGGGATCGGTCGTGCCTATCGGTATCTACCCGCCGGGGTTCCAGGCCGTGCGCATTGGCAAAGAAACCGGCTTTGCTGTAGGTATTACTGAGGTAAAGGACGGAATGGAACCGCTCGCCAAGATACCCTCCGGTCAGGTGAACGTTGGTTTCGCGCCCCGCTGTATTCCGCAGGCGCTGCTTATGGAGTGCCACGCCATAGTCATATACGTATACCGTATCCGTAGGGACGCGGTAATCGCCGTAGCGCAAGTAGGTAGCCCGTGCATCCGCGAACCATCGGTCCGCCCGGCCGCCTACGCGTACGGACGTACCGTAGCTTCCGTTGTTGCTCCTGCCGACAAGGTCAATTGAAACTATTGCGGTATGCGGTGCCGGAGCGGATTCGGGTTTGACGTCGATGGCGCCCCCGATGGCATCCGAGCCGTAGACGAAAGAAGCCGCCCCTTTGATGATTTCCACTTGCCCGGCAGTGAATTGATCCAGCTCGAGGCCGTGGTCAGCCCCCCATTGCTGGCCTTCGTGCTTGATCCCCTTGTCCACGACGACCACCCGGTTGAACCCGAGTCCGCGGATGAGCGGTTTGGACTGTCCCGAACCGATGCCGATGGTATGTACGCCCGGAAGCCGCTCCAGCGTTTTCATCAGGCTTCCGCCGAGATTCCGGTGGATGAAGTCCCGGCTCACCACTTCCACGTTCAGCGCTTCCGATTGCTTCCGCCGTTCCACATGATTCTCCACTACCAGCACCTCATCAAGTATATGCACGGTGCTATCAAGTCGTACAGTCACCCGTAGCCGCTCCCGGTCTAAGGCAACCGCTACCCGTTGACGCCCGTATCCCGCTTTGCTAACATCAACGAGGTAGTTGCCTGCTGCCAGACCGGCGAATGAAAACAAGCCATATTGATCGGTGGTCGCGTGGTCGCCGGTCTCCTGGAGCACAACCTGCGCACCGGCGACCGGATTGCCGATCCCGTCGGTTACCGACCCGGACAACCGATAGCCCTGCCCATGGGCAAAATGGTAAGAAAACAGCGCTGCAAAAATGCAGACGATGATCTTGATCGAATTCAATGCGATACAGATAACCAAAGATAATGTTGAAAAAGGGAATAACAGCCGGGGAAGTCCGAACCAATGCCTCGATCGGTCGGGACGCTAAATCTGCTTGCAGGTAGAAGGAGGGCCTTTGTTGGTGAGCCGGTCGCACAGCTCTCCTCGGGGAGCCCCGCATTCCGGCTGTCCAAACGCTATTACAGCCGGAACTGTAGGGGCGGCAAACGTATAGGAAGGTCTAAAATCGACATCCTTGGGCGTATAATGCGCATAAAACGCGCACAGCCCGCAATCCGGGGAATCCGCGGAAACGCCGTGGTCCAAACGATGAGCCCTATACTGATCAGCCCCGCCGGCATGGGTATGCAGGGTATAGATCAGGGGGATGCTGATAAACGCCACGATCATGCCCATGGCAATAATGGACATCAGTATCCTGGATATGTATGTATAGCGGCCCATAAATTTGCACCAAAGTTGCATTAAAAATTTTACAACAGCAAGAAAATATTAAAGTTTGCAACTTTATTGCATTTGAAACCCTTAAATTAATTCGCATGAAATCAAAGAACTTTGACCTGCTGGGCATCTCGGCAGCATCGCTCGGCCTTATTCACTGTTTGGTATTTCCCTTGCTGCTTATCCTGCCGTTGAGTATCAGCCATAACGCCTACATCGATCTGGCGTTCCTGATCGTCGGTGCAGTAGTGGTGTACAGGGTGGCCGGTCAAACCGGATTAAAATGGGTGAAGTACCTGCTTTGGGGATCCATTACACTGATTGCGGTTTCGGTATTGCTGGATTTGCTGTATCATATGCATACGCCATTGATTTATATCGGGGCAGCCGGATTGATTTCCGGGCACATCATCAACTTTAAACATCACAAACATGGATAACGGGTAAACACCGTAAAACAAACGGCGTGGATGAGTCGACAGGTTTGGGATAGCATTGAAAAAGCCCCGAAACGGGGAGGATCGGGGCTTTAACTAACCAATTATAAACCTAAATTATGAAAAGAAAAATTCCGATACGTTTTCATATATGACGACAAAAAGCCACGGAAAATTACATCAGGTTTGTCAAAGTTTTGTTAATATCCTGATTTGTTTTCTAAACCGGGAGTTTCCGGTTGGCCAACATTTTGGAGCCTCCGGTGTTGTCTTGCTGAACCCATCGTCACATCGGTATGGCATTAACGGAATACAAACGCAAACGGACCTTCGGCAATACGCCGGAGCCGGTCGGCGGAAAAGCCGGAGCAGAGACGCTGCGCTTCGTCGTGCAAAAGCATAAGGCTTCCCGGCTACATTACGACTTCCGGCTGGAAATGAAAGGCGTGCTCAAAAGCTGGGCGGTGCCAAAGGGCCCCTCCTTAAATCCGGCGGACAAGCGGCTGGCCATGGAAGTGGAAGATCACCCGTACGACTATAAAGACTTTGAGGGCATTATCCCCAAAGGCAATTACGGCGCCGGCACGGTGATTGTCTGGGATGAAGGAACCTATGAACCGATCGATCCGCTGCAGGACAAAGCGGCGAATGAACGGGCGCTGCTTAAACAACTGAAAGACGGCTCCCTGAAAGTGGTGCTCCATGGCAAAAAGCTAAAGGGCGAATTTGCGTTGGTGCGCACCAAGGGCATGGGCGAGAACGCCTGGCTGCTCATTAAGCACAAAGATCGCTACGCTCAGGAGGATGATGTCACGTTAAAGGACAAGTCGGTCAAGTCCGGCCAAACCTTGGAAAAAGTGGCTAAATCGTCCGACAGCGCCGTTTACGGGCAGGCGAAAAAGGCGGGAGCAACCAGGAAAGCAACCGCGGGCAACACCGAAACCGGGACTGCGAAGCCCGCCTCGAAAAAGGTCGTTAAGCGGCAGTTGGAAAAACAGGTGGATCCGGAACAGCACCCGGCTCCGGCTCCCGAGGTCGACCCCAAGGCGCTGTTGCGTAAGGCTGAGAAAGCCGCGTTCCCGGAGGACTTGTCGCCCATGTTGGCGACGCTGGTTGACCAACCTTTTGACGATGACGGCTGGGAATACGAAGTGAAGTGGGACGGTTACCGTGCGCTGGCTTTTATCGACGGCAAAGATGCGGCGCTCCGTTCGCGCAACGGCAAATCCTTCGACAAGAAGTTTTACCCGATTTACGATGCGGTGAAGGACTGGGGAATCAGGGCGGTGGTCGACGGCGAAATTGTGGTGGTGGGCCCGGAGGGCATTTCCAATTTTAGTAAGCTGCAAAATTGGCGCAGCGAGGCGGATGGCGACCTGTTGTATTACGTATTCGATTTGCTCTGGTATGCCGGCAAAAATCTCATGAACCTGCCCCTCAGCGCGCGGAAGGCCATCCTGGCTACGCTGATTCCGGCAGAGGGCCTGATCCGGAGCGGCTACAGCGTGGCGGCGCGTGGCACCGATTTCTTTGCGGCGGCAGGCAAACTGGGACTGGAGGGCATCATTGCCAAGCGTTCCGACAGCCGCTACCACCCCGGCGACCGATCCAAAGACTGGCTGAAGATCAAGGTCGAAAAGCGACAGGAAGTCGTCATCGGCGGCTATACGCGCAACGACGGCAGCTCGAAGCCCTTCAGCTCGTTGCTGCTGGGCGTGTATGAGGGAGACGCCCTGCGCTACGCCGGCAAAGTCGGTACCGGGTTTACCGACAAGCAGCAAAAGGAACTGCTGGAGCGGTTCAAGCCGCTGGTCATAAAAAAGAGCCCCTTTGCCGAGCGCGCGGACTACAACAAACCATCGCGCTTTCGCCCCAACCCGCCCCATGCCGAAGCCACCTGGCTGCGGCCGGAGCTGGTCTGCGAAATTCATTTTGCGGAGATCACGACCGACGGGGTGTTCCGCCATCCGGCGTTTGTGGCCCTTCGTGAGGACAAAGACGCTCGACAGGTGGTCCGCGAACGGGAGGTGCCGGTGGATCAGGCGATGGCCAATGCAGACGACGCAAACGATAAAACTCCAATTGTCAAAGCGCCGGCCAAACGCGGGCGTAAGACGCTCTTGAATCCCTCCGAAAAAACGCAGGTGCGAAAAATGGGGGGCATTGAATTGACGCTGACGAGCCTGAATAAGGTTTATTGGCCGGAAGAAGGGTACACAAAACGCGATATGCTCAATTACTATTACCAAATCGCGCCCTATATCCTGCCCTACCTGAAAGACCGGCCCCAATCGCTTAACCGCTTCCCAAACGGCATCGGGGGACAAAGTTTTTACCAGAAAAACGTAACGGGCAAGGTGCCCGACTGGGTGGAACAGCATCCCTACAAAGCCGAGGGCGACCGCCAAAAGAAGCATTATATGCTGTGTAATAACGAAGCGGCGCTCTTATACATGGCCAACCTCGGTGCCATTGAAATGAACCCCTGGAGCAGCACGGTGCACCATCCCGATCAGCCGGACTGGTGCATACTCGACCTCGACCCCGACAAGGGCAATACGTTCGAACAGGTAATCGAAGTCGCCCAGGTCATTCACGCCATCCTTGAAGACGCCGGCATTCCCTCGTACTGCAAAACTTCCGGTTCGACCGGGCTGCATATCTACATCCCCCTCGGTGCGAAGTATAGCTACGACCAGTCGCAGCTTTTCGCCAAATGGGTGGCCGCAAAAGCGGACGCGGAGCTCGACTACACGAGCATCGAGCGGATGACCGACAAACGTAAGGGAAAGATATACATCGATTACCTGCAAAACCGGCCGTCCGCCACATTGGCCGCCCCTTATTCGCTCCGCCCCAAGCCGGGGGCGACGGTATCCATGCCCCTGCATTGGGACGAGGTGAAGGCGGGACTAAAAATGAGAGATTTCACGATTCGAAACGCGGTGGAGCGGGTCAGGGCCGAGGGCGACCTGTTCAAACCGGTGCTCAAGAAAGGGGTGAACCTCAAAACCGTCCTGTCGCGCCTGACCTAAGCCGAACCGCCGGCTTTTTGCCGCGTATTCGTGCAGGGCCTGATATCTTTGTATCTTTACCGGGCCGTGGGGACTGAACCGCACGGCGTCGGTAACCGCGCGATGCTTTCAAAACGAGCTAAATATGCCATCAAGACACTGCTTTACCTTTGTAAAAACCAGGGGCAGGCACCCGTGTCGGCCAAGGTGATCGCCGAGCGCGAACGGATCCCCTATAAATTTCTGGAAAATATCCTGCGCGAATTGAGGCAGCACCGAATACTGAAAAGTGAACGGGGGCCCGATGGCGGTTATCGGTTTTTGATGGCACCCGAAGCGGTAAAGGTGTCCGATATCATCCGGATTGTCGACGGCCCGATCGCGCTTATCCCGTGCGTATCGGAAAATTTTTACGAACAGTGCCTCGAGTGCACCGATGAAGAATCCTGCCGGATTAAGCGCTTGTTCGGCCAAGTGCGCCTCGCCATGCTCCCTGTTTTAGACCAATCCATCGCAGATCTTAACGCCGATTAATTGCACGATATTTCATACCGGTTTGGTAGGAATAGTATTGAATCGTATATTTGCCGAGTAAAAAGATAGACTTACTTCTTTTTGTGCGTTAAAAAGCAACTATGAATCAATTTGCACGGGCTCAGGCGTATTCCATTAAGCAGATACAACGAGTAACCACCAAACAGATCTCCATTGGGATCGTCGTACTGAAGCTCATCTTGATAGCTATTGTCGTTATTCGTTATCTTCCTTTTGCGGATACGCTCGAAATTACCTTTGACGAGACCTTTTTTTGGTTCATGCTTGCGGGGTTTTTGGCGCAGCTGGTAGACGGCGCATTGGGTATGGCCTATGGGGCTACATCCACAACGGTGTTGTTGAGTTACGGCCTGCCACCCAAGCTGGCATCAGCCGCTGTTCATACCGCGGAAATCTTCACCACGGGCGTTTCGGGCCTGTCACACATCCGGTTTGGCAATTTCAACAAACGGTTATTTTTTAAATTGGTGATTCCCGGTGTCCTCTTCGCCTCGATGGGGGCGTTTCTGCTGGGATCGGTCATCGATGGCGATGTGATTAAACCCTATGTAAACGCCTATCTGCTTATCCTGGGTGTGGTGATCTTGCTGAAGGCCTTCAAAAAGCAACAGAAAACCAAGGAAAATACCAAAGGCGCTTCGGTGCTCGCGGCGTTTGGCGGGTTTTTGGATGCAATCGGCGGCGGTGGCTGGGGTCCGATCGTAACCTCTAACCTGATCCGGAAAGGCAATACGCCGAGTACCATTATCGGAACCGTCAATACCGCGGAATTTTTTGTCACCTATTTCACGGCCGGCGTATTAATTTATTTCACCGGCATTCACAGCTGGCAGATTATCCTGGGGCTGATCCTCGGCGGTATGTTGGCGGCGCCACTCGGCGCACTCATTGTCAAGAAAGTCAGCCGGAAGACGTTGTTTGTGACCGTCGGTATTTTGATTGTCATCACGTCGCTGGTATCTTTATATAGCACATTGCTATAGTTGGTCCAGCCGGCGTCCCGACCGATCGTTCAACGCTCCCGTTTGGCGTTTCGTCGCCCTACGGGCACGTTGTCTAATAGTATACATACGTTTCTTTTACGTCGCTCAAAAAAAGCTCTGTTCTGTGCAGTCGCTGAAGGGACATTGTGGCGGGCGCATTTCCCGCCGCTTTTCGCGGATATTGTCTCCAATAAAGGTTATCTTAGCCGTATGCATGACCAGATGGAGACCTTTGACTTCGACGAGCCGGTCGACCGCAGCGGCACGGACGCCATCAAATGGGGTGCCCCGGATCGGGAAGTATTGCCGATGTGGGTCGCCGATATGGATTTTACGACTGCCCCGGTGGTGATCGAGGCGTTGCATTCCCGTGTCGAGCACGGCATCTTCGGCTATACCCGCACCCCCGGACGATTTTACGACGCCATCGCCCATTGGTGGGACAGCCGGCACGGCCTCGCCGTCGAGCCCGGATGGATACTGCCCGCCACGGGCGTGATTCCCGCAGTGGCTGCAGCCATACGGGCGCTTACCAGGGAAGGCGACAAAATCGTCATCCAACCGCCGGTATACAACCATTTTTTTGATACGATCGCTCATTGCGGTCGCCGTGTGGCGACCAATGACCTCCAATATAGCGATGGCCGTTATTGGATCGACTTTGCAGATTTGGAGGCGAAATTGGCTGATCCGGCGACAACTTTGCTTTTGCTCTGCAACCCGCACAATCCGGTGGGACGGGTGTGGACCCGCGAAGAGCTGCTGCGCGTCGGTGAGCTGTGCGCGGCCAACGGCGTGGCGGTCGTTTCCGACGAAATCCACGCCGACCTCATATATACCGGATACCGGCATATCCCATTCCACGCGGTGGCGTCCTATGTCGGCGCTCAAGCCGTCACCACCAGCTCCCCGAGCAAGACGTTCAACCTGGCGGGAATGCAGGTAGCGTACTTGTTCAGCGAGCATGCGGGAATCCGGGCGAAGATCGCTGAGGTACAGGCCCGGCAGGAGGCGACATTGCTGAGCCCCTTTGCTATTGAGGCGGCCGTCGCGGCATACTGCCACGGTGCGGATTGGCTGGAGGAGCTGAGGCGTTATCTGGCAGGCAACGTAGCTTATATCACGGACTTTTGCGCCAACCACCTCCCCGAGGTTGCATTCTTGCCTCCGGAAGCCACGTACCTGGCGTGGCTCGACTGCCGTGCAGTGATGTCGTCGGCCGCCGCCGCTGCGGATAGGCTCCTGCGGGAACAGCGGCTTTGGGTGAGTGCGGGGACGTTGTATGGGAGCGCTGGAGAAGGGTTTTTGCGACTGAACTTCGGCTGTCCGCGGGCGATGCTGTCCGACGGATTGATGCGGCTGAAGGACGGCTTGAACAAGGGGCAAGCGTGATCGGGCCACCTGAAGCAAAAGCAATAGCCAATTCGTCAGGTACCCCGCATAAATATTCCTAATTTTGTAGCTGCAAGTAGAAGACATCAATATGCTGGGGTTAAAATTGTTGACCGATCCGCGCTGGGCAAACATCGCTGAATCCAATTTGGAAGAAATCCTCACGGACCACGCCTGGTGCGAGCAAAAGGCGGCCTCGAACGCCATCTCGCTGATCACGCAGAATTCCGAACACCAAGATTTGGTACATGAGCTCACGGCGATAGCCATCGAGGAAATGCAGCATTTCCAGCAGGTAATCGAATGGATCAAAAAGAAGGGGTACACGCTTGGCCGCGAACGCAAAGACGACTACGTCAATCAGCTGATGAAGTTTTGCCGCAAAGACGGAAGCCGCAACATGGCGTTTATCGACCGCCTGCTCTTTGCCGCGATGATCGAGGCACGCAGCTGCGAGCGTTTCCGCGTGCTGTCGCAAAATATCCAGGATAGCGAACTGGCTGAGTTCTACCACGGGCTGATGGTTTCGGAGGCCAACCACTATACGACGTTCCTGGGATTCGCCCGGCGGTATACCGTCGATGTGGATGTAGACAAGCGGTGGAAGGAGTGGCTCGATTTTGAGGGCGACTTAATCCGGTCGTACGGAAAACGGGAACAGATCCACGGTTAACGGGAACTAGCCCTTCACTGCTCGCATGCACACTTCGAGACATCCCATATACAACCTCCCTTTTGCATTGCTTTGTATGAGCTCGCTGCTGTTTTCGGCCAGCTTCAACATGCTTATCCCCGAGCTTCCTGCGTACCTGAGCAGCCTCGGCGGTGCGGAATACAAGGGACTGATTATTGCGCTATTTACGCTCACAGCGGGTATATCCCGGCCGTTCAGTGGAAAGCTCACGGATACGGTGGGCCGCGTGCCGGTGATGGCCGTGGGATCGATTGTGTGCTTCGTCTGCGGGTTCCTCTATCCGGTGTTGGGCAGTGTCGCTGGTTTCCTTTTCCTGCGGCTCATCCATGGCTTTTCCACGGGCTTCAAACCGACCGCTACGGCCGCTTATGTGGCCGACGTTGTCCCCCGTGAACGCTGGGGGGAAGCCGCCGGCATCCACGGGCTCTGTTTTAGCATGGGCATGGCTATCGGTCCCGCTGTCGGCAGTGCCATCAGCCTGCATTATTCGCTGGATGTGCTGTTTTACTGCTCGTCGGCGTTTGCCCTGCTTTCCATTATCATCCTGATGAACATGAAGGAGACGCTGACGCCCCGGCAGCCTTTCCGGTGGTCGGTCATGCGGATTTCCCGCCATGACATTGTCGACCTGCGGGTGCTCCCCGCGGCCGTGATCACCTTGCTGTCCTATGTCGCCTATGGCGTAATCCTCACGTTGATCCCCGACTGGAGCGGACACCTCGGTATCGCCAATAAAGGGTTGTTTTTTGTGGCGTTCACCATTGCGTCTCTGGTCATCCGTTTCGTGGCAGGCAGGCTGTCCGACCGTTATGGGCGGGTGAGCGTGATCCGTATCGGACTGGTAATCCTTTTTGTTTCGCTGGTGGTGCTGGGACTGGGAAAAAGTCCGGTACTACTGATGGTGGGTGCCACGGTTTACGGTGTCGGCACGGGCATCCTGTCGCCGGCCGTCAATGCCTGGACGATCGACCTGAGCCATCCCCGGTACCGTGGAAAAGCGATGGCCACGATGTACATCTCGCTGGAGGCCGGAATCGGATTGGGGGCGTTGGTGGCCGGTTGGGTGTACCACGATGAGATCGCCCGGATTCCCGGCATTTTTTATGGCTGCGCAGGCGTGGCAATGCTCGCCGTATGGTATCTCTGGCGATGGAGCACAGCGCAAAAAAGACAGCGGCCAACCGATGGACAATAGTGGATTCCCGCCGTTTTTATGCAACCAGGCCGCCCACAATACCCGCTGGGTGAAACTCCCGGCTGTTTACGATATAGTACTCCCCCGCTACCAACAAGTGGAATTCGAGCGACATGGCCACGAGGATCACCCGTCGGCCAGGGTGTTGTGTGACATCAATTTCCCAAAGCCGTTCGGCCACTTCGGTACGTTCGGGCGAGAGGTCAATTTCGATTTTTTCGTCCAGTAGCAAGTCGTGATCGGTGGTTTCGAAGTCGAAGCGGCAGGCTCTCAGCCGCATGATGCAATGGCTGTAGTGTATGGAATTGGCATGCTTGGACGGTTGTTTTTTAGGACCCCTGATGGCCGCTTTCCAGTTGAAGGCCGGAACGCGGATGGCTAGTTGCCCCTGCGGATCGATGGCAACGCTTACGTCGACCATCATGGATTTCTGCAACGGGGAGTGCTTGTTGAAATCAAATCCAGCAAGCCGGCTCACGTTGCTGTATGCCAATTCCCGTTGGCCGGGAGGTTGCGTGTGGTTCGCGCTGAGAAGGCTGCTGATTTCTCCAGCAAGACGGCCTACCATGTACGAATCATTATAAAATCGGATTAGGGGGAAAAAGGTGATGCAGATCTGTTGCGCATAAAAACTGGCTCGCCCAAAATCCAGCGCCGCGTTTTTGGTAGGTACGGTCTGCTTCACTTTTCCCGGCTTACTCGACATGACCTGCTGACCGCGTACTTCCCTGGCCACCACGGATCCGAATAACCCTTTCAATACATTTTTGTCAATAATTGCCATAAGTAGGTTTGGTTTTGTTGCAAATCATTGGTTGCTGCTTTTGCAGTTTTCGACGGCGTTTGCAGAAACCGCGGATCGGCGTCCGGCCCGGGCGGGAGCCGGCCTGTATACGTTTGCGTATTGCAAGCTAATTGAATATGCTATGAGTCAAGGCTTTAACGAATAAACTCGGAGTCAACCCGGACTCAATACGGAATCAACCCGGAGACACCTCCAAGCCGCCTTCTGCAAATCTTCAATCGATTTTGGATAAAAGTAAAAAAAACAGGTAGAAAACCAACCTACTGCATGTCAAACAAGTGCTTTTCAGCGTGGTAGGACGACCGAACCAGCGGTCCGCTTTCCACGTATTTGAAGCCCATGCGCAGGCCGACTTCCTCGTAATATTTGAACTGGTCGGGCGTTACCCACTCGACGACGGGGTGATGCGCTTTGGTGGGCTGCAGGTATTGCCCGAGGGTCAGGATGTGCACACCGGCGTTGTAGAGGTCGGTCATGGCTTCGATTACGTCGGCTTCCGTTTCGCCAAAGCCCAGCATGATGCCCGACTTGGTGCGTAAGCCCGCTGCCGATATGCGGCTGAGGCATTCGAGGCTGCGGTCGTATTTGGCCTGTATGCGAACCTCGCGCGTGAGACGGCGTACGGTTTCAAGATTGTGCGACACCACTTCCGGGCGCACGGCAAGCACGCGCTCCAGGTTGTCCCACTGACCTTTGAAGTCCGGAATAAGCGTCTCCAACGTCGTTTCGGGACTCTCGCGGCGGATGGCGTTGACGGTTTCCGCCCAGATGGTCGATCCGCCGTCTTTGAGGTCGTCGCGGTCGACCGACGTGATCACGCAGTGTTTCACCTGCATCAGTTTTACCGACTGCGCCACGCGGTTCGGCTCATCCCAGTCAACCGCCAGCGGCCGTCCGGTGGCCACGGCACAAAACGAGCAGGACCGCGTGCAGATGTTGCCGAGGATCATGAACGTCGCCGTCCCGGCCCCCCAGCACTCGCCCATGTTCGGACAGTTGCCGCTCTCGCATATGGTGTGCAGCTTGTGCTCGTCGACCAGGCTGCGTACGTGCCTGTACTCTTTGCCTACGGGAAGCTTGACACGCAGCCAGTCGGGCTTGCGGGTCAACTGATTCGCTGGGATAACCGGTAGTTCAATCATGAAGCAAAGTTAGGGATAATTGTGATCAAATTCGAATGGGCGCAGGGCATCGGGCAGTGGTCCGAGAAGTTTTGACACCGCCGTGGTATTGCCTGCGCCCACTCCATTACCTCAGTGCCGCATTGATTTCATCAAGCAGGTACTCCCTGGGGTCCGAGCTATACTCCCAAAACATGACCCCCGCCATGCCGTGCTTCTTCACGTACTTGCATTTGTTGCGCACAGACCACTCGTCGTCATAGGTGATAAACTCCTGCTTCTCGCGGTTGTAAATATAGGGCGCCCTGGCTTGTGCGTCCTTGAACTTTTTATAGCCATTCCGGTTTTCGACGCTGTCCTTCAGCATCGTATAGCCGGTATATCCGCCGCCCGGCAACCGGGCAACAATGCTGTCGCCCAACCCATTGGCGGCGTCAGGCGAAAGCTGGTATTTGCGGCCATAGAAGGCGATGCCCATGACCAGCTTTTCGATGGGCACACCGGCCGCGACGAACTCCTCCACCGCTTTGTCTGCCGAGTTGGTGCTGTTCCCCCTGTCGGACGTGAACAGGTTGGTGTGGTGTCCGGCCATCCTGCCGGAATAGTCGTAGGTCATCAGGTTGACCAGGTCCAAGTACCGCTCGGCACGCCCCATCTCCGTGCTTTCCAGAAATCCACTGAAGGCACCCACGGCCGTGGTGAGCAGTTTTTTTTCGCCGGTTTCGCGTTCGAGCGCATCCAGTTCTTTTCGCAGCTCGGCAAACATCGTGGTAAAGTTTTCCTTGTCTTCGGGGCGGTAGACGTTGCCTTCGTACCCCGGCCGGCCGGGGTATTCCCAGTCAATATCCACGCCATCGAGGCCGTGTTTGCGGATGATGTCCACCGCGCTTGCCGCAAAGGCGCGCCGCGCGGTGTCGGTGAGCACCGCGTCGGAAAAGTTGCCACTCCACGTCCACCCGCCCAGCGAGATCAGGATCTTGAGGTCGGGATTTTGCAGCTTCAGCGCCTTGAGTTGCCGGAAGTTTACGGTATCGGTCCGCTCGTTTGTGAGCACCGCCCGGTTATTGACGACATTTACGAACGCATAGTTGATGTGTGTCAGTTTATTGGCAGAAATCTCGTTGACATCTACCAGTCCACGGAAGCCGCCGACATAGCCAATAATCACTGGCGGTTTGTCGCTGGATGCCGGCAAAGCGGCCTGACGGTCGGCGCCCGATGCCAAAAGCATGGCTACGCTGAGTAAAGTACTTTTGATAAGCATGGTCCAAATAATTAGTTACGTGTTTAGTTGGTTTCGTAGGTAAAGATAAGCGTTCGCGCCGAAATACCGTCAACGGAATCCATTTAACATGGACATGGGCGATCGAAGGGTCTCCGGGAGGGATACCGTCCGACAGACCACGCTCAGCAGGCGCGCGCGCCCGCGGCGTTAGGGAAGCGTATTACTGCACCACTTTGTTGGCGCAGGCAGAGCTGGCGAAGGCCTCCGGCTTGGCCTTGAACACGAAGCCCATACTCAGGATATAGCCCATGGCATCGTGCAGCGCCTGGTTGGATTTAAACATCGGGTTGGTATTGATGTCGGCGTGCACCTCAAGGTCTACGTCGTAGCGGTCGAGTACGTCGCACAAAGAATAGGCGATCTCGATGGAACGCTGTACTTCGGCAAGCATGCGTTCTTTGATGGTCATCCGCACCGTCGTCCGGTCCTGATGAATGTACATAAAACCACCTTTTTTTTCACGGACAAAGACGATGACCGTGGCGAATTCCGTGGTGCCGCATTTTACCTGGGAATCTGTACCGATACAGACCTTAAGTTTGTTGCCCAGGGCGTACTCGCGTGCAATGGAGGCGGAGACTTCGTCGACAATCGGTTGGCGTAAAGGCTCGCCACTGAATTTTTTCCAGCTCATAAGATAGGTGTTAACGGGTGAAAGAACAAAATCACCATAAAGGTAATCGCAAACACGCTTGCTTACAACAACTTACCGTTATGTTTTTATTAACAACAGCGGGCTTATCAACATCAGGCCGGTCCTTTCGACCCATACGCGAGGTCGCCGACATCGCCCAGCCCCGGTACGATGTACGCTTTGCTGGTCAGTTCGCTGTCAATGTCGCCAACCCACAGCTGTGCATGCGGCAGAAAGGCGCGGACGTGCGCAATGCCTTCCTCGCTCGCAATTGCTGCGGCGATGTGTAAGGCGCCGATTTCGTAGGCGTCGAGCAGCTCCTTGCAGATGAGCACCATCGTCTTTCCCGTTGCCAGCATCGGGTCGGCTACGATCACCGTCTTGCCGGTGAGGTCCGGTGTGTTGACGTATTCCCGGCGTACCTCAAACTTGCCATTTTTTTTGGCTTTCCGATAGGCGGCGACAAAAGCGCATTCGGCCTGGTCGAAAATCTGGAGCATCCCCTGATGCAGGGGTAAGCCGGAACGGATGGCCGCCACCAGCACCGGTTGACTTTTTAAAAGAGCCGTTTCGGCGACGCCGAGTGGTGTTTCCACCGCCGCAGGCACGTAGTCGAGCGTCTTGCTGATTTCGAATGCCAGTACTTCGCCGAGCCGTTCGAGATTGCGCCGGAAGCGCATCCGGTCCTGTTGCACGTCGACATTTCGAAGCTCGGCTAGGAAATGGTTGGCAATAGTGTGCTGTTCGGTTAAGATGTGGACCATGGCGATTCGTTGTTTTTGCTATCTTTGTACTTGGCTTGCTGAAGTACATGCTGATGCCTGTAAGCGTTCGTTTCGCTGGTCTTCGCGGCTCACTTCGTCAACTGTTGGAACGTCATGTGATCATTGAGGGTTTGCTTCAGCAGTTACTAAACAATTGGCACCTCATTTGGTTTTTGATTAATCGGAATCCCGCAACTTATGAAATTTAACCTGACTTCGGAATACGTTCCTACCGGCGACCAGCCGGAAGCGATCCGCCAGCTCGTGGAAGGCGTCAACGCCGGCGAAATGTACCAGACGCTCCTCGGCGTCACGGGCTCGGGCAAGACCTTCACGATCGCCAACGTCATCCAGCAGACGCAGCGGCCTACCCTGATCCTCAGCCATAACAAAACCCTGGCGGCGCAGCTTTACGGTGAGTTCAAACAGTTTTTTCCGGACAACGCAGTTAACTACTTCGTTTCCTACTACGATTACTATCAGCCCGAAGCTTACATCGCTTCGACGAACACCTATATTGAGAAAGACCTGGCGATCAACGAGGAAATCGAAAAGTTGCGCCTCCGTACCACGTCGGCACTGATGTCGGGCAGGCGCGACGTCATCGTCGTGTCTTCGGTATCGTGCATATACGGTATGGGCAATCCCGAGGACTTCTCGCGTTCGGTATTTCGTTTTGGCGTGGGCACGGTGATCAGCCGCAATGCGTTCCTCCACCGGTTAGTGGAGATTCTGTATGCCCGCACAACCACCGATTTCAAACGGGGTACCTTCCGCGTCAAGGGCGATACCGTGGATGTGTTTCCCGCGTACATGGACGACGCTTACCGGATTTCGTTTTTTGGCGACGAGATCGACGAGCTGTCCGTGATCGACCCCGTTTCGGGCAAAAGCCTCGAAAAAATGGAGAGCATGGCGCTGTTTCCGGCCAACTTGTTTGTGACGCCAAAAGAGAAGTTTACGCAGTCGCTATGGGCGATCGGTGACGAGCTGGAACTCCGCAAGGCGCAGCTGGTGCACGATGGAAAACCACTGGAGGCGAAACGGCTGGAAGAGCGGGTAAACTACGATATGGAAATGATGCGCGAACTGGGGTATTGCAGCGGCATCGAAAATTATTCGCGCTTCTTCGATGGCCGGCAGCCGGGGATGCGCCCGTTTTGCCTGCTGGACTACTTCCCCGACGATTACCTCATGGTGATTGACGAGAGCCACGTAACCATTCCGCAGATTCGCGCGATGTACGGCGGCGACCGGTCGCGCAAGATTTCGCTGGTAGAGCACGGCTTCCGCCTGCCGGCGGCGCTGGATAACCGCCCGCTCAACTTTCCGGAGTTCGAATCGTTGGTGGGGCAGACGATCTACGTCAGCGCTACGCCGGGCGACTACGAGTTGCAGCAGACCGAAGGGGTGGTCGTAGAGCAGGTGATCCGACCTACGGGACTGCTCGATCCGGTAATCGAAATCCGGCCGGTGGGTACGCAGGTGGATGACCTCCTGGACGAGGTAGACCGGGTAACCAAGGAAGGGGGGCGCGTGCTTGTCACCACACTGACCAAGCGTATGAGCGAAGAGCTGACGAAGTACATGGCTAAGCTCGGCATACGGGTGCGTTACATCCATTCAGAAGTGAAAACCCTCGAGCGTGTGGAAATCCTCCGGGGGCTTCGTCTTGGCGAATTTGACGTATTAGTGGGCATCAACCTGCTGCGTGAGGGGCTGGATCTGCCGGAGGTGACGTTGGTGGCCATCCTCGATGCGGATAAAGAGGGCTTTTTGCGGTCGGAACGGTCGCTCATCCAAACCATCGGCCGTGCCGCGCGCAACGACAAAGGCCGCGTGATTATGTATGCTGACAGCATCACCGAGAGCATGCGCATCACGATTGACGAAACGAACCGCCGGCGTGAAAAGCAGATTAAATACAACGAAGCGCACGGCATTACACCGCGCACGGTGGGGAAATCGCGGGAGGCTATTTTGGAGCAGACGTCGGTGGCCGATTTCCGGGGCGGCGAAGCCAGGGCCTACGTGGAGCCCGAGGTTACGGCAAGCGTCGCCGCCGATCCACTGGTGCAGTACATGAGCAAAGCGCAGCTTAAGCAGGCCATCGACAAGGTGCGGAAGGATATGGAAAAGGCGGCGAAGGAAATGGATTTCCTTCAGGCGGCGAAGCTGCGCGATGAGATGTTTGCACTGGAAAAGACTTTTGGCGAACGCTTTGGTGACCAAGCCTAAGCGCGGCTCAGGGCCGGCGATCCATCGGGCGGGATCGGTTCGCTGTTTCGTCGCCCCGGATTGCGGGCTTCCCACCGAAAGGCATGATTATTGCCAATCCATGATGAAAAGGCGCGGTGATCATGGCTAAGCACGTATTTGTTATCCGGCATGCGAAATCCGATTGGAGCTTTGGGGTGAGCGACATCGACCGGCCCCTAAATGCACGGGGTTTCGATGATGCGCCACGCATGGCCGACCGGCTTGCGGCGTACCACACGCGGCCACAGCTGTTGATCAGCAGCCCGGCCAAACGCGCACTGACTACCGCGCAGGTATTTGCCGCGCGGTTGGGCACTCCGGTTGCCAACATCCGCATAGGCCCGGAGATTTACGAAGCGCACCGCGCCACCTTGCTCGCCGTGATCAACGAAATGGACGACCAGTACAATGAGATAGCACTGTTCGGCCACAATCCCGGGTTTACCGACCTGGTAAACTGGCTGGCCGATGGCCACGTGGCCAATATGCCCACCTGTAGCATCGCCCACCTCCAATTTGATGTGGAAGACTGGGCTTCAGTGAGCGGGGGCCTTGGCGAGCTGGTGTGGTTTGCCTATCCCAAAGAAGGTTGACCCTGCCTGGGCGCATACCGCCGGCCAGGACATCCGGGGCACAACACGTAAACGTTGCTTCTTATTCTTCATTCTTTATTAAAAATCCTAACTTTACCCATTCATGCCCAACAGACTGCAATACGAAACTTCGCCGTATCTCCGGCAGCACCAGCATAACCCTGTTGATTGGTACCCGTGGGGAGACGAGGCATTAGCCGAGGCGAAAGCAACCAATAAGCTGTTGATTGTCAGTATCGGATATTCTGCCTGCCATTGGTGCCACGTGATGGAGCGTGAGAGCTTCGAAAATCCCGAGGTGGCCGAGGTGATGAACCGGCATTTTGTGCCGGTCAAGATTGACCGCGAAGAGCGGCCGGATATCGACCAGATTTATATGATTGCGGTGCAACTGATGACCAGCCAGGGCGGCTGGCCGCTCAATTGCATTTGCCTGCCCGACGGCCGGCCCATCTATGGGGGCACCTACTTCCGGCCCGCCGACTGGAAAAATGTCCTTCTGCAACTGGCCGATATGTGGCGCGAAACCCCACAAGTTGCCCTGGACTATGCAGAACGCCTGACCAGCGGAATCAAACAGAGTGAGCAGCTGCCGATAGGCCGCATTCCGGAGGCGTATACCCAGCAGGACCTGGAAGCGATTGTGACGCCGTGGAAGCGCCAGTTCGACAAAAAAGACGGCGGACATGCCCGCGTACCCAAGTTTCCCCTGCCCAATAACTGGCTGTTTTTGCTGCGGTACGGCGCGCTGTCGGGCGACCATGAAGTGCTGGAGCACGTTCATTTTACGCTAAAGAAAATCGCCTCGGGGGGGATATACGATCAGGTCGGCGGCGGCTTTGCGCGTTACTCCGTGGACGGGGAGTGGCATGTTCCCCATTTCGAAAAAATGCTGTACGACAACGCCCAGCTCGTGAGTCTCTATGCCGAAGCGTGGCAGCACCGGCCTATACCGCAGTACCGACGGGTAGTGGCCGAGACGTTGGATTGGGTGAGTCGCGAAATGACGAGTCCTGCCGGTGGTTTTTTTTGCGCGTTGGATGCCGACAGCGAAGGTGTGGAGGGCAAATTTTACACGTTTGACGCCGCGGAGCTCGAAGCGGTACTCGGCGCGGATGCCGAGCTTTTTATCCGGTATTTTGGCGTGACGCCCGAGGGTAATTGGGAGGAAGAGGCGACCAATGTGCTGAAAATCGATCCGGATGCGGAGCAGTTGGCGCAAGAGGCCGGATTTTCTGCCTCGGAATGGGAAACCTACCTGGCAAGCGTCAAGCAACGCTTACTCAGCTATCGCAATAAGCGGGTGCGCCCCGGATTGGATGACAAGCAGCTTACGGCATGGAATGCGATGATGCTCAAGGGATTTGTAGATGCGTACCGCGTTTTTGACGAGGCCGGATATTTGGAGACAGCCCTGCGGAACGGCGAATTTATCCGTCGGCATCTATATGCGGGGGATGGCGGGCTGCTGCATCAACCGGCTTCCAACGGCAAAGCAATAGCGGGATTTCTGGACGATTACGCATTTTGTATCGAAGCTTTTGTGGCGCTATATGAGGCGACGTTTGATGAACAATGGGCCGTTGAGGCCCGGCGGCTATTGGATGAGGCGATTGCGCAGTTCTACGACGACGGCGCAGCGGCATTCTATTATACATCCGTTAGGGCGGAGTCGCTGATTGCCCGTAAATATGAGATCATGGATAATGTGATCCCTTCGTCCAATTCGACCATCGTCCGGCAACTACACCGCTTGGGGCTGCTATTCGACGAGCCGAGGTATACCGAGATCGGTACGCAGGTGCTGGCCAACGTGATGCCACAGATCCGTACGTACGGTTCGGCCTATTCCAATTGGGCCATCCAGGTGCTTGAAATCGTCTATCCATTGAATGAAGTGGTGCTCACCGGACCAGGGTGGTCCGATTTCCGCAAGGAATTGGACTTGCACTACGTTCCCAACAAAATCACATTGGGGGGAACAAAAGGTTCCCTTCCGTTGTTGGCAGGACGGGTAGGTGACCGCACACAGGCATATGTGTGTAGAAATAAGGCATGTAGCCTGCCGGTGGCGACTACTGCCGAACTGATGAAATTAATTCTGTAACCGGATGCCGATGCGCGGCGTCCATAAATAAAAACAAATGACTATAGCACCTAACAACGTAGTGACATTGACCTACAAACTCCATACCGTCGACAATGGCGAACGGACTTTTGTGGAAGAGGCCGGTAAGGATAACCCATTGGATTTCTTGTTTGGCGTGGGTATGATGCTGCCAAAATTTGAGGAAAATATCGCCGGTCTGCAAGCGGGTGATACGGCTGACTTTGTGCTGTCTGCCGAAGATGCCTATGGCGAGATTAACGAACAGGCGATCACGTCGTTGCCTGCCGACATGTTTCGTGAGAGTGGTATTCCGTCAGTGGGCCAAATCCTGCCCCTGCAAGACAACCAGGGCAATCAATTCCGCGGCAAGGTGACGGAAGTCACCCCTGAAGGCGTCGTCGTGGACCTCAACCATCCCATGGCGGGGCATGACCTGCATTTTGCCATTGAGGTGCTGTCCGTCCGGGAAGCAACGCCGGAAGAACTTTCACATGGCCATTCCCATGGGTCCGATGGAACCCACGGGCATTAATCCCCGACGATAAACCGATTTTTCACCCCATAGGTTTGTGCAGCGGCTTCGCCCCGCCCCGCCTATGGGGTTTTCAATGCCCGCAGCATTTCTCTTTTCCCGGGTGCACCGGGCACCTTCTCCACGGTAAATCCCAACGCCTTCATTGTCCGCTTCAGCTGGCCGGTAATCGCATAGGTGACGAAAACCCCGCCGGGGTTTAAAAACCGGCAGACATGGCTTAGCGTCGCCTCGTCCCACATCTCGGGCTGATGTACGGCGGCAAACGCGTCGAAATACACCACATCGTATTGCCTGTCACTCCCAAACTCGCGTACGGCACAGTGGGCAATTTGCAAATGGCAGGTTGGCGTCACCGCCCGGCGACTGTGAAAGCTGGGGGCGTACGCCGCGAGAAACCCCGACCACACATCCGGAGCCACATATGCCCCGTAACCGGTCTGTGCGAGGGTGTCCAGCGGTAGCGGAAACGCTTCGACGCCCGTGTAGTCCAGGTGAATGTGGTTGGCGGCGCAGTAATCGGCACTGACCAGAAAGTTGAGGCCCGTGCCAAACCCAATTTCCAGCACCGACAACCCCGTGCCGCGCGTTGCGGCGGCGTACTGGAGTCCCATGCCGAGAAAAACGTGCCGGCTTTCCTGGACAGCCCCATGCCGCGAATGGTAGTGCTCGCCCACGCCGGGGTGATACAGCGTCTTCGAACCGTCCGATGTTACAACAAATTCCATGATTTTTGACAAACTTAAAATATTTCCATTACTTTGGTGTCCATCATGGCAAATCGATATAGCGGATTTTTGGCGCATTACAGCAGTATCCTGCTTTTGCTGCTCGGTATTGTCGTCGGCAGCGTTGTCGGCGTGTTCGCGCCAGAAGTGGTTGGCTGGCTGAAGCCGTTGGGTGATATATTCCTCAACCTGCTTTTTGCGGCCGTTGTCCCGCTCCTGTTTTTTGCCATTGCGTCGGCACTCGCCAACATCAACGCTTCGCAGCAACTTGGCCGTATTGTGTCTACGATGGCCGGTGTTTTCCTGGCCACGGTGGTCATTTCCGCGATACTCACCATTGTGGTGTTGTGGTTTTTTCCGGTAGATGCGCCCGACGCTTCCGGGGCGGTGGCAGATGACCTGTTGCAGGGGGATCCCGACGACAGTTGGGGCGACCGGATTGTACGGTTTCTCACCGTCGGAGAATTTTCGCTGCTGTTGTCGCGGCAGCATATGCTGGCATTCGTCATCTTCTCCTTCCTCGTGGGGATCGCGGCCATGCGGTCGGGCGAGGCCGGGGCGGCCTTTCGCCAATTTCTGGCGTCAGGTAACGAGGTGATGAAACAGCTGCTGCTGCTGATTATGAAGGCCGCGCCTATTGGCCTCGGTGCTTACTTCGCGTATCAGGTCGGCACCATCGGGCCCGAGCTTTTCGGGTTTTATGCAAAACCCCTGGGCCTTTACTATTCGTTTGGACTGTTTTATTTCATGGTGTTCTTTAGCCTGTACGCCTACGTCGCGGCAGGTAGGCAGGGCGTGGCGAGGTTCTGGAAAAACAACCTGTTGCCGACCGCCACGGCGATCAGCACGTGCAGCAGCATCGCTACCATGCCTGTAAACCTCGCTGCCGCACCTAAAATGGGTGTTCCGGTCCCGGTGGCCAATGTCGTCATCCCGTTGGGCATGACACTGCACAAGGACGGTTCTTCGATTTCCAGCATTGTCAAGATATATGTGGCGTTTGTACTGATCGGGCGGGACTTCTTTGAGCCGACGACGCTGCTGACGGCCGTCGGCATCACCGTGTTGGTCAGCATCGTGGCCGGTGGCATCCCGAATGGGGGCTATATCGGGGAAATGCTGATGATTTCCGTATATGGACTGCCCGCGGAGGCTATCCCGGCAGTGATGATCATCGGTACGCTGGTCGACCCCATGGCGACCGTGCTAAATGCGACGGGCGACACCGTGGCGGCCATGTTGGTTGGTCGATTTGGGTGGAAGAACCCGTCAAATCCGGATACCGATGGATAAGATTGATTCCGGCAAACTGCTGCCGTTTATCCGCTACAAAACCTCCCGGAGCGGTGGCAGTGGCGGCCAGCATGTCAACAAGGTTGAATCCAAGGTGACGCTGTTGTTTGACATCGATTCGGCGACGGTGTTTACCGACGTGGAAAAAGCACGAATCCGGGCGCGGCTTAAGCGCCGATTGCAGGCCGACGGCTGCATCCAAATTAGCAGCCAGGTAACCCGGAGCCAACTGGAAAACAAGGCGATCGCGCTGGCGCGGTTGGTGGAACTGCTCCACGCGGCGCAGCAAACGGCGAAGCCGCGAAAAGCAACGAAACCCTCGAAGGCCGCAGTTAGAGCAAGGCTGGACGCCAAGCACCGCCAGGCCCTGCGAAAGATTAGCCGGCGTAAGGATTGGGAGTAGCCGGGCAGCCGGCACTGCGGCTCGTTGGTGCGGGCACATTGCTGCGCTGCCTCAATATCGGTAACTTAGTCCCAGCGACCCGTATTGGTGCCTGAAAAACATGTGCGGGGATTCTTTGGTGTTGAAGGTGTAGTGGAGGTTGAAGGTAAAAGCGTGGCGCGCATAGACGACACCCACCTGTTTGGACAGTATCCAGCGGTTGGGCTCCAGCACTACGGGGCCTTTGTTCTGTTTGAGCAAGCCGCCCTGTATGGTGGCATCATAGGCGATCCAGCTGACCTGCGGCCTGATATAGAAAAACAGTTCGTTGGCAACGTTCGTTCGGCGGGACTGAAGGCGGCCGGAGAAGAGCGCGGTGGCGTACAGCGGATTGATCCGTCCCACCCGGAATACCGGCGAGACGGCAACATTGGTATGGTGGAGACCCAGTGTTCCGGTAGCCTGCGCCGTGAGGTCGAACCATTCGCCGCCGCGATATAGCAACCTGGCGTATTTCGCGCCTATGTCGAATCCAAAAGCATTTTCCAGCTGATACTGCCATCCGGATATGTCGTATAAGTTGAAGGCCTTATGGATGCTTTCCTGGGCCTGCCTTCCAAGGGCGCTTCGCCCGATGGTGCCCAGCTCGACGTTGAGCTGCAAAACCGACTCGTCGGTATAATAGCGGCTGAGGTCTGCCCCAAGGAACAGGTAGGCGGTAATTGGGCGGTCGACCTCCTCGATTTCGCTGATCTGTCCGGTGTAGGCGGTATAGATCTGCTGGCCACCGTAGATTCCCCACACCCGGTTTGCCTCATGCTGTGATAGCCGCAAGCTGTCCACGGCCCTGTGCACGGACAGCAACAGGCCATTGGTATAATACTGGTCCTGTCTGTTCAACAGGTACAGGTCGTTGTCGTTTTGGAAGCCCCATTCGACCCGCGGAATCCGCTGTGACCACGACGGCAATGCCAAGGTGTTCAGCAATATGGTTATGATTGCTGACATAAAAAGCGGCCGACGGGCGATTGACGCGGTTAATAACATGGTTAGGTAAGGTTCTTAAACACACAAACTTAAAAATTTTTACTGATACACAAGGCGACCGCCGGCCGAACCACGCGGTGAGCACAAGCCCTGGCCACAGCGGAACGGGCATTAGGCCGGCAACGGCGCGTCTGGCAGCCACCTCTTTAGAACGATTCTAAAAAAGAGCGAGGGATTGCAATATTCGTACCTTCATTTTTCAATTCGTAATTTTGCAGTTGGTTTAATCCATTGGGAGATAACGACATGAAAAAAAGTTCAGTTATAGGGATTGTGATCATTGCGCTGGCCATTGCGATGATCATTGTGATGTACACGGATTCGAGTACGTATTCGACCTTTACGGAGGCGAAGGAAACAACATCCGAGTTATACGTAGTGGGCGTGCTCAACAAGGAAAAAGAGCTTCATTACGAGCCTACGGTGGATGCCAACCACTTCTCATTTTATATGTATGATAACGACGGCACGGAGTGCAAAGTCGTGTTTCGCGGTTCAAAGCCGCAAGACATCGAGCGCTCGGAGCAGATCGTACTAACCGGAAAAATGGTCGGGGAGGAATTCCATGCCAGCAAAATCCTCATGAAATGTCCATCGAAGTACAACGAAGGGGAAGTGGAAGTGAAGGAAGTGTCTACCGCACAGACACTGGGATTTGTGAATGGGACAAACGCTAATTGATTTATACGTAAATGGATATAACTTATGTGGGAGAGCATCTCCTTCCGGGTAAAATAGGACAGTTCTTTGTTATTCTTTCCTTTGGATCTGCATTGCTGGCTGCGATCAGTTATTATTTCGCCACCATCGACAAAAACGACCGGGCCTGGTTTCGGATAGCCCGCATATCATTTTGGATAAATGCCGCCGCCATCCTGGGGATTGGCGGATGCTTGTATTATATTATTTACAACCACCTTTTTGAATACCACTACGCCTGGTCCCACTCGTCGAGGTCGCTGCCGACGCATTACATCATTTCCAGTTTCTGGGAAGGGCAGGAAGGGAGTTTCTGGCTTTGGATGTTCTGGCAGACCATCCTGGGGATCTTGTTGGTCTTTAGGGCCAAAAGCTGGGAAAGCCCGGTAATGTCCGTGGTGATGCTTTGCCAGCTGGTGCTGGCCTCTATGCTGATCGGCGTTGAGATATTGGGTGAGCGTGTTGGAAGTTCGCCGTTTATTTTACTTCGGGACGCCATGCAGGCACCGATTTTTTCCGACCCCAATTACCTGAGCATGATTACAGACGGTAGGGGCCTGAATCCGCTGCTTCAGAATTACTGGATGGTGATCCACCCTCCTACGCTATTCCTGGGATTTGCTTCCATGATTGTGCCATTTGCCTATGCGGTAGCCGGCCTTTGGCAAAGGCGTTACAAAGACTGGATGGGGCCGGGGTTGCCCTGGGCATTGTTTGCCGTCATGGTGCTCGGTGCCGGTATTATCATGGGGTCGTTCTGGGCATACGAAGCGCTAAACTTTGGCGGTTTCTGGGCGTGGGATCCGGTAGAAAATGCATCGATCATTCCGTGGTTTACCCTGATAGCGGCGGTACACGTGATGGTGGCATACAAAAATTCGGGACATTCCTACTTTACCGCGACGTTTTTGGTGATGATCAGTTTTGTGCTGGTTATCTACGCCTCTTACCTTACCCGTAGCGGCATCCTCGGCGAAACGTCGGTGCACTCATTTACCGATCTTGGGCTATTCTGGCAATTGATCGCCTTTAACCTGATCTTTTTTGCGATCATGGTTGGCGTGCTGATTGCGCATAAAAAGCACCTTCCCTCCTCAAAAAAAGAGGAAGAGTTGTATTCGCGCGAATTTTGGCTTTTTATCGGTGCATTGGTACTTACCGTGGCCTGCGTGCAGATCATCGCGTCTACGTCGATTCCGGTATTCAATGCGGTGTTCGGCACCAACGTTGCGCCTCCGGTCGACCCGATACAGCATTATAACAAGTGGCAGGCCGGCTTCGCTGTCGTGGTGGGTATACTCTCGGCATTTACGCAGTTTATGAAATACAAGCGAATGGATGCCCGTAAGTTTTATGCGGCAGCCATCGCGTCGTTGGTTGTAGCCTTGGTCCTGACCGCTGTTGTAGTCTATGTCACGAAGGTGTATACCAATTTTATGTATATCCTGATTGTGTTTGCCGCAACCTATGCGATTGTCGCCAACGGCAAGATCCTGGGCGAGGCGATCCGCGGTAAGTGGAAGCTTGCGGGCTCCTCCATCGCCCATATTGGATTTGGGTTGCTGTTGATTGGTGCCCTGGTGGCTGCGGCTACCAACGAGGTAATTTCGCTAAACAGCAGCGGATATATCGCCGTAGCCGGTTTTGACCAGGTGGAGAAGCCGGGCGAGAATCTGTTTCTTACGGAAGGCGAGCCCGTGCAGATGGGCGATTACCGGATTACCTACGTGGGCGACAGCATCGCCCCGCCCAACGTGTACTACAAAATTAACTACGAAGAAATCGACGAGGAGACCGGCCGGGTGGTCGATCGCTTCCAGCTGCGTCCGTTCGCACAAAATAATCCGTCGATGGGTGGCCTCATCGGTACGCCGGATACGCGTCACTACCTTACGCACGACGTGTACACGTTGATCACGGCGGCCATGTCGGAAACCCACCTGCAGGCACAGGGGGCGGAACAGCAGGCGGGGCTGGATGCCTATGAAGAGCCCGCGATCTACGAAACCAATATTGGCGATACCCTGCGATACCGGAACGGCTACATCGTGGTGACGGGCATCAACCGCAATGCGACGGTCGAAAACATCAGCAAAGGCGAAGATGACGTCGTTGTGGGACTTAACCTGAAGGTATTTGCGTCCAGCGGTGAGGTTTACGAGGCGGAGCCGGTATTCCTGATTAAGGACGGCGCAACGTATGACTTTAGCAAAGATGTGAACGAACAGGGGCTTCGGTTCCGGTTTAGCAACATCATGCCGGAGAAAGACAAGCTGGAGCTGATGGTCTACCAAAAGCCGGTGCCGGAGAAGAAGTGGGTGGTCTTCAAGGCGATCAAATTCCCGTATATCAACTTCTTCTGGTGTGGCACGGTGATTATGACCATTGGGTTCCTGATGTCCATCTTCCGCCGGAATAAGGAAATTAAATCCACTGAACTGGTATGAACATCGTCTTGCTTGGCAGCGGGAATGTAGCGACCCACATGGGGCATGCATTTACCCGTGCCGGGTGCCGGATTGTGCAGGTGTATAGCCGCACGCTGGCGCACGCGGCGTCTTTGGCGGAGGCGGTTGGTGCGGAGGCCATCGACGTCGTCGACGGCGTGAACCGAAACGCCGACGCTTTTGTGGTCGCCGTAAAAGACGATGCCATCCACGACGTTATTTGCCAAATGCCGGAGATCAACGACGGTATGGTGCTTCACACGGCCGGCAGTATGGGGATGGATATTTTCGCGGGGTGTGTGCCCCGCTATGGGGTGCTATACCCGGTTCAAACGTTTTCCAAAGCCAAGGCAATTGATTTTTCGTCGGTGCCGTTGGCTGTTGAGGCGTCCGATGACCGAACGCTCGCCGGTCTTCGCGATCTGGCGGGGCGGCTCTCCAGCCGGGTGTTCGTATGCGACTCGAAGCAGCGGCTCTCCCTGCACGTCGCGGCGGTGTTCGCCTGTAATTTTGCGAACCATTGCTATGCCGTGGCCGACGAACTGTTGAAGGTGCATAAGCTTGACTTCGAGCTTATCCGCCCGCTCATTCTCGAAACGGCCGAGAAAGTCATGAAACATCGTCCCCGCGACGTGCAAACCGGACCTGCGGTAAGGCGGGATGCCACGACCATGGCGAAACACCTCACGTTGTTGCAGGACGATCCGGATCTGGTGAAGCTCTATACCTTACTGAGCGAGCACATCGGCCGAAGCTGACCATCGCCGCTCGCCGTGCCGTCACGCGAAGCCATCAATCGGCCCGCTGGGCCTTAAAAAAGAACGAAAAGATCAACAGACAGCATAATGCCATTGCGGCGGGTGTGATCCACAGGTACCACCAATAGTTATCGCTGAAGCGATGCGCGAGGTAATCGGCCGTGCCGCCCGCGGCCCAAAAGCCCAGGAGCATGCCGATACCGTACATGGCCACGGTAACCAGCCCCTGTGCAGACGAGCGGTACTGTGCGCCGGCAATGGTATCCGTATAGATTTGTCCGACCACGAACATGAAATCATAGCAGACACCGTGGAGCACGATGGCTACGATCAGCAAAAAAGCGAAGTCCCGGCCGTCGCCGTAGGCAAAAAGGACATATCGGATAGCCCAGGCGGAGATGCCGAGCAAAATCATCCACTTATAACCCAGTCTGGAAAACAGGAACGGAATCGCCAACAGGCATAAGGCTTCGGATAGCTGGCCCAGCGCCATTTTTGCCGTGGGATTAGGCAGGCCGACGTGCACCAGATAGGGATTGGCGTTTTGGTAATAAAACGACATCGGAATGCAGATAACAATTGCCGTGATGAAGAAAACCAGGAATCCCCGGTTTTTCAGCAGTACCAGTGCTTCCAGTCCCAGTGCTTTTGATGCCGAAAACCGCTTCGATTGCCCGCGCATCTGTGGCGGCGTTTTCGGAAGGAAAAAGCCGATTACCGCAAGCAAGCAGGAGCATGCCGCCGCCAGCAGGAACGTATAGCGCAGGGCGCCCGCCGCCACCGACGATTGACTGTCCCAGTGAAACGCGTAGCTGATGACGACCCCGGCGGTTACCCAGCCTACCGTTCCCCACACCCTTACGCCCGGAAAATAGCGCTTGGCGTCGTCGATGTGGCGGAAGGCAATCGAATTGGCTAACGCCAATGTGGACATATAGGCGATGAAGTAAGCCAGCACAAAGGGATAAAAGGTGCTGACGTCTGCCGCGCCGTACATACCGATGAGCAAGCAAGCGCCCAACAGGTGCAATATGGCGAGTACCCGTTCTGCATTGAAATACCGGTCGGCAATAAACCCGATGAAAAAGGGCGCGGCCACGGCGCCCAACGATTGGGTAGAGAAGACCTGCGCGACCTGCAACCCATCCGCCTGTAAATTCTGAATCAGGTATGTGCCGAGCGTGACAAACCAGGCGCCTTTGATAAAATACTCCAGGAACATCAAGGTGGAAAGTTGTAGGCGTAGCATTGGTTTCATATACCAAACTTACCGAAACTCCCCTTAATGTGCAAATTATCGGTGCCGCTACCGGGCATCGGCACGCTCATCGGCCATCAGCCGGATCTTCGTCACGGAACTGTTCGTGGATGCGCTGAAGGTCTTCAATCATTTGCTGAATGCGGCTGTTTTCCTGCCGGATATACTGTTTCATGAAGACGAAATGGCAGATAAGGAACCAAAACACAACGAATACGATAAAACTGACAAAAAACCAAAACGACAGGGCGAAATACATTTCGACGGCATAGAGCGCGAAAGCGAGTGCGATGCAGGCTTCGTATATCGAATAATGCCGAGTATTGAAGCGGTTGCGTCGTTGCTGGAATCCCTGAAGGTAATGGATGTACTGCTGGGGCTTGGACAGCAGCGACTGGCTGTCGGAAAGTTGCCGGTAGTCGATCAGCTGATTTACCGTATAATAGCAAAGGCAACCAATGACGATGCTCACGGCCAGGTAGGTTGTCCAGGTCGCAAATGCCACCGTCAGCGAAATCCATACCAGGCCAATGATCACCAGGCAGGGGACTATGCTCTGCCAAAACAGCTTTTTCGCAAGTGCGCTTTTGTCGCTTTTGATGCGTTGTAGTACGGTGTCAAAGCTAACGGCTGGATCAGGCTTTTGCTTCTGCCAAAGCTGTTGTATTTCTTCAAACCCTTTCATTGCTGTTGTATATTTCTGTTAGCTTGTGTTTGATTCGATGTATCTTAACGCGAAGGTTCCCTTCGGATATTCCGGCAATCTCGGCGATTTCCGCATAAGGGACTTCATCGAGCACCATGGTGATGATGATCCGTTCGTTTTCTTCCAACTGCGCGATCGACTGGTACAGCAGGGCGATTTGTTCCTGTTTCTCAGACGGTTCTTCGGTATGGTTCTCGATGATGCTGTCGTTCAGCTCGTCGGTCGCCCGGCGCTTTGCCGTTCGCAGGTAGGACAGGCAGGTGTTGACAGCGATGCGGTATATCCACGTGGACAGTTGGGATTGGTTGCGGAATTTGTCCAGGTTTTGCCAGACCTTGATGAAGGTTTCCTGCATCAGGTCGTTGGCCGAATCGCTGTCGCCGGTGTACCCATAACAAAGGTGGTACACCCGTTTGGAGTTGTCTTCAAAGAGTTGTTGAAACAATAAACGTTGGTCACTCATGAGTTGCAGTTACCCCGATTAGACGAAGAGTTCGCCAGCCTGTTACAAAATTGCGGATTTAGTGTGGACAGTTGGGATAATTTTGTAATTTTATAAAATGGACACGCTCATCCCAATTTTGGTTGCATTGGTCGCTTTCGGGTTTCAGGCGTATGCCAACTTCCAAAAGGAACAGGATAAGGCACGCAAACGGAACCCCTCGCAGCGGCAGGCCGCAAATCCGGAGCGGCATGGCGGCCGCGACGTAGGGCGTATGCGCGGGAAACCTTCGTCCCGCACGCCCCGTGGAACTATGGAATACGGTGACGACGTGCCGGCCACCCCACCCAGGGTTGTCCCTGCTCCGCCCGTCGAAGATACGCCGGCAACGAGCCAGGCGTTTGAGGCCTATACCGGCCGGGTAGACGAAATCAGGCGGCAGCGGCGGAAGCGGGACAGGCAGACGCCCGAACAGGTGGAAATCACGCATACCGATGATTCGACTCCGGAACGCTCGGCGTTCGATTTTGATTTGCGGGACGCGGTTATCAAATCCGCGATACTGGAACGCCCCTACGCATAGTTGATTTAGATATTCAGCCTGAAATCGTCCATGTCTTTTAAGAAGGGCAACTCGGTCCGCGCGTCATCCAAATCTTTCCGGTAAATGGAAAACGTATATAGGTCTTCGTATTCAGGCTTATAGTAGATAACTTCCCCTGCCGGCGAGATGCACATCGACCCACCCGAATAATAGACTTCATTGCCATCGTGGCCGACCCGGTTTACACCGACGACGAACGCCTGGTTTTCGATCGCCCGTGCAGGAATCAGACTGCGCCAGTGCGCTGAACGCTTATCCGGCCAATTGGCCACATACAGCAGAACGTCATAGGCACCATTCAGGTTGCGCGACCAGACCGGGAAGCGGAGGTCGTAGCAGATCATTGGGCATATCTTCCATCCATTGAGGTTCACGATGACGCGCTTATCTCCGGGCGTAAACAGGGCGTCCTCCCCCGCCATGCCGAAAAGATGGCGTTTATCGTACTTGATGTAGCTGCCATCGCCGGTCATCCAGATAAACCGGTTGTAGTAGTTGCCGTCTTCTTCGATAATGAGGCTGCCCGCGACGGCACAATCGTATTTATGGGCTGTTTCCAGCATCCAGTGCATCGTTTTGCCGTCGGGTTTTTCGGCACATTCCTTTACATTCATGGTAAAGCCGGTATTGAACATTTCCGGTAAGACGATCAGGTCGGTTTTTTCGCGTATTGCCGACAACCGCAGGGAGAGGTTGCTGAGGTTTTTATCGATGTTTTCCCAAAATAGGTATGCCTGGAATGTGGTGATTTTTAATGCCTCCATACTGAACCGATGAAATTCGTTAATTGGGTACGTGAAAGCACAAGGCCGTACTTGTTCCACATACACCGCACCCTCTGGCGATGTCCATGCAATACGCTGTTTACCCCGCGTTGTGCTTTCAGCGTTGGCTTCCGCCAACGGCTGTATGTTATTGTTGTCGATGAAGCAAATTTTGAGCCAGTATGCGTAACGGCACTTTTCGCGCGTCAGGTACGCCGATATTATCCAATGCTTTGAACGCCTCGTCGATGTACGCCTGTTTGCTGGCCTCGGCGAGTTGTTGGATGCCCAGGCGGTCGTAAACGCCTTTTACGCCGGCAATCTTCTGTTCGGGTTCGGGATGGGGATCGCCAAACAGGCCGCTCAGTTCGGCGCGGGTGGCGTGGTCGGAAATGCCCAGGGCCTTTACCAATAAGTACGTTTTTTTGTTGGCCAGGATATCTCCCCCTGGCTTTTTGCCGAATTGCTCGGGGTTGCCGTATACGTCGAGCAGGTCGTCCTGAAGCTGGAAGGCCAGGCCTACGTTGACACCGAACCGATATATGAGCCGGATGTCGGCATCGGATGCGCCACTGAGAATTGCCCCCATCTCCAGTGCGGCGCCCAATAATACGGACGTTTTCAGCGTAATCATGTGGAGGTATTCATCCAGGCTGACATCCGGACGCCGCTCGAAATCCATGTCCAGCTGCTGGCCTTCGCACACCGCCGATGCCATCCGGTTGAACGCGTTAAGGATCTGGGGCAGGCTGTTGGCTTCGCAACGGGCAAGCTGTGCATAGGCCATGACAAGCAGGCTGTCGCCAGATAGGATGGCGATATTTGTATCCCAACGTTCATGGACGGTCTGTTTGCCGCGCCGCAGGGGCGCACCGTCCATAATATCGTCGTGGACAAGGCTAAAGTTGTGAAACAATTCAACGGCTACGGCGGCGGGCACCGCCTGGTCAATGCTGGCGATCGAAAAAAGGTCTGCGGCCATGAGTGTGAGCAATGGCCGGATACGCTTACCGCCGATTTGCAACATGTATCGAATCGGATCATACAAATTCCCGGGCTCAGGGGGAATGTCGATGCCGGCCAATGCGTCGGAAATTCGTTGTTGCAAGTCGCTTGGTTGGTGCATGACGATGGTTCAATTTTTGGGCTAAGATAGGGATTCGGATTGAAAGCTGGGCGACCCACCGGGCCGGTTTTAAAATCGAAAAAAATATGCTACGTTTGACGGGGTATACCGGATGCAACGATCGAAAATTTGGAAAGATCACGCGCATGGGTTACTATTTGAGATTTAGCGTATTAATTAGTGGATAAGTTGGATAAAACCATATCGCTTGAGTCCGATCGCAAAACCTTAACCGGCATCGCGTCGGGGGATGCGGGCGCGCTGAAGGCACTATACAGGGACTATTTTCCCATGGTTTTGCATATGGTCGTCCAGAATAGCGGCACGGCAGAAGAAGCGAAGGATGTTTTTCAGGAAGCGGTTATCGTATTGTACGACCGGATCAGCCAGGGGAAATTCGAGCTGAATAGCAAGCTCAAGACCTACCTTTATGCGGTATGCCGCAGGCTGTGGCTGAAGCAACTTGGCGGATACGAACGGACGTTCCAGGACGTCACCCACTATGAGGAAACGATACCCGTAGAAGACGATCTGGCGGTCCACGAGGAGAAGGATCAGCAAATGGCGTTGATGGAACTGGCGCTCAACCAGCTTGGAGAACCCTGTCGCAGCATTATACAGGAGTTTTATGTGATGGGGCGTTCGATGCAGGAGATTTGTGAGAAATTTGGGTACACCAATGCGGACAACGCCAAGAACCAGAAGTACAAATGTTTGCAGCGGCTAAAAAAGATTTACTTTACGGCGAATAACAACGAAAATGAATAGGATAAGTGATCAGGAATTTATGTTTCTCGCGGACAAGTACCTGCGGAACGAACTGGATGGCCGGGAGCGGTCGGATTTTAAAGCCTATTGTGCAGCCAATCCCGACAGGGCGGACCAGTTACGCACACACCAGCTGTTCCTGGAACAGCTCAAGGCACATGTCGATCGAAAAGCGGTGAAGCAGACGCTGGCGGCTATCGCCAATGAATATCCGGCGGACGAAAAGCCAGAAGTTAAGCGGGAGACCACCCTCGCAACGCTGTGGAATAAATATAAAATCAATTCCCTGATTGCCGCCAGTGTAGCCATCGTCGCTGTATTTTCGACGCTTTGGCTGTCTGGCTACTATAAGACCATCGAGACGACAACCTCCAATTATAGTGCATTACGGCGCGACATGAATACCGTAAAGCGTAATGTAAGTGCGCAGAATGCGGTCATTAACAGCATCAACAGCGAGCAGCGGAAAGGGAATAAGTCCGAAAGCCATTTTGGTGCAACCGGATTTCTCGTTTCGGCCAACGGCTATGTCGTGACGAACTACCACGTCGTGAAAGACGCGGACTCGGTACACCTTCAGAACATTGCGGGAGAAGCCTTCCGGGCGGAGGTGCTGTACATAGACCCGGCCAACGACCTGGCGCTGCTGCACATCTCGGACAGCACTTACCGACCGCTTAAAAGCGCGCCGTATACCTTCAAGGAATCGACATCGGCAATTGGTGAAGAGGTATTCACCATCGGATTTCCGAGAGATGACATGGTTTATGGGCAAGGTTACCTGAGTTCGCTGACCGGATATGCCGGCGACACCACGGCCTACCAGATCTCCATTCCGGTGAACCCGGGGAATAGCGGTGGGCCGGTCTTGGACAGCCGCGGAAATGTCATTGGTATTATCAGTGGGAAGCAGAACGGTTTAGACGGAGCTTCGTTTGCGATAAAAACCGAAGCACTGCTGAAGTCTATTTCTGCCATTCCGCAGGATTCGTTGTCGGATAAGCTGCTGATCAGCAAGAAAAATTCGCTCCATGGCCTGGCCCGAACCGAACAGATTAGGCGGGTGCAGGATTACGTGTATATGGTAAAGGTTTTTTAGGGGTTTTGTGAAACAGGGTCTTAAAAAGCAAAAACGGTTGATTCCGCGGGGAGTCAACCGTTTTTCTTTTGGGCGTTGCCGCCTGCCTAAATATTGGGCTGCGGAGTCGTCCGCAAGTACGGCTTGATGACTTTGTGTCCCTTGGGAAACTTGGCCGGGATCTCTTCGGTCGGAATTGCGGGTACTACGATCACGTCTTCGCCGTGCTTCCAGTCGGCAGGTGTTGCCACGCTGTAATCAGCGGTAAGTTGCAGGGAGTCGATAACACGGAGAATTTCCAGGAAATTCCGTCCCGTGGATGCCGGGTAAGTAAGCGTCAGTTTGATCTTACGGTCTGGACCAATGACGAATACCGAACGTACGGTAGCCGTAGCGGACGCATTGGGATGAATCATGTCGTACAGTTCGGATACTTTACGGTTCTCGTCCGCGATCAACGGGAAGTTGACCTCCGTATTTTGCGTTTCGTTGATGTCCTGGATCCAGCCGGTATGTTTATCGAGTGGGTCTACGCTTACCGCCAGCACCTTGACATTTCGTTTATCAAATTCGGCTTTTAGCTGCGCCGTGCGCCCCAGTTCGGTGGTACATACCGGGGTATAGTCCGCGGGATGAGAAAATAGGACTACCCAGCTTCCCTCGGTGTAGTCATAGAAGTCGATTTCACCTATGGTGGTCACCGCTTTAAAATTGGGTGCGGTATCCCCTAACCTTAAACTCATAATAGTGTCCTCCTTAACGTTTGTAGTCTACAAAAATAGTAGATTTTGCGAGATTTGAAAGTGTTCTCCAAATTTTGATGTAAATTGCTGTAAATTTAATGTAACAAATTAAACTGCCCGCGGACCAAAACAGGCACAGGCGTGGCTTGTCACCAAATGAAGACCATGAAACAAGGCAACGAGCGTCCGGAGATGACGGCACAGTATGCTAAGCAGGTGCAGATCGAACTGGCGTTCTGGCAGCACCGGATGACGAAGCCGGAACCGAAGTACAGTGTTTGGGCCAAGCGGGTGCAAACGAGACTGAACAATATGATTCCCGAGAAGGCGCATCAGGCCATTACGTTCGCCATTGAGAAGATGGTCAAAGGCGTCCTTTTCGGTGCGCAGTATACCGTGCCGCCAAATAAGGAAGACCGAAGCTTCCAGCTTCAGGAGGCGTATGCTAAGAGGCTTGTTGAAACCTACAAGAAGGCCGCCTCGGTCGAGGGCGCCGTTACTGGCGCCGGAGGGATATTAATGGGGATTGCCGATTTCCCGGCGCTGCTCGCTATCAAGATGAAACTGCTCTTTGACCTGGCGGCGACCTACGGATTTGACGTGAAGCAATATAAAGAGCGCCTATTTTTGCTCACGGTATTCCAGCTCGCTTTTTCGAGCCACCAACACCGGGCGGAAGTGTATGAGCGGGTGGTCAATTGGGTTGCTTATGCCGAAAACCTGCCGGACGATGTGGACCATTTCGACTGGCGCACGTTTCAGCTGGAATACCGCGACTACATCGACTTAGCGAAGATGGCGCAGTTGATACCGGTTATCGGAGCCGTGGTTGGGGCTGTCGTCAATTATCGGCTGACGGAGCAGTTGGGTACAACGGCGATAAATGCGTGCCGCATGCGGCTATTGAAATTCGAAGAAGATGAGTAAATTTAACGATTGTAAAAACCGAGTAGCAACAACGATAACGTTCGGAGCATGATAAAAGAATTAAACTGGGGCATCATTGGCTGCGGCGATGTCACTGAGGTAAAAAGCGGCCCCGCCTTTAACCGGGTGCCCCGCTCGAAGTTGGTCGCGGTCATGCGCAGGAACGCCGAAAAGGCCAAAGACTATGCGATGCGGCACAATGTGCCCCGCTGGTATGCCAACGCGTATGACCTGATCAATGATCCGGAGGTGAACGCGGTCTATGTGGCAACGCCGCCGCTGCACCATGAAGCGTATACCATTGCGGCGCTGATGGCGGGCAAGCCGGTATATGTCGAGAAGCCGATGGCCATGACCGAAGAATCGGCAATCCATATGCAGCATGCAGCCGCCCGAACCGGCGCGAAGCTCACCGTGGCGCATTACCGGCGTGGGCTGCCGATGTTCAACGAGATCAAAGCCGCGCTGGAGCGCGGTGAAATCGGCGAGGTAAGGCTCGTCAACCTGAAAATGCTTCAGCCGTTGCAGTCGGATATGATCGCACGTTCTGAGGAGAACTGGCGCGTTGATCCCAATGTTTCGGGCGGGGGGCTGTTTCACGACCTGGCGCCGCACCAGCTCGATTTGATGCTGTATTTTTTCGGCAACCCGTTGCGGGCGTCGGGAATTGCGTTGAACCAGGGGAAGAAGTACGGGGCAGACGATGCCGTTGCCGCCGAGATCTTGTTCGAAACGGGCGTGCTGTTCAATGGGCTATGGAGCTTTACGGTGCCGGCGGAAGAAACCTCAGACGTATGTGAAATCATCGGCACGGCGGGAAAATTGAGCTTTCCGGTCTTTGGAAGGGAGTATACCATTCACAAACAGGGGAAAGTGGAATATGCCACATTTGACCACGGCCCCCATATCCAACAACCGATGATTGAACGGGTGACGGATTATTTTTTGGATGGCGCAGCCAACCCCTGCGCGGCGGCAGAGGGCGTGAAAGTCATGCGGCTCATGGACACGATCACGAAAAAAATCGAAGCATGAACACCGACTACACCATCCCCGCCGGAGCGCGTATTGGCCATGTGCACCTCAAGGTTGCCGATTTGGCCAGGTCGCTCGCCTTTTATTGCGATCTGTTAGGTTTTGAGCTGACGATGCGCTACGGCCAACAGGCGGCTTTCGTAGCGGCAGGAGGCTACCACCACCACATCGGCTTGAACACCTGGCAGAGCAAAGGGGCACCGAAAGCGCCCGCCTATGGCGTGGGTCTGTATCATACCGCCGTGGTATACCCTGCCCGGAAAGACCTCGCTGCCATCTATGAACGGCTCCGTCAGGCGCAATACCCGCTTACCGGCGCAGCAGACCATGGCGTATCCGAAGCGCTGTACCTCGATGACCCCGACGGCAACGGCGTGGAATTGTACTGGGACCGCCCCCGCGAATCGTGGCCGCAACAGGCCGACGGTTCGCTGGATATGTATACCCATCCTCTCGATTTGGAGGACCTGCTGAAAATATTGGAGTAAGTCGCCATTTTAGGTTGTGGGGCCGTGCTTAAAACGAAGCGCCGGCCTTGTATCTGGTTGCCCCGGGGCCGCTTACAGCAATTCGGTCGAAACGTAGGCGTAACTTTTCGAGATACTCTCAAAAGGATCGATGGTAATGACGTCCTGTTCGATGAAAATATGCTCCAGTCCGGCGGATTCCTGTCGGGCGAAAATGCGTTCGAAATTAATACTGCCCGACCCCACTTCGGCGTAGCTGATCCCCTTTACGATTTCCATTGCCGGTTTCCGGTCTTCCTCTGGACCGACGACAGGGGCGGTATTGGATTTGTCCATGTCTTTGACGTGCCATAGCGGGAAGCGACCGGGATAATTTTCGAAATATTCCAAACTGTCAATGCCCGACTTCTCACTCCAGAAAAGGTCTAACTCGAATACCGTATCGGTGGTATTGTCCAGCAGGATGTCGAATCCCCTTTGGCCGTCTTCCAACGGACGGAATTCCCAAAAATTATTGTGATACCCCATTTTAATGCCGGATCCGGCGGCGAGTTCGGCACCTTTGTTCAACTGATCGGCCATAAACTCGTAATCACTGCGTTGAAACTGGTCGACCCTGGAGATAGGAGGTGCGGGTACAATCAGGTATCGCTGGCCCAGCTCCGCCGCCGCCTCAATAAATACGCGCAGCTCGTGGTCGTTGCCGTTTCCGGGGGTCAGGAAATCGGTGAGGTTATAATGGCCGCTATACGTCTTTAGTCCGTGTTCGCGGAGGCGCTTGCCGAGGTCGCCGGTTGGCACGCCCCAAAAAGAAACCTTGCCTGCCTCGTCGATCTTCGGACCAAAGGTCTCGACGTGGCTGAACCCGATTTCCGCTATTCGCCCGAGGGTGACATCAAGCTGGCCGTCCAACAGATTGCGCAGCGTGTCGAGCTGGATGCCGATATCCCGATGCTTGTCGATTGTCCCCGAACGGGACGAACAAGCCACCAGGGATGGAGCCAGATAAGCAATACCCAGGCCGATTCCGGCCTTTTTGATAAACGTTCGCCTGCCGTATGTCATAATTCGGAGAATTGATGTACTAATGTAGGGGTTTTTGATGTAAAAAATGTTTCCGGGGTTTCCTTTTTTTGCCTATCTTGGTGCAAACCATTGGCTTACCGGTTATGAACGAAACCAGGAGAAAATTTTTAGGCACAATGACAACGTTGGCATTAGGGGCTGGTGCGGCTACCGCGTTTCCGCGCACGGTTCCGTTTATGGGGGCCGGGCCATCGCAAAGTGCCGTGCGAGTCGGGCTGATCGGCGTAAATGGCATGGGCTGGTCAGACCTCAACGCGATGTTGAAGAACCCCGGTGTGACCTGCACGGCGCTCTGCGACGTCGACAACCGGGTACTGCAAAAGCGGGCCGGCGAATTGGCCGAACGGAATATCAAGCCGCGTCTCTATGGCGACCACCGCAAGCTGTTGGAAGACCCGAATGTGGATGCCGTGATTATTGGTACACCTGACCACTGGCACTGCCTGCAACTGGTCGATGCGTGCGCTGCGGGCAAAGATGTGTACGTTGAGAAGCCCCTCGGCAATTCGATCGCGGAATGCAACGCGATGGTGGCTGCCGCACAACGCTATGGGCGCGCCGTACAGGTAGGGCAGTGGCAGCGTAGCCAACAGCATTTTCGCGATGCCGTAACCTTTGTTCATTCGGGTAAACTTGGGAAAATCCGGCTGGTCAAAGCCTGGGCCTATCAGGGCTGGATGAAAAGCATTCCCGTCAAACCCGACGGCGAGGCTCCGCAGGGCGTGGATTACACGCGGTGGCTGGGACCGGCGCCGCTGCGTCCGTTTAACCCCAACCGTTTTCACTTTGAGTTTCGATGGTTCTGGGATTACGCCGGCGGCCTGATGACCGACTGGGGCGTCCACATGCTGGATTTCGCGTTGATTGGCATGAAGGCTACCACGCCGCGATCGATCCTGGCTGCGGGAGGTAAGTTTGCCTATCCCGACGACGCCGCGGAGACGCCGGACACGCTGACCACGGTGTATGAATTTGACGATTTTAGCGTACAGTGGGAGCACGCCAACGGCATAGATGGCGGGCCTTATGGACGTGACCACGGGGTCGCCTTCATCGGAAATAATGGTACGCTGGTGCTCAACAGGCAGGGCTGGGAGGTGATCCCCGAAGGTGAACGCATGGAGGCGGTGCCGTTTCAGAAAAGCGTGGACAACGGACTTGACAACCATACGGCAAACTTCATCGATGTCGTCCGCTCACGGAATCTGGAGCAGCTGAACGCGCCGATTACCGCGGGGGCGCACATCGCCATCTTTTCGCAGATGGGAAATATCGCCTATCAGGTGGGTGAAAAAATTTACTGGGACGCTGACGCCGGGAAATTTACCAGCGAGGCTGCTAACGGCCTGCTTGCTGCGGAGTACCACAACGGCTACCGAATCCCAACGTGATGAACACCGGTTGCCGGGCTAGCCGCGGTTTGCGTTTTGCGCTTCGACTTCGCGGGCAGTTTCCTCTACGTGTTTGGCGAGCTCAGCCTTGTATTGCAAAATCGCTTTGGCAATGTCTTCGTTGGACACCGACAGGATCTGTGCTGCCAGGATGCCGGCGTTCTTTGCTGCATTGAGCGCCACCGTTGCCACTGGAATCCCGTTGGGCATTTGCAGGATGGAAAGTACCGAATCCCAGCCGTCAATAGAATTGGATGATTTAACAGGCACGCCGATGACGGGCAGGTGGGTGATCGACGCTACCATGCCGGGTAAATGGGCCGCACCGCCCGCTCCGGCGATAATGACTTTCAGTCCGCGTGATGCCGCCTGCTGGGCGTAGTCAAACATCCGCTGCGGTGTGCGGTGAGCCGATACGATGGTGACTTCCACCCGGGCGCCGAACCGGTTTAAGATATCTACCGCATCCTGCATGACGGGCAAATCCGATTTGCTGCCCATGATGATACCGACTTCTGGTAATTGATCTGATGCCATTAGCTATATTTCTTTAGGTAATTACTTTAATGGTCTGTTGCACTTTTCGGGCCGTCTCAATGGCCAGCTCCCGGTCTTCGTTGACAATACACACATGGCCCATTTTCCGGAAAGGCTTGGTGTATTTCTTGCCATAGAGGTGCACGTATACGCCATCCAGGGCTAAGATCTCTTCTACACCTTTATATCGGGCAAGCCCTTCATGGCCAGCCTCACCGAGCAGGTTCACCATGATGGCGTGGCAGCGGGCAGCCGTATTTCCCGGAGCTAAATTGAACAGGGCGCGGAGGTGTTGCGCGAACTGGGATGTGAAATTTCCTTCGATGCTTTGGTGCCCGCTGTTATGCGGGCGCGGTGCCAGCTCGTTGACCAGTAGCTGCCCCTCTTTGGTCAGGAATAGCTCGACCGCCAACAAACCTACAATTTGCAGATCTTCGGCGATTTTCTTGGCAAGCGCTTCTGCCCGCTGCTGAATTTCGAAAGCGAGGGTCGAAGGGGATATTAGAAACTCCACCAGGTTTGCTTCGGGGTTAAACTCCATTTCCACGCACGGGAAAGTAGCGACTTGACCGTCCTCATTGCGTGAAACGATGACGGCCAACTCCCGGTCGAAGTCGATCCACTGCTCGACGAGGCTCGGCGCTTCAAACGCCGTTTCGACGTCGGCCTCGCTGAGTAGCTTTTTGACCCCTTTCCCATCGTATCCGTCTCTGCGTAATTTTTGGATGCAGGGGAAAGAGATCGCCGGGTTTAGCAGGTTTTCCCGGGAAGATATCAGCTGGAACGGCGCCGTAGGAATATTGTTTTGCTTAAAAAACTGTTTCTGCAAGCCTTTATCTTGTATCAATCGAATCACGCGCGACTGCGGATAAACGGCCACGCCTTCTTCCTCCAGTTTTTCGAGCGCATCCACGTTGACCTTTTCGATTTCTATGGTGACCATGTCCAAGTCCTTACCAAATGCGTATACCGAATCGAAATCGTCTAAAGGGCCGCATTGAAAGTGATTGCACAGGTTGCGGCAAGGCGCATTTTTGTCGGGGTCGAGGACGCTGATGTTTACGTTGAAGTTGATTGCCTCCTGAATAAGCATCCGCCCCAACTGCCCACCGCCAAGTATGCCCAATTGTAGTTCGCCATAAAAATCTTTTGCCATAGGTGATTTTGGAATGTTGTAGATGTGTTATGCGTTTGCCGACTGTAGTTTGTCGGCTATGATGCCTTCGGTTTCAATCTTTTTTTGCAGTTCTAAAAAAGCCCCGATCAATGCCTCAGGCCTGGGTGGGCAGCCCTGTACGTAGATGTCTACGGGAATGATGCGGTCGACGCCCTTCACCACATGGTAACCATGTTGCCAGTAGGGGCCGCCGCAATTGGAACATGAGCCCATGGATATCACGTACTTCGGTTCGGGCATCTGTTCATACAGCCTACGAATACGATCAGCCATCTTGAAGGTAACCGTTCCGGCAATAATCATGACATCCGACTGCCGCGGGGAAGGCCGGGGGAAGACGCCGAACCGGTCGAGATCGTAAGTCGCCGCCATGGCGCCCATCATTTCGATGGCGCAACATGCGATGCCGAAGCTCATCGGCCACATGGACGAAAGCCGGGCCCAGTTGAGTAGGTCGTCAAGCTTAGCAACGACGACCCCATTGCGCTCTAATTCTTTATTTATGCTCATGATGCCGTTCCGGGTTTTTTAAATCTGGGTTTGAATGCCGGCTTTTTCGTCGTTTCGGCAGGTACGGAATCGGAACTCGCCGAAGCCGTTTCAGGCGACCGCAGCGGTTCAAAACTTCTGACAGGATATTGCATCCTATTTAGACGGTCATATGCCGAACTGGGAATATTCACCTGCACGCGGGGCGTCACGACTTTGGGTTTTATCCACTCCAGGTCGCCTTTGCGCCACACGTAGACGAGTCCAACGATGAGTATACCTACAAACACCGCCATTTCGGCCAATGTAAACCATCCCCAACGGGCATCGGCGGAAATAAATTCCGCATGGCCGAAGATGGTAGCCCAGGGAAATATAAAAATCAATTCCACATCAAAAAGCAGGAAAACAAGGGCGATGACGTAAAACCGGGCGTTGAACTGGATCCAGGAACTACCCATCGCTTCTTCGCCGCACTCGTAGGTGCTGAGTTTTTCTACCGTTGGCTTTTTCGGTGAGGTAATTTTGCCCAATAACAGGGTGAGCAAAACCATTAAAGCGCCAACAATCCCGATAAGGAGTATCTTACCAAATTCCGTGAGTTGCGCCGGATCATCCATGTTTCAAAGATACGGAAATTATTAATTTGATGGCGTGTCAGATTTTCATTCCGCCAGTTGGCAGCCGACCACACCGGGAGTCAGGGGCAGTTTCCACCAAATTGAAAAATTTGGATCGCTGGTCTTTGAGTAATTGTCATTTATCATCCGTAATTTTCGGCCGACTATATGCCGAACAACTCGACAAACGCATTGCAAAACAGATAAAAACCGATGAAAAAGATCATTACAACAGTCGCACTGTGTGTGAGTGGGCTGTCGTTATTTTGGGCCTGTCAATACGGTTCCCGTGCCGAATCCGGCGGAACCAACCACTGGAAGGCCCCCGACTGGGCGGACACGCTCAAAAACCCCATCAAGACGGCTTCGCCGGAATTGAACCAGGGAGAAACGCTTTATGCAACGTACTGTGCGACCTGTCACGGACGGCAAGGCCAGGGAGATGGCACCATGGGCGCGGAATTCGAAGTGAGGCCGGCCAATTTTCACCTGCCGGCATTTCAGCAACAGACCGACGGCGCGATATTCTGGAAGATTGCGGAAGGCCGGGGCCCGATGCCGGCTTACAAGGCCTCGCTTACCGATGAGCAACGCTGGCAATTGGTGGCCTACCTGCGTAAAATTTACGATGCCAAGAATAATGTAAAACCTGAAGATGCCATAAATCGATACCTACCGGTCGAGGATTTTACAATCGACCCCGCATTGCATAGCGATTATGTCCCGCTTCCAGCCGCGGTAAGGAACGCTATTCAATCGGAGGAGCTTGTGATTATGGCCGATACGGTGATCAGCGGTATTGAGTTGCCGTGGGGAATGGCTTTCTTGCCGGATAACACGATATTGATTACCGAAAGGAGCGGGAAGCTGCTTCGGGTTAAAAACGGGAAGCTGCAGGCCGACCCTATCGGAGGCGACGTACCCAAAGGTTTGCGAGACATTAAGCTGCACCCTCATTTTGAAACAAACAAGTTCGTTTACCTCACCTATTATATCGAGCCTACGGAGACTGACGGTGGTTATACGGTGTTGATGCGTGGGCGCCTGGAAGGTGATAAGTTGGTAAACGGCGAGGAGCTCTACCGTGCCGGGCCGTTTAAAGAGGGCGGTGAAACGTACGGCAGCCGCATCACCTTTGATCCGGCCGGATACCTGTATATGACCGTGGGCCAGCGCACGATTGACGACAGGCACCGGTGGCTCACCGTACAAGATAAGACGAATCCCTCGGGAAAGGTCATGCGGTTTCATGACGACGGGCGCATCCCTGCCGACAATCCATTTGTCGATAGCGTGGGCGCCCTGCCCGAGATCTATACCTATGGACACCGGCAGCCTCAGGGGTTGACTACCGATCCGAAGACGGGCGCGGTTTGGGAGACGGAACATGGTGAAATGGGGGGGTCTGAACTCAACCGGCTGACAGCGGGCGGAAATTTCGGCTGGCCATTGGTCACCTTCAGCCGCAACTATGACGGCACGCTAATTTCGGAAGACACGGCCCGCGCAGGGATGGTGTCGCCCGCCGCCCACTACATGCCCTCTATTGCACCGTCGGGCTTTGACTTCGTCTACGGAGACCGATATCCCGGCTGGGATGGCAATATATTTATTGGTGCAATGGTGCAGGGAAGGCTGAGCCGTACGGTGCTGAAGGAGGGGAAGGCGGTACATGACGAACGCCTGTTGGAAAACATCGGGCGTATCCGGGACGTCAAATACGGTCCGGATCAATTTCTTTACCTCGTTATTGAGGACAAGCAGATAAAGAATAACAGCCGCATCGTGCGGCTGATTCCATTGAAGAACAAAAATTAATTATACCGGATACCGGTGGGCGGGGTTACCTGCCCATCGGCATCTTGGGCATGCCTCGCATCATCCGGGCCATGGCGGCCGGGTTGGACATCTGTTTCATGACCTTGCGCATGTCGTTAAACTGTTTCATCAGCTTGTTGACTTCGGCCAACTCCGTGCCCGATCCCCGGGCGATCCGCGCACGCCTTTTTTGATCGATAACATCGGGATTCTCCCGCTCATAGGGCGTCATTGAATTGATGATCGCTTCAATCGGTGTAAATGCATCGTCATCGATATCTACGTCTTTCAGCGCCTTGCCCACCCCGGGGATCATTCCCATGAGGTCTTTCATGTTGCCCATCTTCTTGATCTGCTGGATTTGGCTGCGGAAGTCGTTGAAGTCGAATTTGTTTTTGCGGATTTTGCGATGCAGCTCCGCGGCCTGCTTCTCATCAAACTGCTGCTGGGCACGCTCCACGAGTGACACCACGTCCCCCATACCCAGAATACGGGAGGCCATACGGTCGGGGTGAAACACATCCAGCGCTTCCATTTTTTCGCCGGTACCGATAAATTTGATCGGCTTGTTGACGACGGATTTGATGGATAGCGCAGCACCGCCACGGGTATCACCATCCAATTTCGTGAGCACCACGCCGGTAAAGTCGAGCCGGTCATTGAATGCTTTGGCGGTATTCACGGCATCCTGGCCGGTCATCGCGTCGACCACAAACAAAATTTCGTGTGGCTGGGTAGCCGTCTTCACCGCCGAAATCTCATTCATCAATGCTTCATCTATTGCCAGGCGGCCGGCGGTATCCACAATGACGACATTTTGTCCGCTGCGTTTTGCTTCGGCTACGCCGGCCTCGGCAATTGCAATGGGATCCTTCGACTCGGTGTCTGCATAAACAGGTACATCGATTTGCTGACCGAGTACCTGCAGTTGGTCGACCGCGGCAGGACGGTATACGTCGCCGGCGACCAATAGGGGTTTACGCCCCTTCTTTTCTTTTAGATATTTTGCCAGCTTACCGGAGAATGTGGTCTTACCGGCGCCGTTCAGCCCCGCGATAAGGATGACGGTGGGGTTTTTGGATAATTCCAGTTCGGTCGCTGAACCGCCCATGAGCTCGGTCAGCTCGTCGTTCATAATTTTGGTAAGCAGCTGTCCCGGGGAAATGCTGGTAAGTACATTCTGCCCAAGCGCCTTCTGTTTTACCTCATCGGTAAACGCTTTTGCTGTTTTGTAATTCACGTCGGCATCCAGCAACGCTTTACGGATCTCTTTCATGGTTTCCGCCACGTTGATTTCCGTAATATTTCCCTGACCCTTCAGTACCTTGAAGGCCCGATCTAACTTATCCTGTAAATTTTGAAACATGGTCCGCTATTGTTGTAAAAATGAACGAAATGCAAAGATACGAAATCCGAAGCACAAAAAAACCCGTCCGTTGCCGGACAGGTTGTTATGCTTGAAGGCAAGCCTTAGTCTCTTCTTCCCAGCAGCATGCTGGCGTAGTAAAGCAGCGTAACCAGCGATGATAATGCCGCTACCACGTAGGTCATAGCAGCCCACCAAAGGGCATCCTTCGCGCCAGCATGCTCCGCACTGCTGTGTGTAACGCCTTTGTTGTCCAGCCACGCCAATGCCCGCCTCGATGCGTCGAATTCTACCGGCAATGTGACGAAGCTGAACAATGTGGTGACCGCCAGGGCTGCCACACCGATGGCGAGCAGCCAGATGTTGCCCGAAAATGCGGCCATCAGCACCCCTATCATCAGCACCCATGTGACCATACGGGACGCTACGCTTACCAAAGGCACCATCGCCGAGCGGAACTGGAGCCATGAATAGGCTTTGGCGTGTTGCACCGCATGCCCGCATTCGTGTGCCGCAACAGCCGCGGCTGCTATACTACGGCCGTGGTAAACTTCAGGACTTAAATTCACCGTCCGATTCGCTGGATTATAGTGGTCGCTGAGCTGTCCCTCCACGGAAATAATATCTACGTCATAAATGCCGTGGTCGTTCAGCATCTTCTCTGCCACATCCCTGCCTGTCATCCCGCTGCTCAGCGGCATCTCGGAGTACTTTTTGAATTTACCCCGGAAACGCCATTGTACGATCATGCTGACGAGCATAATCCCAATAAAAATAATCCAATATCCTGCCATCATAATGTTGTCCTTTTCTTGTTTTACTTATCTATTGATGCGATATATACCGCTGATCAAAAAATATACCGACGCGGCAAAACGGCGCGATTCCTGCCAACTAAGATAGCTTTTTTCGGCAACATGACATATCGCGTGTCTAAAAAATGACAAAAGTGACAAAATAGCCGCCGGCACGTATCGTTGCCGGGCATATTAAAAATGGGTAAGTTTGGACCTCAATGAATGCCGAATTACGTTTTCAGCGAACCCGTATCGCACCCACACCCAGCGGCTACCTGCACCTGGGCAACGTGCTGTCCATGGCTTTGACCGTGGCGTTGGCGCGACGCTCGGGTGCCCGTGTACTCCTGCGCATCGACGACCTCGATCAGCAGCGTATCAAGCGGCCGTTCGTGGCGGATGTTTTCGCCACCCTTGACTACCTCGACATCCCCTATGATGAGGGGCCGCGCGACTACGGGGAGTATGTATCGGTATATTCCCAGCTATGCCGTATGGAGCTGTACCGGGAGGCGCTGGCGGAGCTGCGCGACGGCGGAAATGTTTTTGCTTGCAGCTGCTCGCGATCGGCGATCCTTCAGGCAGACCCGCAGGGCGTTTATACCGGCGCTTGCCGGTCCAGGCGCTTGCCGATGGAGGCACCGGATACGTGCTGGCGGTTAACCACCGACATGTCCAAAAACCTCGCAGTGAAGCATCTCGACGGCGATGCGCAGGCTGTGGTGCTGCCCAGAGACCTATCGTTTTTTGTGGTGCGCAAAAAGGACGGGTTTCCGGCGTATCAGCTGGCCTCGGTGGTAGATGACCACCATTTTGGGGTAGACCTGATTGTCCGGGGCAACGACCTTTGGCCTTCCACCATTGCGCAGCAGTACCTGGCCGGACTGCTGGGGTATGCGGATTTCCGCGCAGCGACCTTCTGGCATCATCCGCTGCTGATCGATCCGTCGGGCAGAAAGCTTTCCAAGTCGGCGGGGGCGACATCGGTGTATTACCTGCGCGGACAGGGGAAAACCCGTCAGGATATTTTCCGCCTCATCGGCAATATGGCGGGATTGGAGACGCCGGTAAACAATTGGGAGGAATTGGGTGCAGCAATGGGTATATGACGAACCGGTCCTAATAACCGTATTTGTCCCGCCAGTTTTGGCGGAGCTTTTCCCTCAGTTTTTCTTCTGCCGGATTGCGGCCCGGATCGTATAACTTGGTCCCGCGTAGCGCATCGGGCATAAATTCCTGGTCAACGAAATTGCCTTCGAACGAATGGGCGTACTGATAGTCCTTGCCATAGTTGAGGTTTTTCATCAGCTTGGTGGGTGCATTTCGCAAGTGAAGCGGTACGGAGAGGTCGCCGGTGCGGCGCACCAGGTCCTGAGCCTTGTTAATGGCTTCATACGCAGCATTACTCTTGGGAGAGGATGCCAGATAGGTGACGGTCTGGGAAAGGATAATACGTGATTCCGGCCATCCGATGACGTTTACGGCCTGAAAACAGGTGTTCGCCAGCAACAATGCGTTTGGATTGGCATTTCCGATGTCTTCGGATGCGAGGATAAGCAGCCGGCGCGCGATAAAAGAGGGGTCTTCGCCGCCCTCTACCATACGGGCAAGCCAATAGACCGCGGCATTCGGATCGCTCCCACGGATGGATTTTATGAAAGCGGAAATGATGTCGTAGTGCTGTTCGCCGGCTTTGTCGTAGATCGCCATGTTTTGCTGCACCTGCTGGAGAACGAAATCATTGGTGATCGTCAGCGGTTTCCCCGACGCGGCGTTAACCACTAACTCCAGCACGTTTAGCAACCGGCGGGCGTCGCCGCCGGAGAGGCGGAGCAGCGCTTCATGCTCTTCCAACGTCACCTGCTGTTGACGGAGCCATTCGTCCTCATGGAGGGCCTTTTTGATAAGCCCTACCAGTTCGCTTTCGGATAGGTGCTTCAACACATAAACCTGACACCGCGACAGCAGGGCTGAAATCACTTCGAACGAAGGATTTTCGGTAGTGGCGCCGATGAGGGTGACCAGCCCGCGCTCGACGGCGCCCAGCAGCGAATCCTGCTGCGACTTCGAAAACCGATGGATTTCATCGATAAACAGAATCGGTTGCTCCTGCTGGAAATTTTTCAGCTGCTCAGCCTTGTCGATCACCTCGCGCACGTCTTTGACGCCGGAGTTGATGGCGCTGAGGCTGAAGAACGGGCGATCAAGGGTCTGCGAAATAATGTAGGCCAACGTGGTTTTTCCGACGCCAGGAGGCCCCCATAAAATCATCGAAGGGATATTGCCCTGTTCGACGGCGTGTCGCAACACCGCGTCAGGCCCGATTAGGTGCTGCTGCCCGGCATAGTCGGCCAACGATTTTGGACGCATCCGCTCCGCTAAAGGTATCCGTGTTGCCATGATTTTTAGCAAAAATAAAGGAATAACCGGGAAATTGAAAAAATGCCGTTACTTTATTCGGAACCGTCAAGGCCTTTGATTTTTAAGGAACATTTTTTGTACCTTAGTGCGCACAAGAAGAATGATATGAGGATAAGACAGAGGCTACTTGGGTACGCCGCGTGTTTTTGTTGTTTATTGTGGGGTATCCCATTCAACCTTACCGCCCAGCAAACCATCGACTTTTCAGGCTACATTAACAACTATGACAGTACCTTTTCGGGTATCGGGCCAAAAGTATATTTTTTGCCACCCCCAAAATCGGCGGAAGAACTGCTGGATGACCGCTATGCCGAAAAGGAAATTGATTCGGCTCTTGTGGAGGAATTTGTAGACCGGATGCATTATTATCACCGGTTAAAAATGACCGGTAATGATGCAGTGCTGGCCAAGTACCTGCCGGTAACCGCGGCGCAGAAGGCGAGTGTGGAAGGCACGCTGCTGACGGAAATCGAGCGTTTTCAGCAGTTGGGAAGCCTCAATTTGGTGGGCGACCTGCAAAACCGGCTGGCAATGGAATACCTGGCAATTGGCGCAAACGACTATGCCGTGGAGTTTTTTGAAAAGGCGATGGGAACCAAGCGGGACGCAAACCGGGTTGCCGACCGCAATGCCATTAATCACAATCTAGCAATTACGTATGAATACCTTGGACAGCTTGCAAAGGCACAGCTGATCCGCCAGGAGATCTATGACCAGGCGGTCAAATCGCACGATAACAACGGGCAGGCGTACGCCCTGATGGAACTGGCCGTCGTCAAGGCAAAACAGGGGGCAACCAATGAGGCCGAACGTGACATTATCCGGAAGGTGGTGCCCATGTTCCGCCGTACGCGGAATGATAATGGACTCATAGCTGCATACCACACGCTCGCATCGATCTACTTCTTGCAGAACAGATACCCCGAGTCGCAGTGGTTTCTGCTACAGGCAAAAACCATTGCGGATAAAGAGGGGATCGCCGACCAGCTGCCGGAGATCATATTTGCGCTGGCGGAGGTCAAAAAACAATCGGGAAACCCGCGTGTTGCTATTGAGGAGTATAAAGTTGCCGACGACCTGGCACGCAAAGATAATCTGCTCGGTATGCAGCTGGCCATTCAAGATGCATTGGGCGATCTTTATCACGAAGCCGGCAACTATCAGGAAGCAGCGGTCGCCTTGCAGAAATACGACGCCCTGAAAAACATAGTGTTCTTGGGCGCGCCCCCTATGCCGGTGGAGAATTAGCGGACCTGAAGTAAGTGCACACGCTGGCGGCTCCAAAATCGTTTTATTTGTGCCTTTAAAAAGCGATAAATAGTTTTTTTGATTAAATTTAGCGGCTAAAGTATAAAATACCGACCAGGGTGCTGATACACCATATGATTAGAAGTAAATTTATGAGGAAGATGTTGAAGAAAGTTTTTTTTGCGCTGTTTGTCGTGGCCGTCGTGGCGTGCGGGTCAAAACCGCGTGTTAATTTAGACGTTACGGAAGATGCGCTTAAGCCGACGCCACAGCACGCGGTGATTGCCAAGGATGTCGTTGGGTTGTTTGAGTCGGTAAGCTACAAGAAAGTCCCGCTTGGTGATTCCATTTCCTCGATTGTTTTCGAAAACCTTGTTAAGGCGATTGATGGCGGTAAGAACTACCTCATGAAATCTGATATCGACAGTTTTGAACCCTATCGGAAGACGTTGGCCGCGGATTTCAGGGAGGGCGATCTGAGTGCGGCCTATCACATGTTTAATGTATACATGAAGCGCTACGTCGACCGGCTAGAGTACGCGCTGACACAGATCGATGCGCCGCACGACTTTTCGGTGGACGAACTGTATGTATACAACCGCGAAAACGAGGACTGGTTTGCTGATGAGGCAGAAGCCGATGACCAGTGGCGTAAACGGGTAAAGTACGACCTGCTCAACCTGCGGCTGAGCAACACCGGGGACACTGCGCAGGCGGAAAACATGAAGACATTGCGGAGCCGGTACGAGTATCTAATCTCCGTTGCCAAGCAAACGGATACCAATGAAGCGTTTCAGGTAATCATGGGCGCACTGACCGACGCCATAGATCCGCATACGAGCTATTTCAACCCATTCTTTGCCCAGCGGTTTAACGAAGAAATGGCGAATACGTTTGAAGGAATCGGGGCGCGGCTGACGATGGAAAATGAGGTGGTCAAGGTAGCGGAGGTGATTGTAGGCGGACCGGTACATCGGGAAAAAGCGCTGCAGATCGATGACCGGATAATTGGAGTGGCCCAGGGGAAAGACGGCGAGTTTGAAAATATCATCGGATGGAAGCTGGACAATGCGGTATCCAAGATCAAGGGGCCAAAGGGCACGGTAGTGCGGCTTAAAGTGATCCCCGCGGGTGAAGAATTGACTGCGGAGCCTAAGATCGTGTCGCTGACGCGTGAGAAGATAGTGATCGAAGAGGAGTCGGCCAAGGCGGAGATTAAGGAAGTGACGGCGGACGATGGAAAAAATTACCGGGTAGGTGTGATTAGCTTACCTAAGTTCTATATCGATTTTGAGGCTTACCGGGCGAACGACCCGAATTACAAGAGTACCACGCGTGACGTGCGTCTCTTGCTCGATTCGTTGAAGCAACAGCAGGTCGACGCCGTATTGATGGACCTTCGGTTCAACGGTGGCGGCTCCCTGCAGGAATCCATTGAGCTCACGGGTCTGTTTATCGACAACGGCCCGGTCGTGCAGGTGCGCGATACCCGCAACCGGATCGAAGTGAACAGCGACCGGAATAACGGTGTGGCGTGGGATGGTCCGCTTGGCGTGATCATCAACCGATTCAGTGCGTCGGCTTCAGAAATTTTCGCCGGTGCGATCCAGGACTACGGGCGGGGCATTATCCTCGGTTCGCAGTCGTACGGAAAAGGCACCGTGCAGTCGGCCATCGACATGAGCCGTGTGATCAGTCCGACCGATAGGCTGCTGCTTAAAGCAAAAGCCGATGAGGTCGGGGGCTTCCCCACAGGCGCGCCTCAGTTTGGACAGATCAATATCACGATGGCGAAGTTTTACCGCATTACAGGCAGCAGCACGCAGCATAAGGGTGTAACGCCCGATATTGTGTTCCCATCGATCTACGCGGCGGAGAAATACGGCGAAAGTTCAGAGCCGTCTGCCCTTCCATGGGATCAAATCAACCCGACGGACTTTCGTCCTGTCGCCGATCTTAGCCATGTCGTCACCGAGCTGGAGCAAAAACACCAATCTCGGATGGAAGCTTCCCCGTCTTACAAATTTCTGTTGGAGGATATCGACCTGATGCAGAAACGCGAGGCGGAAACCAGCGTAACACTTCAGGAGGACAAGCTCAAAGAAGAGCGTGAAAAGAACCGGGCGAAAAGCAAGCAGCGTGAGGCGGCTATCAAGGCGATACGTGAAGGGGCGCCTTTGGAGCTTACGGCGGCAACCGGGGGCAGTGCGGAAGAGTTTGACTTTATCCTGGACGAGAGCATCGCTGTTATGGCTGATTATATCCCGTTGGCGAAGTGAATTAGCGCCACGCTTTGTACTGATTGATCAGGCCGTTTGTCGACGAGTCGTGGGAGGCTATATGATCCGGCGTGCGTAGCTCTGGCAGAATTTTTCCGGCAAGCTGTTTGCCCAGCTCGACGCCCCACTGGTCGAAGCTGAAGATATTCCAGATTACGCCCTGCACAAATATCTTGTGTTCGTAAAGCGCCACCAGCGCACCCAGGGTGTGTGGTGTGATTTTCTTCACGAGAATGGAATTGCTCGGTCGGTTGCCTTCGAAGATTTTGTAAGCCTTGAGTCGCTCAATGTCCGCGTCCGACTTTCCGGCAGTGCGTAGTTCCGCAGTGACCTCTTCTCCCGTTTTACCATTCATGAGCGCTTCCGTCTGTGCAAAGAAGTTGGACAATAGCAGGGTGTGGTGCTCACCTATGGGATTGTGGCTTTGGGCCGGCGCGATAAAATCACACGGGATGAGCTTGGTGCCCTGGTGAATCAGCTGGTAAAATGCATGCTGGCCGTTGGTGCCGGGTTCGCCCCAGATGACCGGGCCGGTCTGATAAGCAATGCGGAGGCCGTTGCGGTCGGTCGATTTGCCATTGCTTTCCATGTCGCCCTGTTGGAAATATGCAGCAAAACGGTGCATATACTGGTCGTAAGGCAAAATGGCGTGTGTTTCGGCGTCGAAAAAATTGTTGTACCAGATTCCCAGCAATCCCATAATCACGGGAATATTGTCTTCAAAGGGGGTGGTACGGAAATGCTGGTCGGCCGCAGCGGCACCGGTCAGCAGCTGCTCAAAATTGTCATAGCCGACGGCCAGGACTATAGACAGTCCGATGGCGCTCCACAGGGAATAGCGCCCCCCTACCCAATCCCAGAATTCGAACATATTGGCGGTGTCGATACCGAACGCGCCCACCGCGCCGGCGTTAGTGGATATGGCCACGAAATGCTTAGCGACGGCATCCGCCGGTGCACCACTGTCGAGCAGCCATTGCTTGGCGGTTTGGGCGTTGGCCATCGTTTCCTGGGTGGTAAAAGTCTTGGACGCAACGAGGAACAACGTGGTTTCGGGGTCGATACCCTTGAGCGTCTCGGCGATGTGCGTACCGTCTACATTGGAGACGAAGTGGACGTTGAGGTGATTCGTATAGGGCTTGAGGGCTTCGGTAACCATAACGGGGCCCAAGTCTGACCCGCCGATGCCAATGTTGACCACGTCGGTAATCGATTTGCCGGTATGGCCGGACCACTGCCCGCTGATCACCTGTTGAGAAAAGTCTTTCATCTTACGCAGGACACTTCTGATGCCGGGCAGTACGTCGTGTCCGTCGACGATCAACGGCTCACTTTGCCGGCTGCGCAACGCGGTGTGGAGCACGGCCCGCCCCTCCGTTTCGTTGATCGCTTCTCCGGTAAACATTGCCTCGATCGCCCGGTCCAGCTGGCATTCGCGTGCCAGTTGGACCAGTAGGGCCTTGGTCTGGTGATCGATCCGGTTTTTTGAGTAGTCGAACAAGATATCGCCAAAGGTTATGGAAAATTGCTCAAACCGCTGTGGGTTCTCCTGGAAGAGCTCACGCAGCGGTTTGGCGGAGATGTCGTTGTAGTGGTCACTGAGGTATTGGTAAGCCCGGGTAGCAGTAAAATCGATTCTGGGTAACATAGTGGATTTGTTTGAGGCTAATTTAAGCTTTTCTGCCGGTGCCGTACAAATAAAGGGTCGAAAAACGTAACTTTGCCTACATGACGAAGGAACAGATACAGGACTTGAGGGATAGAGTAGTTTCCCTGAGGAGGCATCTTTGACATCGATGTCCGTAAATCAGAAATAGAAAAAGAGCAAGCCATTACCTTACAGCCCGACTTCTGGGACGACTCCAAAGCTGCGGAGCGGGTGTTGCAAGCCATCAAAAGCAAGAAAGTATGGACCGACCATTTTGACGAGGTGGCTGCCGCGGTAGACGATGCCGTCGTGATGCATGAGTTTTACCAGGCCGGGGACGCGTCGGAGGCGGACTTGCGCGAGCAGTACGAACTTGCCTTGCGGCAGGTGGAGGAGCTGGAATTTAAGAACATGCTCAGCGCCGAGGAGGACCAGCTGGACGCGATTCTGCAGATTACCGCCGGCGCCGGGGGAACCGAAAGCTGTGATTGGGCGGGCATGTTGATGCGGATGTATATTATGTGGGGCGAGCGCAACGGTTACAAAGTGACCGAGCAGGATTATCAGGAGGGCGAGGTTGCAGGAATAAAGACCGTGACCCTCCAGTTTTCGGGGGATTTCGCATATGGCTACCTCAAGAGTGAAAATGGCGTGCACCGCCTCGTGCGGATTTCGCCATTTGACTCCAACGCCAAACGGCACACGTCTTTTGCGTCTGTCTATGTCTACCCGCTGGTAGACGACAACATTGAAATCGAGATAAAAGATGCGGAGATCGAGTGGGATACCTTCCGTTCGGGCGGCGCGGGGGGACAGAACGTGAATAAGGTGGAAACCGCCGTGCGCCTGCACCATAAACCGACCGGCATCATCATCAAGAACCAGGAATCGCGGTCGCAACTCCAGAATAAAGAGAACGCCTTGCGCCTGCTGCGGTCGCAATTGTACGAAATCGAGATGCGTAAACGGCAGGAAGCCTCGGCTGCTATTGAGGGCAGTAAGAAAAAAATTGAATGGGGCTCACAGATCCGGAACTATGTCCTGCATCCCTATAAACTGGTCAAAGATTTGCGTACCAGTGTAGAGACATCGAACACCCAGGCGGTGCTGGATGGGGAGATCGACGAGTTTCTGAAGGCTTATTTAATGGAATTCGGAGGGAAATAATCCAGGCGTCAGCAATCTGTTGTACGCAAGAGCCCGCCCCTAGCGTTAGAAGTTATTCTTCCACATCATGCTCTCTACCGGGCGCGTGGTCTTGTTGTTGTATTTAGCGTTGTCCTTGCTGTTGTAACGCGTTTCAATGTCGCCTTCTACGGCAAAATAGATCAGCTGGCCTATGGGCATGCCGGCGTATACGCGAACGGGCTGGGCGACGGAGATCTCCAGAGTCCATGTATTGCAAAAGCCGACGTCACCTTTTCCGGCTGTCGCATGGATGTCAATGCCCAAACGCCCGGTGCTCGATTTTCCTTCGAGAAAAGGCACGTGTTGATGCGTTTCGGTATATTCCAGCGTAACGCCCAGATAGAGCGTGTTGGGTTCGAGGACGTACCCATCTTTCGGAATTTCGAAGTGGACGATTTCGTTGTGCAGCTTGGCATCCAAAACGCGGTCTTTATAGGTAGCGAGGTATTTGCCGAGGTGGACGTCATACGAATTCGTGCCCAGGCATTCCTTGCGGAAGGGTTCAATGATAATCGTGCCGCGGTCGATTTCCTCTAAAATACGTTTGTCAGATAGAATCATGCTTGAGATTTTCCATGCCAAAAATACATTAATGTAGCATATTTAGCGTGGCAATTGAAACAATTTGTTTTCTTTGTTGTCTAAAGGGTAATTCCATTAAAACTTAAGTTTAACTATGAAAGCAAAAATTTATGCACTGGTCATGATGGTGATGTTGGCGTTTACCTTCAGTGGTACCGCATCAGCCACGGTTGTGGACGGGTCGGCCCCAAAAACAGAACTGACCGAAGCGGAGATCGCCGCGCGACTGGCGGAAATGCGGACGCGGGTTGCAGAAATAAAAGCCATGGACCGTTCGACCCTCACCAAAGCGGAGCGTAAGGCCCTGCGGAAGGAACTGAGGGAGATGAACCGGCAGGCCCGGGGCTGGGGATCCGGCGGCGTTTACCTGTCAGTAGGCGCGATTATTGTGATTATCCTCGTGCTTATCCTAATCTTGTAGTTTACGTTTTTTATATAGGTTTGGACGGTGTTGGCGCTTTCCCCGATGGATTGCGGCCGTATGAACTTTTCTGTAAAATTTAATGCATGGTTGCAAAAAACATAAAAGCTTTTGGTACAGAGGCCGCTGACGCGCCTTTAACGTTATTGTCGATCCCTCGCCGGGCAGTCACCCCGCACGATGTGGAAATCGAAATCTTATTCTGTGGCATTTGTCATTCTGACCTCCACACCGCGCGAAACGAGTGGCATGGGACGATGTACCCCGCGGTACTGGGCCACGAAATTGTGGGCAAGGTAACCCAAGTAGGCGCTGAGGTAACCAAATTCAAAGTTGGCGATCTCGCCGGTGTGGGCTGCATGGTGGATTCGTGCCGTACCTGCCCGAGTTGTCAGGAAGGCCTGGAACAGTATTGCGACGAAGGAAATATACAGACTTATAACGGTGCCGATAAACACCTGGGTATGCAGACCTTCGGCGGTTATTCGGAGAGCATCGTGGTTGACGAGCATTTTGCCCTGCGCATTCCGGAGAACCTCGATCTAGCGGCTACGGCGCCCCTGCTGTGTGCGGGTATTACCACCTATTCGCCCCTGAAACACTGGGGCATCGGACCGGGCAAGCGTGTGGGTATTGTCGGGATAGGCGGCCTGGGCCACATGGGCGTTAAGTTGGCGAAGGCGATGGGGGCAGACGTGGTGGTGTTTACCACATCCGCCGCTAAATTTACGGATGCCCAGCGGTTAGGTGCGGATGAAGTGGTGCTGTCTACCGACGAACAGCAAATGGAACAGCACCGCAATAGCCTTGATTTTATTTTAGACACGGTATCCGCGTCGCACGACGTGAATGCCTATCTGAGTTTACTGAAACGCGATGGCACATTGACCTTGGTAGGCGCTCCGGAGCATCCACTTCCCGTGGCGGCGTTCAGCGTTATTCCTGCGCGGAAAAGCCTGGCTGGTTCCACAATCGGCGGCATTGCGGAGACCCAGGAAATGTTGGACTTCTGTGGCAAGCACGGCATCACTTCTGACATTGAGCTGATCGATATCCAACAATTGAACGAAGCTTATGAGCGATTGCTGAAGGGGGACGTGCATTATCGGTTTGTGATCGACATGGCGTCGTTGAAAAATTAGTTGCTTTTACCGCATGTAAAGCGCAGCGGCCGCCGGGTTGGAGTAGAGCGGATGCCTTGCCTGCATAATTATAAAGGAGGGATGTTTTGATAGAGGAACGCAATTCGCGGGGAAAGATAGCCATATTTGATGACGACGAGGACATACTCGCCATCTGCGAATATGTTTTGGGTGAAGAGGGCTGGGACGTACACAGTTTTATGGAATGCAACGATGTCCTGGACAAGGTGACGGCCGTAGAACCCCGGGTAATTATTATGGACAACTGGATTCCGAGTATTGGCGGTATCAAGGCTACACAAGCACTCAAGGACTCGGCGCTCGCGCACATCCCCATCATCTATTTTTCTGCCAATCGGGACGTTAAACAGCTTGCCGAAACGGCCGGTGCCGAAACTTTCCTTGCCAAGCCCTTCGATATCGATGCCCTGAAACACATCGTGAGTGAGACCGCTGCCCGCTTCAACGCGTAGTATTTCAATAATTTTTTGTATCTTCGCGTAAATCCCTTCATTCCGATTGGTTTTAGGGTTACCCAACCCTTTTATTATTAAAAAACAGTAAATGGCAGACACATTCAATAAAAAAGAGCGAAACAAAAAGAAACTTCAAAAGCGGAAAGAAAAGGAGCAACGCCGTGAGGAGAAACGGCACGACGCCTCCGGCAAGGGAAAGAGCCTGGAGGATATGATTGCCTATGTAGACGAGAACGGAAACATTTCCAACACGCCGCCGGATCCCTCCAAAGCTAAAGCGGTTGATCCGGAAGACATTGTGATAGGCGTTCCAAAAGCTGAGCCTGAAGACCCGGATGCGGTGCCCACGGGGGTGGTGACGTATTTCGACGAGTCGAAGGGCTACGGTTTTATTTCGAACTCCAAGACCGAGGAACGCGTTTTCGTGCATGTAAACCAGTTGGCCGAACCCAACACGGTACTGGCGGCAGGAGACAAAGTAGAATACACGGTAGTAAAGGGTCCGCGGGGCCTGCAGGCCGAGTCGGTCCGGAAGGTCTAACCTCCCTTCGGCATAGCTCATAAAAAATCCGTATATTTGCACCGTCCTTTCAGATCCATATTCGACTGGATACCAAGCATCGTTAATGCATTCGATGCCTTTAAATAGATAACAACATTGCAATTTTCATCATTTAACCTTTCTGAGCCGATATTGTCGGTCTTGGAAAAAGCAGGATACCACACACCTACTCCCATACAGGCCCAGGCCATTCCGGTTGTTCTTAAACGGCGCGATATATTGGGATGCGCACAGACAGGAACCGGAAAAACGGCATCATTTGCCCTGCCACTCATCCAATTGCTTATCGACAACCGCCGGGACCATGCAAAGGGCCCTCAGGTCCTGATTCTGGCTCCTACACGCGAGCTCGCCATACAGATTGGCGACAACATTGGCACCTACGCAAGCCGTACCCCTATTAAGCATGCGGTGGTTTTCGGCGGGGTTTCAATCGTCAACCAGATCGCTGAACTACGCAAACGGCCCCAGATGCTGGTGGCCACTCCGGGACGCTTATTGGACCTAATTGGTCAACGTGCGCTCTCCCTGGAATCGGTAGCCCACCTGGTGCTTGACGAAGCGGACCGGATGCTGGATATGGGCTTTATAAAGGACATTAAAAAGGTCATACAGCAGATTCCGGTAAATCGGCAGACGCTGCTTTTTTCGGCGACGATGCCGAAAAGCATTGCCGATTTTGCACACTCGATTTTGAAGAACCCTGAGCACATTGCCGTAACACCGGTGTCGTCCACGGCCGAAAAGATTGATCAGGCGGTTTATCCGGTAGCCAAGGCCGACAAGGTGGGTTTACTCGCTCACCTGATCAAACAAGAGAAAAAAGGTTATATCCTTGTCTTCTCGCGGACGAAACATGGCGCGGACAAGATCGTCCGAAAACTTCGGCAGGCCGGCATCAGTGCCGAGGCGATACACGGCAACAAGTCCCAGCAGGCCCGGCAGAAAGCATTGACCCATTTCCGGGACGGTGCTATCAAGGCATTGGTGGCTACAGATATCGCGGCACGTGGCATTGATGTGGATCAGCTGCATCTGGTGATCAATTACGACCTGCCCAATGAACCCGAGACGTATGTACACCGCATCGGGCGGACTGGCCGGGCGGGCGCCAGCGGCCGGGCATGGTCGTTTTGTGACGTGGAGGAGCGCGAATACCTTTGGGACATCCAGCGGCTGATCGGGCGTGAAATCCACCGCATTGCGGACCACCCGTTTGCGATTGGCGGGGAGGTTTCCTACGTGCAGCCGCAGAAGCAGTTAGCGCCGGTATCCACAGCAGCAAAGAAGCGTAAAAAGAAGAAAGCGAAACGGCCAACGGCGGCCTAGCAATCGTTGTATTTTTTTCTTATTTTTATCTGAATTGGCTGAACAGCCTGAATTTGGATTATGGCATTAGCATATTTGCGTGAGCTGGATAATAGCGTGCGGTTTGCCATCTGGCGCATTGAAGAGACCGCTGACGAGCTGATTGGCCGCTTACAGCTTGACGAACACGAACGAACGGTACTGACTACCTTAAATAAGGGCAAACGAACGCTGCACTGGCTGGCTACCCGCGTATTGCTAAGGGAGATGCTTAATACGCCGGGCCACATCAGTTGCCCCTCCGATGAAAACGGGAAGCCCTATCTCGCCAATTTTCCGCAACGGATATCCCTCACCCATTCCTTCGACTATGCGGCAGTGATGATGAGCGATAACGGTGAGGTAGGCATCGACCTGGAGCTGGTAAAAGATAAGATATGCCGTATTTCGGACAAATTCATGAAGCCCCGGGAGCTTGCAGTTATTGGAAGCGATAACCTCACCGAGAAGTTGTCGGCGTGCTGGTGTGCCAAAGAGGCGGTATACAAGCTGCAGGGCAACAAAGGCGTCTCCTTTAAGGACAACATGACCATCCACCCCTTCGACTTTCAGGACCAGGGGGTACTGTACCTGGACCTGGACGCCGCACATCGAAAAGAACGGTTTAAGGTCTACTACGAAAAGTTCCAGGAATATATGCTGGGGTACGTAACCGAAGGAGGGTGATGAAACTTACGGCGGGCATGCTTGCTGCCCTAAGCCCTACCCGACGAGTTCACGCACCTGCTGCGCGGCCGCTGCATTTCGAACCTTTTTGATAATGTGGGTAATGATGCCGTTTTCATCGATGAGGAATGTCCTTCGCGCCGTACCCATATATTTATATCCAAACATATTTTTCTCTGTCCATACACCGTAATCCGTTACGATTTTTTGGTCTTCGTCTGCCAATAGGTTGAAGGGGAGGTCGTACTTTCGGATGAACTTCTGGTGGGATTGCTGGCTGTCCGTGCTAACCCCAATTACCTCAAAGCCGTCTGCCAAAAGCGACTGGTAGTTGTCCCGGAAATTGCATGCTTCCGTGGTGCAGCCAGGGGTGTTGTCCTTGGGATAGAAATATAGGATCACTTTCTTGCCTTTAAAGTCGCTCAGTGATATCGTTTCGCCGTGCTGGTTTTTTGCCGTAAAGGCGGGGGCTTTATCGCCCGGCTTCAGTTCTGTCATGAATGTTGCGTTAACGTATAAAATTTACCTCGTATACCTGTTTATTGTCTTTCCAATCCACGACTTCCAGGCGGAAGTGGTGCCGGCCTTTGGCGAGGCCTTTATCGAACACGTGCCACATGACCCTGCTTTTTGGGTCGAACTCGACCAGTGTCCACTGGCCGTCGAGATAGCCGTTAAAGTGTTGGATGCCCGATAAATCGTCGGCCACAATGAAATTCATGCGGGAGAGCGCGGCCATGTTTTTGCCTTCGCCGATATTCTGCGGGCGGATGGTTGGTGCTGTCGTATCGACACCGACATAAAAGCTTCCGAAGCTGTAAGCCGTGGTACGTACCCAACCATTTTCGTACCTGCCTCCCATGGAATTGCCCCGGCTATCTACGATGAGCGCCTTGTTGTGCAGCCGCTCCGGCAACGTTTCATCGGGCTTGATGGCAAGTTCGTAACCCTTGTGGAGCGGTATCATCCGATTGTGTAGATGTTGCATGAGCGAATACCCGCCGGAGGGCTTGGAGCCCTGTGAATAATTAAAATGTAATCGGTCGTACAACGCGTCTTTGGGTATGGAAATGCGGACATGGTCGGCCGCGTAGTGATTGTCCTTTCGGTAGTCGAACATTGCGGTGCCGGTTGTCCGTGGGCGCTCCGGGCGATAGGTAGGGTCGTACTGCACCCTAAATTCGAGCGAGCTGATATTGCCCTTTACATCCTGTACGCGATAAGTGAGCTGGTGGACTGCGCCATCGGTGAAGGATACCACGCCGTTGTCTACCACATTTTGATAGATGTCGAGTGGGTTATTGGGATCAAGAAAACTCTTCTGTATACGGGTCCGCTTCAGTATATAATAAGGATAATCGATATGGGAATTGAGCGCACGGGAATGTTCAAAGCTGAACCGCTCAAAAACCGCCTGATAGATCGGTGCGCCGTCGAGCAACAGCTCGATGGAATGTACGCCGTTTGAGAATGGGGAATTGTTGTGTTTATCCGAGGTATTGATGCCAAATCCGGTCTGCCCATTGATTGCGATAATGGTGTTTTGGGCCAACGTATACCGGCCTGCGGGACCCGCTGTCACCGGGAGGTGACGCCGGGGTGTGTGTTCGCTGAAGACGTCGTCGCCCAGGTCGTAGACGGTGATGCCATGGATCGTTGGGGGAATATTGTCGGGGAATTCCAGTCCGAATAGCTGGGGGTTGATGGGTTCCTCAGACTCCGTATCGCGAATTTCCAGGTGCAGGTGCGGGCCTTGTGAGCTGCCCGAATTTCCGGATTGTCCAATGATGTCGCCTTTTTTTACGGGGAGCACGCCGGGGTCCAGACGGACGTCTACGTCGAACCGTTGTTCACGGTATTGTTCTGCCCTTACGACCGATGCGATGCTGTCGGCAAACGCGTTGAGGTGCATGTATACACTGGTATACCCGTTGGGGTGGGTGACGTACAGCAAGTTTCCCCCGCCGCCAAGCTGTACGCGAGCGCGGGAGATATATCCTTCGGCTACTGCATGCACGTTATGCCCGATACGCTGCTGTGTTCGGTAGTCGGATCCACCATGGAAATGGTTGCTCCGCAGCTCGGCAAAGGTTCCCGATGCCTCCGGCGGCAGATTCAATGGTTGGCGGAAATAGCCGGTCGGATACGCCCGGCCTTGCATGATTGGTTCCTGGGCGTGGACCATACCAACGGCAAACAAGGAAAATAGCTGAAAAAGCAGAAATGATCGCATAGTCAAGTTATTTCACATGTAAATGAAGCATCCGCTCCGCACCGATAAATCCTTCGAGATAATCGCCTATGGAGACAGGGCCGACGCCCGCGGGCGTGCCGGTAAAGATGAGGTCGCCTTTCCGTAGGGTGATGTATTGCGAAACAAAAACGATGATGTCCTCGAAGGAAAAAATGAGGTCTTTGGTGTTGCCCTCCTGAACGGTCTTCCCATTTTTGTCCAGCCGGAAGGAAATGTTGTATACATCCCCGAATGTGTCCTTTGGCCTAAGGGTGCTTACCGGAGCTGAGCCGTCGAATGCTTTGGCGAGCTCCCAGGGCAATGATTTTTCCTTATGCTGCTGTTGAATGTCCCGGGCTGTAAAATCTATCCCCAACCCCACGGTATCGTAGTAGGTGTGCGCGAATTTCCGGCTGACGTGCTTGCCCTCCTTACAAATGCCCAACACGATTTCGGCCTCATAATGGATATTTTGCGTGAAATCCGGATAATAGAAGTCGCGGTTGTTTTTTAAGATCGCCGTATCGGGTTTTAGAAAAATGACCGGCTTTTCTGGTACCGGATTGTGGAGTTCATGAGCATGTTCGGCATAATTCCTACCTATGGCAATCACCTTCATAGCACGCGTATTAGTGATTGACAAACTTAGCCAAACTTGCCCTGATGTACAAGCTTGGCATTCACAATACGGGTGCTATTTTCGGAGGCAGCATCTGCTGAAAAGCGAGAAACAATAAAAATGTTGAGAATACTTGCCGACCTGTTACAATTAATGGTAATATTGCCGATTGTATTTTTAGGAGGTCACACATTGAAAGCAGTATTATTTGACTTGGACGGTACCATTATTGATTCGGAATGGTTTTATTACAAAGGATGGAAGGCGGTACTGGCGGATTATGGCATTGCGCTTGACAGTCACGCCTGGCTTACCGAGTTTGCCGGAAAAACCGAAGCGCAGGGTTTTCTCGTACTCCAGGAAAGATACGGCTTTAAAGGCGACGAAGAGACGTTCTTTAAGCGCAAAAAAGCGCGCATCGCAAAGTTGTATGAAGAAGAGGAAGTCGCGCTTATGCCGGGTGTCAACGACCTGATCACGTATTTGCATGAAGCCGGTGTGCGTATGGCGGTGGTGACCTCAAGTCTCCGGCCAATTACAGAATACAACTTAACCAAACACGGACTGATCGATTATTTTGAGACGTTGGTGACGCGCTCGGAAGTGACCTATCCCAAGCCTTCGCCGGAGCCCTACGAGCTGTGCCTGAGTCGGCTTGGACTCGGACAAACGGATTGCATCGTGCTGGAAGACTCTGTGACCGGCGCTACGGCAGCCAAAGCCGCCGGGCTGACCTGCTTCGGCGTGCAAAGCCACGAAGAAATCCGAGCGAACCTTGTGGTCGACCGCCTATTCGTAGACCTGCATGAAGTGCTCGAGTATCTAAAGGGCGGTCGGTGATCATCTGCCGGGGCCGGGCATCGGATTCAGCGCAGTCCCGCACTCGAGCGTAACCCAGGATACGGAAATTAATTAATAACACCAGCAGGAAAAACCGTATACGTGCTGGTGTTTTTTTTATTATATTAGCGTCTCAGGTTTGCCTGCCATGCTTTTTGCATTGCTGAACCAATTTTAACTTATCGATATACGCTAAAACAATTTATTGATAGCAAGAGGCAACACTTTCTGTGGTGGTTTATGCTTCTTAAACTAATGAAACATGGAGAAAAACAAGGGACAAGTCGGTAAATCCCGGCGAGATTTTATTAGGACGGGCGCTGCTGCGGCGGCAGGATTCATGATTGTGCCACGGTATGTTTTGGGGGGAACTGGGTATGTGGCGCCCAGTGACAAACTCATTATTGCGGGCATAGGCGTGGGCGGAAAAGGCGAGTCGGACCTTAAGAATTTCCATGACAGCGGCAAAGCGGAGATTGCCTACCTATGCGATGTAGATGACCGCCGTGCAGCGGGTTCGGTAAAGCGGTTCCCCAAGGCAAAATATTACAAGGATTTCCGCGAAATGCTGGATAAGGAACACAAGCACATTGATGCGGTTTCGGTGGCGTCTCCCGACCACAATCACGCCATCCATGCACTGCCGGCGATGCAGCTGGGCAAACACGTGTATGTGCAGAAACCGTTGACCCATGACGTATATGAGGCGCGGGTGTTGACGAACGCAGCTAAGAAATACAAGGTGGTTACCCAAATGGGAAATCAGGGCGCCTCCGGGGATGGTGTACGGATTATGCGTGAATGGTTTGACGCGGGGCTCCTTGGCGACGTGCATACCATCTACACCTGGACCGATCGGCCGGTATGGCCACAGGGCATCCAGTGGCCGCAGCAAAAGGCGGAGGTTCCCAGGGAACTGGATTGGGATCTTTGGTTGGGCACCGCGCCTTATAGGGACTACGTAGATAAATTGGTTCCGTTCAACTGGCGGGGATGGTGGGACTACGGGACGGGCGCCCTTGGCGATATGGGCTGCCACATCATGGAAGCTCCGTTTAGCATATTAGGGCTTCAATACGTGAAGGATGTGCAGGCCAGCGTAGGCACCGTATATGTGGACGAGTTTAAACGGGGCTACTTTCCCGAAAGCTGTCCGCCATCGAGCTACGCCGTGCTGACATTTCCAAAAACCGAAAAAACCAGTGGCGACGTAACCATCCATTGGATGGACGGTGGCATCCAGCCGCAGCGCCCTGAAGAACTGGGCGCAAACGAGGTGTTTGGCGACGGAGGAAACGGCATCCTGTTCATCGGCACCAAAGGCAAGATGATGGCGGGCTGTTATGCAGAGAATCCACGGTTATTGCCCACCTCACTTACCGAGCAACATCAGCTACCCGTGAAATACGAACGGGTTCCTGGCAGCGCCGAAGGCCATTATGCACAGTGGGTAGAAGCTTGTATAGCCGGATATGGCAACAAAGCCGTGAGCGCACCTTTCGATATCAGTGGTCCGCTTACCGAAGCATTGCTGATGGCAAATTTGGCTATCCGGGGGTCCGACCTGCGGATCGATAACCGCTACCCCGGTAGGAACCTGAAACTTTTGTGGGATAATGAAAATATGAAGGTAACCAACTTCGAGGAGGTCAATCGTTTTGTAAAACGTGAATACCGCAGCGGCTGGGAGCTGTCTGAAGCCTAGATGAGTTGACATTACCCGGTTTACGGATTAGTAGAGCAGGATACCCTTGGGTATCCTGTTTTTTTATGCCCAATTTAGCGACTGAATATTATTTAGACTTATTAAAAATAAGTTTTATATTTGCGTCGTTCATACGAATAGCAACACTGTACAAATGGGTAATCTAAAGTCAATCGTAAAACTATGAAAGTAATAAAATTGCTAGCCGGCTTATTGCTGCTAACTTGGAATTATGGAAGTTATGCGCAAGACGCCGGCCATGCCGTGATAACCGGAAATATCAAAACATCCAATGGCGTAGCCGCCGGACACGTATCGATAGCCATAAAAGGGACCCGATCGGGTACCCAGGCCGATGAAGAGGGACGTTACCGGCTCGAAACATCGCGGACAGGTACCTTGACGCTGGAGGTGAGTGCGCTGGGCATGAAAACCCTGTCAAGGGCGGTTGATGTTCGACCGGGGAATACGTACACCGAGAACTTTGTCATCGACATCACCAGCGAGCAACTCGATGAGGTGCTGATTAGCAAAAATAGAGGCGATTATAACGTATCGATGCCGTCCGCGACACTTCGCCTTGATGCACCACTGCTCGAAATCCCGCAGAACATTCAGATTGTGTCAAACAAAGCATTGGCCGACCAACAGGTGATCAGCATGAGCGACGGCTTGATCCGCAATGTGAGTGGCGCGGTTCGGCTGGAACACTGGGGAGATTTATATACCAATATCAGTATGCGGGGAACCCAGATTCAGGCGTTTCGAAACGGGTTTAATGTAGCGGCTTCGTATTGGGGGCCGTTGACCGAGGACATGAGCTTCGTGGATCATATTGAGTTTGTAAAAGGTCCGGCGGGTTTTATGCTTGCGAATGGCGAGCCGTCAGGGTCTTATAACGTGGTGACCAAGAAACCCACCGGACAGACCAAAGGGGAAGCCACACTGACTATTGGTGAATATGATCTATACCGTGCGGCATTGGATCTGGATGGCAAAATTAGCAACAGCGGTAAATTACTTTACCGTTTCAATGCATCGGCACAGACGAAAGGTTCCCATCGGGCGAATGAGTTCAATAACCGGTATGTACTGGCACCGGTAATCGCTTACCAGGTGGATGACAAAACGAAAGTGACCGCCGAATACACGTTGCAATATGCGAATATGTCTGATGTGGGATCTTATTATGTTTTCGGACCGACACCCGGCGGTTATGCAAGCCTGCCGCGGGATTTTTCCATGGTACCTCCCGGATTGGAACCCACCAATATAAAAGATCAGACTTTTTTGGTGAACATGACCCATGAGATCAGCCCGGACTGGCGACTCACTGCGCAGGGTTATTACTTGCGCTACGATCAAGTGGGCTCATCCCTGTGGCCGGAAAATGAAATGACCGACGATGGTAAAATCATCCGGGGCGTTGACATCTGGGACGCATTCAGCGAGATGAGCCTTGGACAGGTGTTTATCAACGGTAAGCTGACCACCGGAGGGGTACGGCACCGGATCGTGGCAGGCATAGACGTGGGCAAAAAGAATTACATGGCGGATTGGGCGCAAAGCCATGCGCTGGATACGGCCAACGGTGGTGAGTTTGACATTTATAACCCCAATCTGGGGGTGCCTACCAATGGGTATCCGGCGTTTGACCGGACGACCAGCCTCGAGGCGCGCGCGGTATTGGCCGGTGGTACGATAACCCAGCAATATAAAGGAATTTATTTGCAGGATGAGCTGGGCTTTTTAGACAATAAACTTCGGCTCACGCTTGCGGGACGCTTCACCTCGGTCAGCCAAAGTGCATGGGGAGCCGCACCCGATAAGGCCAGCCACTTCACGCCGCGTGTCGGGCTGAGCTGGAGCATCGACAAGCAAACGGCTGTATATGCGTTATATGACCAGGCTTTCGTGCCGCAATCGGGCCGAATATTTGGAGGAGGCAAAGTAAAACCCATTACCGGAAATAATCAGGAGATTGGTATAAAGCGTAATTGGTTTGATGGCGCATGGAATACTTCGCTATCGGTGTACCGGATTCTCCGCGAAAATGAACTGACGCCCGACCCGACCCGGCCACCCTCGGAGAGCTATAGCATCGTGCTGGGGCAGAAGGCGGCTCGGGGCGTAGAAGTGGACGTACATGGGAGGTTGGCCCCGGGCCTCGACTTGATTGCCAACTACGCTTATACCAATGCGGAGGTTACGGAAGTCGCCGAGGGCGTTACCATTTACGAGGTGGGCGACGATCTATTCGGCTACGCGGCGAATACCGCGAATTCGTGGATGACCTACCGGATACAACGGGGAACGCTGAAAAATCTGGGTGCCGCTGCCGGATTCACCTGGCTGTGGGAGCGGAAGACGGATAACTGGGATGAAAGCGATGTTCGGCTGCCAGATTATTTTAAGGTGGATGCGGGACTGTTCTGGGAGAACGACCAGCTGCGGATTACGGCAAACATGTTCAATGTACTAAATAAATACCTGTATTCAGGATCTTATTATTCTTGGAACAATGCATTTTATTGGCAGTCGGAAACGCCGCGTAATCTAAGGCTCAGCGTGGGTTACAAATTTTAGGAGCGGTCGTTTTATACTCACCTGCCGGGAGTTTATTGGTTACACCCGGCAGGTGAGTATAGTGATTATACCGTCAGGGACGTGTCTACAACGAAATCTTCGTCCCGCAGGTGTACAATCTCCGTCGCTTTCTCGTAATTCGTGGATTTCTTGGAGAAGAAGTCGTGCTGGGTAGTTTCGACACTGAGGCCGTTCAAAACAATGGGATTTACCTGCTTCACTTCAAAAACAGGTTCGAAACCAAGGTTCATCAGCGCTTTGTTCGCGTTGTAACGCACATATTCTTTTACTTCAGCGGTTAGGCCTACATCGGTATAGATTTCCTCGGTGTACTTCAGCTCATTTTCATAGAGCTCATGGAGAAGCGTCAGTAGCTTTTCTTTTGTCTTTTCGGGCTCCGGCAATTTCTTATAAACGTCCTGGGCCAATAATCCCACAAACACGCCGTGGATGGACTCGTCTGCTACGATTTTTTTGATAATATCCGCGCTGGCCACCATATGACCCTGTCCGCACAGCCAGAGAGGGATGAAGAAACCGCTGTAGAAAAGGAACGATTCCAGTAATACCGAAGCCGCGAGGCCCATAAACAAGTCTTCCTTGCTGATATCCGTGCTTTCGAGTTTGCGGTAATGTTTGTCTATCATTGCCGCCTTGAATTGCAGGTATTTGTTCTTTTGTACCCAGTTGAAGATATCTTCGATATCCTGGGAAGTTGCCACCGTGGTAAAGATGGTGGAATACGATTTGGCATGTATCGCTTCCATCATGCCCATATAGGCCAGCACCGATTTGTTTTGCAGGGACTCGATGTGATCGATGATTTTCGGCATACCGGTATTACTCTGCAACGTGTCCAGTAAGGTCAGGCCGCCGAGCGCTTTCTTATAGCACTCCCGCATTTCAGGCGATAGCGCTTTCCAGCTGTCGATATCTTTTGAGGGGATGTATTCGGTGTCGATCCAGAACTGTTTGATGTTCTGTTCCCAGAACATCAGGGCGTAATCGTTGTCTGGCTCATTCCAGTTAACTGCTTTGTATTGTTTCATATACACTGTGCTATTACGTGTGAAAGTTGGGTTTAGACAAGAATACGAAGCCATCTTGTGATCAAGCGTAGCTTCGCATCCTGCTCCGTGAGTTATTTCGCGGGTTTGCTCCGTTTTATTAAGCCGAGCACGACACGCATTCTTCAATAGTAGATTTACGTGTTCGCGTATAATATAGCGACTTCAGCCCCATTTTATGGGCATAAATGTAGTACTTAGCCAAATCCCGTGTCGTATCTTTTGAATTGGTATGCAGGATCGTGCTGATGCCCTGATCTACATGCCGCTGAATTACCGAGATCAAACGCAACACCTTCATTTGATCCATATCGTAAGCCGATTTGTAGTAGAAATAGTTTTCGTTTGTCAGATATGGCATTGGATAGTAGGTGGTACTGTCGCCATACTCCCGCACTTCGATGGTGTCTACAATCGGCATTACCGATGCCGTAGCGTTCATGATGTATGAAGTGGACTGGTTGGGGGCAATGGCAATCCGGTAAGCATGGTAAATACCGTGCTCCTGTACCTGTTGCTTCAGGTTTTTCCAATCTTCCTTCGTTGGGATGGCAATACCGTCAAATAATTCGGTTACCTTGATGGTAGTCGGGAAATAATCTCTGGTTACGTACTTATCGAAATACGAGCCGTCGGCATAGGCGGTCTTCTCAAATCCTTTAAAAGTTGTCTTGCGTTCCTGGGCTATTTCCATAGACGCCTGCAGCGAATAGAAATTGACCATCATGAAGAATACGTTGGCAAAATCCAAAGCTTCTTCACTCTCGTACATAATGAAGTTTTTAGCCAGATAGCCGTGCAGGTTCATCGCGCCCAAACCAACGCTGTGCAGCTCGCGGTTGGCTTTCTGGATAGACGGTACCATGGCGATATCCGTGACGTCCGAAACCATAGTCAGCGCCTTCATTGCCGTTTTGACGGCTTGCTCGATGCGTTTGTTGTCCATCACCGTGGCTATGTTGAGCGAACCCAGATTGCACGAAATGCCGTAACGGATGGTGTCTTCCTGACCATATATGTTGATGTCTGATACTTCAGACACCTGCATGATCTCGGTGCAAAGATTGGAAAACTTAACTTTCCCGATGCCGTTCAACGCATGTTGTTTGTTGGCGTTTTCCTTGAAAAAGATATATGGATAACCGCTTTCTTTTTGTGTCTGGGCGATTTTGACCAATAGGTGGCGGGCATTGATTTTCCGCTTCTTGATTTTCGGATTGGTGATCAGCTCGTCGTACATTTCGTCCATATCCAACTCATCAAGATATTTGCCATATTCCTGCATCACGGTATGTGGCGAGATGAGGTAACAGGGTTCGTCTTTGGCCGCAAGTTCCATGAATTTATCCGGAATGATGACGCCTATGGAAAGCGATTTGATGCGTACTTTTTCGTCTACATTGATTTTCTTGCAGTCCAGGAACTCTTCGATATCGGAATGGAAGATATTGAGGTATACAGCGCCTGCCCCCGGGCGCTGGCCAAGTTGATTGGCATAGGAAAAGGTATCTTCCAGGATTTTCATGATTGGCAATACCCCGCCTGCGCGGCCTTCGACGCCTTTAATGGCTTCGCCTCGGGCCCGGATTTTGGATATGTTGAACGATACACCACCGCCAATGGAGGAAAGCTTCATTGCCGAATCCACTGCATAACCGATGCCGTTTAAGTTGTCTCCGATTTCATCAAGAAAGCAGGAAACAAGTTCTCCGGAGCGTTTTTTGCCGGCATTCAAAAATGTCGGTGTTGCCGGTTGGTATTCCTGATTAATGAGCAACTCGGCGTAGGCCAATGCTTGTTCGACGCCCTCATGCCGGGCCAGAAAAAGCGATACGGCCAGCACGCGGTCTTCGTACCGTTCGAGGAATTTCGAACCGGAGTCGTCACGGAGCGCATAACTTTGGAAAAATTTAAAAGCACTCATGAACGACTGGAACCGGAATTTTTTAGCAACAACAAAATTATAGACCTGTTCGATTTCTTCGAAGGTAAACCACTCGTAAAAGTTGATATAGTAATTGTGCTCGATGAGGTAATCGATCTTTTCTTTTAACGTATAGAAGAAAACCGTGTTTTTATTGATGTATTCCAGGAAGTAAGCACGTACGGCTTCCTTGTCCTTATGCAGGCTGAACTCGTCATCATGTTTGACCATGATTTCGTTATTGAGCAAAATCCAGCTCTTTGCTACCTCGTTTGTTACCATAATATTTTGTTGCTATAATTTCAATAAACTGTTTTACGTCCTCCATTGTGCCCGATAGCTCAAATTTGAATGCCAGGGGCAATCCGTATTGGGCAGCGATTTTATCGCCGGCCAAACCGAAGTTTTTCCCCCAATTTCGGTTCCCGCTTGACGATACGGAGTGGAGGTATGCGCCCGCATGCTGCAGAAAGCGCTGTGTCGATTCGGGAATTTCGCCAAAGCGCGTAGTGAACGTGACCAAGTGGCCCTCGTGTTCGGCGGTCATGCCCGGTTCTATCTTCTGAGTCTTCCAGCCGGTCAGCTCGGCCACCTTTTTGATAAACCGCTCGACGTTGCCTGTCTTGCTATCGTAATAAATCCATTCCATGCCAAAATCCGCTTGGTTTTTCGTGGCCTGGAGTTTAGTCTGCTGCCAATGCCGATAGTTCATCGGGTTTGAAACCGATGATCCGCTGGGTTTCCTGTCCGTGATTCAATACGATAACCGTGGGTACGGTACGAACTTTATACTGGATAGCTAGTTCGGGCTTGTCAAACGGGTTGACTTTTTCGTAGTCGATGCCTTTGCGGTCGAGAAACTCAGACACTTGGTTGCAAGGGACGCAATCGTTTTTTTCGAATTTAATGATCCTTGTCATAGCTATAAAATTTTAATGTTCAATACCTTCCGAATTTACAATAGTCTGTTGTAGGATTTGCTGGTAGAGCAATAATATCCGGCAGCTTCAAACAAAGATCAGCTATTTAAAGGGAGGCTGGTAGCAATTGTTATCAACAGATGTTGAATTATTAACAATGTGGATAACGGTGGCGATGACCGCTGTTATTATCTAGTTGTACGTCAATAATTTGCTTTTGGCTCAGGCCTTCCCAATGTGAAAATGTGTGTAACACATGTGCGTTTTCGGTATACTTATTGATACGCATTGTCGCCGAAAGCCGACCGCCTTTTTCCGACCGGAGATTTTTCAAATTACCACGTGTTAGATCAGGTATTCGAAGAGGGTCTGATCGCGATTTACTTCTTTAAAATCGAAACGATGCTGGCGCATCCGCTGTATGAGTGCTCCGTAGTCGGAGGCTTGTCTTAGTTCGATTCCCACTAACGCCGGCCCCCTTTCCCGCTGGGTTTTTTTGATAAATTCGAAGCGGGTGATATCGTCGTGTGGTCCCAGTACCTCGTTGACAAATAACCGCAATGCGCCGGGCCGTTGAGGGAAGCGCACGATGAAATAATGTTTCAGGCCTTCATAAAGCAGGGAAAGTTCCTTGATCTCGCTCATGCGGTCGATATCATTATTACCGCCGCTGACCACACAGACCACTTTCCGGCCCTTGATCTCTTCTTGGTAGAAGTCGAGCGCTGCCACGGAAAGCGCGCCGGCCGGTTCGGCCACGATGGCGTCTTTGTTATACAATTCAAGGATGGTACTGCATATTTTGCCTTCCGGGATGGGGCGTACGTCGTCGAGCAAACTGCTGCAGTATTTGTAGGTAAGATCGCCGACGCGCTTGACCGCAGCGCCGTCGACGAACCGATCGATGTTGCTTAGCGTTACGGGCCCGCCATGTTCCAGCGCAGCCTTCATCGAAGCTGCGCCCGCGGGCTCTACTCCAAACAACCGGATGTCAGCTTTAGAGTGGCGCAGGTAATAACCCGTGCCAGATGCGAGTCCGCCGCCACCTATAGGCATGATCACCAGGTCGGTGTCAGGCAAATCTTCCAGGACTTCCGCCCCCACCGTGCCTTGCCCCTCAATGATTGCCTCGTCGTCGAAGGGGGGGATAAAAGGGCTGTGTTTCTCGGCCGCGTAAGCCAACGCCGCTTGCTGGCAATCGTCAAATGTATCACCGATTAATATGATTTCAACATAGCCGTCGCCAAACATTTCCGTTTGGTCGATCTTCTGTTTAGGTGTAGGGCCGGGCATGAAAATCATGCCCTTAATGCCCAGTTTTTTACAGGAATACGCTACGCCCTGCGCATGATTGCCCGCGCTGGCACACACGATCCCTTTCCGGCGGTCGGCCTCCGCAAGAACACTTATTTTATTAAACGCACCGCGCAATTTGTAGGAACGGACGACCTGTAGGTCTTCGCGCTTTAGGTAAATTTCCGCGTGGTACTTTTCCGACAGCCGAGGGCTGTACTGTAAAGGCGTGTGGTTTACCACGCCTTTCAGTCGTTCAGCGGCCGCCTCGATTGCCTTTTTTTTCATGTCGTTGATGATGAGGAGAAAGGTAAGCGGACTAGCCGATATTGGCTGCTAACCAATCACCCACCTCGCTGGTTTTATAAGCCTTGTTTGTGCCAGCTAGGTCTTCCGTTACGATACTTTCAGCCAGCGACTTGTTTACTACCGTACGGATGGCTTCCGCTTCTTCTTTCAGTCCGAACGCATCTTCAAACATCATGGCGGCGGAAAGCACCGTTGCCAGTGGATTGGCGATATCTTTTCCTGCTGCTTGTGGGTACGATCCGTGAATGGGCTCGAACAGCGATGTATGGACGCCGATGGATGCAGAAGGCATGAGCCCCATGGATCCCGATATCACCGATGCTTCGTCGGTAAGGATATCGCCGAAAAGGTTTTCCGTGATGAGTACGTCGTATGCGCTGGGCCATTGCACCAGCCGCATCGCGACAGCGTCCACGAATTCGTAGCTGACTTCAACTTCGGGGTAGTCCTTTTCCATTGCCTGTACTGTTTCACGCCAAAGCCTTGAACTTTCGAGCACGTTGGCCTTGTCCACACAGCAAAGCTTCTTACGCCGGCCCATGGCCATTTCGAAACCTAGCTTCGCCAGTCGCTGAATCTCCTCCCGCGTATAGGTACAAGTGTCAAACGCCGTCTCCCCCTCGTCCTTGCGGCCGCGTTCGCCGAAGTAGATACCGCCCGTAAGTTCGCGTAAGATGATCAAGTCTGTACCCTCAATCCGCTCGCGTTTCAAGGGCGAGTTGTCAATAAGGGACGGGAACGTAAATGTCGGCCGAACATTGGCAAACAGCCCCAGTTTTTTGCGCATTTTGAGCAAGCCCTGTTCGGGCCGTACAGGCGCTTTCGGATCATTGTCGTATCTTGGGTGACCGATGGCGCCGAAGAGCACTGCATCGGCAGCCAAGCAAATCTCATGGGTAGCATCGGGATATGGATCGCCAACTGCGTCAATCGCAGCGGCTCCGGTAAGCGCCGAGGTCCAGTTTACTTCATGTCCGAATTTCCCGGCTACAGCGTCTACTACTTTTACCGCTTGTCCGATTACTTCCGGCCCGATGCCGTCGCCGGGCAATAATGCTATGTTTAATTTCATAAATATATAGTCAAAAAATAATTATTAGCGTGTTGATGTTAATTGGATATCGATTCCAGTTGCTCTACGTGGAGAACTATATTCAGCATTTTTTGTGTGGCCTTGATGGCGCTAACGGTTTGATCCGAATCGAGTCCGCGGGTGGCAAAAGATTTACGGCCGGTTTCCCAGGTGATGGTAGTTTCGCACAGGGCATCCGATCGGCTTCCCGGGGCGATACGCACGTTGTAGTCCACCAGGTCAGGGAGCCGAATGTTGTTTTTGGCATACGCCATGCTGAGCGCGTTCATAAAAGCGTCGAACTGACCATCTCCCTGCGCGTGCTCTTCAAACAGCTCGCCATTGATTCGCACCGCGATCGTCGCCGATGGCCGTAAGCCCTTGGAATGGGTCAGTACATACGACTCAACCAGGATTTGCTCTTCATGGGCTTTGGTGGCGAGCACGTCCGAAATGATGTACGGCAAATCTTCCATCGTGACGGTCTGCTTCTTGTCGCCCAGCTCAATCACCCGTTGTGTCACTTTTTTGAGGTCCTCGTCATTCAGTTTCAGGCCGAGCTCCTGCAGGTTTTTTTCGATGTTTGCCTTTCCCGAGGTCTTTCCCAGGGCATATTTGCGTTTCCGGCCAAACCGTTCGGGCAGGAGGTCGTTGAAGTAAAGATTTTTCTTGTTGTCGCCGTCTGCATGGATGCCCGCTGTTTGCGTAAACACGTTGTCGCCTACAATCGGTTTATTTGCGGGTATGCGCACACCGGAAAAGTTTTCCACCAGCTTGCTTACCGTAAAAATAGCCGATTCTTTGATGCCTATTCGAGTGTCTGACAGAAAATCGTTGATTACGGCCACTGCACTTGCCAAGGGTGCGTTTCCGGCACGCTCGCCCATACCGTTTACGGTTAGGTGCAAACCATCCGCGCCTGCGTTTACTGCGGCGAGCACGTTAGCCGTACCCAGATCGTAGTCGTTGTGGGCGTGGAAATCAAGGTGCGCATCCGGGTATCGTGTTTTAATTTCGCGGATGTAATTAAACGTTTCGTCGGGTGTGAGGATACCGAGTGTATCGGGTAGCATAATCCGCCTAACCGGCTGCTGCGACAAAAAGTCGAGGTATTCCCATACGTAGTTGCGGGAGTGGCGCATACCGTTGCTCCAGTCCTCCAGATACACATTGGTCGCGATTCCACTGGCTTTCGCAAGCTCGATGACGGCAGCAATTTCGCTAAAGTGCTGGGCAGGTTTTTTGCGGAGCTGATACGTCAGATGGTTCAGCGACCCTTTGGTAAGCAGATTTTGCACCGCGACGCCAGCCTCTTGAAGCCACGAAATGGACGTTCCCTTATCCACGAATGAAAGGACCTCGATCCGGTCAATACAGTCGTATTGACGCGCCCAGTCGGTCACGGCTTTTACGGCGTCAAATTCTCCCTGTGAAACGCGTGCGGAGGCTACCTCAACGCGGTCTACCCGGAGCTCCTCCAGCAACAGTTTGACAATGGTAAGCTTTTCTGAAACCGAAAACGACACGCCCGAGGTCTGTTCGCCGTCGCGCAGTGTCGTATCCATGATTTCTATTCTTCTGCTCTCCATTTTTTAAAGCGGAAGTGATTTCTCAAATTCCTGAATTTCGCCCTTGATATTCAATAAGTAATCGATGTCGTCAAACCCGTTCATCATATTGCTCTTTTTGTAGCTGTTAATTTCGAACGACTCCTTTTCGCCTGTAGCCAAAAGGGTTACCGTCTGTTCGGGGAGATTTACCTCCAGCTCTGTATCCGGATTGGCGTAGATTTCGGCGAATATGCGTTCCAAAAATCCTGCGCTCACCTGTACCGGTAGGACGCCGATATTCAGGCAGTTGCCCCGGAAGATGTCGGCGAAAAAGCTGGAGATGACGCAGCGGAATCCGTAGTCATAGATCGCCCAAGCGGCATGCTCACGGGATGATCCAGAGCCAAAATTTTTGCCGCCGATCAAAATTTTTCCACGGTATGTCGGGTCATTCAGCACAAAATCCGCCTTTGGGGTATTGTCCGGATGGTACCGCCAATCACGAAACAGGTTGTCGCCAAAGCCCTTCCGCTCTGTTGCTTTCAAAAAGCGGGCGGGGATGATTTGGTCCGTGTCCACATTTTCGATAGGAAGTGGAACGGCTGTACTTTTTAATATATTAAAACTGTCGTATGCCATTTCTTTGTTATTGTAATAGGGTTCTTGGATCGGTTACTTTTCCGGTCACCGCGGCGGCGGCAGCCACCAATGGGCTGGCCAGCAATGTCCGGGCGCCCGGGCCCTGCCGCCCCTCGAAATTCCGGTTCGATGTGCTCACGGCATACTTGCCTGCGGGAATCTTATCGTCGTTCATTGCCAAACAAGCCGAGCAGCCGGGTTGGCGCAACGTAAAGCCGGATTCGGTGAGGATGTCCAGAATGCCCTCCTGCCTGATCTGCTCTTCCACAACATGCGACCCGGGTACAAGCCAGACGGTTACGTCTTCAGCCTTGCGTTTTCCTTTTACGAGTGAGGCGAAGGCGCGGAAGTCTTCGATGCGTCCGTTGGTGCAGCTGCCGACAAACACGTAGTCGACTTTTTTGCCCATCATTGGCTCGCCTTCATGAAAGCCCATGTAGCCGAGTGATTTCTCGAAGGTGGCCTTAGCTTCTTCCACCTCATTTGCGTTGGGAATACCTTTGGTGATTCCAATACCCATTCCAGGGTTGGTACCATAGGTAATCATTGGCTCGATCTCTGAACCATCAAAGGTAAACTCCTTATCAAAGACAGCGTCGTCGTCCGTTTTGAGCGTTTTCCAGTACGCCATTGCCTTGTCCCAATCGGCTCCTTTGGGGCTGAATTCGCGGCCTTGGATGTAATCAAACGTGGTTTGGTCCGGGGCGATCATACCACCACGGGCACCCATCTCGATACTCAGGTTACATACCGTCATGCGGCCTTCCATGCTCATTTGCTCGAAGACGGAACCGGCATACTCGACAAAGTGGCCGGTAGCACCGGACGTCGTAAGTTTAGCGATGATAAACAGGGCTACGTCCTTGGGAAGTACGCCCTTACCCAATGTGCCATTGATGGTGATACGCATCTTTTTGGGTTTGGGCTGCATGATGCACTGCGTAGAAAGCACCATCTCTACTTCTGAAGTACCGATACCGAAGGCGATGGCGCCGAAAGCCCCATGTGTAGACGTGTGTGAGTCTCCGCAGACGATCGTTGCCCCAGGCTGCGTAATACCGTTTTCCGGCCCTATCACGTGAACGATGCCATTCTTATTGTGCCCAAGCCCCCAGTGGCGAATGCCGTGTTCGGCCGTATTCTGCTCCAGGGCTTTCAGCTGGTTTGCCGACAATGGATCTTCGACCGGCAGGTGCTGGTTGATGGTTGGCGTGTTATGGTCGGCCGTAGCAAAGGTACGCTCCGGGTATAACACTTTGATGCCCCGATTCTTTAACCCAAGGAAAGCCACCGGGCTCGTCACCTCATGAATCAGGTGACGGTCGATGAACAACACATCCGGCCCTCCTTCAATCTTGCGCACAACGTGTGTGTCCCACACCTTGTCAAATAATGTTTTACTCATTTTTTTATAGTCCTTGTTTGTTTTTATTCGTTTCGTAGTGTTTTCACACCGAGTTGACCCGCTACGCTATAGCGGTCAGCTGTGCTGATCGTTTAGATGAATTTATTCAACGCATCCAGGTAAGCATTGGCCGACGCCCTCACGATATCGGTGCTAAACCCATACCCCATATAGGATTTATCTTCATGCACCACCCGCATGTCTACCTTACTCACATCATCACTGCCGCCATGGATGGAATGGATGTTGAACTCTTTGATCGGGATATGCTGACCAATGATACTTTCTATAGCCTTGATTGCGGCACTTACCGGTCCGTTTCCGGTGGCGCTCGCTTCATGCTCAACACCGTTGTAGCTCAACTTGATAGTTGCCTCCGGCGTCTCTTGGTCGCCCGTGGTAACCTGTAGGGCATTGATGGCCAATCCGTTTTTAAAATTCTGTTCCACCTCGGCCCCCATCAGTTGCAACAGGTCGTCGTCCGTCAATTCCTTTTTGTTGTCGGCTAGTTCGAGGAACCGCTGGTACACCTGGTCGAGGTCGATCCGGTCGATGGTATATCCCAGTCGCTCCAGGTGATGCTTTAACGCATGGCGGCCACTGCGCGCCGTGAGAATAATCTCCGATTGGTCGATGCCGACGTCTTCGGGATTCATAATTTCATAGTTTTCCCGATGCTTTAACACCCCATCCTGGTGAATGCCCGAGCTGTGCGCAAAGGCGTTGCGGCCTACAATCGCTTTATTGGGCTGTACGGGCATGCGCATCATACGGCTCACCGTGCCACTCAAAGGATAGAGTTGTTTGGTGTTGATCTCCGTATGCAGATTCAGCGATGAGTGGACCTTCAGGGCCATAACCACCTCCTCCAGTGACGTGTTACCCGCACGTTCGCCAATACCGTTGATTGTGCACTCTACCTGGCGGGCACCATTTTGCAGGCCTGCGAGGCTGTTGGCGGTGGCTAACCCCAGGTCGTTATGGCAGTGGACGGAGATAATTGCCTGGTCAATGTTGGAAACGTTGTCCATGAGGTACTTGATCTTCGCGCCGTATTGCTCCGGGAGGCAGTAGCCATTGGTGTCGGGAATGTTGACCACGGTTGCTCCGGCGGCGATGACCGCTTCGATCATACGCGCGAGGTACACGTTGTCGGCCCTTCCGGCGTCTTCCGCGTAAAATTCGATGTCTTCGACAAATTGCTTGGCGTACTTGACGGCCTCTACCGCCCGCTCGAGGATCGCTTCGCGTGTACTGTTGAATTTGTATTTAATATGTGTGTCAGAAGAACCGATACCGGTATGGATACGCGGTCTTTTTGCAAATTTTAAGGCTTCCACCGCCCGGTCGATATCTCCCTTTATCGCTCTGGTGAGTGCGCAGACGGTCGGCTTCGTTACCAACTTAGAGATTTCAACAACGCTATTAAAGTCCCCCGGGCTTGAAATCGGGAATCCCGCTTCGATGACATCAACACCCAGCGCTTCCAGGGCTTCGGCGATGATGAGTTTCTCCGGCGTAGTCAACTGCGACCCGGGCACTTGTTCGCCATCCCGAAGGGTCGTGTCAAAAACGTATACGCGGTTTGGATCGTGCAACATAATATAATTTTTTTGTTTTTTCCGGCAAGTCGGCCTAGTGCACCAGCTCGCCTATTTCTTCTACTGCTTTTACTTTTCCTCTTTCCAATACAAGTTTCTTTTCGAGGCACGAGGGCAACTGTGTCTCGTAGTGCCCTACGTAAATTAGGGTTTTGCCGAATGAGCAGAGCTCATCGACGACCTCGTTGAAATGTGCGGATTGGCGTGCGTCCAATCCCTGGCATGGCTCATCCAAAATCAACAGTGGCGGGTTTTTAATCATGGTACGCGCCAGCAACGCCAGCCGTTGTTTACCCAGCGGCAAGGTAGTGATCAACCGGTTTTTGTCGGGCGCCAGTTCAAAAAAATCCAACAACTGGTTGACGCGCTGCCCCTGGGTAAAGGTGGGCTGCCTAAACAAACCGATGCTATCGTGCAGGCCTGAGGCAACAGCTTGCCATACCGTGGCTGATTTGTCGAAATACCAATGTAATTCTGGCGATATGATCCCCATTCGCTGCTTGATGTCCCAGATGCTTTCGCCGCTCCCACGTCGGTTGCCAAAAAGTTCGATGTGGTTGGCGTACGCCTGTGGATGGTCGCCGGTGATCAGGCTGAGCAACGTGGATTTGCCAGAGCCATTATGCCCCTGCAACAGCCATTTTTCTCCGGGCTTCACCGTCCAGCTCACGTCCTGGATAACCTCCTTGTTTCCGTAGCGAATATACACATGTTCCATTTGGACGATGGTACTGCTGTGCACGGCGGGTGACTCTTGTAAGAACTCGGGTAGCTGTCGTGGAATGCGGTCTGCATCTTTTGACATGGCCAGCGCCGAAGTGACGGGCCTAAGTTTCCCGTTCACGATCTCTGCGTATCGATTTATGCAATCGGGCAGCTCTGTTTGGTTGGTCACCAAGATCAACTGTACACCATCGGCGGCCAAGTTGTCCAGATGAGCGTTCAGTTGCCGGCGCGACGCCGTATCGAGTCCGGTATACGGCTCGTCGATGATTAGCAGCTGGGGTTGTAGCCAGAGCGCTTTGATTAACTGTAACTTTTTGTGTTCGCCGCTGGAAAGTTCGATGAGCTGCGTATGCCTGATGTCGACATGCTCAAAGAGCGATAGATAAGGGGTTGCTGATTCAATGTCCAGCTTCTCATCTTTTGCGTACACCAATAGTTCAGCGTAAACGGTTAGGGTATCATTTTTCTGCTGTTTGTTATACCGCTGTTGATAGTAAAAGTTGCGGTCCCCTTCCAGGTTGGTAAACTGGTACCAATTTGGCACATATACCGCCTTGGGTGGCCGGGAACTTTCAGGGTCAAAATTAAACCGGATAACGCCTGTTGCCTTTTCCTGTCCGGCCATGGCCTTTGCCAACACGCTCTTTCCCGAGCCACTTTTACCGCCGATGAGCCAATGTTCGCCCCGTTGAATATTCCAATCCAACTGGTTCAATATCACCGTGCCGGCGTATTGGACATTCAAATGGGCGATATGGACGACGGGGTCAGTCACTTTTTTTGCGGATACAAACTTAATAAATTGCCATAGATATGCACATCGTATCGCTCACAAAGTGAGCAAGGTGCACCCAGATCCGCCCATCTCCTGTTTGATGTGCCGGCCTGGGTGCCACCGCTTGATTTATTAAACGTTTTTGATAGCTTTCATCGCTGTCATCGCCTTGCGAAGCACCGCGCCCACTTTTTCCACTGGATGGTTGCGGATCGCTTCGTTTACAGCGATGAGTTGCTGGTTATCTACAGCCATGTCTTTGCCTTCGTTGAAATTTCTGCCGATGATGTCGGTATCGACGGTTTTCATGAAGTCAGCCAAAAGCGGCTTACATGCATGGTCAAACAGGTAGCAGCCATATTCGGCCGTATCGGAGATTACGCGGTTCATCTCAAACAACTTCCGGCGTGCAATGGTATTCGCGATAAGTGGTGTTTCATGCAGCGACTCGTAGTACGCCGATTCCGGTTTAATGCCTGCTTCGACCATCGTTTCAAAGGCCAGCTCGACACCGGCTTTGATGTAGGAAACCATAAACACCGCGTTGTCGAAATATTCCTGCTCGCCGATTTTTACGTCGCTTGCCGTGGTTTTCTCAAAGGCCGTTTCGCCGGTTGCGGCACGCCATTCCAGCAGTTGCTTATCGCCATTGGCCCAGTCTTCCATCATAGTACGGCTAAATTCACCGCTCATAATGTCGTCTTGGTGTTTTCTGAACAATGGGCGCATGATCGTTTTCAGCTCTTCGGAAATTTCGAAAGCCTTGATCTTTGCTACATTGCTTAGGCGGTCCATCATTGCGGTTATGCCTCCCTGTTTCAACGCTTCGGTGATTACTTCCACGCCGTATTGTACCAATTTCGCGGCATAGCCTGGCTCAATCCCTTTTTCAACCATTTTGTCGAACGACAGGATAGAACCGGTTTGCAGCAGTCCGCAAAGGATCGTCTGCTCACCCATCAGGTCGGATTTTACTTCGGCAACAAAAGAAGAGCGCAGTACACCGGCTCTGTGACCGCCGGTTGCCACACAGTAAGCCTTTGCCTCGGCCAGACCTTTTCCCTGCGGGTCATTTTCGGGGTGCACAGCGATAAGCGTGGGCACGCCAAATCCACGCAGGTATTCGGCGCGTACTTCCGACCCCGGACATTTAGGGGCTACCATAATTACCGTGATGTCCTTGCGGATCTGCTTTCCTTCTTCGACGATGTTAAACCCGTGCGAGTACGAAAGTGTGGCACCTTCTTTCATGAGCGGCATGATGGCGTCAATCACCGATGAGTGCTGTTTGTCTGGCGTGAGGTTGCTTACCAGATCAGCGGTAGGGATTAGTTCTTCGTAGGTACCTACATTAAAATGGTTTTCCGTTGCGTTTTTCCAGGAATCCCGCTTTTGTTCGATCGCTTCCTTGCGGAGTGCATAGGACACGTCCAAGCCACTGTCCCGTAGATTAAGGCCTTGGTTCAGCCCCTGAGCACCACAGCCCACGATGACTATTTTTTTTCCTTTCAATGCGCTGACGCCGTCTGCGAATTCACTCGAATCCATGAATTCAGCCACACTTAGTTGGTTCAATTGTTCTCTTAAAGGGAGGGTGTTAAAATAATTTGCCATTGCTTTATTTATGTAATTGACTTTTTTGTTCGTTTACTGCTTTTTTGATTGCCATTGCATAACCGAAGTGTAGGTTGTCGTGTGCCAGCGATGCCGTGAGCACCTTTTCGATCGTCTCCATCTCGAGCAGATAGGTCGATGTAGCAAAAGGTGTGATTGAAGCGAATACCCCGCTGTCGTAATCCTGTTCGATTTGCCGGATGGATTCAAGCGCCTGCGCCTTCAGGGTATTGATTTCGTCTAGCGTGATCCAATGGTCGGGTGCGGTACCTTTCGCATAGTGCGCTTCGAAAGGAATTTCCTTATCCGGCAACACATTGGTCCTCCGATAACATAACCCCTGTGTACTGACAACGATGTGGCCGAAATTCCATGCAATGTTGTTGCGGAACCCCGGTGGAATTTCATTGAGCTCATCGACCGAGAGCCCATCGACCAGACCGATAAACATGTGCCGCGTCTGTTTGATATATTCGAATAGGAGTTTTGTCATTTGTTTATAGCGGATTACATCGTAAATACTTTGTCCTGTTTATTCAGGTATCTGTTTTCGACCACTTCGGTTACCGGTTCAGCGCCCTCGAATTCTTTTAACTTTTTATGGAATCCTTCACTGTCTTTGATGATCGCTATTCGGGCGCTCCGCACAAACTCGATAAGCTGGTACTCGGCCAGTGCTTCGGTAAGCGCGTCGATTTCTTCGCGATGCCCGGCGGTTTCAAAGACCGTATAGTCGTTGCGGATCACCACGGCGCTCGCGCCGTATTGACGCAGCAACCGTTCCACGGGTGCTTTTTCGGTTACAATCTCCGTTGGCACCTTGTAGAGCGCCTGCTCCTGCCAGATGATTTCGTCATTCGTATTGTAATACGCCTTGAGCACCTCTACCTGTTTTTCTATCTGGCGACACAGTTTGCGTACCACATCCTCTGTTTCGTGGATCACCAGCGTAAATCGGTGGATACCCTCGGCTTCCGACGGGGAGGTGTTGAGACTTTCGATATTAATTTTACGCCGCGAAAAGATGAGCGCAATGCGGCCGATCATTCCGATCGAGTTCTCTGTGTATACCGTAATTGTATATTCTTGCTTTTCCATGATTCTGGATTATTCGTTCATCCGTTAGTCGTTACTTATTTCAGGCGGATCTCCGATACGCTGCTTCCCTGCGGTACCATCGGAAACACATTGTTTTCCTTGCCTACCATCACTTCCAGCAGATATGGCCCGTCGTGTTCGATCATATCGGTCAGCGCCTGCTTCAGGTTTGCGCGATCGCGTACGCTGTTTCCGGCGATGCCATACCCCTTGGCTACCGTTACAAAGTCCGGGCTTGTGATGTTGACAAACGAGTACCGCCTGTCATGAAACAATTGCTGCCATTGGCGTACCATGCCCAGAAACTCGTTGTTTAAAACCAGAATTTTCACTTTGGCCCCGAACTGCATGATCGTACCCAATTCCTGTATGGTCATCTGAATGCCCCCGTCGCCCACGATGGCCACTACCGTCCGGTCTGGCGCTCCGTACCAGGCTCCAATGGCTGCTGGGAGTCCAAATCCCATCGTACCCAGCCCACCTGAGGTGACGTTGCTTTTCGATTGATTAAATTTAGCGTATCGGCAAGCGACCATCTGATGCTGACCTACATCGGTAACCACGACCGCATTGCCCGCCGATAATTCATTCAGCGTGCGGATCACTTCTCCCATGGTCATGATGTCCGTGGTCGGATTTAGTTCTTCCTGGATCACTTCCTTAATCTCCTCACGCTCCAGCTCGCGGAACCGTGCAAGCCAATCCTTATGCTCGCCGGCATGGACCAGTTCGGTCAACATGGGGAGGGTTTCCTTACAATCGCCCCATACTGGTACGGCCGCTTTCACGTTTTTGTCAATCTCGGCCGGATCAATATCAAGGTGGATTACTTTCGCCTGTTTGGCGTATTTATCAAGCCGGCCGGTTACCCGGTCGTCAAAACGCATTCCGATGGCAATAAGGACATCACATTCATTGGTAAGCACATTCGGGGCATAATTGCCGTGCATACCCAGCATGCCGACATGCAGCGGGTGATCTGTTTCCAAGGCGCTCAGTCCCATTACGGTCGCTGCCGCGGGTATTCCGGTTTTTTCGATAAACGCCCTGAATTCGGCCTCGGCTTTTCCAAGGATAATACCTTGTCCGAACAAGATAAAGGGTTTCTTTGCCTCGTTGATCAGCGCTGCTGCCTGCTCGACGTATTCCTTGCGGACAATCGGTTTCGGACGGTAGCTCCGGATGTGATGGCACGTTTTATATCCTTCGTAGTTGAACAGTTGGAGCTGCGCATTTTTCGTGATATCGATGAGTACCGGCCCCGGTCTGCCAGTCCGTGCGATGTGAAACGCCTTGGCCAACGCGGTGGGGATCTCACAGGCGTCGGTTACCTGATAGTTCCATTTGGTGACCGGCGTAGTGATGTTGATGACGTCGGTTTCCTGGAACGCGTCGGTTCCCAGGAGATGCGCAAATACCTGGCCCGTGACACAGACAATAGGATTGCTGTCGATCATGGCGTCCGCCAGACCGGTGACCAGGTTGGTAGCTCCTGGGCCGCTGGTAGCAAACACCACACCTACCCGGCCGGAAGTACGGGCATAGCCCTGAGCTGCATGGATACCGCCCTGCTCATGGCGCACCAATATGTGCTTTAGCCGGTCGTTATAGTCATATAACGCGTCGTATATCGGCATGATGGCGCCTCCCGGATAGCCAAAGACAGTGTCCACGCCTTCTGCCAAGAGCGCCTCCAGCACCGCTTGTGACCCGCTGATCTGGGTAACCTCGCTTTTTTGTTCCTGCTGGCTGTGCAGCGTTTTGTTGATTTCCAGCGTACTCATATCGTATTCATTTAAATTGATGTACCCTATTTGTTGTCTATATGAAACATTATTCGTCTGTCACACATCCTTCTGTAGCGTCAGACACGGTTTTCGCATATTTATATAACACGCCCTTTGTTACCTTGAGGGCGGGTTGCTGCCATTTAGCGCGGCGTTCCGCGATGACTTCGTCGCTCACCTTCAGGTCTATGGTGTTATTGACAGCGTCAATGACGATGGGATCACCGTCCTCGATTAAACCGATCAGTCCGCCGTTATAGGCTTCGGGGGTGATGTGGCCCACGACAAAGCCGTGCGTACCCCCGCTAAACCTGCCGTCGGTGATCAAGGCTACGCTTTTGCCCAATCCGGCGCCCATCAGTGCGGAGGTTGGCTTCAACATTTCGGGCATGCCAGGCGCTCCCTTAGGCCCTTCATTTTTAATGACGACCACGTCGCCTGGTTTTACCCTGCCCGAAGCAATGCCTTCGATCAGCTCTTTCTCGCCATCGAAAACGCGGGCAGGCCCTTCGAAGCGCTCGCCCTCCTTGCCGGATATTTTGGCGACACTTCCTTTCTCGGCGATATTGCCATAGAGGATCTGAAGGTGGCCGGTGGCTTTTATCGGTCTGTCCAACGGCTGTATGATGGGCTGGTCGATCTCGTTGATCGGCGTTACATCGGCGAGATTTTCGGCGAGCGTTTGTCCCGTCACGGTGAGGCAGTCGCCATGCAGCAGCCCCTCATTCAATAGGTATTTCATCACCGCGGGTGTCCCTCCATATTGGTGCAGATCCTGCATCAGGTATTTGCCGCTGGGCTTCAGATCGGCCAACACCGGTGTTGTATCGCTCATCCGTTGGAAATCATCCTGTGTAAGGTCGACTCCGACACTCTTGCCCATGGCAATAAAATGAAGGACGGCGTTCGTACTGCCACCCAGGATGATAATGACCCGCAGCGCGTTTTCAAATGCTTTGCGTGTCATGATATCTTTCGGTTTAATATCGCGCTCGAGCAGGATACGGATATATTTCCCTGCGTCCAGGCACTCGCGCCGCTTTTCGGGGCTTATTGCCGGACTTGAAGAAGAATAGGGCAACGACATGCCAAGTGCTTCAATGGCAGATGCCATGGTGTTGGCGGTATACATTCCCCCGCATGCGCCCGCGCCGGGGCATGCGTGCTTGATAATGCCCATAAAATCCTCTTCTGAAAGCTCACCGGCGATCTTTTGGCCGAGCGCCTCGAATGCGGATATGATATTCAGGTCCTGGCCTTTATAATGCCCCGGGGCAATGGTGCCACCGTAAACCATGATAGAAGGCCGGTTGAGGCGCCCCATGGCCATCAAGGAACCCGGCATGTTTTTATCGCATCCGGGGATGGCAATCAGTCCGTCATAATATTGGCCACCGCAGACGGCTTCGATGCTATCGGCGATGATATCGCGGCTCACCAGAGAATAGCGCATGCCATCTGTGCCGTTTCCCATGCCGTCGCTTACACCGATGGTGTTGAACACCAGGCCGACGAGGTCGTTAGCCCAAACGCCCTCTTTTACCACTTTGGCCAGGTCATTAAGGTGCATATTGCACGTATTGCCATCATAGCCCATGCTGGCGATCCCGACCTGTGCCTTCTGCATGTCTTCATCGGTAAGCCCAATGCCGTAAAGCATAGCCTGTGCAGCTGGTTGTGTTTTGTCCTGGGTAAAGACTTTACTGTATTTGTTTAATTCGTTTTTTTGTGTTGACATGGTTTATATTATGACTTCGTAATTCTCTTTTTCGAGTGTGAGGTTTTTATAGGCGCGTTGTATGGTCGCGCTGAGTGTGTCTGTCCACTCGGCGGGATATACGACATCATCGATAGAAGCCACCCCCACGATTCCTGTCGCCGTACCTGTCAAAAACGCGGTGTCGGCGCCTTTCAATTCCGCAGGACTAAGCTGCTTTTCTACGACATCAATGCTGAGTGCTTTGGCGATCTCCAGCACAGTTTGCCGAGTAATGCCCGGGAAAATGTGGCCGGGCGAAGGCGTATATAATATGCCATCTTTCTCGATAAATATATTATTGCTTGATGCCTGTGCCACAAAGCCATCGTCGTCCAGCAAAACCGCCTCATCGAAGTTCCTTTGGGTCGCTTCCTGTGTAGCAATGATGGAAGCGACATATTGCCCGGAAATTTTCGCGGTGGGAGGCAGTGACTGCGGGTTCGGCCGTTGGTAAGGCGACAGGGTAAGCCGTATCAATCCAGTGCCTAAGAACGGCCCCCATTCCCAGGCGGTGATGACTAAGTTTGAGTCATCGGCCGGTGTAAGGTACATATTGTGACCAGTAGTGACCAGAGGCCGGATATAAGCGCTTCTCAAATTGTTTTTTTCCAGCAGCTGATACGTGCGCTCGATAAGTTGCTCCGTCTTCCATGGAAATTTGATGCCGATGCATTCACAGGAATGACGGAGCCGATCATAATGTTGCCCAGCTTTAAATAGGCGGGTACCATTATGCGTATTGTAGGCTCGAATGCCTTCCAGTGCCGAATAGCCATAGTGTAACGACTGGCCATACAGGTCTATTCCAGCCTGTTCCGCTAGGACGAAGTCGTCGGCGATGTATACCCAGGTATTTTTATCAAAATAGTTCATATCCGTCTACCTTAATTAAGCCCGTTTTGCGGTACCAAACTGTGCTCCGGTCGTCCGCCTTTTTAGTTCAAGAGGAGACTTGGTATTCGACTTCATTAAGGTAGGGCTATTGTTTCTAATAGGCAATAGGAAATACTCAAAAAATGAAAACAGAATAAAATTCTGACTTTTCGTTTTCTTCCGAATATTATTTTAATTATAAATCTAATAATGGTATTATGGATTGCATAGTGTAGACCGAAACCAAATATGGTATTCAGTTCATATTCGCGACGAAACGAAAAAAGAAACAAAATTCTGCGTAAAACCGGCTTATTTCTGGAAAAAGTGACAAAAAAAACGCCCTCATCTAATCGTCGATGAGGGCGTTTTTTCCGAAGCTTTTGATGGCTACGCGATTCCTTCGGCGAGGACGGTAACGTTGTTGTCAATGACTTCCACGACGCCGCCGATAATCGCAATGACTTCTTCGGTTTTACCGTTCCGGATAATGATTTTTCCGTCGTCCAACGTGGATACGATTGGCGCGTGGTTTTCCAGTACTTCAAACGATCCGGCTGACCCGGGTACGGTGACCGAGGTCGCAGCTCCGTTGAAAACGGGCTTATCCGGTGTAATGATGGTTAACTTCATGTTGATTACACGGCTTCTGCCAATAATTTTTTGCCTTTTTCAATCGCATCCTCAATGGTGCCTACCAAGTTGAAGGCAGCCTCCGGATACTCATCGACTTCACCATCAATAATCATATTGAAACCTTTGATGGTGTCCTTGATATCTACCAAAACGCCTTTAAGGCCAGTAAATTGCTCAGCAACGTGGAAGGGCTGCGAAAGGAATCGCTGCACCCGGCGGGCCCGTTGTACGACCAATTTATCCTCTTCAGAAAGCTCGTCCATACCCAGGATGGCGATGATATCTTGCAGTTCTTTGTAACGTTGAAGGATTTCCTTAACCCGTTGTGCGGTGTTGTAGTGTTCGTCTCCCAGAACGGCAGGATTGAGGATACGGGATGTAGAATCGAGTGGATCCACAGCAGGGTAGATACCCAACTCGGCGATTTTACGGGAAAGTACCGTGGTCGCGTCAAGGTGAGCAAACGTTGTCGCCGGTGCAGGGTCAGTTAAGTCGTCGGCAGGCACATATACCGCTTGAACAGAGGTGATTGATCCCCGCTTGGTAGATGTGATGCGCTCCTGCATCAAGCCCATCTCTGTTGCCAGCGTTGGCTGATAACCTACGGCCGAAGGCATCCGTCCTAACAACGCCGATACTTCGGATCCTGCTTGAGTAAACCGGAAAATATTATCAATGAAGAACAGGATGTCGCGACCAGCGCCTTCGCCATCTCCATCGCGGAAATATTCAGCGATCGTGAGGCCTGAAAGCGCCACACGCGCACGTGCACCCGGAGGCTCATTCATCTGTCCGAATACAAATGTTGCCTTGGACTCTTTAAGCTCTTCGCCATTTACCTTGTCCAAAGGCCATTCGCCTTTTTCCATTCCCTCCATGAAGGATTCGCCGTATTTAATAATGCCTGATTCAAGCATCTCGCGGAGCAAGTCGTTCCCCTCACGCGTACGTTCGCCGACACCGGCAAATACCGAGAGGCCGGAATAGGCCTTCGCAATATTGTTAATTAGTTCCTGAATCAATACGGTTTTGCCCACACCGGCACCACCAAACAAACCGATCTTACCACCCTTCGCGTAAGGCTCCAACAGGTCAATTACCTTGATTCCGGTAAATAACACCTCTGTTTCCGTAGAAAGATCTTCGAACCGGGGAGGCGTGTTGTGAATGCTACGGCCGTTAGCCTTATCGAGTTCCTGAATACCGTCGATCGCATCGCCGACTACGTTGAAAACGCGCCCTTTGATGGACTCGCCAACGGGCATCTTAATCGGGGCGCCGGTATCGACAACTTTCATGCCCCGGACCAGGCCTTCTGTGGCGTCCATGGCAATGGTCCGCACGCGCTCTTCTCCCAAGTGTTGCTGAACTTCTAAAACGATGCGTTGTCCGTTTTCTTTTTCAATTATCAACGCGTCGTAAATTTTAGGAAGCTTGGCGTTCTCGGAGAAACTAACATCGACTACCGGGCCAATGATCTGGGCTATTTTTCCAATATTGGACATATCTATGGAACTAAAAAAATTTTATAAACCACTGTTATAAGGCAAAATACGGGCCTTAGTTTTTGGACTGCAAAAATACGCTTTAAAGAATTAAAAGCAAATATAATTTTCAGAATTGTTTGGGGCAGTTTCCCGGCGGTTTACAACCCTGCTTTTCGATTAATTTCATCCTGCAGTTGCCGTTTTAGCTTTTGTTCTTTTTCCATAGCCTTCTTACGGTGTTGGTCAAATTCGGCCTGAAGATCGGCTAACGCTTTTTGGGCATCGCGAGTGACAACATGACTTTGGCTGAAACGGTAGATGTAATAAGCCAAGGTGACGGCGAGCACGAGTACTATACCCCACACGATCAGGCTATACACTATTTTGCTGGTCTGAAAGCCAAAAAACGCAAAGCTATCCCGCTCCTCGCGCGCGGCAGCTAACTCCCCTTTAACCAGCGCGAGGGAGTCAGACAACGCCGTCATTGCAGTTTGCTCTTGCCCGATTGTGGCTGAAATTTCCGCGATCTGGTCGCGGTAAGCAGCCAACGAATCCGCCACATTACGACGGATAAGTTCTAAATTCGCACGACGAACTATCTCGAAACCATTCTCACTTTTTGAAATCGCAATCAGGTGCAAAAATTGGCTGTCAATCGTGCCGCTGGACAATGATCCTCCCGAACTGCTAGGGGTACCCTGACTATAAGCGTTTCCTGCCCATAAAATCGTGAAAAGTGAAAATAGAAATCTGATGTTTCTCATGTTCTTGTATTTGATGATATTAATTTAGGTGAATTCGCTTTCCGCTTTAAGGCGACCAATAGCAGTATCAATGCCTTAATTTCAACGAAAGCATACGCTTTCATTATTCAAACACGATTTTACGCGATTTATTGTGTAATTAAAAATGAATTATTAGAAAATTTTGTCAAAATCTTGTTTTAATAATCAGTCCAGTTGTTTTATCTTGATATTTCGGAAGAAAACCTCATCCGTATGGTCCTGCAGAGCGATTTTGCCCCTGCGATGTTTGCCGAATTCGGGGAAGCTGCCGAGGTTCCCAGTCTGCACTAGCCGATCCCAGTCGTCCGTATCCAGTTGCACATCCGCGGTCAACTCACCATTCAGCCAGAATTTGATGTTGCCGTCCTGGTGTCTGATGCGCGATTGATTCCACTGGCCGTATGGGTGCGGGTTGGAGTGCTCCACGCTTCCTGCTACGTCATATATGCTCCCTGCGAGGTGAGTGGGGTTGCTGCGATGCCGCTCTTCTGCATATTGGTTGTCGAGCAATTGCATTTCAGGTCCAGTAGCGTACGCGGTGCCGTAATCGCGGCCTTCTTGTACATTAATAAAAACACCGCTATTTCCTCCTTTTGCAATTTTCCATTCAAACACCAAATCAAAATTGCCATAGACGCTGTCGGTTGTCAGATCTCCGTGCACGACTCCTTCCAACCGGGGGTCGCACCATAGCATTCCGTCGGCCACCCGCCATGCAGAAGGGACTTGCCCCTCGTTGAAAACATGCCATCCGGCGGTGCTGTGGCCGTCAAACAGCAACACCCAGCCTTCTTCTTTTTCTTTGGTAGACAAGGTGTTGTTCGTGTCTGCGGAGGGGGAGCAGCCGGCTATACACACACAGCCTATTACCAGGACGAGAAAACGGAAGCAGACATGCCCGGTTTTGAAAATTTGTGCCCCTTTTTTACTTAAGGAATCTGATCTTTGCATGGCTGTAATATTACTTTTATTCCGCTGTTTCTGCAAATCATTGCAGCGATTCTTGGCCGAAGAAAGAAAAAAACGGATTTTCGTTTCAGGTGCTTACACGTATTGACAACGGTAAGCAACTAAACCCGGTACTTCATCCGAAAATTCAGCATTCTAAGTGTTCGGGGATTTACGTACTTTCACACTGAACTTAATAATTGATGGAAAACAAATCGTTGCAATGAAACTGCGGGTATTATTGACGCTTGGGATCCTAGTGGGTCGTATAGCTTCTACGGTGATTGCCCAAGAAAAGCCGGATTTCAGGGTAATCGCTTTCTATACAGCGAAAAACGACCAGGCACACATCAGCTTCGTGAACGAAGCAAACAGATGGTTTCCGCTTATGGCCGAGCAGTATAACTTTCAGTACGACTCGACATCGAACTGGGGGAACCTTAATCCCGAATTCCTCAGCGACTATCAGGTTGTTTTATTCCTAGATACCCGGCCGGAGGATCCCGCACAGCGTCAGGCATTCCGCGATTATATGGAAAAGGGAGGCGGCTTCATGGGATTTCATTTTGCGGGGTTTGCGCTGACACCGTCGGCTTATCCGCAGAACTGGGACTGGTACCACAACGAGTTTCTTGGCTCGGGGAGCTATCGAAGCAATACCTGGCGCCCGACGTCGGCCGTACTTCGCGTGGCAAAGAACCGGCATCCTGCCACAAAAGACCTTCCCGACACCTTCAAATCCGCACCCAACGAGTGGTACCGATGGGAATTGGACTTAAAGGCTGATCCCAATATCGAGATTTTACTATCCATCGATCCGTCTAGCTTCCCGCTGGGTACCGGACCAAAGGCCAACGAAATCTGGTATGAGGGCTACTATCCGGTGGTTTGGACCAATAAAAATTACCGGATGCTATATGTAAATATGGGGCATAACGACATCGATTACGAGGGCGGAAGAAATGTGGAGCTATCGGCCACCTTTGCTAATGAAGACCAAAACAAACTCATCATCAACGCGCTACTTTGGCTGGGCAATCGTGAAGATTAGCGCTGGGATACAAAGCCGCGCAAGGGCAAATAGGTTTGTGGCTGGGCGTCGGTAGCGTAGACGATGATGGCGACACAGCTATCACGCGGGTCAACTTCAAATGCGATTCCCTGCTTTGTGTCGTGTACGGCGTAGCGTTGTCCATTTTCCTCGTACGTTTCCACTCGTTCGGTATGGTACTGGGACGAAACCTGTGCCAGTGAAGAACTGGCGCATAGGCCTTCTCGCGTCGTGTAATATGGGGAAGTAATACGGATTTGCCGGATACGCGCGGTTTCGTCATTGCCCATGTCGCGTGCGGTGAAGACCGAAAGCGGGTAGTTTGGGCTGTCGTTTGTCATATACCAGGCCAAAACGGCTTTACCCATGGCGGCATCACTGTAATCGGGTTTGCCAAATCTGTCGAGCAATACGCTGTCGGTTTGGTTAATATGAAAGGGACCTACCGATTCGCCGGGAACGACCAAAGCTTCCTCGGTAATAATCGCGGTTGACGGCGCAGCCGACGTGTCGGCAGTGTCCTGGGATTGCTGAGCGTTTTGAGCACAGGAAATAGATGCGCAGCCAATAATAGCGATGAATAACCTGTGCATTAATTTTGAATCTATCATTTCGTTTATCCGAATAAACAGCTACTTGTGCATTTTGTTTCTGAATGGGGTCAATAGGTCATCCAGCCCGTTAAGCTTAATCTCATAACAAGTTGCCAGAAGCATACCCAATTTGCCCTTGGGGAATCCCTGGCGATGGAACCAGACAAGGTAGGCCTCGGGAAGGTTACAGAGAAGCGTTCCTTTATATTTACCAAATGGCATTTTCATTGTTACCAGTGCCTCAAATAGGTCCCGCTGTGTCGCCGAAACGTCCAGTTTATGCGTCATGACTTTCGTTAATCATTTGTTTTGCCGTGTCGAAGATAGTACCAGGCCAGGTTGGCGGCAATGACCAAGTGGTTAAGGATGTTCGGAATGAATCCATAGTGTTCGGTAAAAATTAAAAAGCGTTCCTGGAGACTCTCCCAATGTCTTTTTTTGGACATGCCCCCCACGAGGTATTTGGCGACCAACCGTTTCGTGTTGACTATTTCGCTTGCATCCACCTTTTTGGCCGCCCGGATAATCCAATCAATATCAGCACTTAATTTATACCGAAGATCGTACGGCTGGGTAATGGAAAGACGTATATAAATGGCCTGATGACTGATATTCATTCCGTACCGGAAGCTTCGCCACGTGAATTGCTCGGGAATACCGTGTCTGCGCAGACCGAGACTTTCCCAGTTTGCGTCATACATTTCCGTTTCTCCATAATAAATGGCCGCTCCCGGCGCGGTCGCAAACACCTCTTCCACGGTGTGTGCATCGTAGATTTCATCCCCGGAGTTCATAAAAAGCACATAATCTCCGGTTGCCATGGCAAGCCCTTTATTCATCGCATCGTAAATGCCTTGGTCCGGTTCGCTTATCCAGCGGCTGATCCGATGTGCGTATTGTTGAATCACCGTAGTGGTGCCGTCTGTCGAACCGCCGTCAACGACGATGTACTCGATATTCGAATAGGTTTGATTGATAACGGATAGCAACGTACGCTCGATGTGCTGCACGTTGTTGAATACTACGGTGATAACAGTTAGTTTAGGTAATGTCATTCGTTTTCGGAATTAGAGGGCGTGTGGGTGCGACCTGGCTTGCGGGCTACTACGACGTTATTGTGAAAAAAATTCCGATTATCGGGCAGTATAGCGGATAGCAGCAGGCCTATTACGGTTATCGGCGTGATAAACACCGGTGTCAGGGCGATACGGACGATTTTGGTCTTTGGCAGGATGTGCTGGTATACGTAAGCGCCCCACATTTGAAAGATCGTCGCCACGTAATTCGTGGTTTTTCGCGTCTCGACGAGTTCCAGTCCCTTTTCTTTTAGGATGTGCTGCAGGCCAAAAGACGTATACCGGGCAAAGTCGTAGGGAATCTCGTGTTCATCCCATACGAAGGGGACGGTGACGAGCATATGGCCTCCGGGTTTCAATACGCGGCACAGCTCATCCAATATTTCGGAAAGGTTAAATACGTGTTCAAGTACTTCGCTTGAAAAAATGCTATCGAAGGAGTTGTCCGCAAAAGGAAGTGTGCGGCCATCGTAATATATGTCGATGTTTTCATGGGTATGGTCGTGCCCGCTTGTTTCAATATCCGTTCCAACATATTCGCTCACCAGAAACAGCTTCCGGTATGGTTTACTGCCGCAGCCGAAATCGAGCAGCCGCCCCTTCATGTAACCGCGAAAGGCGCTAATGCTACGAAACAACCCCGTTCTGATAATAAAAAACGGGTTCAGCAGCAACCCCAGTGGGCTCGGCTGAAAGAGAGACTTGTTATAGCTGTTTCGCAACCACTGCAGCATCTCTACTTATTTTTTATAAACTGTGCTTTCCAGTGTTCAACGGCGTCCGTATCGAGGTACAGTTTAACCGGCATTTCCTCATATATTTTTTCTTCAAGGGCGTTGATGCGCTCACGCTCAAGCACATTTAGTCCGATATCATTTCGCATCTCCAGCGCCCGGTTGTCGATACCGATAATGATCGCTTTCCGCTTCTTTTGGAGCGCCCGGATACCCGCGTGCAGGCGGGTGCCCACGTAATCGCAGGGTTCGTCTCTAAGAAAAGAATCGAACGCTGCAAGTTTCGGCGGAATATATTGCACATCCGTAGTCAGGCTTTCAATATACGGTTTATCCTTTGCACCTTGTATCCATACATAAACTCGTTGGTAGTGCCTTTTTAAAATATCGAATAGCTGCCGGTCTTTTTCCGGGTCGCGCATGTAATCCGTGATGGTTGTAACTACTGTATCACGTTTTTTGGGGTTGATCTGCGAGCAATGTGGCTCGTCGAGCATCCATACCGTGGGACATCCGGTGTTGACGACATTCTTAATGCCGATCTCGTTTAACTTCTGCTTGGTATAATTGTCGCGCACCGCGTGCAGGTATTTTTTGGAGAACAACGACCGGTACATCATCCTTGTATAGGGCGACACGGCCTTGTCCTGATACTGCCACCAGCCAACCCCCAATAATACCACCTTATGAAACAAAAAGCCCAGGTCTTTGATACCGATCTTCCACTGGCTTTTGTAGAGGGTATTATTCTTCAATAAATTGGTGCCGCCTACAAAGGCCGTGTCGTAGTGCCGCAGCTTTGGCAGGTCCTTTGGATGAATAGCCAAGTGGGTGGGCATGTTGATGACAAAATCATCGCAAAAGAGGGTGTCAGCAATGTGGTTGACGGCGTCCATAATAATATGGTCACCGAGGTTAGTGGTACCTACTGAGGTATCAAAGATAATTTTTGGCATAAATCCGAACTCTGAAAAGGTGTTACCGTCGCTTTACCAACCGGCCAATAAGCGGAATAAAAAGGAGGGCTCCGAGCATCATCCATCCTTGCTTCCGCGCTTTGGGCACAAAAATAACGAATAATGCCGTTGTTGCATAAGCTATTAACGTTGCATACGCAGCACCAATCATGCCATATCTGGGGATAAGCCAGCTATTCAGGCTGATATTGACAACGGCACCAGCCAATGCGCGGCAAAGAGAAATCAGGGTATAACCCTCTGCGATAAGGTACTGGCCGCTCGCCACGTTGAGAAAAACGAAAACGCCGGCCCAGACATGCACAACCAGTGCCCCTGCCCCCAAAGCATATTCGGGCGTGTAAAAGGCGCGGTAAATTAAGGGCGCGGCAAATGTCATCACCACCGCGATGCCGACGCTCAGGACGACCATGAGCTCATAGAGGTGCTGCAGCCGCTTTTGATAGCGCTGTGGATCGTCCCGGCGTGCATGCATGATGGCCGGAAAAAGAGCGCTCACAATGGCCATGGGAATAAAATACCAACCCTCGCTAAGACTAACCACCGTTGAGTACACCCCGAGCACCGCTTCACCCAGGTAAGCATCGAGCATTAATTGGTCGATCTTCATGTATAAGGTGACGAAAACGGCGGAAAAGGCCAAGGGCCAGGCATATCTGAGTAACTCCGAAGCCATCTTCCGCTCAAACCGCCATTGCGATATGCTGTTGCCTTGTCTTTTATATAGATAAATATACCCTATGGCCAGAAAAATTACATCGCCCAACAGCATCCAGACAAACCATTCAATAGGTGCCCGAAAGACGACTAGCGCCAGCTTGATACCAGCAGACAAGAGGTTGGCCCCCACCTGCGCATACATAATATATTTGCCCTGAACCCTAGCCTGAAAGTAACTGTCGATTACGTTCACCGACTGCGCCACGCAGACCAGCGAGACAATCGCCACATATTCAAAAGGGGCCGCCGGCGCCTCCGCGGCGAATCGCCCGATAAGGAAATATGTGAGATAGATTAGTGGAAGTGCCATAATGCCGCTGATGAGGCGCAGCCGAAATGCGGTCCCCAGTACTACACGATGCTGGTCCGGATGTTGAAGAAGCTGCCGCGTCACGAAACTGTCCATGCCGAGCGTGCAGGCAGCCATAAAAAACGTGACCAAAACAAGCGGATAGTTAAGTACTCCATTTAAACTGTTGCCTAGGTAATTCGGGATTGCGATGGCCGTGATGATCATTTTGATAAAAAGCGACCCTGCGCGGGCCACGATGAGCCAGCCGGCATTCATGAAGTACTTGGTGAATGCCTCCTGATCAAACCCGGGCAACGAAGGTATTTTCATAGACAGTCTGTGTCAGATCACATCCACGACCTGAGCAAATTTGGCAAGACGATCATGTGAAGGGTCTAAATCGGTCACCAGGTAGGATATCGCATTGAGGCTGCACACCTTCATTTTTTTTGCGGAATTAAGTTTTTCGGCGATGCTGAGGATGGCCGTTTTATTGGCATGGCGGATCATAGCCTTTTTCACCTGTACAGCTTCCCAGTCGGAATCCGTAACGCCCTCGTCAACAGACAGGCTGTTGGCGCCAAGCAGACAAAGGTCGACGCGAATTTCGGAGAGTTGATTGATGACCTGTGACCCGATGCATATATTGGTGCTGCGTGACAACCGACCGCCAATCAGTATTACTTCAGCTTTTGTACGTTCGGCGAGCTCGAGCGCAACCAGGGGACTGATGGTAAAAAATGTGCATTGCAATTGCTCCGGCACCATCCGGGCCAACTCCAGCATGGTCGTGCCGCCCCCAGCCAAGACGGTCATGCCATTCTGAATCAGTTTGAGTGCTTTCCCGGCGAGCTGTTTCTTTGCGTCCCGCGCATACACGTGGTTTTCGCGAAAGGGATGCTGAAAAGATTTGGACAAGGCGCCTCCGTAGACCTTGAGTACTTTTCCGTTTTCGGCAAGTTCATTCAGGTCCCGCCGGATGGTATCCTCCGATACGTTGAGCTGGGTGCTCAAATCAGATGATAACACCTTGTTGTGAAGGTTTATCTGGTGTATGATAAAGGCTTGACGTTCTTCTTTTAGCATGGGTAACGGTTAGTTTTAGCTGGGTAAAGATATAATATTCGAAAATAAAAAGGTTGCTGCGAATGAATAAAAGATAATTTTGGTATTATTATCCCGATGAAAAGACTATTCAGCCTACTTTACTTCCAGGTGCTTATTGCCATTCTTATCGGGATACTAATAGGGCATTTTTACCCGGCTGTCGGCGTATCGCTGAAGCCCTTGGGCGACGGATTCATCAAACTGATCAAGATGGTAATCGCCCCCCTGATATTTTGCAGTATCGTGCTGGGTATCGCCGGAATGGAAGACGTCAAGAAGATCGGGAATGTCGGCATAAAATCGCTGGTTTATTTTCAGGGCTCAACATTTGTAGCCATGTTGTTGGGCGTAGCCGTGATCAATCTACTGCAGCCGGGACGAGGTATGCACATCGACCCCGGTACACTTGATACCGATGCAGTAGCTTCCTATATCGACAGTAGCGAAGCGCAAAAGGGAATCCAGGGATTTTTGTTGGACATCATACCGGAAAATATATTCGGCGCGCTAGCATCCGGAAATTTACTTCAGGTATTGTTTTTTGCCGTACTCTTCGGCTTCGGTCTTTCCAAGATCCGAAATAAGGCGGAGCCTTTGCTGCATGTGATGCAATCGTTCTTGGACGGTTTGTTTGCCGTCATCAAAATGATCATGCGCGTGGCGCCCATCGGCGCCATGGGCGCCATGGGTTTTACGATAGGTCGATATGGTCTGGATGCGCTTTCTTCCCTGGGAATGCTCATGGCGGCATTCTATATTACTTGCCTGCTCTATATTTTCATGGCGTTGGGACTTGTACTGCATTATTATGGTATTAGTATTTTCAAACTGCTGCGGTATATCCGCGAAGAGTTGCTCGTAGTATTGGGAACCTCCTCATCTGAATCCGTATTGCCCGCGATTATGGAAAAACTGGAGCGTCTGGGGTGTTCGCGGCCTGTAGTTGGTTTGGTAATCCCGACGGGATATTCGTTTAATCTGGACGGCACGACTATCTACCTGACGATGGCGGCCATCTTTCTTTCCCAGGCGTTGGATATGCCGATGGATTTCGGACAGCAACTATTTTTGCTGTTCGTGCTCACCATTACCTCCAATGGCGCTGCGGGTGTCACTGGCAGCGGTTTTATTATACTTGCGGCGACCTTGCCTGTTGTGGGGCACCTACCGGTCGAATCGGTGGCACTGATTTTCGGAATCGATCGATTTATGAGCGAAGCGCGGGCATTGACCAATATCATCGGCAATACGGCGGCTACATTGGTCGTGGCGCGTTGGGAAGACGAACTCGACCCGGACAAGTTGACGGCGGAACTGCGTTAGTCCGGTTTATCAAACGTTTCCGAAGGGCTTTCCGGGGCCTGCCTCAGGGTTCCGGGCTCAGCTAGCTGGGCTAAAATGACATTGACTTCCTGTTCTGTAGCAGTCAGTTTCGCCTGGCACGCCTCAATGAGCACTGCCGCACGCTTAACTTTTGCAGCCAGCTCGTCTACCGAAGTCTCGCCGTGTTCCAGCTCAGCCACAATCGCTTGCAGTTCCTCAAATGCGTCTGAATAGGTATAGTGGTTACTCATAACTTCCATGTTTAATTTCGGTGATGGTACTGGAGATGGCCCCCGATGCCAGTACTGTCTGCACGGTGTCTCCTTTTTTTACGGAGTCGGTGGTTTTTAGGGCGCGCCCGTTGATTCGCGTGATGCTATAACCTCTATTAAGCACTTTTTGCGGGTCTAGCAGCCGGAGGCTGTTATTTGCAGCCGACAGCTCCGCCTGACTATTTCTGAGGATGGTCCGGATGACAACGGGCAACCGTTGTCGTAAATAATATAGTTCCTGACGCTGGTGCCGTGCGTGAGCGGCAAACGACCGTTGCAGTTGAGCAGTTAGATGCGTGATTGCGTGGTGCTGATGCTGGATTAGATTAATGCTGCTCAACCGGAAATACCTCGCGGCATTAGTCAGTTGCTGCCGGTGGTTGTGAAGCAGTTGGTTAGATTGATTGACGATCACCTGCTGGGCACGAAGCAGGGGCGCGGAGAATCGGTGATAGCATTGAATCAGGAAGTCGGCTAGTTCGCTGGGCGTAATCGCGTTCTGGTAAGCCACCATTTCGCTAACCGTCTCGTTCGTGGAGTGGCCAATACCCGTCAGCACGGGAATGGGAAACCGGGCGATGGTCGCCGCTAACTGGTAATGGTTGTAACTCGAAAGCCCGACATCGCCGCCCCCGCCCCGGATAATAGCGACCACATCATACCGCTGATGCGTTGCGGAGATTTCGTTGAGCTGATTGATGATTGAAACGACGGATTTGTCACCCTGTAGTAGGGCCGGGAAGAGGGAAAGTTCAAACCGGTACCCCCAGGGGTTGCTGCCTATGATTTTCAGGAAGTCTGCATAGCCCTTGCTGGTCTCCACCGAAATAATGGCTAGGCGCTTCGGCACCAGGGGGAAGGGGCGTTGCTTATTGGCGTGAAAGATCCCTTCCTGTTTCAGTCGGTCGATGCTTGCTCTCTTTTCGCGTTCGAGCTCCCCCAAGGAGTATGCCGGGTCGATGTCGATGATGCGCAGGCTCAGTCCATACAGCGGGTCGTAGTTGATAGATGCCTGGATCAAGATGGTGATTCCGTTTTTAAGCGGCTCCTTGGCGATTTCGACAAAGCGTTGGTTGATGCGCTGGTAATCTGCTTTCCAGAGAATCGACCGCATTTCGGCGATGACCTGTCCATCGCGTTTTTCAACCAGTTCGGGGTAGCAGTGCCCTGAATGTGAATAATAGTTAAGTTTATTCATCTCGGCCTTGATCCAATAGGAACTCTTATAGCGCTCAGCCAGCGTCCGCTGGATACTACGCGCTACCTCCGATAGCGAAAAAACCGTCTTGTCAGGCAATTTTTCAGGCATGTTCAAAGATAGTTTTTTTTAGCCAGAAGTGCCCCGCTGCAGAGAATATGGGCAGAAAAGACTACCTTTGCAGGACATTATCGGACAGGATAACACGATGAAATTACCTATTGTAGCATATGGAGACCCCATCCTGAAACGGAAAGGGGTGGAGATTGACGAGGATTATCCGGATCTGCATGCGCTCATTGAGAACATGTTTGAAACGATGTATGGGGCGCATGGCGTCGGATTGGCCGCGCCACAGGTCGGGCTATCCATACGGTTATTTGTTATCGATGCGAGCCCATATGCAGATGACGAACCGGAATTGAAAACGTTTAAGAAAGTTTTTATCAACCCCGAGATGATCGAAGAGCGTGGGGAGAAATGGCTGTTTAACGAAGGGTGCCTGAGCATTCCCGATATTCACGAAGACGTCAGCCGGTGTCGCGACATTCGCCTGCGCTACTTCGACGAAAACTGGAAAGAACACGAGGAGGAATTCAGCGGGCTTGCCGCACGGATCATCCAGCACGAATATGATCACATTGACGGCAAACTGTTTACCGACAAGCTGAGCCCACTAAAAAAAGCGATGTTGAAAAGCAGATTTGACGCGATAACGAAAGGGCAGGTCAGGGTCGACTATAAGATGAAATTCCCGTCTCCCAGGAGAAAACGGTAGATTTATCCACCGACAATCGGAAGCGAGAGTCGGTATTTTACCGATATCAGCCGAATAACGACGATCACGGTTGCGCTGACAAAGGCATTGAGATTGTAACCTATGCCAAAGTGATTGAGCACGGCAAATAGCACCGCTCCGGACAAGCAGGCCGTTGCATAAATCTCCTTTCTAAAAATTAGTGGCGTTTCGTTCATCAGCGTATCGCGGGTGACCCCGCCCATTACCGCCGAGAACATACCAAGTACGACGGCCGCAATGGCACTGCTCTCGTTATCAAGTGACTTCTGTACGCCAACTACGGTGAAGAAACCGATCCCGAGGGCGTCGAAGAGCGAAAGCGTACGAGCCAATTGGTACAATGTCTTATTAAAAAAGATGGCAACGACGACGCCCGCTAAGATGGCTAATAGATAATTGCCGTCGTCTACCCACACCGGCCGCAGGTTTAAAAAAATATCCCGCAAACTACCGCCGCCAATCGCCGTCACGAAGCCTGTAAAGGTCGACCCGAAAATATCTATGTTATGGCGCATCGCCGCCATCGCGCCGGAGATCGCAAATACGCCGGTGCCCAATAGATCGATATAATAAAGCGGTTCCAGTGTGTCCAATGCTTTTTTGTGTAAAAGTAACACAAATTAGTATGGATGCCAATCTATAATTAGTATCGATTCCAATCTATATCGGCATTTGCGTGGGCGTCAGCAACCGGAGAGAAGAATCACAGATCCACTAAAAGACCGAAAAGGCGTTTACCTTTATTCCGATCTAAATCGTTTCGGGGCCATTACTTGATCTTCTCGGGCTATGGCAGGAACGGGCAAGCGTTGCTTCCGGATTGCCGGGGAGGCATGAAACGAAAAATTTCCCGCTGATTTATAGCGGATAAGAACAAAAGGATAAAAATTATCACTCCAGTGCTTTGCAGATACAGAAAATGAATTTACCTTTGCAGCCCGCTTCAGAGGAAGGGGGTTGTACATTGAGATAATTTAATTTGTTTTCGGGGGCATGTGATTTGGGGGGAAGGTTTGAGTTTAGGGGTTGCCGAAAAAAAATAAAAAAAATTATTTGCGGGAATAAAAAAGGTTTGTACCTTT